>Ga0073936_10006646_pt1 | contig 15190 bp, 9 predicted proteins | sample AliMusrvi5mmetaG_FD_87041 | JGI IMG/M metagenome (GOLD analysis project Ga0073936, IMG submission 87041) | Freshwater lake bacterial and archeal communities from Alinen Mustajarvi, Finland, to study Microbial Dark Matter (Phase II) - Alinen... | ecosystem: Environmental > Aquatic > Freshwater >... | reverse complement strand
CTCAAGGACCTCGGCTTCACCGAAACCGTCATCCCGCCCCACTTCTCGGTCAAGGAAGCCGTCTTCCCGTGGAACCGCTTCCCAGGCATCGACATCGTGCTCGGTCCCGAAATGAAATCCACCGGCGAGGTCATGGGCATCGACCCGGATTGGGGCATGGCTTATGCCAAGGCCCAGATCTCCGCCTTCAACCCGCTGCCCACTTCTGGCAATGTCTTCCTATCCGTCGCCGATATCGACAAAAACCGCGCCGTGCCGGTTGCCCGCGACCTCGTGGACCTCGGATTCAAGATCTTCTCCACCGGCGGCACCCACACCCGCCTCACCGCCGAAGGCATCCCGTGCACCCGCGTTTACAAACTCGCCGAGCAGGCCCGCCCGAACGTCATCGACATGATGAAAAACCGTGAAATCCATTTCGTCGTCAACACCCCCAGCACCCACGAGGCCCGCGAGGACGAAACCCGCATCCGCTCCACCGCCATCGCCCAGAAAATCTCCCACGCCACCAACCTGTCCGCCGCCGAAGCCTCCGTCAAAGCCATCCGCTCCCTCAAAACCCGCGAACTCACCGTCATGAGCATCCAGGAGTATCATGGGTGAGGCGTTGTTTTTGAAAAAACCGACCGGAATTGACGTTTTTACAAAAATATGTTCAAAAGAACAAATTCCTTGCCAATTTCCCCGGATTTGCCAATCTCAGTGTGAATTTCAACGGCATGAGTGAAAGCGAGCAAGCTCTCAAGGAACGAGGCAAGGTCATCCGTGATCCGGTTCATGGCCTGATCCATCTGCGTCCTGATGAGTCCTATCTTCTCGACCTCATCAACACGCCCGAGTTCCAACGCCTACGGCGGGTGCGCCAACTCGGCGTCAGCAATATCACTTATCCAGGTGCCGAGCACACCCGATTTGCCCACAGCTTGGGTGTGATGTGCTTTGCCGGCCGAATTCTCGACCATCTCAGGTCGCGCTATAGGAATCACGTCGAAATCACCGGTCTCATCGATGACCACGAAAGAACCATCAAGGCGGCGGCCCTCCTTCATGATACAGGCCACGGGCCGTTTTCTCACGCCATCGAACGTGCTTTTCGCGCCACCGCCAGCCACGAACGCCGGACCGCACTGATTATTACCGATCCCGTATCGAAAGTGAACGAAGTTCTCAGGTGCCACAAAATCAATCCTGACCAGGTTCGCGCCGTGATTGACGGAACTTTCCCCGTCCATTTTCTTCGGGATATTGTTTCCAGCCAACTCGATGCGGACCGCATGGACTACCTGCTTCGTGATGCACTCATGAAGGGCGTGGAATACGGTCGGTACGATGCCGAATGGATCATCCACTCATTGTGTCTCGGCCTCGATCCGATCCAACCACGCGGTGCCATGAATCCCGGGAACCTGCGTCTTTGCCTCGACCGGAACCGTGGCGTCCACGCGGCGGAACAACTCATCGTCGCGCGAATGCACATGAGCTATCAGGTCTATTACCACCGGGTGACACGAGGGTGGGAGGCTCACCTGCTCTGCATGTTCCGCCTCGCGCGTAAAATGGCTGTTGCCGGTCAGCTACCCGTCGCTACTCCAACGACGGTTTCCGCCTTCTTCCGGCTCGGTGGAGCATTGGAACATTCGGATTTTCTTGCTTTCGATGAACCCCAAATGATCGCCGCTTTCCATGCATGGGCGGATTATGAAGGGGCTGATGAAACAACTCGAAAACTCGCTGAGCTTGCGTCCGCATTCCTGAATCGCCGAAAGCTTTTCGGGTCATCTGAAGACCCTGGCTCGGATCCCATCAAGGCATCCTACGAAAAACTCCTCAGCCTCAAAGATGCGGGCAAAATAGAAGGAGTGGACTACTACCATGACGATGCCCGTTTCAAGGGCTACAAAGACTTCGGTAGCTCCGTCGTCCACGAGGGCACTGCTGACGATCCGCTGGTTGACGGATCGGAAGGAATTTTCCTGGCGGACGGCGAACCCTATTCCCATTCCACCATTCCCGTCGAAAACGACAACAGGGCGCTCATTGCTCCAGCTCTTGTCAAAAGCGATCAATTTCCCTTAAACCGGGTTTTCGAACTCATTCACCCTCCCGCCCAAATCGCCCCTGAATTCAATTGATCATAAAACAAACAAAACCTACTTACCCTCATGATCGACCACCCCATTGTCCGCATCGGCCTTTTGCTCCGGCGTGTCAATGCCATTGAGACGTGCAAGAAATTCCAGAAGATCGTTCACATTCTCCAAGTCATGGGAGCCCCCTTCACGGAGAGCTATGACTTCCATCACTACGGTCCTTTCTCGTCCGAGTTCCGCCGTGAAATCGAAGCATTCGTGTCCGAAGCTCTCATTGTGGAAACCCCGGTGATCGTAAACGGCCTCCCATCCTATTCGGTTTGCCCTACGGAGAAACTGTTATCCCTCCTCGAGAAAGACCCTGATCTCATCGAGGAGGATTGGGTGGACTGGGCGGACGAACTCAACCGAAAAACGCCACGCGAACTCGAAGGCATCTCCACCCTCCTCTACCTTCATCAGCGCCTGTGGTCACAGGATACCTGGCGCAGTAAGTTCGAGGAACTCAAACCGCAGCTTGCCGCGCAATACGATTGGTATGAGTCCGAGGCCTTGCGCCTCTTGGAAATTGCCGGAAAGAAGGCCGCTTGAGCCACGCCGCCATGCCCGCTCCCCTGACAAAAGACGAACGCCGCACGCTCGCCCGCATGATCGAGGCGGGCGAGGAAATCCCTGGCGTGTGGCGCGCCAAGCTTTTCCCCGAGGCTCCGCACAGTGTGGAAATCGGCAAGGAATACCGGCTCGAATATGCCGGGAAAATGAAACGCGAACAGGTGTTGGCGGAAACACCTGCCGCGCCTTGGCAACTCGTCCGCTCCTTCAACTCCCAACGTCCCTTTGACGACGGCTGGAAAAACCTCCTCGTCTGGGGCGACAACCTGCTCGCCCTGCGCGGCCTTCTCGCCGACCAACAGGGACCGAACCTCTTCGGCACCAAGGACAAGATCAAGCTCATCTACATCGATCCTCCCTTCGCCACCAAACAGGACTTCATGAAGGACAAGGAGAAGGCCTACCGTGACAAGGTCATCGGCTCGCAGTTCATCGAGTTCATCCGCCGCAGGCTCATCCTTCTCCGGGAGATTCTAGCAAACGATGGGAGCATTTATGTCCATCTCGACACAAAGAAAGGCCATTATATCAAGGCTGTGATGGATGAGGTGTTTGGAGAGGAAAATTTTATAAACCAAATAATTTGGAAGCGTCTTAGCGCCCACAATGACGCCGTAAAATACGGCCCCATCCACGATAATATTTTCTTTTACACCAAATCTTCCAAATATGTGTGGAACAAGCAATATGCCGAAGTTTCATCGGCATACATCGCTCAGTTCTTTGACCAAATAGACTCCGAGTCTGGGCGACGCTACGCACGCGGCGATCTCACGGCTAGAGGGACTCGACGTGGGGCCACCGGCAATATATGGCGAGGAATTGACCCCGGCAAGCTAGGCAATCACTGGAAAGTCCCGCCTGCTGAACTTGATAGGCTCGACTCTGAGAACAGGATTCATTGGCCCGCCAAAAAAGATGGGATGCCACGTTTGAAGAGATTCGCCGATGAACTTTCAGGCGTCCAGCTCCAAGACATGTGGCTCGACATCAAGTTGATGCATAATCTGTCCCCAGAGCGCGTCAACTATCCGACGCAGAAGCCTGAACAACTCCTTGATCGTATTATCCGGTCCTCCACCAATGAGGGAGATATCGTCCTGGATTGTTTCTCAGGAAGCGGAACCACTGCTGCGGTTTCCGAGAAACTCAAACGTCGATGGATCGCAATGGATTGCGGGAAGCTATCAATCTACACAGCGCAAAAGCGATTGTTCTCCCTTAACACCGGAATTGGCGCTACCGCGAAGGATGATCGTCCTGAAATTGAACGAGTTAAGGACTGGTCGGAGCATCTCAAAGACGCTCCGGGAATCCTCCTTGTCACAGAGAAAGCCAGAAAGGGCGAGAGCGAGGTTACGCTTGAATTGCTGGCCGGCCTCGCCTCGCTGGCCAGAAAGCGCGATCTGGCAAAAGGCGACAACTCACTATCTATCATTTGTCCTGAATCCAAACTTCTCATTCCTGATGATCAGTTAGACGAACCGGATGAAGGACCTGGCGACAAGCGTATCACGGTTGATAAAGTCGAATTCCGGATCTCATTCATTCCGCCGAAAGACAAGCCGGAAAAGGAGAAGCCGCAGCCCGCCAATGAATTCGCCCTCTATCGGGCGGGCCTTTACGATATGGAGGTCGTGAAAAAGCTGCCGTGGGAGGATTACCGTCCCTTCGTGCTCAAACTATTCGGAGTGCGCGAGCATGGCCACAAACGCTACTCCGCGCCACTTGACGGTTACATCGGCACCGACTCGGTGTTGCTTTGGAACTATCCGGACAACAGAAAGCTGACTCTGGACTATGGATATGTGGATGATCTCCATCAGGCCCTCCGCGGTAAGAAGGGGGAGCGTTTCTATGTCATCGCTCCGGTGGTCGCAATGGATTTCATGGAGGATGAGTTGGAGCGCGGCGGCGCGATCTATGTATTCCTCAAGGTGCCTCTTTCGATTTTGATCCGCCTGCTCGAGACCAACAGCGCGGGGGCTCTGAAACAGCCAATGAAAGAGGCTGACGTGAACGAGGTCATCGACGCGGTCGGTTTCGACTTCATCTCACAACCACAAGTCTCCTACACCGCGCGGAAGAAGAAAAAGAAGGGCGAGATGTTTCCGGACCTGGTCATTGAATTGAGCGATTTCCGGGCGCAGACTCTAACCACCGATCCCGAGGATTTCCAGAATTTCGAAACCCTGTCCATGGTGATGCTGGATCTGTCTTACGATGGAGATATCTTCCGCTTGGATAAAGTCCTGTGGGGCGAGGAGTTGATCAGTGAGGCCGGTGGCTTGGACAAGGCGGAATCCATTGAAATCCGGATTCCCGAGGCGGATTTCCCCGGACCGAGAATGATGGCGATTCTTTGTGACCGCTATGGCAATGAAAAGACCCTCGTATTCGAAAAGAAGGACTTCAAATGAGCGTCGAATTCCGCATCTCCGAACAACTGCTCCGGGTCTCCGATCAGGATGAGTCAACCCAAGCGCTGGTTCACAAATACGACGCCTTTCTGAATCTCCTATCCGCGGGTCCCTACGAATATCAGCGGAGTGCCATCCGGGAATCTCTCCGGTTCCTGGTTTCCGCAAAGTATGGGGACCTTGAAGCTCTTGCCCGCGACTCTTGGAAAGAGAACCCCGCTTTGGCCACGCGTCACGACAGCATTGATGCGCTGCTGGCCAAGATGCCCCTCAAGAATCGAAAGGCCGCCTCCATCGACCTCGCCACCGGCGCGGGCAAGAGTTATGTCATGTACGGTCTCGCCGCCATTGCCCTGGCTGAGGGTTTGGTGGACCGAGTTCTGGTGTTGTGCCCATCTCTAACCATCGAAGAAGGCTTGCTGGAAAAGTTCAACGCCCTCGCGGGAGATCCCCAACTCGCGGAGATCATGAAGGAACTGGGGGCCAAGGTGGCGATACCGGGCATCATGCGCGGTACTGATACAATCCACCCGGGAGATATTTGCATCGAGAATATCCATGCGGTGTATGGCAACTCGGGCTCGTCAATCGCCGACAGCTTCAAGGGCCGCGGCGGGCGAACACTGGTTCTCAGCGACGAAGCGCACCATATTTTCAGTCCGGACGACAGCGATGACTCTGCTAGCATGAAGAAGTGGCTGGAATTCCTCCGCAATGATGAATACAACTTCCGCTATCTGATCCATGTCTCGGGAACGCCCTATATCAAGAATGATTACTTTCCCGATGTGATTTTCCGTTTCGGTTTGAAGGATGCCATCGAAGCCAAGGTGGTCAAGAAGCCCGACTACGTCGTTGCCGATACACTCAAGAAGCAGTCCTGGGACCGGATTCATGCGGTCCACCTCGACAATATCAAGAGCCACCGTCAGAAGCTCCGGCCTATCAGCATTGTCGTCACCCAGGAGATCGCCAGATGTGTCGAGGTTTGGAACGAATTGGTCAGTTACCTTGCCAAGAAGGAAAAACTCACCCGAGAGGCCGCCGAAAGAAAGGTGATCTGGGTTACTTCGGGCGTCCCTTCTGGTGGAGCGGCGAAAGCCAGAGTAATGAGCGCCTATGGTGCTCGCAATAACAAGGATTCGCCCGAAAAACGCCGGAAGGAGAACCTGGAATCACTGAAAGAGGTCGATTCCCAGGAATCATCGGTAGAGTGGATAGTTTCTGTCAGCATGCTGACAGAAGGGTGGGATGTGAAGAACGTCTTCCAAATCGTTCCCCATGAAAGCCGCGCATTCTCGTCCAAACTCTTGATCGCCCAGGTGTTGGGGCGCGGTTTGAGGGTGCCGCCCGGAATCGACGGCCAGCCCTTGGTTCGTGTCACCAACCATGAGGCATGGTCAACGGAAATCCAAAACTTGCTCAATGAAGTTTTGGAGATCGAAAACACCCTTTCTTATGGCTTCGATCCAAGGAGGAAGAAATACCTCTTCCCCCTTCACAATTTGAAATACGAGTTGGAGCAAACGACCGTTGAGTCGAAGAAGGAGAAAGTTACCCGGATCAAGTTGAAGCTCAACCCCCAGAGCAGGAAGAGTACCCACTTCACCACCTTCTCAACCAGTGGCAAACTTGCCGCTGAAATCACCCATGAGGACACGATTGAGATTGATGGAGCCGTCAAACTCCTGCGTCGGTTCATCGTGGACAGGGACACCGATGTTGCGAGGGATTGGCCGAAAGACAGGATCAAGAGGTTGATCGAGGATGCGCTTGTCGCCGGTGGCTATGAAGGCGGATTCCTCAGCCGTGAAAACTTGAGTCTTACCCAGCAGGCGTTGGGACCGCTCTTCCGCCCGACCGAGCGCGAACACCCGCGAATGGGTCAGGTGGCAAAGGATTTGGTAGAGGTGGATTACAGCGGAGCCGCCAAACAATCGTTCTCCGAAAGCAGGCTTTGCGAGGATGGCGCGGTTTATCATGTGAAAGGCGATGCTGATGCCGTTCGGGGCCATGACAAGTTCCTCTGGGATCAATACTGCAAGTGGGTTCAGGCGGCCGCTGCGGGCCTTGGAAATGCCATGGCGGACAAACCCAAGGAAATCGCTCAAAGGGTAAAGGCAGTTGATGATTCCAAGTTCAAATCTCCGGTTAATTTACATTACGCGAGCCACAAGCCCGAGCAGGAGTTCAGCGAACTATTGTTTGAGAATTCGGACCTCATCGAATCGTTCATCAAGATGCCGGACCATGGGTTTTACTCATTCCCCTATTCCTACAAACCCTCACATACCGGCAAGACACACACCACCAACGAACACTTCAACCCGGACTGTTTTATCAAGGTGAAGGGCAGGAATGACATTCTATGTGTCGAAATCAAAAAGGATGGGGACGACTCGAATCGCAACAAAGCCAAATACCGCGATGGCTTGGAGCATTTCAAGAATCTGAATGACGCCCTGAAAAGAGCGAACGAGTCGTGGCGCTATCACTTCAAATTTTTGTCACCGAAAGACTACATCGGATTCTTTGATGTCATCAGGTCCGGCCATTTCTCGAAATGGAAGAGTTCATTGATGCAAGAACTGGAAAAGTGAGATAGATATCAATACTGTCAGCAATGCAAATTGATTCGAAACTATCAGAATTGTTGGAATCCCACGGCATAAGTGGCTGGGACGGGGCCGAGGCGCCCGCCCTTGCTGATGCGACCATCGTGAATGTGCGTGCATTCATTCAGGCACTTCCACCATGGGTGCCTGATCCGGAATTTGCCGTGGATCCTGACGACGGTGCGGTCTCAATCGAATGGCATGGAGGCCCCGCGAGAGTTTTTTCGGTGAGCGTCGGGCTGACGGATCGCCTTGCTTGTGCGGGAATCGACGGGACGGCTTCGTGGCACGGCGTCGTTCATTTCGAAACCGGCAACCTGCCTGATTTTGTTCTTCAAAGTATTCAACGCATTCTTGCTTGAGAATTCCTCAATTTGCTCCTAATTTCTCCTAAATTAGGAATTGGGTCTTGACCCCGGGGATTTTCCTCCTAATTTGCTCCTAGTTTTTCAAAACTTAGGAGCAAGCCAATGAGATTTCCCCAAACCCCGCCGGCCTGGCAACCGCTGATGAACGAGGCGGTTCAGCTAGGAAAGCTGGAGGAATTCATGCGCTTCGGCCATCAGGAAAGCCAACGGACGGACCGCTATCCGCACTGGGATGAATTCCGGCACCGGGCATCTGGCAAGGACGGCTTGACCAAGGAACAGCAGAGGGCTGCGCTGCGGATGAGCCGCGCGCTCCGTTCCCAGCCGGTTCCGCTTGAGGATCTACAGGGCCAGCCATTCACGTTTTTTCTCACCCAACGGGCATTCGAGTGGCTTCATGAAATCGACCTGCACTGTGGTGGCGGCATCGGGGTGGCGGAAGAAGGCATCATCCGTGAAGACACCAGGGACCGCTACTACGTCGATTCCCTGATGGAAGAGGCGTTGACTTCAAGCCAACTCGAGGGCGCGGTGGTAACCCGTTCGGAAGCGCGGGAAATGATCCGCCGCCAGCGGCCTCCAGCAACGGAACACGAACGCATGGTGATGAACAATTACCGCACCATGCGCTTGCTCGCCGACTTGAAAAAACAGCCGCTCACCCCGGAACTCATCCTCCGCATTCACCGGGAAGTAACAGCCGGCACCCTGAAGAATCCCGCGAATGAAGGCCGTTTCCGCCAAACGGGCGACCATGTGCGCATCGGAGACGAGGAGAGCGGAGAAGTCTTCCATACGCCACCGCCAGCCGAAAATCTGCCCGCCCGCATCGCCCGCCTCTGCGAATTCGCGAATCAAGAAGGCATGCACGGGTTTCTGCATCCGGTGATCCGCTCCATCCTATTGCACTTCTGGATCGCCTACGATCACCCGTTCGTCGATGGCAATGGAAGGACCGCGCGGGCCTTGTTCTATTGGTCGATGCTCCGCCATCGCTATTGGCTGGCCGGGTTTTTCTCCATCTCCCATCAAATCCTCAAAGCTCCGAAGCAATACTACCGGGCCTTCCTCCATACGGAAACCGATGGCAACGACCTGAACTATTTCATCCATCACCAGTTGGATGTCATCTGCTCGTCGATCGCTTCGTTGCGGGAATACATCCGCGTCAAACAAGCCGAAGCGGAATCGATGCGCCGCCATCTGGGCGCGGGCAGTGATTTCAACCATCGCCAGCTTGCCTTGCTCAAACACGCCCTCAAACATCCCTTCGCCACCGTCACTGTCGTGAGCCACCAAAGCTCCCATGCCATCTCGAATCAAACCGCCAAAAACGATTTGACAGCCCTGGAGGTCAAAGGACTCCTCCAGCGCGGCAAGGTGGGCAAGGCGTTTGTGTACAGCCCGGTTCCCGGTCTCGCCGACAAATTGGGGGTATGAAGGCCAACCGTCCACCTCACCCTGTAAAAGCATCACCTCGAATGATACAACCGATCAGCGGCAAGCCTGCCCCATCCCGGGCTTGCCATGACCGATAGAACTTGGTTCTCTTCAGTCATCCGCATGGCCACCGTCGTACCCATCAATGAGCGCAAGCCGGTCTATGCGTTCTCTTTCGGCCTGAAGATCTCGAAGACACCTACACCCTAAGAATCCGCCGCGCGAAGAATTTCAAAAAAGATGGTGCAATTTGCTGGGCCTGCCTTTCAACACCGGGTAGAGACCGCGTGAAACACAACTCCCATGCGACAACCGAACAAACACACGAACAAGCACCGCGCCGCGATCGTGCTTTGGCTTGGATGGTTGGTTGGCTTCTTTAACGTTGTCGCGGCGGACTCGCCTCAATGGGGAGGTTCGCCCTCCAAGAACATGGTTTCGACGGAGAACAAACTGGCGGAAACTTTCGTGCCGGGTGAGGGCACGGACGGGGAAATCAATCTTGCCACGACCAAAAACGTGAAGTGGGTCGTTCGGACGGGCGCGTTCTCCTGCGCAACCCCGACCATTGCGGGCGGCAAGGTGTTCATTGGCGGAATGATCGACCGGCAGGGTGTCTTGAAGTGTTTCGACGAGGCGACGGGCAAGCTGCTCTGGCAGTGGACCAAACGTTGCCGCACGGATTTGAAGGAGGACGCGATGAATTTCCGCTCGTTCCCCAAGGCGCTGGGCGTCTGTTCAACACCAGCGGTCGATGGCGACCGACTGTATTTTGTCGACCAAAACTGCGTGGTGACTTGTCTGGATGTCAGCGGCCAGGCACCTTCCGCAGGCGGTGGCGTGGGCGAGGCCAAAGAGCTCTGGACGTTCGACATGTATGCGGACCCGGCGGTGGGCTCGCGCCCTTCGGACGCGTGCAATGGCTCACCGCTGATCGATGGCCCATTCCTCTATGTCACCACCTCCAGTGGCGTCGACCGCATCATCACGGTGCCGATTGCGGAGGATGCCGCGCGCCGCTGTTCCGCGCCCAACGCCCCGACGCTCATCGTCCTCGACAAGCGCACGGGACGCCTGTTAGCCAAGGACGCGGCACCCACCGCGGCCGCGATGCTCCACGGGCAGTGGTCGTCGCCCTCCTGCGGCATGGTCGGCGGGCGCAAGTTGGTGTTCCTTGGCGGTGGCGACGGCAATTGTTACGCCTTTGAGGCGCTTGCCGACATGCCCGGGGAAACCGTGGCGCTCAAGACCGCATGGTGGGTCGATTGCAATCCGGCGGAGTACCGTGATTTCAACGGGATGGATCCCTTTGTCCACTACACGCTGGGCGACCGGCGGCGCGACGACAGCATCAACAAGCGCAACGACGGGTCGTTTACGGGCATGAGCGAGATTATCGCCACGCCGGTTTTCTACCAAAACAAGGTGTTTGTGGCCATCGGCCGCGACCCCGACCACGGCCGCGGGCGTGGCGCGTTGCTCTGTCTGGCCGCCGACAAATCCGGCGACGCCACCCGGAGCGCGAGGATCTGGACCTATCAGGGACTCGACCGCTCCCTGTCCACGGTCTCCATCGCCGGCGGCTTGTTGTACATCGCCGATGTCGCCGGGCGCGTGCATTGCCTGGATGTGGAAACCGGCGCGGCCGTGTGGGTGTATGATGCCAGGAGCCGGACGATCGGCTCCACGATGGTGGCGGACGGCAAGGTGTATCTCGCCACTGAAAAGCATCTCAACGTGATGGCGGCAGGCAGGGCAATGAAACTGTTAGACCGAATCGACCTGGGAGCCGCCTCCTGGGCCACGCCCGTGGCCGCCAACGGCACGCTTTACATCGCATCAAAGAACTATTTGTGGGCCGTGAAGCAAGCCACCGGAACCCTCTGAGAAGGCTCGCCCCGCACTTCCAAAAGGGTTTGCCATGGTGGCCACAAACCCTGGGACCGTTCAAGCGTGGCCAGACGGCGCAGGATAGGCTTGAGGCGTGCCATTTAAAGACCAGTCCACGCGCATGGTGGGCGTACAAGACCCCCACGTGTTCATGCCGCTACGGTGAAGACCTTCTCCAATTCCGGTGCCATTTCGCCATGATCAAGTCGATCTGCCAGAATTCGGAGCACAAGCGATTCCACCTTCGATATCGCCTCGCGCTGCGTATAGCCTTACGCCAATGCACCTGGAATCTGCGGTGCCTCCGCAATCCAACGGCCATCCTCTCCCTGCTCCAGCTCGATTTGCATGGAACGAGCATACCCCACCTAGGCCACCGCGCAATCAAAATCTTTACCCGAAATCGGTGCCTCTCGATGGTGTCAACTTCCAAATTGCTCGGCGATCTTACTCAATATCCAGACGAAGAGACTCGCAATTCCGGGCATAACGTCAAAGGTGATGCGTCGGTGCGGGGGACTCTGGTTTAACTACGGGGCTTCTCGCCGTCGCATCCACCGACCTCGCCCCTGATTCGTCCTGGGACAGATTGGATGCCAATGAAAATTGCGCTCAAAACGGCGAAGGGTATTACCATGTAGAGCCACCCCGCAACCATTCCCAATCCCGCTCCCAACCCTCCACCTCCACCGTTCGTTGGATAGTAGAACTGCATCGTGAGGTTGACCAGATACCAGCTCATGATTGGAACCGAAAGCCAGATCGATTGCCATGAAATAGATGGATTGATTCCCTTCGCAATAAGCAGACAAAATGGCCACGCCACAAAGGCGCATGCAAAAATCTCCGCAACGTTAGGACGCTGATGAAATCCTCCAAACAGCAACGCTAACAATGCAGATACGGCCGCAACATAACTGACTACTCGCAGCATAATCCCTTCGGTCTTACGCAATGCCTCGGCCAGCAGGGCAGCAAATGGGAGCATCAACAACCCGAGGAGGATGTACTTGATGATGTCTTTCATTTTCTGGCGAACGTCAAAGGCTACCGATGACCGGCGGTTGAGGTGTGGTTGGATTAACGCTTGTGGGGTTTATCGGGCATTCGGTGAGATGACTTGTTCGGCTATCTGTTTAATTGTATCGATGTCCTCCAATTTCACGTTGATAAGTGTCTTGGTCTCGTCCCCAATCCAGACAGAGTACTTAGTAATTCGAATTCGTGCTCCAATCCGCACCTTGGCAGCCTGCGCCTCGGTGAGGACGATTATGATCTCGTGGTCTCTAAGCGTCTTTCTTGTTGGTTCGTATCCTGTACGACGGAATAGGCGAAGCAGATTATTTGCTTTGTCGCGATCAATTCCCGAGGCTTCGGTCAGATGAACCACTGAGCAGGCCCCCGCCAATAAGACTGGCTGACGCATTTTTACAATCTTGTCAACCCGGCCCTCAATTTGATCCCCACTGATAATTCCTGGAAGACCGAAAGCACGGGGACATGGGATCAAAGGAATAAGTGCCAACAGAATATGGAGGAGTTTCATTTTATGTTGCCGAACAGTGTTATTCTCCGTGAGGAGGGTGGATACGTGTTGCGGCCGGGTCAAGCTCATTCTGATAATCGATCTCGCAGCGTGCTGATTTTCAGTTGTGTGGGATTTTGGTTTTGATTGCAGGCATTCGGGTTTGTGGTCGGGTGGTTCGAGGATTGGAGAGTGCGAATGAATCGGCCGCCGGGCAAGGAGAGTGCGCGGGAGCTTTGGAGAGAGGCGGTGAAGGCAAAGCCCCGCCAGGACTGGCAATTGAGTCAATGGGCTGAGGGCACGCGCTGGTATTTGAAATGGTTTGAGATTTGCTGCAAAGCCGGGGGGGGATGGGCGGTCGATCCCGGAGCGTTTGAAGGCACCATGCGCCCACCATGCGCCGCATCATCACCAAAGCGCTCGGCACCATAGGTGACGGCCGACAAGGACGCATTCCAACCTAACAAGCGCGGTGCGGGAAGCCTGATCTGGCAGGATCGGCAGATTGATTTCTGGAACGTGCCGCGCGTGCCCCCTGGGAAGGCACATGCCGATACTTCCACTTTTGAGTGCGCGGACAGTCATCTGTGGAATTGCGCGGAATGTGGTTGTTTGGACGAGAGAAATTCATTAGAACCCCGTTTGGAATCCTCCATGCGGCAGATGCCACCCTGTTCACTTCCAACGCCATGACTACCCCGACATTCCGTGCCGCGCTCGCGGCCATCTATGGTTTGTGCTTGCTGCCGGCAGGAGCGTCCATAGTGGACGCCACCTATAACAGCGCTGCGGACGTGCCGGTTACCGCTGCCAGCTACACGGCCACCGGCAATACGGTGAATTTCACGTTGAATTTCGCTCCTGCCGCCGGCACGGATCTAACGGTAGTGAAAAACACCGGCATGGCCTTCATCCAGGGGACTTTCGGAAACCTCGTACAGGGGCAGGGTATTGCCCTCACCTACGCGGGAATCACTTACGATTTCACAGCCAATTACTACGGCGGCACCGGTAACGATCTGGTCCTGCAATGGGCCAACACGCGGCCAATGGCCTGGGGTGCGGGAGCGACCAACACCGGAATGGAGCCGGAATATGGACAATCGATTGTTCCCGGCAGTCTGGGCGCCGGGACGTCCTCGGTTTCGGCGGGGCTCTATCACACTGTGGCTTTGAAAAGCGATGGCACGGTGGCGGCCTGGGGATACAACGGCTATGGCCAATCCACCATCCCGGCTGACTTGTCCACGGTCACGGCCGTGGCGGCGGGTGGTTTCCACACCCTGGCCCTGAAAAGAGACGGCTCGGTGGTGGCATGGGGCGCGGGAACGTCCGCAACCGCCAGCCCGGGCACTGTCAATCTCACGCAGTCGTCCATTCCGCCCGGCTTGACCACATTGACCGGGGTGGCCGCATCAATTCCCGCCAATCCCACGGGGACGGTCAATACCGTGACGCTCAATGCCGCCAATTCCGGCGTTGTTGCGGGCATGTCAGTCACCGGCCCGGTGAACACGGTGGGTGCTGGCGCGAAAGTATTGAGTGTTTCCGGCACCACGGTGACCCTGTCGGTTCCGAACGTAAACACGGTCTTCATTCCCGCTCCTCCGACCACTTTGACATTTTCCTCGGACGTGGTGGCCATCGCCGCGGGCTATTACCACAGTGTCGCCCTCAGGAGCGATGGCTCGGTGGTGGCGTGGGGTGACAATACCGCAGGTCAATCAACCGTCCCGGCCGGCCTGCAGACGGTAGCAACCGCCGCATCCCTGCCTCCCAATCCCATTCCTCCGGGTGCCGTCAACACCCTCGCGCTGGTGGTCAATAATGCCAATATTGTTCCGGACTTGCTGGTCACCGGACCACCCGGCTCGGCGGGTGCTGGAGCGAGCATCATCGCGAAATATGCCGCAACGTCCCCAATCCTGACCCTTTCGGTTCCCAATGCCGTGAACGCGCTTGCGGTCGCGACCAATACGCCATTCTTGTTTACGCCGATGGTGCGGGCAATAGCTATTGCGGCGGGCAACGAGCATACCATGGCCCTGAGGAGTGATGGCACGGTGGTGGTCTGGGGCCGCAATGTGGATGGTCAAACGGCTGGCGTGTCCCCGCTCACGGCGAACGCAACATTGCCTGGTACGATTACGGCGAGTGTGAACCTGCCTGCGGGACCGGCCAGCACCGTGACCCTTGGTGCCGCCAATGCGGCGATTGTTCCCGGCATGTT
>Ga0073936_10006643_pt1 | contig 15194 bp, 11 predicted proteins | sample AliMusrvi5mmetaG_FD_87041 | JGI IMG/M metagenome (GOLD analysis project Ga0073936, IMG submission 87041) | Freshwater lake bacterial and archeal communities from Alinen Mustajarvi, Finland, to study Microbial Dark Matter (Phase II) - Alinen... | ecosystem: Environmental > Aquatic > Freshwater >... | reverse complement strand
CGCCCCTCCGAACCGCGCGCCATTCGCGCCTTCCAAAAAGATGTCGCCAAACTCGAAGGCTCCAGGGCTGCTGCGCGGAAACAACTCGCCAAAAACCATGCGGATTCCTAGCGGCATTGGACAGGAATGTCCGCGCGCCGGATTGGTGGCAGTGCCGAGAAGCGCCCGTCAGGAAGCCCCTCCACGGTTGCTCTAGCCACTAGCGCCGCCACTCTGTATATTAATTACAGCCTATGAGACATTTCACACTCTTTGCTCTGCCGCTTTGTGTCGCCGCAACCGCCTTCGCTGGCAACTGGCCGGGCTGGCGTGGGGACGGCAGTGGCGTGTCGTCGGAGACCCGGTTGCCCCAGTCGTGGAGTACGAACGAAAACGTTCGTTGGCATGCTACGTTGCCTGGTCCTGGCAACTCCTCGCCGATTGTTTGGGGTGACCGAGTCTTCCTGAGCCAGGCCGTGAAGGGTGAGCAGCGGCGCACAGTGATGTGTTTCAACCGTGCGGACGGCAAGCTGCTCTGGCAATCAGGTGTTACGTATACAGAGAAAGAGCAGACCCAGCAGAGCAATCCGTATTGCTCGGCCACGCCCGTGACGGACGGCGAACGGGTCATTGCATCCTTCGGCTCGGCGGGGTTGTATTGCTACGACTTCGAGGGCAAGGAACTCTGGCATCAGGAGCTCGGCAAGATGAGCCACATGTTCGGCAACGCCTCCTCACCGATCCTCTGCGGTGATCTCTGTATCCTCAACTTCGGCCCTGATCAAAAGGCGCGGCTGGTTGCGGTGAACAAGAAGGATGGCAAGACGGTTTGGGAGGCCGAACCGCCGAAGGTCGAGGCCAGCGAACAACAGGCACCGCGTGGCCGCCCCGGCGGGCCGGGCGGCGGTGGTGGTCCCGGTGGTCGTGGAGGCTTCGGCCCGGGCACATTCGTGGCGTCTCAGATGATGTCCCAGGCCGATAAGAATGGTGACCAGAAGTTAACCAAGGAGGAGTTTGTGGCCTTGGCGGACGTCTGGTTCGACAAGCTGGATTCGGACAAGGCCGGCAAGCTGAGCCCCGAGCAGGTTGTCGAGAGAATCAGTACCGTGTTGGCGCCGCCCCAAGGTTCTGCCCCGGCTGACGGCGGACCCGGGGACGACGAGCAACGCCCGGGCGGTCCCCGTGGCCCGGGTGGCGGGTTTGGCAGGTCCGTTGGATTGGCCCTTTCCAACGCCGCCAACACCAATCTGGATGTGTCGCTGACACGTGAGGTTCTTAGAGGCACCTTTGTGAAATGGTTTGCCGATTGGGATGCGGATAAGAGTGGCGCGCTGAATGAGGAAAAGCTCCGTGAGGGACTTAACGCCACCCTGCCGAGACCCCAGTTTGGTGGTCCGGGTGGCCCCGGTGGACCTGGGGGACGTGGCGGGCCAGGTGGTATGATGGGCGGCACGTGGGGCACTCCGTTGGTCATCAAAGTGAGCGACCATCAGGAGTTGGTCACAACCTTCCCCTATCGTCTTGTCGCCTACGAACCCTCGGCCGGCAAAGAGCTTTGGTTCAGCAAGGGCGTCGCCGACTCGTTCTACGTCTCGCCTTTGTCTGGCGAAGGGGTGGTCGTGGGCATGAGCAGCGGCCCCGAAGGTTCCGTCGCTGTGGCCGTAAAACCAGGTGGCAGCGGGGATGTGACGGAGAAGCAGCGTGCCTGGCGACTGGACAAGCTCAAGAGTTCTATTGGCTCAGGTGTGATCTATGAGGGGAACCTGTACACCATCGGCCAGGATGGCACCGTCGGCTGCTTTGACGCTAAGACGGGCCAAAAGATCTGGGAACAGCGCCTTAAAGGCCCCGGCTCGAAGAGCAGTACCTGGTCTTCCATGCTCGTGGCGGACGGGAAGATCTATATTCCCAATCAGTCGGGTGATGTGTTCGTGTTGCGCGCCGGCCCGAAGTTTGAGTTGCTGGCCACCAACTCGGTGAACGAACCGACCAACGCATCCCTGGCCGTCTCGGAGGGCGACCTGTTCTTCCGCACCGACAAGGGCCTTTGGTGCCTCGCAAACGCCAAGTAACGGGCCGTTTAGCCGACGCGTCCGATTCCAAGGACGTATTTGGAACTGCGGGCCAGCCGAAAAGGTAGAGAATTCGTGACGCGATCCGCCTGTTCGACTTCTGAAGGGCCGAACTTCAGCTCGATAATCAATCTCGGCGAGAATGGGACCAAGGCGGTCCGCAGACCATTGCTCGCGCCCCCGCGGCCACACTGCAATTCCGTATCAACCGTAAGACGAAAGCGCCCATCGCCGCTCAGGAAGTAGTAGCGCCGGTAGCGGTTGATCAAGGTCGGTTCGCGCTGACACAAATCGAACCGGAGGCTCTCGGGGAGGAGCGCGGCGGCGAAGGCCGATTTCAAGAGCGGATGAATCGCCTCCCCGTTCAGGGCAAAACCCGGCAATGCATGACTCAACTTGCCACTTATCAGCCCACGCTTGAACTTGCGCTCCAGGACGGGCTTTGCGATTTGCCCGGACAGCGGGCCGTACCAACGCACGCGAGTTTTGTTCCGGTTTGCCACGCCGACAATGTTGTCGTGGTAGTCCGACCGTCCGTGGGAATCGAGATAGATACTGTTCACGAACCGAGCCGGGTAGACCTCGCGGAACGCCGCGGGATGCCGTCGGACGAGCGCCAGAACCTCGGCCAAGACCAGTCCGTCGGGAACGAACTTCCGCTCGTACCTCGGGTTTGGAAGCGTCGGCATCATGGCAGACTCGACTGCGGCTCTCAGTCGGAAAGACCCCGGTCGTCGAGGCAACTGACTCGCACCTCCGGGCTGAGCTCCCGCAGACGCTGCGAGAACTGCTCGAGGTGGGTGACTTCCTTGAAATCGACCAGGAAGGCGGCCTCCAACTGATCGGGGCTTTGGTCGAAGCGCTTCAGGCTCGCAGTGGCACCCACACCGGCCAGGATCTGGAGAATCTGGTTCGCCCCGAGCTTCGCCGCGGTGGGACTGGTGACGGTGAGGTAGAGATTCGGCTGGCCGGGGTTGGTGCGTAACAGGCCTCGAATGGCGATGAGCCCAAGAATCATAGCCAGGGCTACGATCGTCACTAGCGCCTGGCCGGCTCCCAGGCCGAGTCCGATGCTAATGGCCAGGAATAAGAAGGCCAATTCCTCCGGCTCCTTTATCGCCGCTCGGAAACGCACGATGGACAAGGCCCCAACGAGGCCGAGTGACAAAGCCAGGGAGGATCGAACAATACTAATGATAAGGGTGGTGGTTACGACCAGCACGAGGAAGTTCCGGGCAAACAGCGTGCGATTGGAAAGGGAATGTCCGAAGCGAATATAAAACTGCCCCAACACACTTCCGAGTATGGCTGCGAGCGCAAGACTTATCACCAGCTTGGGGAGCGAGGCCATAATAGCTGGGCTCCAGAAGAGTTCACGAATGGTATCTTGGATTTGCATACGAGCAGGGTGGGGGCGGGATATTTGTTTATGCGGTTGTCATTCGTCGTTTGATTCGCCCGGTGGTTCAACGCCGGGAGGCGGCCCAAATCCCTGGGGTGGCCCATTGCGGAATGGCGACAGGTCCTTGTTGATCCCCGCGCGCAGTTGCTCCTCCGTCAGCGCGCCGCTCTTATCGCTATTCCAGACCTCGAACCATCTGACGAAACCGCTTGTGAACTCGTCCCGGGTCACAAAGGAATGCTTGTCCGTGTCCAGGGCCTCCAGGAAGATGCCACCGAGGAACATCCCGGGGCCAAAACCCTCTGGACCTCCTGGACCGCGAGGCGGTCCACCCTGCCCCCCACCTGGGAAACCTATGGCGCCGATGACCATTCCCTTGGAGGTGCCGGCGAGTTGTTCCAGAACGGAGCGAGTGCGGATCGCCGCGAACGGTTTTATCGGCTTGGTGCTCGACCCGCCAAAGGGGCCGAAGCCGCCGCCAGCAACGCTTTGCCCGGCCACTACCTTGTCGAGCCTGACCAACTTCTCCTCTGACTCCTCCAAGACCGCCGGCTGAATCGCCAATGAGATCTGGTTCACCTGGTTCGAGAACCGCGCAGGATTGAACAAACTCCCGCCCAGTTCCTTCAGGTTAGCAAGGTAGGCTTTCTTGAACGCCTCGACCTTGAACACCCGCTCCAGGAATCTATTCTCGCCTTCCCAAGGCTTGTGGATGCTCAGGTTTTCCCGCTGTTCCTGGGTGCCTCGCATCGGAAACTGGCCAAATGAATGGTCCTGGTCCCACGGGATGAAAGTGACCAACTGGTTCTTCGGATGCAAATGCAGGAAGAGGTTCTGCCCCGGCCCCAAAATCCCGTCCATATCGGAAAGCCACACCATGACCGCCATGAAACGCGCAAACTCAGGCAAGTCGAGATAATCCCCGATCCGGGCGGCGAACTTCGTGTCCTCGGCTTCGGTTACCAACCGGCAAAGGCCAATAACCGTCTCGCTCTGCTCCTCGAACAGCGGCGTCTTGGGATCATAGGTTTGCTTGTACTTCGACCAATCAGCGCCCAGATAAGCGAAAAGGGAAGGTGTAACCGGCTTAAATATAGCGCCGCGTCTGGTCCCGAAGGTTCGCTCGGCGAAATACTTGTCAACGTTCTCGACCAGCGAATAAAGGCCCAAGTATTTGTGGTCGTACTTCCCGGGCACAGTGACGTACACCCGCGCGTAGGCGGTGCGGGGTGCCGGAATTCCCGCGTCCCGGTAAAGCTGATACGAGAGCACCTCGTTCATCCAACTCGAGTCGGTGACGCAGTTGTGCAAGTTGAGAATCCTCGCCCCGCCAAGGCGGGGGTTGTTAACGTACTTGCGCAAATCGACTTTCAGCGATCGCTTCAGACTGCTGCGTGATTCCAGGAACGTCCCGTTGCCCTTGTATCGCACCGCCACGTCCTTAAAGTCATGCCCCTCGATTTCCAGGTCAGCGTGCACTTCAGTAAACTCAATTCCCATAGCTGAAGCGAGGCCGTTTCTCGTGCCCTCGGCTCCTTGCAGCATCATGCCCGGACCACGATTTCCCGCGCCTCCCGGTCCAGGACCTTGCCCGCCACCCGGCTGACCGAGAGTGGCATTTAGACCCGCCTTGATCTTGCCGATATCGAGCTTGCCGGTCTTGTTCGTGTCCCAGGCGGCAAACCACTTCCCGGCCAACGTTACGAATTCTTCGCGGGAGAGACGGCTGTCATGGTTGAGATCGCCCTGCCTCATTATGGCTGGCGCGATAAACATCCCCGGACCAAACCCGCCTGGCCCTCCCGGTCCTCCAGGCCCACCGCCAGGGCCTCCGGGTCCACCACCGAATCCTCCAGAGCCGCCTTTCGGTTCCATGGCTTCCCATTGATCCGGCGCGAAGGTGAGGTGCACCGTGCAGATGTTGGTGACGTTGTACAAGCCCTCGGATTCTATCCTCCCAGCCGCCGCGGAGTCGGGAGCCAAATTCCGCAGCGCGAAGGCAGCGCAGCAGACGCCCAGTACGAATAATCCGCTAAGGAGCACTGCAGCGGCACCGCGTCGGCCCGCGGCATTCCATCCAAGAGCCCACCGCCTTGCGACAGTTTTGGAATTGATGGTTCGGCGCACGTCCTTCACGTCGCACCACCAGATCGCCCGCTCGCGGTGGAGGCCGCTTGTGCTTTCATTCGAACCATAACATCTATACGTTACAAAGGGGGACAAGATTACATATTGTCCATGTAGCCAAACCCACCTCGGTTTGGTGGGTTGGCATTGGTCCGCCCCGAAGCTGCTACTTGCTCCCCTGATCCACCCATGCCCGCATTAATCCAACCTGCTCGGCCGTCAACGGCTTTGGCGGTGGCCCAAATCCTCCCGGGCCGCCGGGGCCGCCAGGACCGCCGCCGCCGCCTTGCTGCCCACCCGGGGGACGGCCGCCACCAGGTCCGCCATGACCCGGACCCCGCCTCGGAGGCATTGCCGTCTCCTCGTCGATTTGGGCGGCGGCGATGACCAAGATACTCTTCTTGCTGTCGCCAGGCACGACGACTTTGCCCTCTTTGGTGCCTTTGAGGATCGCGTCCAAGCTGGTCAACTGAAGGCCGGCCTTGGGGCGATCCTGGCCATGGCACCGAGTGCACGAAGCCTCCAGTAATGGCTTGATGTCCGTGCTGTAGGTCAGCCCTTTCTTCGTGGCTGCGGGAGGCAACTTGCTGAGGTCAATCTTACTGAGATCCACGGCCTCGCCGGCGATCGCGGCGGATGCCACAGCAACCAGACCGCCCAGGATTAATGCGTGCGTCTTCATGTTTCTTTATTGAGATGATCTGCAATTCATTTTGGTTCCAACTATGCATCCGCCAACCTTAAGATAACATTAAGGAAGGAATCGTGCCTTCGACGACCCTCCTCTATAAGGATTTAGGGGCTGGAGTCAATCCGTTATCGCCTGCTTTACCGCCCATTCATCACAGCTTCGCGTTCAGGCCGGGGTCCTCGTCCTCTCCGTGATGACGAATGCGCCCCCAGGGATGAATTATAAACATAACTCTTCCGAGCATTTGATCTTTGGTCACAATCGCATGAACGATTCGGCCCGGCGGGAGGGCGCGATTATCTCCGAGGATGGCGAATTTGCCGCCAAACAATCGTCCTTTCGTGATATTAACAGGACCCGTCTTCATAGGGTGGTTCTCGGACACCGTGCTATCTCCAACAAACAGCATCCCTTCCTTGATTTCGACTTCTTCGGTGACCATCGCGACAAGCTTGGTAAGCCAGGGCGCGGGCCAGGTAAGTTCTGCCCGAGCCGGTCGGCCCGGTAATGAGGCAGTCGTGGTGCTGGGCCACCCATTGGGAGGCGCGCCGTTGCTCGATTTGCCCGGTTGAGTCCACGGGGATGGTGGTGGTCAAGGTCTTCCAGACAGGCCCGCACCTTTAGCTTAGGGGGGAGACCGAAGCCATCGAGTGGCATAAAGCGAAAAGTGTTATAGTGTCTATTAAACGGAAACGAATGGGAATTCAGGATCAATCTATTAAGCGGAAGACCATGGCGGTCATCATGTTGACCAGCGTGGCCGTCCTGGTACTGACGGTGGTAGCGTTCACGGCCTATGACCTGGTCACTTACCGCCAAAACCTCGTCCAGAGATTGTCGGCGACGGCGGCGATCGTGGCGGACCACAGCGGCCCGGCGCTGGCCTTGCGGGACGAAAAAGATGCCCGAGCCACCCTGGCATCGCTCCAGGCCGACCGGCGCATTTTGGCGGCAGCTCTCTACGACAGAGAGGGCAAGCTCTTTATCGGGTATCCGGCCCAGGCGCCGGTGAGCACATTTCCGAAAGCTCCGGACAACGAGGGTGGCTACCGGTTCGAAGGCGGCCGGCTGGTTCTGTTCGAGCCGGTCGTGGAGGGCAGGGAGCGGGTGGGGATGCTCTATCTGCAATCCGACCTTCACACTCTATATGCGCGTCTGCGGTTCTACGGTGGGATTGCCTTGCTGGTCCTGTTTGGGTCGGCATTGGTGGCGCTGGTCATTTCCAACACCTTGCAACAACAGGTTACCCGCCCGATCCTCGCGCTGGCGGAGGTGGCGAAGGCCGTTTCAGATCGAGGCGATTATTCCATCCGCGCGCAGAAGGTCAGCTCGGACGAGACCGGGTTACTGACCGAGGCCTTCAACGGGATGCTGGCGCGCATCGAGGAGCAGACGGAGGCGCTGCGCAAGGACGAGGAAATGCGTTCCTTTCTGGCAGCCATTGTGGAGTCTTCCGAAGATGCGATTGTCGGTAAAGATTTGGAGGGCAAAGTGGTCAGTTGGAACGTCGGCGCAGAACAGATGTTCGGCTACACGGCGGTGGAGATTGTTGGCCAATCCATTACGCGTATTCAGTCACTCGACCGGCCCGAGGAGGAAGCACAGATTCTCGAGGAGGCCAAGCGGGGCAGGACCCGCCACTATGAAACGGTACGCATCCGCAAGGACGGCCAGCGCATCGAGGTCTCGCTGACCGTGTTCCCGATCCGTAACGCGCGTGGCGACATCATCGGCATCTCTTCTATCGCACGGGACATCACCGAAGGCAAGCGCTCGGAGCGGCTGGTCCAGGAGAGCCGGGCGCGCTTATCCGGCATCATCGGGTCGGCCATGGACGCGATCATCAGTGCAGATGAGGGGCAGCGGATTACGATATTCAATGAGGCGGCTGAGAAGATGTTCGGTTGTTTGGCGGGGGAAGCGCTTGGGCAACCGCTCGACCGGTTTATTCCGGAGCGTCTCCAACACGCGCATCGCCAGCACGTGGCCGAGTTTGGTCGCACCGGGGTGACGACCCGGGCGATGAGTAACTTGAGGTCGATCTCCGGGTTGCGCGCCAATGGCGTAGAATTCCCAATCGAAGCATCGATCTCCCATATCGAGATCGACGGGGAGCGTATTTACACCGTGATTCTGCGCGACATCACCGAACGCAAGCGCGCGGAAGACCAGATACGGCAGTTGAACGCCGAACTAGAGCAGCGGGTGGCAGAGCGGACCGCTGAGTTGACCTCAGCCAACAACGAGCTGGAGTCATTCACCTACTCGGTGGCGCACGACCTGCGAGCGCCGCTGCGGCACATTGACGCCTTTTCCAACCTCCTGCATGAGGACTTCAAGGCCGCGCTGCCACAGGAAGCGCAGCATTACTTGGCGAACATCCGCAAAAGCACAGGGAAGATGAGCTTGCTGGTGGATGATCTGTTGAACCTGGCACGCCTCGGTCGGCAGGAGTTGCGACGGCAACCCACGCTGTTGGGCCGGCTGGTGGACGAGGTGCTGGCCGACCTCAAGCCGGAAACCACCGGCCGCAAGCTGGAGTGGCACATTGAACCGCTCCCCGTCGTCGAGTGCGATCCCGGCCTCATGAAGCAGGTCTTTGCCAATCTCCTCTCCAACTCGGTGAAATATACCCGCCCTCGCCCGGTCGCCGTGATCGAGGTCGGCTGCTGCAGGATAAACGGCGACACGGCTGTTTTCGTCCGGGACAACGGCGTTGGCTTCAACATGAAATACGCCGACAAACTGTTCGGCGTCTTCCAACGGCTCCATGGGGCCGAGGAATTCGAGGGCACAGGCGTCGGTCTTGCTACCGTAGACCGTATCGTCCGCAAGCACGGTGGCCGCATTTGGGCCGAGGCCTTCGTGGATAAGGGCGCGACCTTCTATTTTACGGTCGCCGGTTTGGCGCGCGGGATGGATGAGGAGCAACAACACATAGCGGCATGAATGACAAAGAAGTGGAATTGCTACTGGTGGAGGACGACCCCAACGACGTGGAGTTGGCGCTGATTGCACTTCGGAAGCATAAGTTGGCGAACAAGATTCACGTGGTGCGTGACGGGGAGGAAGCGCTGGACTTTCTCTTCTGCCGCGGGTCCTATGCGCAGCGCACCCTCAACGGCCAGCCCAAGGTCATCCTACTCGACCTGAAACTGCCCAAGGTGAGCGGCCTGGAAGTGCTGAAGGCCCTCAAAGAGGACCCCCGCACCCGGCCGGTGCCGGTAGTGGTGATGACGTCCTCCCGCGAGCAGCGGGACATGGTCGAAGGTTACCGGCTCGGCGTCAACAGCTACATCCAGAAGCCAATTGATTTCGACCAGTTCCAGACTACGATCCGTGACCTCGGCTACTACTGGCTGGTGGTCAACCGGTGCCCTCCGCCTGAGTCGTTTCCGGCGTAAGGCAGGGATTGAGGTGGAGTCAGGGGAGTAGGGTGCGTGGTGACAAAACTGCATTGTCACATGGGTTACATGGTTAAATGAGCGCGCGCCTCGCTCAACCGATGTAACCATGTAACTAAGCAATCTACCCAACTACTCCCGACTGATTCCCCGCTACTTCAGCATAGACGTGGGCCATTGCGCGAGACATCGCTTCCGCGCTGAATCTCTTGAACACAGCCCGCCGCCCGGCTTCGCCTAGAGCCTGCGCGCGCGGTTGATCCAACAGCAATTCTTCGATCGCCTCCGCCAGCGCGCGCGGTTCGTCCGCGGGGCACAGCACCCCGCCGCCGGTCGCCTCAATCAGCTCCGGGAACGACGCGACCGGTGGCTGCACGACCGGCACACCGGCAGCCATTGCCTCGAGCACATACAACCCAAAGGCTTCGCCATATCGTGCCGGAACTGAGAACACGGAAAGCGATCGCAAGAAGCTCACTTTCGCCGATCGGTCAACATTGGGATGAAATTCCACGTCGGAGAGCAGACCGTTTGCCCGCAATCGCTCGCGCAACGAATTGACGAAGGCCTCGTCCGCCGGCCCGCAACTGCCGCCCACGCGCAGCTTCAGATTCCCGACGCGCCCGCGTTGCCGCAAGAGAATGTAAGCCTCAACCAGTGTATCGAGTCCCTTCTCCAGACACATTCGCGCAAAGAAACCCAGCACGAGGGGTAAGGGCGGAGGGGCGAGGGGCGAAGCCTGTGGTCCGTTCTGGTCTTCGGCCTTGCCCCTCACTCCTCGCACCTCCTCGCCGTAGCCTTCGAGGTTGATACCATTGTGGACAACTCGCACGCGCTCGGCACGCAAGCCGAGTCGCTCGCGCATCAGGTTTCCGTAATACCGGCTCGGCGCGATGAAGAGGTCCACCTCGACCGCGCGTTCGGCCAGCGTCCGCCAACACGCCGCACGATGAGGTTCAGGCAAGCCGTCCAGGAACGAGTCTTCGCCCTGAAGCGCGCAAGCGACCGGGGCGCCTAAATCGGCTCTGAGGCGACGGGCCATGCCGATCAACAGCGCGTTAGACAAACAGAAAACGTCCGGCTTGGGCTGGGTCTTCAGCCATGCGGTGAGTACCTCGATCTCCCGTACCTGGTTTCCAAGCTCGCCTCGGAGCATGGAAAGAGTCAGTTCGCCCAGGTCGGCTGCGCGCGTTTTGGCCGCCTTACCCGCGGCCCATTGCAGCAGCGGGCGCGCAGCAAAAAGATCATGCAGCCAGCCCGGCGCGCCACGAAAAAGCGCGGCCTTCTGTTGCAGATAAACGTTGATGCCACCAAAGAAGATCGGGGTGCCGGCGCTTTGGTCCACTTCATCCAGGGTGAGCGGAAGATAGAGGGGCACCATGAGGACCTCGTGGCCCAACTTGCGCAACCCAGTGACCAGGGCGTTATCGCGCAAGCAACCGCCGCAATACATGGGGCCGGCGCCGGGAGTTAGGTGGTATAAGCGCATATGAGCGGAGATGCCAAGTTACATGGGTTACATCGGTTACTTCGCCCCGAAGCAATATACATTACCATCATCGCACCCGACCACGATCCTTTCGCGAGCTACTGCCGGCGAACTGCCAATTGGTTGCCCTGCTTCGTAAGACCAAAGCTCCTTGCCGGTGTCGAGCGAAACCAGGTACAGCCTGCCGTCATCCGATCCCACGACCACCTTTTTGCCGCAGATTGCCGGGGAACTGTCCACCTTGCCGCGCGTGGGGAAACTCCACACCGCCTGGCCGCTGTCGCGCTTAACACAGTGCAGGAGTTTGTCGCGGCCACCAAATACGACGACTTCTTTTGTCACCGCCGGGGAAGAGAAATAAGGGAAGTTCCGGTCGTGAAAGGCCCAAGCCTTCTTCCCTTCCTTCAAGTCCACGCACAGGAACTCGTTCTCGTACTGACCAAAATAGGCCCGCCCGTCGGCCAGGGCGACCGAGCCGGCGATATATGCGCCGGCCTCGACCTCCTTTTCCTGCTTGCCCTCGGCCAGCGAAATCACGTGCAGCAGACCGTCGCAACCGCCGAAGGCGGTCAGGCCGTTGGCGACTGCAGGCGATCCGTTGATGTAATTGCCGGTCTCATAAACCCAGTTGGTCCGGCCACTCGCGGCGTCCACGCAATGCAGCTTGAAATCGTAGCTGCCTGCCAGCACCCATGTCTTCTGGCCCAACTTCACCCAATTCGGCGCGCCGAGAATCTTGTCGCCGGTCTCGTATTTCCATGCCAGCTTGCCGGACCCGGTCTCGAGCGCATATAGGAACGCGTCACTGGAGCCGACAAACACCCGGCCCTCCAGCACGAGGGGGGACGACTCTATCCCGCCGGCTGTCTTGAAGGCCCAGAGCTTCTTGCCGTCGGCCAGCGCGAGGGCATAGAGGTTGGCGTCGTCCGAGCCGACGAATACGCGGTCCTGAACGATGGCCGGCGAGGATTTAACGGGCCCGGCCGCCTTGAAGGTCCAGAGGAGGGCCAACCGCTCGGGCAGGTTGCTCTCGGCGACCCCTGTCAGGGCCGGCCCGCCGCGGAACATTGGCCAGTCGCCGCCCGGGGCCGCGGCACCAGCACACCAAGCCCACAACACCCAGCCACAGAACACCATGTGCCGCGTCGCATTCATGAAAGTAAGAGATTCAACTGCCAGACATGGGATTATCGCGCAGCGGAAATCAGGCCGCAACCAAAAGCCGTCCTGGATTGCCGCCAAGTTGTTAATAACTTTAACCGGGAAAACCTTGTAACCCGGCGTGCCGGTTTCTAGGCTCATTTGAAACCTGATGTGGTGCTCTTTGCGAGTCGGAGAGGGTCAGCGGCAGTCGTTGTCGGCGGGGTAGCCAGGACTTGTGCGGGCAGAAAAGATAAACTGCGATAAGAATATGAAGAAAGTGTTCCTTGCCTACGCGCTTTTTGCGTCGTTGGCTGCGTTGCCTGTGAAGGCGACGCAATTCTGGTACGACGTCATCACCAATTACCCCGGCGGGTGCATCTCCACCAATTCAGGCGGTCTTTGGTTCGCGCATCCGCCCGGCGTCTTGACGGCCACGGATATGTTGATCGTAACCAACTCCTACACCTCGGGAGCGGCTGCCAGCGGCAAGATGTTGAGAGTCAATGGGCTGAACTCGGAATACATCATGCGGCTGTTTGATCCGATCGCTACCAACTCCACCATGGGCGGCATGGTTTACGCCAGCTTCATTGCCAACGCCAGTTATGTCCCCCGTGGGGGTCAGGGGACTTATTTTGCTGCGTTCAATGATGTCATTCCGAGCAACCCTCCCGACGGGACTTCTGCGACCAACGGCTTTGACTTCCGGGGCCGGGTGTTCCAGATCGGCAACACCAACGCCTACCCGTTTACCAACGCCGTCAACTTGAGCTATCGTTTCGGCGTGGCCAATGCGGCAGGCGATCCGGCCCAAGGCGGCGGGTCCAGTATCCTTTATGTTCCCATGGACCTGATCAAGAGCGTGGATTACCAGGTCGTTTTGAAATATGACATAGACAACGCGATCGCTTACCTCTGGGTGAACCCGGCCTCCGAGAATGACACCGCCAATTGGTCGGGTGGCACCAGCGATATCGGCGCCGCCGCCAATGGCCTGGCGGGGCTGCTCTTCCGGCAGCGGACGGGTGGGGGCACGGTGGACATCCGCGATGTCGCCGTCGGCACCTCTTTCGCCGATGTAATGACCAATGCCCCCGGTGCGGTGCTGGTTGCCACCAACTACAACGCCGTCAGCACTTACTCCGGCAATCCTGCACTCCTGGAGGTTTTCGCCACCAGCATAGGCGGTGGACCCCTGAGCTACCAGTGGTACCAGGTTTCCGGCGGCACGACCAATCCGGTTGCAGGCGCCACCAGCCAGACCTACCTCGTGTCCAGCGTCAGCGGCGTGGATGCGGGAAATTACTTCTGCGCGGTCACCAATTCGGCCGGCTTCGGCGCGCTGAGCGTGGCGGACTTCCAGATTTCGGTGAACACCGCCTCCACCGCGCCGTTCTTCGCCACCTCTCCTCCCACGACCGCGCAGGGTACCGTCAGCGGCACCCTGAGCCTGGCTTGCGACGCCCAGGGCACGGGCCCGCTGAGCTACAGGTGGTCCTACAATGGCAGTCCGCTGGTTGACGGAGCGCCTGTGACCAGCAATCCCGGCGATCTGAGCGTCGTGTCTGGCTCGCAAACCCCCACCCTGATTGTTACTGGCCTGAGCACAAACGAAACCGGCAACTATACCGTAACGGTCAATGGCGGCGTGGCGCCGTCTGCGAGCGCGACGACAGCGGCGACTGTCACCCCGGCCAAGGCGGTCAGTATTGCCTACATTCGCAGCCTGGAAGACACCAGCACCTGGCAGGTCACAGACACGACCAGTATCTTCGCCATTAGCAATGCAGTGGTCACGATGTACACGAACGTCACCAGTGGCACTACCGCTTCATATTACATTCAGGACGCTACCGGCGGCCTGGATTTGTTCGTCACCGGCGACGCCAGTTTCCGGCCAACGATGGGCGACATCGTGAACGTGTCTGGAACCCTGTCGTCCTACAACAACGCGATCGAACTGCTGATCAACTCCTCGAATCCATATCAATACTATCATATCGTCGGGCACACAAACGTGCTGCCGGCGCCGTTTGTTTACTCGCTGGACATGAACAGCAACCCCGGGAACATGGAAACCAACATCGAAGGCAGGATTTGCATGCTGACGAATGTCGGTTTTGACGGGGCGCTGACGACCCCCGCGGGCAATGGATCACTCTATGTCACCAACTCGACAGGGCGACTTCAGATCTACTTCCCCGGCGGCACCGACCCGGATATCAGGAGCCAGACGATCCCGTCCCGGTTCGCTTACAGTATCTCGGGTGTTATGGCGCAATTCAAATCCGGCGCTTACAACAACACCAGCTATGAGCTTTATGTGACCCGGATCGGGGATATCGTCACGACTCCCCCGCCGCAGGTGCCAGTCACCGCTGCTGTGTTAGGCAATGACGTGACCCTGAGCTGGCCGGCGGTGCCCTACACTCCGGACACCCGCGGCGCGTACGCTTATACCGTTTGGTCCGCTGCCGAGCTTAGCGGCCCGTTTCTGCCGCTCGCCACCGGTCTGACCTTCAACACTGTCAATGGCGTTTACACTGATGCGAATGCGATGCTCGGCACGCAGAGGTTTTACCGCATCTCCAGCCCATAACACAGCGCGGCGGTACTGATATGCAGGGGCCCCGGATTCCGGGCACGCTGGGTCGCTTTTCAGTCTCGTCTGCCGGGCAAAATGAGCGCATCTCGGCACTGCCACCAATCCGGCGCGCGGACATTCCTGTCCGCAGCAACGTTCGATGAGTGCATTGGCTTGGGAACTTGCCCGAGCGTGCTGTCGGTCGGACCTTGCTGCGGACAGGAATGTCAATCGCTGTCAATTTTACTTGAGTTAGAATGGGGCATGGTTGGCGGCGGGGCAATTTAGGTTTAGGGCATGCTG
>Ga0073936_10006640_pt1 | contig 15199 bp, 7 predicted proteins | sample AliMusrvi5mmetaG_FD_87041 | JGI IMG/M metagenome (GOLD analysis project Ga0073936, IMG submission 87041) | Freshwater lake bacterial and archeal communities from Alinen Mustajarvi, Finland, to study Microbial Dark Matter (Phase II) - Alinen... | ecosystem: Environmental > Aquatic > Freshwater >... | reverse complement strand
GTGCCCGAGTTTTTGGAAAAGCGCTTTGATCCGAATGTGCGCCTGTTGTTTTCCGGCTTCATGCTCGCCATGTCAATTGTCGCCAAAATCGCCATTTCGCTGTGGGCGGCGGCCAGCAGCACCACCGTTTGGATGGCATCGGTATAGACCACCGCCCCCAAGCCGCCTTTCATCGTGTAGAGCGCGGTGACCAGCCCGACGACCCAGATGACGGTGAGCCGGTCCCAGCCTAGCACATCCGAGAACACGATCGCCGCCGCCCACAGCGAAATGGCGATTTTGGCGACAATTGACATGGCGAGCATGAAGCCGGAAAACAACAGGCGCACATTCGGATCAAAGCGCTTTTCCAAAAACTCGGGCACCGTGTAAATGCGGGTGCGAATGTAGAGCGGCAGGAAAATCAGGATCAGCGGCACCAAACAAAACACCGCGATCCATTCGTATGCGCCTATGGCCATGCCCATGACATAAGCCGTGCCGGCCAATCCGACGAAATGCTCCGTCGAGATGTTGGCGGCATAGATCGACGCCCCGATGAATGGCCAGCGCAACTTGCGCCCCGCCAAAAAGTATTCCTCACTGCTGGATTGTTTGCGCCCGGCTCGCAGCCCGATGGTAACGACCACCAGCGCGTACACCACAACGATCAACCAGTCCCAGCGGGTAATGTGCATGGCCTCTGTCTATCGTAAATCCGGCCCGCTGCAACCGCCAAATGCCACCTCAAACCTCCATTGCCATGGCGATATTCTTTTGAGTAGGTACAGACCCACATGGCCACGCTTGAATGTGCGTTTACACAGCACAAGGAATCTCTCGGGCGCGGCAAAGCGCCGGAGGTGGAAGCGACTCACCTCGTACAGGCTACAGGCTTGGATTCTTTCCGCTATAAACATTCTTGGCTTGCTCAGCCGCCAATTGTTGGTTATCCACTGCGCACCGCTACACCAACGAAACACAAACCCAATTCCCCATGAACTCAGGCTCATCCCCTCTCCCTGAACTCCCTGCCGTCGGCTTCCTTGCTGAAGTTCCGGCCGAGCAGCGTGCTTTTCTCACGGGCTTCGGCAAGTTTTACCGACCGCACAATGGGGACATTTTCATCGCCGAGGGCAGCCCTCAGGAATCTCTGAGTCTGATTCTGGCTGGCACCCTGCATATCGTCTCCTCGCTTACCAGCCACCCGATGTTGCTCGCCACGGTCAGCGAGGGTGACTCGCTTGGCGAAATCAATCTTTTCGACGCAGCGGCGGCGAGCGCCACGGTAATCGCCCGTAGCGAATGCCTCATTTGGTCGGTCACCCGCAGCGAATTGGAGGGACTCGTTGACGCCGATCAAGGCACCGGTTTAAATGTGATGCGCGGCCTGCTTCGCCAGCTATCGAGGCGAATTCGCCAGATGAATGAAAAATTGGCGGATGTCGCCGGGCTTGGCGCTAGCTTCAGTCACAACAGAGATCTGAACCCGTGACCTTCCTGATCAACCAGGGGGCGATGGCGTTATTTGCCGCCTTTGTGGTGATGCACGCACTGGCGGATTTCCCCTTACAAGGAGCCTACTTGGCCCAGCAAAAGGCACATCGAACTGCCACCGGTCGCAGTGAATGGATTGTCGCTCTTACCGCCCACGGTGTGATTCAGGCTGGGGGGGTTTGGCTGATCTCGGGCTCACTTGCTTTCGCCGCCGCCGAATTCTTTGTGCATTGCCTGATCGACCTCGGCAAGGGCGCAGGTAAATTCGGCCTCGTCGCGGACCAACTGCTCCATCTCGGCTGTAAGCTTGCCTACGTGGTCTTGCTGATCTGGGTGCTGCCGAGGTGCTAAGCTGGATTTGCGAAACCCACAGTTAAAGCTGGTCGACATGAATCAATGTTGAGCGTTTTAGTCCATTTCCAGCCAGCCGTGTCATCGCCGAAATGGGCAGGCGAATAGAAGCTTGACGGCCACCCGGCACCTAACGAGAATCTGGCGATGGAAAGCGATCCCAACTCCGTCACCGACCTGGACCTGCGCGACGCGATTCTAGCCGGCATTTCCGCATCGGAGACACTGGAAAGCCGGTTTCGGCATTCCTTGGAACATTACCTTGTTGGGAAATGCGGAAACGGGGAGGGTCGCTCGCTGGAACAGGCCGTGGAGATTGCGAACGAAACCCTGGCGGATTGCTTTCGGCGGTCACCATCTTTGTTGGAACGCTGGAGTGGCGAGGATAATCTCGGCGCGTTCCTCCGAACCGTGGCCCACAACCGCCTAAAATCCTGGTGGCGCTCGCCCGCCGGTGGTGCCACCGAATCAACCGAAGAAGGGGTTGCGGACCAACCGGTCCCCCCGCCAGAGGATTTACTCGATGCTACGGAATTGGCCCGTGCGGCCGCCGCCCTTCACAAGGGGATGGAGATCGCTGCAGAGCAATGCCCGGAGGGACTGGTATTCATGCGCCTCAAGGGTTTGCACGGAGTGGATCAGCGAAAAATCGCGGCATGCTGGGGACACCATGAAACCCATATTTCGCGCAGAATCAAGGAGGCGATGACCATGATCCGCACAACCGCACTGGCACGGGCGGCGGCGATGCGTTGCGAGCTTTCGGTGGAATTGCTGCAGCAGGCGCTGCAGCGGGATCCTTCCATCCTGTTTGGCAGTGGAGCAACCGGCGGTCTGCCTGAAAACGAGGAGTTGCTGCGGCGCCTGCCCGCCGAAGGCACCGATGCAGCCGTCCGCGCCGAGGCCGTCCGCGTCATGGGCGCAAATGCAGCCAGCCTCGCCTATTTCGCCCAACTGCTCAACCGGGAGGACGCTGGGGAAGCGGTGATAGTCCGCGATCCCGCGCTGGCTGGGGTTGGAGCCCGCTTGCAGGAGTGTGTCCGGCGTACGCTGGGGCAACTGCAACCGGCGGAAGCGGCCGGCTTATTCACACCGCTGATGGATGCTTGTTTCGCAGTCATGCTAGACCAGGTGGCGGCGGATGGCGGTACGCTATGGTGGCTGTCAGCCGACCGCACAGCGCTGGAGGCGGTTTACAACCCGCGAGAGCCGGAGATCATCGGCCGCCGCCAACCGCTGGTTTCGGGCATTGTCAGCTTGGTGCTCGGAACCGGGGAGGCGGCCCTGGTCACCGCCGCCAACCTGCATGCAAGCCACTCGCCCGCAATTGATGTGGCGCTTCGCAAAACCACCGGCAGCATGATCGCCGTGCCCTTCGTGATCGCAGGCACAACCTGCGGAGTGGTCACCACGGTGAAGCGAGCAGGTGAACCTCCCTTCAGCGCCGAGGATGCCGCAAACGTGTCCCACCACGCCGAAATTCTCTGCCAACTCATGCTGGCGACCGTCCGCGAGAGGATTCTCGGGTGCTTCTGAAAGGTATCCACTCAGAGTGGCTTGAGGATGGCTATTAGCTCCGGGGATGTCAGTGGATTCATTGCGACTACCGGCAGGACTTTCATTCCGCCGGGTGCATTTTTCGCAAGCGGTGGCGCTTTGTAGGTATCCTGCAAAACCTGGGACTGGCTCAAAGCATGACTTTTAGTTGCGGTGGTTTGAGCCTGTACGGGGCAGAACAAGAGCAGGATACAAGCCAGGGAGATCCCCAATAGGTGCTCGCTGGACCACAGAATATTGACTTCGTAAGCCGGGACCTGTTCTGATCGGCAGACAGCGAGGACTTTCGGGATACCGATGGGATCCGGGGCTATTGCCGGAACAGCTTTCCCCCGGAGGCAGCACTCGGGAAAATTGACCGGCGAGTCAAAGGGCGGGAATAGGCGTGTCATTTTCACTGGGCGATTAGGTTAGAGATTATTGTTTCGGCATGCACGAAAGCCAAAATGCTGAGAAGAAGGGGGGTGAATTATGGCTGTAGGAAAATTCGGTAAGAATTCGATTGTCCGCCGGTCGGGTCGAAGTGATCGTTGTAGGTACCATTTTTCATGAGTTACGAGAGATTGCGAAAATCAGAAAGCGTCGAAGGGGGGATCTACGACTGCCGTTTCGAAAATCAGTGAGTACCAAGAGTGATGATCGAAGGAACAGGTGACTTATGACCGACGATTAGTGCGTCACCGATATTTTCACCCATAACCGTATGGATGTTGAGTTTGACGGGATCCCGGCCAGGCACACTACAAATGCCCACGGAAGTCCGGTGCCCCTTGGTGATGACAATTGCAACGGCTTGGTCTCCAACCCAGAACCACTCACCTGAGAAGCTCGGTAGAGAGAGGTGCCCACCTTGCGAAAATGACATCCTGCCATCCTTGATCTCCCATTGGCCGGCAGGGCGGCGCAGCATCTCGGGCGAAGGTGCCGGCTTGGCGATTTCTTCCAAATCCTCCTGCAAGGATTGTCTCGCTAGTATTAGAAACTGATTTACTTCAGCCAGTCCTTTGCTTTTTGCTTCAGCCCATTGGTTAACCGAAATGGCCTTTTTCCGAATAACTTCCTTGGTGGCCTTTTTAATATCTTCCTCAGCGTCATATAACCTCCAGACAGCCGGAGGCATCACCCTGAGGGCAGGGACCACGGCATTGGTTTTGGTCATCTTGAAACGAATTCCGTCTTTGTTGACGACTTGCCCGCCATTGGCATCAAGGCAAATCAAATCGGCCCAACCAGACCCGAATGCAGCAAAACACTCATGAGAATAGATTCTACGCCATCTGGAGCTTGGATTACCTGTGATGGTCCCATCGGTACAGAACGTGACCTCATTTTTCAAAGTATATCTCCACTTTGTGACAAGCAGCGGCGAGCTTTCTCGGTTCGCCAGATCGTCCGCTGTTATCCACGGTTTGGCGGGATCCGATCGCGATAAATCGAGCGCGAGTGCCGAGGCGTTTGATTTGATTTTCGCCGCGGTTTCTCTCCGCAATTCTTGGATCTTCATCTGGAATTTAGCATTTTCCTCATTGCGGAAGACGCTCATTTGGGTGACCATTTTGTCGAGGTCTGCCTTTGCCGCCGCGAAGGCTTCCGAGATTGGCAGATCGGGCTGCGCCGGCTTCAATGTTGGCGAAGAGTTGGATTGGCTGCTGGCAGTCTGAGGTGTGGATCCAGCCGGGATCATTTTGCCCCCGTCCGTGGAAGCGAACCGTTGCCCTTGCCGTAGCTGGTTGGAACCATCCACACGGGATGCAATAAGGTGCAGGTTGCCGTCTTTGCCATGTCCGGTCATCAGGGTTCCGTCCCAGCTCATTGTCATTGTGTCGATAGCCTTGCCATTGTCCCAATTGAGTTGATAGATCCTCGGACTCTTGCCGGGATTCTGACAAGTCCACCTTCCCTTCCTCCCATTTTGCATAAGAACGCCATCCGGTAGAAGCTTGAAGGAATCCCTGCTGTTATTGTCAAAGTACCAACGTCCGAGACCCGGTTCCTGATTCAGGGAGGCGACAGCAGTCGGACTGGGAGAACTACCGGGAGTGAGGAAGGTGTTGAAGCGCACGTCGGCTTGTTTGACCCAGTCATCGATATTCCCCTGTTCGCCTTCCCTGCAGGAAAGTTGGATGCCCTCAATGTTCAGGTCCAGATCTGTTGCCCCAAGAACAAGCAGGTTTTCTATTTTCACCGTTCTGAGCCAACCCACACCGCCGCAGCAGACCCGGCCGTAGAACTGGATTCCATCAGGAATGCCACCCGGAAAGGAAAATTGAATAGCCTCCAGCTTGCGGACGCCTGCCGTGGCAAAATTGCCATCACAGGGTATCCAACCCATCCATCCTCTGGTTGCAGTGTAAATTCGGAATTCCGCTGGAAATGGCAAACCCTTTAGTCTGAATGCATCGACCATTCTGCCTGTGCCAGGGGCTCCTGCAGGAGTTCCATCTTTGCCATAGACCCAATTCTCGGGGGTTTGTTTCACAAAAAGACCATAATTCAATCCAAAAATCGAGCCGGGGCGGGTAGCCAGTGGTCTCGTCTGCGGCCCCTGTTTCGCAAGGGTGGCGGAAAGTGCTTTCACTGCTGTCACGGCGGCCGCCGATGCCTTTCCTGCAGCAGTTGTCAAATCGCGCTGGAATGTGGCAGCATCGGTGATCCTGTAAAGAATTTGGTGATGGTGACGCTGAACGCCGTTGTCATTCCAATCCCCATCCATATCCAAATTCCCCTCAGGCGTCAGAGTATAGGTAAACACATGACGGGAACCACTAACCGCCTGAATCCAATCGGCATGGATTGCATTTCCGATTCGTTTCCCAACAATGAGCGAGGTACTCTTTGTTTCGCCATACTGGATGCCGGAAGCAACATCCCCCCCGTCAACGTGGAACCCGTAGCCAGCATTGCTCCTCAATTCACGAAAGAGTCCGTCGAACTGTGAGATTCGACCTTGGTTGGAGGTACTGGCCACGGAGTCGTTAGCGCGGTCAAAGGGTGAAAGTGGATCTCCTGGGATTGGCGGGGCAGCACCGGTCAGGCTCTTTTCAGGGACTTTCGCGTCGGGAGTTGTCGCTTCATTACCAGATTGCCCCTGTCCGTTGGATGGAGACGCCAGTGGATTGTCGGGTTGGTATGTGCGAGATATCTCGCCGCTAGCGTTGGCTTGCGAGATGTTTCTATCACGCCATCGTGCAACAGCCATATATGTGAATGGGATGGAACCAAGCAATCCTGCCAGCAGCAGATTGCGAACGATTGCATACCGATGATCCCCTTTGCCTTTTGAGACCCCGCTACCCGTGCCCTCCAGTCGCTGAGGTGTTACGGAGGCTGACAACATCTGAGGTGACTTCGGGCTTGGTGTGCGTCCAAGGGGCATCCCCTTGGCAGGCGCAGCAGCGGCGAGTTTGGCTTCCTGCTTGGTTTGCCACGATTGCAATGCTGAATCCAGAGCGCTAATGTCCTGAAAGCGCAGATTGGGATCGGAATTGATCGCCCGTCGGCAAATCGGAACAAGTGAACTGGGGCAGTCAACGAGCGAGGCACTCTCACCGCCTCCGGCCGCTGGTTCACGTCCGTTGAGTAATTGGCAGAGGATCACACCCACGGCATATATGTCCGATCGGCAGTCCGCCGCGTCCGGGTTGATGAAAAGCTCCGGTGCCACATATCCAGGTGTCCCCATAAACACTCCGCCGCTTCTCGACCCATGATGGCGGGCCAGTCCGAAGTCGCCGATCTTGGGCTCCAGAGCGGTTGTCATGAGAATATTAGCTGGCTTGATATCCCGGTGAATAACACCATTTGCATGGGCGTGAGCCAGGCCTGCACAGACTTTTCGGATGATGCGGACAGCCTCCTCCGGGTCCACTTTCACGCCAAGGGCGGAATGATAGAGTGACTTGGCCGGGACGAACTCCATCACAATATATGTCATTGATTCTATCCGGCCAAAATCATAGACACTGATGAGGTTGGGGTGATTGAGGCGTGCCATCGCCTTCGCTTCCGATGCGAATGATTCGCTGAAGTGCTCATTATCTCCACAGGCGTGGAACTGAACCTTGACGGCAACTTGCCGATCCAAGGATTTCTGGAGTGCCTTGAAAACGAATCCCATCCCCCCCTGTGCCACCAACCCCTCGAAGTCATAGCCAGGCAATGACCCGTTAAGATATGCTAACCAATCATGAGTCGAAGCAGATTCATCCAATGGTGTTTTCATCGTTGTGTTCTATTGTTCATGCCGTGCGTTATCAAGCGGACTTCCTAGCCCTACGGAGCCGATACCCTAATCCGATAGATTCCGCTCTTCGCCGGCGGAGCTGTGTCCGTCAGTGTGACCGGACCGCTGATGCCAAGCGGACCCACGGATGCCACTGCGATCCACGAACCTTGGGCTTCCCGTCGTTCGAGAACATAGGTGCGCGAGGCCTTGCCGGATGCGGTGACTGTGTAGGACGTGACATTCCTAATAGCAGTCAGGATTTTGAACACGTCTGACGCATTGTTAGGATCGGTTCCAGCGGTATATTCGGCGAGGTTGGAGCTGCCGTCGCCATCGGGGTCGGCACTGTCGGCGGCCGGTCCTGTGTTGGAGGTGGTGCCGAAATTGGCGAGCCGCCACAGATCGAGGGACGAGGCAGTCGCCGTAAGCGTGAAGGTGGCCGCAGCGCTGGCTCCGCCGGTAGCCACGCTGATGGAAGACGTGAACACACCCGCTTGCAAGGGGCTGCCGAACAGCAGTCCGCTGGCGGGATCCAGCACCACACCGGAGGGCAGGCCGGTGGCTGTGTAGGTGACGCCCGCGCCGCTTTCGCTACTGGCGATTTGCAAATTCAGTGACTGCCGCAATGGCACTGTGGCGCTCTGGTTGGCCAAGGCAGGACGGGAGGTAAGCGTGAACGCAAGCGTGGTGGTGCCTCCTGTGTTGGTGGCCCCCAGAGTGACCTGGAACAGCCCGGATTCCAGGGGAATTCCGCTGAGCAACCCGGTGGCGGGATTGAATACGAGCCCTGCGGGCAGTCGGCCAGCGAGGGTGTAGGCCTGCGGTGAGTGAGTCGCCGCAATTTGATAGGAAAGCGGATAGCCACGGGTGCCGGTCACGGCTGCGGCGCTGGTAATGACCGGCGGTGAAACGTCCTCAAGATAGGTGAACGTGAGATCTTAGAGAACACCACCCGTGACAAGCACGGTCTGCGGCGCGGGGTCCTGATATCCGGCTATCGGTGTGAACTGCAGCACATACGTGCCGGCGCTGAGCCCGACTTTCTGATCCCCGCTGGCCCGTTGGGTAGTCTCCGGGGCGAGCAACCAGGCACCGCCGGCAATGCGGGCGGCCTCGGGCTGGATGGTCACTTTGATCGCGCCGGGCTGGGTGGCGATGCCGAATGACGTGAAGCTGGTATGAGTGATGCCGCCGCCAGTGTTGTTGTCGCCGCCAGTGCCACTGATTTCAGCACGGCTGAACAGATCGAGCACGCTGCCATCGATGGCACGGACCGCGCCCGCGGTCGTACCACCCACGCAGATACCAGCCGGAAAGTAGCTGCCGCCGTCCCGCTGGACGCAGAGCGGACCGCCGATCATGCCACCGAGGCTGAGGTTGGCCGCGCTGGTGTAGGTTCGACCGAGGGCTTGGACAAACGTCGCTGCGCTCGGCTCTGTGGCGTGCATCCTGCCCTGATTGTCGGGTACGATGCCGCTGACCGGGTAGCCGATGAGGGTTTTCAGGGCCGAGGATTGGAGGAATTCGTTAGGATCGGCATCACTGGCAAGAAAGCCACTGAACCCGCTGCGGCCGGCGTCCTGAGCGAAATACATGGCTGCCACGTTGAGGTTTTGCGAAGCAAGTGAGAAAGTTCCCGGCGTGGCCTCCACCGCACGCTGCGTTGAATAACCGTCAAACAGGTAGAACCCGCGCGGGACCTGCGGATCGGGCTCATAGGTCCCTTTGTCGCGTTGCAGCAGCCATTCCATACCGGTGCTCGCAGACAGCGTTGCCTCGTCAAACACCGCTTGGGCGACGGTGGCCACCACCCGCGGTTTGACCACAAAGCCAGAATAGGCGCCGCCATTGTTCAGGATTTGTCCAACATAGGCGTACGGCAGGTTGCGGCTGCTGGAAGCTGTTTGGAAGGACACCACGGCAGGTGGTATAAGAAACGGCGCGCTTGCCGGGAAATAGGTGATGGTGAGCGTGCTGACAGCCGCCGGATCGACCACAACCGTGGCGGCCGTGGGTGTGTTCCAGCCAGCCACCGACTTGCACTCGATGAGGTAACTGCCCGGCATCAGCCCACCGATTTGCACGCCGGAGTCCTTCCATGCGGTGTCGGCATCCCCCATCAGCCGCCAACTCGTGCGGCTTGCTGCCGGCAGCCCGGGCGCGGCCACTGCGGCCGGTTCCAACAAAATCCGCAAGCCGCCGCTGCCAGCCGCGGCGGCTTTATAGTAAAACCGTTCCAGTGCGAGCGGCTCACCGCTGACAACGCCTAGCAGCTCGCTGTTGGGCTGGATGTAACCGGCCACAGGGCGAAACTCGATCAGCCGGTCGGCGGTAGTCAGACCCGTCGCCGCCACGCCGGAAGCCCGCCACGTTGGCTCTCCGACGAAGCGCCAGGCACCGATGCCTACCGGTGTCAAGTTTATCACCACCTGCCCCGTATGATCGGCTGCCGGGATATCCTGTGAAAACCGCTGGGTGAGCCCGGCGAGCGTGCCGGGTTTGAATTGGAGCGTGTCGCCGGAGTCGCTGCCGCCCAAGCTCACTGCCCTTACCCGGTAGAAATAAGTCCTCAGTTCGTTCAAATTGTCCAATTCCACACTCACCGGGGTCTCTATTTCACCACCGACACTAGCGGGGACGGCGGCAACACTGTTAGGAAAAGTCACCCCGTCCGTCCCATATTCAAAGAACACCGAAGTGGTTGCGCTGCGAGCCCGCACCGTGCCGTTGACTCGCACACTTGTAGTAGTAAGTCCGGCCGCTCCACCAGTGGTGACGATCGGATCGAGGGGCAGCGTAGTAAAGGTGGCGTCACCGCCGATCGTGTCGCCGATGCTATTGGACGCGACTACACGATAGTGGTAAAGCGTGCCGGGCTGCAAAGCTTCTGCCGCTTGGGTCACGTTTGCTGGGTCGTTGCCGTTGCCCACGCCGCGACCGGTCGTGGTACTGCCATAGGCACTGGTCAATCCGTATTGGAAGCTTACCAAGGTGGTTTTGTTATGCGGATTAACCACACCCTGCAATACGGCGGAAGTCGTGGTGACATCAGTGACGCCACCGCTGGTTGCAGCGGGCTTGGAGAAGATACTCTTATCGCCACTGGTGCCGCTGCCTACCGTCATGTCAACGCCATAAGCGGTGCCCGCGACATTCATGGCGACCAACCGGAAATGATAACTCGCGTCAACACCGGTAACCGCGTGGGAAATGTCCACGATACCCACCGAGGCCGGGATCGAGTCATGAGGCGAGGTCGTCACACCATACGCCGTAGTCGGCCCATATTCGAAATACACCTCAGTGGCTAGCCCATTGGTATTGACGGCCCCGAGCAGCGTCGCCGCGCTGGCAGTGACGTTGATGGCGTTGCCAGTGGCGGCCAGCGGACCTTTCGGCGCGGTGGTAAACACCCCATCGGTGCCATAAACCGTGCCTGCGGCGCTAGTGACGCCACTGCGGAAATGATAGATGGTATTGCCCTCAAGGCCTTTGACCAACGCCTGCACTGTGACCGGAGATGTGCCTGCAACATCCTGCGGCGGCGTGGAGTTGCCGTAAGCCGTGGTGGTTCCGTACTGGAAAAACGCGACGGCCGACCCGTTAGGAGTCACTGTGGCACATAGGGTCGCAGAGGTTGCTGTAATATCCACGACCTGACCGGTCGCGATGGACGACGGCCCCGCTCGGGTGACGGTGACCACATAGGTATTGAGCGTTATTCCGTCTCCGGCAGTGACCACTGCGGTGATGAGGTTGGGGCCGACGACCAAAGCGAGAGGAGCACTGGGCGCGTCAAGCGCGACCGAACTGCCGTTAATTTTTACGCTCGATTGATTGACCTCGGCGGAGGGAGTTACAGTTATGCTCGACACCGAGTTATAGACGCTTGCCGTGTACGAGAGAATTCCCGCATTAAAGGTGGGTGCCAGGGTTCCGGCGCTCAGCGCGAGATTGGATAAATTGGCGTTGGTTGAAGGCAACACCGCGATGACCGAAGTGTTGCTATCAGCCCTGCCGCTGATGCTGGAGGCACGCACCCAGTAACTCGTGTTAGTGGTTAGATCCGGGGTGGTAAAACTATTAGATGTTGCACCTGCGATGGGACTCGCGATGTTACCGCTGACGCCCCGGTACCATTGGAAGGTCGGGACGGGCAACCCATCGGCCGTCGCGCTCAAGGTAGTGCTGCCGCCGTAGCTGATGGTCCGGGCAGACACCGGTTGTTGGGTGAATACCGGGCTGGTACCGGTGATGTTGAGCGTGAGCACGGTGGATGCGGTGGCGCTGCGGATGGTGACACTTACAGGAATCGGAAAAGTTCCGGAAACGGTGGGCGTGCCAGTCATCCGGCCGCTTGAGGTGTCTAGCGTCAGGCCCGGCGGTAAGGCCGCTGCGGTGAAGGTGAGCCCGGCACCGCTCTCGCTGCTGGCGATTTGATAGGTTAATGGTTGGCCCGAGGGCGCGGTCAGTACCTGCGCCGCCATCACCGGCAACGCGATGATCGCCACGGTCCGGGTATCGGCACCGCCAGCGTTGGCCGCGCCGACGGTGACGACGAAGCTGCCCGCCTCCAGTGGGGTGCCGGAGATCAAACCTCTAACGGCGTCGAAGGACATGCCGGCAGGAAGGATGCCGCGAAGTGAATAGGTGGCTGGCGCATTGAGCGCGGTGATTTGATAGGCGAGGGCCTGGCCACGAACGCAGCTCACCCCTGCGGTAGACGTGATCACGGGTGCCACCGGGATCTTCTCGTAAGTGAAGGTGAGGGTCGCAAGTTGGCCGCCACTTACGGTTACTGACTGCCTGGCGGGTGACAGGAACCCGTCGACAGTAGCGAAATCAACCGTATAGGTATCCGGAGACAGGTCACTGAGGCGGAACCCGCCCGCCTGATAGGGTGCCTGCGAGCGCAACCGCCAACCGGCACCCGCAGCGCGAGCCTCGGTCGGCTCGATGGCTACCTGTAAAGCACCGAGCGAGGGAGTTGCGATGGGCGCAGTGCCCCCAACGCTCAGGTTGCCGCCGCTGCTGGTGCTGGCGAGGGCACCGCTGGCTTCGGCGAGGCCGATGATTTCGACCACGTCGCTATCAAGTGCGCGCACCACGGTTTGGGCGGTACCGCCGAGGTAAATTGCAGCCGGATAGTAGTTGCCGTTTTCATATTGGATGCACAGCGGGCCGCCGGAGTTGCCGCCAACGCTACGGATGTCGGAGGTGGTGTAGGTACGCCCGTAGGCCGGGGCGAAGACGACATTGGCTGGCGAAGTCGCGTGCATTCGGTCACGGTCCGCGGCTGGAATCCCGTCGACCGGATAACCGACCAATGTCTTGAGAGCGGGCGAAAGTAGGAACTCGTTGCTGGTCGCGTCGCTCGCGAGGTAGCCGCTAAATCCACTGCGGCTGGCGTCTTCAAGAAAGAAAAGGGTGGCCGCGTCAAGGGTTTGAGACTGCGGACTGGAGCTGCCCGGCGAGTTGTCCAGCGCACGTTGGGCGGCGTATCCGCTCAGCAGATAGAAGCCGCGCGGCACCTGTGGCTTCGGCTCGTTGACGTCGCGATCGCGTTGAAACAGCCATTCCAGGCCTCCGGCCGTGGTCAGGGTGCCGTCATCAAACACGACGTGGCCGGCAGTGACCACCACCCGCGGCCTAACCACAAAGCCGCTGCTCGAGCCGGCATCACTGCGGATTTGGCCGCAGTAGGCGTAGGGTAGATTGGCGGCGGCCGATACCGTGTCGAAGGTCATTGTACCCGGAGGAGTGCCTATCTCCGCCTGTTTCAGAAAATAGGTGAGGGTGCTGGCAGTGGTCTGGCCATTGACAATGGTTGCAGTAACTGCGGGCGGCGTGCTGCGCCCGGCGACATCCTTGCATTCGATCAACTGGTTGCCAGGGACCAGCCCGCTAACCGATGTGCCGCTGTCCTTCCACTGCGCCGCGCTTTCCCCGAATAGCCGCCATTGCGCCCGGTTTGCCACGGCAATCCCGCTGTCGGCCAGGGCATCCGGCTTGAGGGTCACAACCAGGGTGCCAGAACCGGTGGCACCCGAGGGGGTATAGGCCCGACCTAGCAAAATCGGCGCAGCCCCGTCAATCACGGAGACGGTTTCATTCGCCGGTTGGAGATAGCCGGCCACCGGGCGGTATTCCAGCACGCGGTCGCCGCTGGTCAGACCGGTAGCGGAGACTGCGGATTGCCGCCACGTTTGCTCTCCAGCCAAGCGCCAGCCGCCGCCGATGCCTGCAGGCGTGAGCGTCACCATTACCGCACCCTGCCGCTGGGCCGCCGCCTCTCCATCGGGAAAACGTTGGATCAGGCCCGACAGCATCGCGACCTTGAGGGATTTCGTCCCGCCCAGCCCCGTGCCGCCGGTTCCCACGGCCCGCGCCCGGTAGTAGTACGTCACGCCTTGGGCAAGATTAGGCAGCGCAGCACTCACCGAGATGCTGGCGTCGCCATTGACGCTCGGCGGCAGCGCCCCGACACTGTTAGGGAAAGTTATACCATCGGTGCCGTAGTCGAAATACACGAGCGCCGGTGTGTTGTGGGCCTGCACCGTGCCTGCGACCTGGGCGCTGGTGGTCGTGAGAACCAAGGTGTCGCCGGTGCTCACCGTAGGGGGGAGGAACAGAGTGATGAACACCGCGTCGGCACCCGCAGTCGCGCCCAAGCTGTTAGACGCGACCAGACGATAGTGGCAGAGAGTGCCTGCTGGCAGACCGTCCGCCGCTAGCGAGACCGCAGCGGGGGTCGTGCCGTTGCCAACCCCTTGCACGGGGCTACTCAGGCCGTAGCCCGTGGTTGTACCGTATTCAAAATGCACGAAGGTGGTGCCTGCGTTCGGATTGACGCTGCCGAGCAGCGATGCTCCCGCCGTACTGACGCCCGCCACGCCTCCGGTGGTGACGGCAGGAGTGGCGGTGGGTGCGGCACTCCCTACCCCGCTGCCAGGTGTCACTAGGAAAACCACATCCATTCCTACGGCGTCGCCAGCCGCATTCGAGGCGACGATGCGATAATGATAGTGGGCGTTGGGGAGCAGTCCGTTGATTGGTGCAAGGACATCCACGACCCCCACCCCACCCGCCAAAGTCTGCGTCGGTGTGGTATTTCCATAAAGCTCGGTCAATCCGTATTCGAAATACACTTGGGTCGCGACTCCTTTTGGATTCACGGCACCCACCAGCGTTGCGCCCGCAGAAGTCACCGCCGTCGGATCGCCGGTGGCCGCAAGCGGCGCTTCCGGCTTGGTGGTGAAGCTGACGTCACTGCCATAAACCCTGCCTTCCGTGTTCTCTGCAACCGCCCGGCAGTGGTAAACGACGTTGTACGGCAAGCCGTTCAACATCGCCTGAAATTCCAGCGCCAAGTCGCCGGAAACCCCTTCGCTTGGCGTCGTTGCGCCATAGGCCGTGGTGGTTCCGTATTCGAAAAAAACGCTCGCCGCCCCGTGCGGAGTCACCGTCCCCTTGAGCAGCGCCTTGGCCGACGTCGGCACCTCCGCTGCCTCAGTGCCCACCAACAACGGCAGCGCGCGGATGACGGCCACCGTGTAGCTCTTGGTGGTGACCCCGTCCACCGCCATCACC
>Ga0073936_10006634_pt1 | contig 15206 bp, 19 predicted proteins | sample AliMusrvi5mmetaG_FD_87041 | JGI IMG/M metagenome (GOLD analysis project Ga0073936, IMG submission 87041) | Freshwater lake bacterial and archeal communities from Alinen Mustajarvi, Finland, to study Microbial Dark Matter (Phase II) - Alinen... | ecosystem: Environmental > Aquatic > Freshwater >... | reverse complement strand
TCCCGCCCCCGCCGTCCCTGGCGCAATGAAGACCGATTTCGATTACGGCCGTTTTGCCGAGTGTTTCCGCGGCCCCGAAGAGTACGTGCGGCGCAACCAGGAGTTCTACAAGCCCTTTTTCGCGGGCCGGACGAACGTGCTCGACATCGGCTGCGGGCGCGGCGAGTTCCTTGAAACCATGCGGGAGATCGGCGTGGCGGCGCGTGGTATCGATCTGGGCGAAGAGTCGGTGGCACAGTGCCGTCAGAAGGGTTTCGACGCGCAGGTGGCCGATCTTTTCGACTACCTGGCCGAGCAGCCCGATGAAGAGTTCGATGGCATCATGAGCACCCAGGTGGTGGAACACCTGCCGCCGGAGCGGATCCGGGAGATGATTCGGTTATGCGCCGCGAAACTGCGCAAGGGTGGTGTGCTGGCGATTGAAACCCCGAATCCGGAGTGTCTGGCGATCTTTGCCACCCACTTCTATCTGGATCCCACGCACACACGGCCCGTGCCGCACCAGTTGCTGGCGTTCTATCTGGAGGAGGCGGGCTTCGGGTTGCTGGAGGTGCACAAGCTCGCGCCGGCCTCGGAATCCATCCCTGAAGTGAACGAACTGCCGGAAAAATTTAAAAATCGATTCTTTGGCGGTCTGGACTTCGCAATTTTGGGCAGAAGGTTGTAAGATAGTTCTTGGCGCTTGACCACGCCTTGTTTTTCCCCTTCCCCTGCTGGGACGTCGTCTAACGGTAAGACTGCAGACTCTGGATCTGCGTATCGCGGTTCGAATCCGTGCGTCCCAGCCAATTCAACAAATTTCATTCGTGACCTCCGCTCTGCTGCAGAGCGGAGGTCACAACACGTCCGTTTCGTTTAACTGGCCGCGCGTCCGGCCTTCAGTGCGTTCGCGATCTGCGTCACGCGGCGTCCCTGATACTTCGCCACTTCGAGATCCTGTGCCGTAGGCGGCGCGCTGGTCTGTCCCGATACACTCGATGCACCATACGGCGTTCCGGCCGCGAACATCGAGGGATCGCCATAGCCCAGCGGGACGATCACCAGACCAAGATGCGCCATGAAGTTGAACATCGTGATGAGGGTGCTCTCGTTGCCACCGTGGGGCGTGGACGTCGAGGTGAAGGCGGAACCGGCCTTGCCGACCAGCTTGCCCTGGAACCACAGACCGCCCAAACTATCCACCCATGCCTTCAGCTCGGAACTGACGTTCCCGAAACGCGTCGGCGTGCCGAAAACGATTCCATCGGCCCACTCGGCATCGGCTTCCGCAGGCGCTTCGTACTGTTCGTTCATGCGCTTCGCGTTCTCGCTCCAGCCGGGCGCTTTCGCCATCACCTCTTCACCCACCAGTTCGCGGACGCGGCGCAACCGCACCTCCGCCCCTGCAGCCCGCGCGCCCTCGGCAATTGCCTGCGCGAGCGCTTCCGTTGTGCCGTTGCGCGAATAAAACGCGATCAGGATATTTGTCGTTTCCATTCCGTTCTCCTCTGTATGGTCTGACTGCTTAAGCCAGGTCGAATAACAGGATCTCACCCGACCCGGATACTTCAATGCCATCTTCCCCGCTGATGGCAGCCGCATCGCCCGTCCGCAGCGCGGTCCCGTTCACACTGGCGCTTCCCCGGATCACGTGCAGCCAGCCGTACCGGTTCTTGCCGAGCGTATGAGCCACCTGCTCGCCCTGCGCCAGTTCCGCCACGAACACCCGGGCGTCCTGATTGATGCGGGCAACCCCGTCTCCGCCTTCCGGACTGGCCAGCAGCCGCAGTTTCCCCTGCTTTTCCGCCGCTTCAAAACGGATCTGTTCGTAGCTGGGCTTCGTGCCCGCGGTGGCCGGTTCCAGCCAGATCTGCAGGAAGTGGACCGGCGCCGAACGCGAGGGATTGTACTCGCTGTGCTGAATGCCGGTTCCCGCCGACATGCGCTGGATCTCGTTCGGCCCCAGCACTTCTTCGTGCCCCATGCTGTCCTTGTGTGCCAGCGAGCCGCTGAGCACGTAGCTCAGGATCTCCATGTTCTGGTGACCGTGCATGCCGAAGCCGCGGCCCGGCGATACACGGTCCTCATTGATGACCCGCAGACTGCGAAAGCCCATGTGGGCCGGGTCAAAGTAGTCGGCAAACGAAAAGGAATGGCAGGAATCGAGCCAGCCGTGGTTGGCGTGGCCGCGTTCTTCACTCTTGCGAACCCGAATCATTGTTCTGATCTCCTGTGCAATCAGATGAAATGAGACGGTGTAAAGATTCTTGACGTAAAGGTACTGCGTTATTCCAAGCTGACCGTGACGTTCACGGGCAAATTCTTCGGCGGATAGCAGGCCTTGTTGTCACACGCCTGGTAGCGCAGCGTACCGGTTTGGGCGGCGGGTCCGCTCTGCGCGTCGGCGGGAACTTTGAATTTCGTGGCGATGCTGAACTCGCCGGTGACCACGGAGATCGGCTTGTCGGAGAAAGAATACTTCTCCATCTCCGCCTTCGGATACGTGATGGTCTCCACCTGCAGCGGACCGGCCGTCCACTTCAGGGTCAGGGGGATCAGATAGGCCTCGGTCGGTTTGTTGCTGTTGGCGTGATAGCCGGAGGGCAGGGAAGCCTTCAGCGTCACGGTGACGTCGGAACCCTTCTTCGCCTTCACGGTAGGCAGCGGCGGGACGCTCAGCGTCGGCGCCATCTGGGCGATGGTTATCGGCGCACTAACTGCCGCTATGACCAGCAGACTTTGCAACGGACGCAGGAGGAGTTTCCAGCAGCTTTTCAATCGCATCTTCAAAATCCTTTTTGTTGGCCAGTCCGACGTGGACCGAAGCCACGCGTCCGTCACGATCGACCACGAACGTGGTTGGCAGCGCTTCCACGCCGCCGTACAGATCCCCGGTTTTGTCGTCGCCCAGCAGGATCCGGTAGTTAATTTTCTTCTCGGAGACGAACGGCGTGATCGCCTTCCAGCCATCGTCGTCCATGGAAATCCCCACCACTTCGAAGCCGCGGTCTTTGTACTTCCGCTGGAAATCGACGAACCAGGGAATCTCGATCGCGCACGGCCCGCACCAGGTCGCCCAGAAATCCACCAGCACCACCTTGCCTTTGAAATCGGAAAGATGGACGACCTTGCCGTTCACATCCTTGAGCTCGAATTCCGGCGCGGTCTTGCGGTCTTTGTCATCCTTCACCGCGGCGCGGACGGGTTCCTGCGGGGCGCACGCCACCGTACCCAGTCCCAACGCGGTAAGTCCCACCAGTGCAAGCCGAAGGGCGTTTCGCATAATCCTCACTGACACTACGATTATATGGCCAGCCATCCGGTTGCAAGTTCCCGGCTGAACCACTCCCGCCGTCTGCGTCCGCGGCCCGGCGCCAACGTCATTTCCGCGTTATCCCCGACGTAAATCCAGGCTGCCGTGTCACAGAAGCTCTCGCAGCAGTATTCCCGCCAGCGCCGCGTTCGGCCGGCGAGATCGCGCGCGGTCAGCAATCGCTTCCTCCACTCCGCCGACCAGCCCGCTTCACCGCGCGCGCGGGCCGTCCACTCCTGCCGCAGCAGTTCCTCCCACGCGAGCCGGCGCGGATTGCCAAGCCGTACCCAGACGAAATGGAAGAGTTCATGTAACAGAATCCGGTCGTGCTCGGATTTATTCCCGGCCGTATCGCTGTCGAGTAGTTCTTCGTCCAGAACGATCAGCCGGCGCGGGATGTACGTGGCCGCGTGCGCGGGGTTCCCGGCCGTGTCCGTGAGGTCGGACCGATAGCGGACTTCTATCGGCGCGCCCCGGAAATCAGGTAGTATCGCATTCATGGCCATCACCCGACGTTCCCTGCTCCTTGCCACTGGCGCCACGTTTGTGGCCGCGAACGCGGCCCCGATGGAAAACGACGCTGAGACCGAGAGCGACATCCTGTCCGCCGCCACCAAAGCCGTACGCGATGCGATTCCCCTTGCCGCCGCCGACCCCGGCCGCCCCGTCTACCACTTCCATCCTCCCGCCCAATGGCACAACGACCCCAACGGAACCATTTTCCACAAGGGCTGGCACCACCTGTTCTATCAGCTGAATCCGTACGGATCCGAATGGGGCCACATGCACTGGGGCCATGCCCGCAGCCGGGATCTCATCAACTGGGAGCACCTGCCCCTCGCGCTCGGGCCTTCGAAGGACAAGGGTGAGGATCACGTGTTTTCGGGTGGCGCGCTGCCGGGGCCGGGCGGGAAGCCTCTGGTGTTTTATACCAGCATCGGCGACGCGCGTCCGCCGGAACAGTGGCTCACCGAGCCTCTCGACGACGATCTCATCGCATGGAAGAAGTCGCCCGCCAATCCGGTGCTGACCCTCGCCTCGCACGGTTCGCTGCAGGTGAATGAATGGCGCGATCCGTTTCCGTTCCGGGAGGGCGGCGTCAACTATATCGTCTGCGGCGGCAACCTGCGGTCGTCCGGCGGGCAGGCCGCGGTGCAGCTGTATCGCGCTGAAAATCCGGAGATGACGCAGTGGAAGCACCTCGGGCCCATCTTCATCCATCCCGATCGCGCCATCTGGAATATCGAATGCCCGAATCTCTTCCGCCTCGGCAACAAATGGGTGCTGGTGATTTCGCCGCATGGCCCCACGCAGTATTTCGTCGGGGAACTGGATCTGAAACAGCCCCGGTTCCTTCCCGAACGGCAGGGAATTCTGGACCCCGGCAAATCCTACGCGAGCAATATCTCGGTCGACGGTGCCGGCCGCACGCTGTTCTGGATCTGGGGCAAAACGGAGACGCCGGCGGGGAAGGGCTGGAACTCCGTGATGGCGATTCCGCGCGTGCTCTCGCTCAGCGATATCGGCGATCTGAAGCAGTCGCCCGTGACGGAGCTCGATCGGCTGCGGCAGGACGAACGGAAAATTCCGGACGTGAGCCTGGACAACGCCGCCCGCAAGATCGGCAGCGGCGATTGCCTGGATCTGGAGTGCACCCTCGATGTCGGGCCGAACGCCACGGCCGGGTTGCGCCTGCGGGGCACGGAGATCCTGTTCGACCCCGGCACGGGAACTCTGAAGGTGGGCGACGTCGCCGGTTTCGTGGGAAAGTCGAACCGGGTTCAGGTGCGGTTTCTGCTCGACAAGCGCGTTCTCGAGGTGTTTTCCAATAACGGCGCGTCGGCCATCTTCCAGACCGTCGACGCGTGGAGCGGCCCGGCCGAGGTGGAACTGTTCGCGCGCGGCAAGGCTGCCTTCAGCGCCATTCGCCTGTGGAAGATGAAACCGGCCGCCATGAATCTCAGCCGGTTCGCCTGAGCTTCAGCGCACCTTCACCGTCACGGTGCCGATATCCTCCTGGTGATCGTCCCCGTAGGCGGTCACCCGGTAGGTGGTCGTCTTCGTCGGATTATCGTTCAGGCAGTTGATGCCGGGCGCGAACTTGCCGGGGCCGGCCTTCACCTTCGTGGTGTTCTGCAGCTTGAAGCAGACGCGCACCAGTTCGCCCTTCTTCACCTCGGCCGCGCTCACCGCCAGATCGTAGATCCGTGGTGGTTCGCCCGCCACCTTCACTTCGACCGATTTCGATTCCTTCGTGCCATCCTGCCCGAACGCCGTCAGCGTGTAGGTGGTCTGGCGCTTCGGGGAGATCTCGAAGCACCGGGACAGGGCGGGCCAGACATCCTCGGAAGGCGGATTCATCTCCAGCTTCGTGGCGTTCTCCACGCCATAACAAAGTTTTCCGGTCAGCCCTTTCGGGATCATCTTGTCGGCTGCGTAGAACTGCGTGATCTTCACGGGCCGGACCGTCTTGCCGCTGGTGACAACCGGAGCCTCGGTGCTGCCGCATCCGGACAAGAGAAGACTCGTGAAAACAAAAGCTGCGACGGGTGGTCTTGACATAAGCGGCGGTGTGGAAAATCCCTAAGGCAGAAGCATTTCGAGGGCCTTCGTTACCGAGTCCCCCTCCTTCAGCGTAACCACGTCCGCTCTGTCCATCAGATTTACGTCGTCCGGGTCGAAGTCGAAACTGCTCAGCACGCGGTACCGCCCGGGCGCCAGTTGCGGGAACGTGAACCTGCCGTCCGGGTCGGTGCGAAGATTCCACAGTTGCAGCCTCTTCTCCGGGCCGTCCGGATTGTAGAGTTCCAGATAGACCGTCGCGCCGGCGACGGCTTTCCCTGCCGTTGAGACCACTCCTGAGATCGTTCCGGGCCGGGGAGCCAGCACGATTTGCAGGCGGGCCGAATTCCCCAGGTACAAGCCGAACCAGCCATCGTCCCGGCTGGCGGCCTCTCCGCCGAACTGCGACCGGATCGACGCCAGATAGTACGAGGCGGGCGGCTGCAGCGTCAGTTCCCAGTGCCCGGGCGGCAGCGGTTCGTCGGTCCGCAGGGTTCGGGGCGGCCCGGTTCCGTCCAGATCCACACGGCGGGCCTGGATCGGCGTAAACGCCACGCCACGGACGCCCTGCCAGTCGATGGAAGGCCGGTAGAGCGGCCCGCAGCCGATGCGGACTCCCGCAACATCCTTCTCGGCGATCACGCGCGTATAGCTGCCGCATTCCGCGCCCGCCACCGTTCCTTCGGCCACGAACTCGATCGGCCCGGGCGGAATACCCGCCGCTTCGAACGGCGTGTTCGGATTGAACGGGCCCGCTGTCGCGATCACGCGCCGCCCGGTGTCCGTGATCAGGGTCAGCCGGGCCGCCACGGAGGAACTGAACACGCCGTTCACCTGCAGCAGTTTGCCTTTGGCGGCGCGGATCAGCACGTCCGGCAGCGTTTCGCCCAGGCGCAGCCGGACGGGTTCGGCCGTTTCGAGCGCGAGGCCGTATTTGTAGTACGTGGGGAGCAGCGGCGAATCGTCTTCCAGCAGCCCGGCTCCGGAGCGCACCACGTAGAGGCCGGGTTCCAGGCCGCCCACGCGGAAGTTGCCGCGCTCGTCGGTCTTCACTTCCGTAACGCGCCGCACGGGCTTTTTCGCGGTGTAAACGTGCACCGGCCAGTCCGGAATGCCCTCGCTATTCTCGTCCAGCACGGTTCCGGTCATGGCCGCCAGATGCCGCATGCGGAGCTGAAAGAAGTTCGAGACCGCGTCGGCCGTGATCTCGAAGGGCATGCCGGGCCGCCCGGGCCGCAGTTGTCCGGCTTCGGTATCGGCGAAGCCGCGCCGGATGGCCTTGAGCACATACCATCCCGGCCGTACGCTCAACATGGTGAAACCGCCACGTTCGCCGGTCCGCAGGGAGAGCACGCCCGCGCTGTTTGCGGGCAGGGACGCGCCGGACAACGGGGTCAGTGTGACCAGCGTGCGGGCCAGCGGATTGCCGGTCTCCTCATCGAGCACCACGCCCTGAATTACGGCCGCTTTCGCGGAGGCAAGCAGAAGGGCGGCAATCAGCAGTTTCATTCAACTCTAAGACGCGGCCGGACACCGGGACGTGCAGTCGATGAAACATTCTAAATTTTTCGCGCACTTGTGTTTTAGAGTACATGTTCCGACTTCGGAAACGTCTCAGGAGAAAATTACTTGAAGAACACACAAACCGCGGTTCTGCTCGTTCTGGCCGCGTTTTCCATGCCCGCTTTCGCGGCGACTGTTGTGGATGTCGGCCCCTATGCTTCCGGCGCTTCCGGCTGGAGTTTTCAGTTCGACAGCGGCTATTTCGCCGGTTCCTTCACCACCGGCGACACCGCTTTTGGCGACGTCACCATCATGGTGCCGCTGGAGGCCGATTTCGGTCAGGGCGCACAGTGGACCTCCTCCCTGGCCACCAGTCTGAGCGATCTGTTTGGCAGTTCCCAGACAGCTTCCGGCTCGGTGACGATCCCGGGCAGCTGTATTGCCTGTACGCCCGGAACCTACTACACGGCGATCAGCAACGCCTCGCTGAGCGCCAACACCACGTACTATTTCGCGCTGGCCAACACCGGAGGGGCGAACGGATACTGGGAGGGCAATCGCCCGGCCGTGTCGCTCTCGATTAACGCCGACCCCACCGTCATCCACGGGTTCGACTACTACAGCCGCAATGGCACCACCTGGGCGCTCACCTCGGACGGCATCAGCCACCCGAATTCCCGTACCGACGATTTGCTTCTCTATACCGTAACCGGCACGGCGACTCCGGAACCGGCATCGCTCCTGTTGAGCCTCTCCGGCGCCGCTCTGCTCTGGCTGAAACGCCGCGGCTAATCTGCTTTGCAGTTCCTTCGCGGGCCTCACCGGGGGCCCGCATTTTTACGCCTGTACGGGTTTCCGCAGCGGGGACATCACGGCGTCAGGGCACGAACGCGCGATGGTCTGCATCGCCAGACTCGCCCGCCGCACCCGCTCACGCGAGAGGGCCAGCACCGTGCCTTCGATATGCGTGCCGCTCGGATAAATATCGGGTGAGTTGCGCAGCCCGAACTTCAGGTAAACCGGCGCGGCCACCCGAATCAGCTCGGGAATCTCGAAATACCGGATGAAGCCGCCGATGTTGTCGGGCGCTTCCACGTAGAAATCGATGGGCGCCGCGATGGCCATGCGGATTGCCGCGATCTGCGGAATGGTGAGGTCGGACGGGATATTGATGGTCGTCGCCCCCAGATCTTCCAGAATTTTCGCCGAGACAGGATTCGCCGGGGCCATCATGACGGAGGTCTTGACAATCAGATCGGCGGGCAGATCGCCCGTCTGCTTCATCTTCCCGATCACCTGGAGCACGCCGAGGTCGGAAACCAGTACGCTCTTCAGACCCAGTTCCACGCCGCGCTGCAGATCCTCGAGCGCGAAGCGCAGCTGATCCGCCCCGCGCGCGCTCAGGCCCAGCGCTTTGCCCGCCGGCGAGAAGACCTGCGCGCCCACGTCGAAGGTGGCGCGCGGTCCGATGAAGAGATTCACCTCGATGCCGGCCTCACGACCGATCGCCAGCATCTCGATGATTTCCTCGTCGGTCATCAGCATGATGCCGCTGCCCTGGCTGACGCGATGCAGCGGGACGTCCCGCTTGCGGCCCTCTTCGATGACGGCCTGCAGGGAGCGCGGTCCTTCCGTGCTCGGAATCTCGATTCGATACTGCCCGCCGTCTTCGAAGCGGAGAGGGGAAGACGGCGCGGGCACCGGGTCGGAGGCGGGGAAGCCCAGGCTTTGCAGCCAGTTCCCCGGATTGCTTGCGGAGGCATTGCTCATAACAGTTCGAAACCTTTCTTCGAGACGCCGGCCTCGATCACTTCCGTGGTGCAGCCGTTCAGGGCGAAGACCTGCCGCACAAGGTCGAAAACCCGATCATAGCCCCGTTCGTGGAACACCAGCACCGCCGGCCCCGCCCCGCTCAGCGTGCAGCCCAGCAGGCCGGGCGCGCGCAACTGAAGAATCTCGCTCAGCCCGGGCACCAGCCGGGCGCGGAACGGCTGGTGCAGCCGGTCTTCGAGCGCCGTGGGGAAAGCGGATTTATCGCCCGTCGCCAGCGCGGCGATCAGCAGGGCCGTGCGCTGGATGTTGTGGGTCACGTCGGCGCGGGAATAGTTCTCCGGCAGCACCGCGCGCGCCTCTTTGGTGGGCAGCTGAAAATTCGGCACCACGATGGTCACAAGAACGTCGCGGGGCATTTCGAGCCGTACAGCCCTCGTATTGCCACCCGGTTCCACCGCGCTGGCCACCACCGACCCCAACACGCAGGCGGCGACGTTATCCGGGTGGCCTTCCAGACGCGCCGCTTCGTCGAGAATGCGGCCTGTCTTCCAGCCCAGCCCCAGCAGCTTCTCGGCAATTACCACGCCCGCTGTCAGCGCCGCGGCGCTCGAACCGAGCCCCTTGCCGATCGGAATTTCGTTGATGATCTCCAGATGCACGTTCGGCAGCTGGAGATGAACCCGGGTGGCCACGGCCAGCGCCGTCTGCCAGATGAGATTGTCTTCCTTCCGCGAGATCAGATCCGCGTCCCGTCCGGAAGCCTCAATGGTGAGCCGGTCGGCGACGGAGAAACGACATTCCAGATACACCTGCACGGCGATACCGAGAGCGTCGAAACCGGGGCCGAGGTTCGCACTCGACCCCGGCACACGTAATATATGCACGGGTGACAAGCTGTCATTATCTAACCCCGGCCCCGACGATTCAATGAAGTGGCCGGAAATCTGCCATAATATTCCGGAAATGTCTCCCGGTCGATACCTCTGTTCACAACTGGTGACACTGAGCCACGAGGAGGGCGCGACCATCGTCAACCTGGAGGAAATTTACGCCGCGGGCGCGGTGGTGGAGTCCGAAACGGCTGTGCCGGTGGATACCGGCGTGGAACTACGCTGCGGGCAGGCGTATTTCACGGGCAAAATCACGGCCGCCGAGGCGCACGACTTCGGCTGGAGGCTTTCCGTTTTGTTCTCACCCGAAACCCCCTGGCGGCCGGAGCAGTTTCGTCCCGAACATCTGTTCGATCCGGCAACGGTACCAGGCGCGGTGAAAAAGACTTAGGCCGCAAAAGAAAAGAACCGGCCCCGGGGCTGAGCGCGCCCCGTGCCGGTTTTTGTATTTTCGTCTTTCGCGGACCGAACTACTTGATTTCCATGATTTCTTTTTCTTTGGCGCGCGCCAGCTGATCGAGCTTGCCCATGAAGTTGTCGGTCAGTTTCTGGGTCTCGTCCAGGCCGCGTCGCCCTTCGTCCTCGGGGATTTTCTTATCCTTCGCGAGACGATTGATCTGGTCGTTGGCGTCGCGGCGGATGTTGCGCACCGCCACGCGATGGTCTTCGGCCACGCCGTGCAGCTTCTTCGCCAGTTCCCGGCGGCGCTCTTCGTTCAGCGGCGGAATCGGAATCCGAATCATCTTGCCGTCGTTTGAGGGGTTTACGCCCAGGTCCGCGTTGCGGATCGCCTTTTCAATCGGCGCGATCTGCGATGTATCCCACGGCGTGACCGTGATCATGCCGGGCTCGGGAACATGCAGATTCGCCAGCTGATTCACCGGCGTGGGAGTGCCGTAATAGTCCATCCGCACATTGTCCAGCAGATGGATGCTGGCGCGGCCCGTACGGATCGTCCCCATCGCATGTTGCAGGTCGCTGATGACCTTTTCCATGCGCGTTCTGGCGCCAGCTTCGATTTCCTTAACAGTATTCATGATGTTGTCAACTAATGAGCGTGCCGACCCGCTCGCCGGACGCCATTCGCATTATATTGCCCTGTGTGTTGAGGTTGAAGATCAGGATGGGCAGCTTGTTGTCCCGGCACATCGCAATTGAGGTCGCATCCATCACGCCCAGCGATTTCGTCAGCACTTCGGTATAGCCGATCTGCTCGTACATCACGGCATCCGGATGCTTCATCGGATCTTTGTCGTAAACGCCGTCCACTTTGGTGGCTTTCGCGATCACCTGGGCGCGGATTTCCAGCGCCCGCAGCGTGGCGGCGGTGTCGGTCGAGAAATACGGATTGGAGGTGCCGGCCGCGAAGATGACGATGCGGCCCTTTTCAAGATGTCGAATGGCCCGGCGGCGGATGTAGGGCTCCGCGACCTGGTGCATCTGGATCGCGCTCATCACGCGCGTGTGCTGGCCCATCTGCTCCAGGGCGTCCTGCAGCGCGAGCGCATTGATCACCGTCGCCAGCATGCCCATGTGGTCGCCGGTTACGCGGTCCATATTCCGGGCGGCGAGCGCGATGCCGCGGAAGATGTTGCCTCCGCCCACCACCACGCCCACCTGAATGCCGTTCTGTGACAGAGCGGCAATTTCCGCGGCCAGACCTTTGACGCGTTCCGCATCGAGTCCGAAGGATTGCGGGCCGGCCATAGCCTCGCCGCTGAGTTTGAGGAGAATGCGTTCGTATTTGGGCATTGGAAAGGTGGGCAGGCAGGCGCCAGGATGGCGCCTGCCCGGGACTGCGATGGACTGATTACGCCTGCGCCGCGTCGGTCGCCGTTTCGCCGACCTTGAAACGGGCGAAGCGGGAAACCGAGATGTTCTCGCCGAGCTTGGCGATCTTCGCCTTGATCAGCTGGTCGATTGTCATCGTATTCTCTTTGACGAACGGCTGTTCCAGCAGGCAGACCTCTTCGTAGAACTTCGCCATGCGGCCTTCCACGATCTTCTCGGCCACTTTCTCCGGCTTGCCTTCGTTCACCGCGCGCGCCTTCTGGATCTCTTTTTCCTTCGCCAGCACGGCTTCGGTGACATCTTCCTTGCGGATGAACTGCGGATCGGCGGCGGCGATGTGCATCGCCAGATCGCGGACCAGTTCCTGGAAATCGTCGGTGCGGGCCACGAAGTCGGACTCGCAGTTCACTTCCACGAGTACGCCCAGCTGCGAACCGGCGTGAATATAGGTGCCGACCGAACCCTGCTTCGTGGTGCGGCTCGACTTTTTGCCGGCCGAGGCGATGCCCCACTTGCGCAGAAGGGTTTCCCCTTCGGCCAGGTCACCTTTTGCCTCGACGAGCGCCTTCTTGCACTCCATCATTCCGGCTCCGGTACGCTCCCGGAGCTGCTTGACTAAACTTGCGCTGATTTCGGCCATAAATTTAATTTTCCTGCTTCAGGCTGCTGAACGCACCACAGGACCGCAACGGTCCGGAAAGTTCCCGGAGACGCCGGCGGTCCTGGAGTGCCGGGCGTTTTAGACTTGAGAGGCTTCGGTTACCGCGGCTTCCGGCTCGGCTCCGGTTTCGGATGCCGGTCCCTTGCGGGTGGCAGCCGTGTCGTCGAGCATCAGGCTTTCCTGCATGATCTGCTCGGCGTACTTGGGGTCCACATACTGCGAATACTCGGCCGGCAGTTCTTCCACCGGGCCGTCTTCCACCGCTTCCTTGCCGGCGCCGAAATCGTGTTCGGTAGCCAGCGCGCGGCCTTCAATGACGGAATCCGCAATCTTGCTGGTGAACAGACGAATGGCGCGGAGAGCGTCGTCATTGCCGGGAATCACCCAGTCCACTTCGTCCGGATCGCAGTTGGTGTCCACGATGGCGACCACCGGGATGCCCAGACGGCGGGCTTCCTTCACGGCAATCGCTTCTTTGTTCGAATCGATGACAAAGACGACATCCGGCAGGCCCGGCATATCTTTGATACCGGCCAGGTTCGAATCGAGATGCTTGCGCTCCCGTTCCATCCGGACGATTTCCTTCTTTGGGCGGCCACCGTAGGAGCCCTCGGCAGCCATCTGCTCGAGTTCCTTCAGGCGCTTAATCGATTTCTGGACCGTGACCATGTTGGTGAGCAAACCGCCCAGCCAGCGCTGATTCACATAAAACATCTGGCAGCGGTTGGCTTCTTCGGCCACCGCTTCCTGAGCCTGGCGCTTGGTGCCGACGAAAAGAACCGTCTTGCCCTGAGCCGCCATTTCAACCACATACCGCGCCGCGTCTTTGAAGAGCTTCAGCGTCTTCTGCAGGTCGATGATGTAGATCCCGTTTCGTTCGCCAAAGATGTATTCTTTCATCTTTGGATTCCAGCGCTTGGTCTGGTGCCCGAAGTGAACGCCGGCTTCGAGCAATTCTTTCATGGAAATAGCAGGCAAACGAACTCCTTACAAATAAACAGAACCCATACCTCCGCAATGCTGTCCTAAGCGAGATTTGCACCGGGGAGGAATACGAGAGGATGGACACAGTTTCGGGGCGTGGTTCGTTCGCGCGGAAAAAGAACCGCGAAAAACCACGCCCCGGCCACAACCAGCAAATACTTCTAACGCTTGGAGAACTGGAACCGCTTACGGGCGCCCTTCTGGCCGTACTTCTTCCGTTCGTGCTGCCGGGGATCGCGGGTCAGAAGGCCGGCCTTCTTCAGCGCGCCACGGAGCTCGACGTTGAACTGAACCAGAGCGCGTGCAATACCGAGCCGAATCGCCCCGGCCTGACCCACGACGCCACCGCCGTTTGCCAGCACCAGAACGTCGAACCGTTCCTGCATTTCCACCGTACGCAAAGCCTGCTGCACCGGAATGCGGGTGGCTTCGGTCGGGAAATAGTTCTCAAACGCCCGGCCGTTCACGGTGATCTTGCCCGATCCCGGCCTCAGGAACACGCGCGCAATGCTGCGTTTGCGACGTCCGGTCCCCAGATACTGCTCAATTTTTCTTAACGCCAACTTCGGGATACCTTTCCTAAGAGCTTCTTTAGATCGCAGGCTGTGAACAGCTTACGAAATGGTGAGCGCCGCGGGTTGCTGGGCGGCGTGCGGATGTTTATCACCCGCGTAGACTTTCAGCTTCCGGTACATCTGCTTGCCGAGTTTGGTCTTTGGCAGCATGCCCGAAATTGCTTCCTCGATCATACGGGTCGGACGAGAGGCGCGAACTTTCTTCGCACCTGTTTCAACCAGTCCACCCGGGTAGCCGGTGAAGTGCCGATATACTTTTTGATCGTCCTTTTTGCCCGTCAGTTTGACCTTGGAGGCATTGAGAACAATCACGTGGTCGCCCGTGTCGATAAAGGGCGCCCAGCTCGCTTTGTGTTTACCCATCAACAGCTGGGCTGCACGGCTGGCGAGTTTGCCGAGGACAACATCATTGGCATCGATAACATGCCATTTTCTTTCGATTCCCGGCTTTGACGGGAAGACCGTACTCATGAACACACGACTCCGTTTGATTGCGCTACCAATATAGGCTACCGAAGGCTGCGGAATATGTCAAACCGCTGAATACGCATGACTGCCCGTTGCGCGCTATTGGGAGCGCGCTGATCTCACTCGGGCCTGCTGCCCGGGTCCTGACACGCCTTCTCAAAGAATTATACCAGTTCGTAATCCGCGGAACGCCTGGGGGTTCGAAACTTCGCTTTAACTTCTCTCCCGGCCGATCACGAACGTCGTAACGATCCCGCCGATCCCGCCAACGCCCAAAATGCCGCCCGTTACGTCGTGGCCTTTGAGCGCCGCGCACAAACCCGCCCCCAGGCTGGCGAAAGTGATCGCCACCGCGCAGATCTGGCCGCGCCTGGCTTCTTTGAATTGTTCTCTGCTTTGATCGATCCGGGCCTGGACGATCCGGATCTCAAGGTTGTGACGATGCGCGGCCTCGGCTTCGGTCATGCGAAAGATGCGATCCGCTAAACCGGGCTGGATTTCCTCGTAGCCCGCCAGCAAGCGTGGGGAAGGGACAGGGCCGCTAAAAGCAGTAGCGGTGAGAGTGGTTGTACGCCCGCAGGCCGATTGCAAACCGGCAGGCACTTTCCCGGGCGGCTGATTAGTGGCTCTTTGCGGTTCGTTCGGTGAGCTCGACATCTATTTGCCCCATTGCGTCAAATAGACCCTTGCCCACGACTCCCCAATCG
>Ga0073936_10006629_pt1 | contig 15210 bp, 8 predicted proteins | sample AliMusrvi5mmetaG_FD_87041 | JGI IMG/M metagenome (GOLD analysis project Ga0073936, IMG submission 87041) | Freshwater lake bacterial and archeal communities from Alinen Mustajarvi, Finland, to study Microbial Dark Matter (Phase II) - Alinen... | ecosystem: Environmental > Aquatic > Freshwater >... | reverse complement strand
TTCTCGGCCGTGATGCGGGTTGGCGCCTTGCCGCCGACGGTTACAGTAACCGCATCGACAGAGCTCTTGCCGTTGGCCGCGTTGATGACCAACTGACCGCAATTTCCGTACGCCGCGACAGCTTGAGCGGCAGAAAGAGCGGCGTTGTAGCTGTTGGCGCAAGCAGGAGGGCCAGACGGCACGTACACCTTGATCTGCTGGTCAGACCAGGAGATCACGCTGGCAGTGAGCCCGCCGATGGTGACGGTTCCCTGCGCCGGGCCAAAGCTGTAAGTGCGGTTGATGGTCTTCTGGTTGTAGGGAACCACTGAGGATGAAGGACCGGCGTATCCGTAGTTGTTGACCGGAATGGTTCCGAGGGCATTGATGGTGAGAATGCCGCCGGAGGTGATCGAGTCCGTGGCAGCCGCGCCCGTGCCGCCGCCACCCGCGAAGGTGACCGCCGGAGCAGAGGTATAGCCAGCGCCGGCATTGGTTAGCAACACCGAAGTGACAGACCTCTGTACCGTCGCTGTTCCTCTTGCTGTGGATCCGATGGGTGGTGAGCTGAAGGCTACGGTTGGTGCGGTAGTGTATCCTGTGCCGCCGTTGGTTACTGTTACCGATGCGACGGAATAGGAGAGCGTGTCTGTTGCTGCCGCACCTGTGCCGGCGCCGCCGGTGAAGGTGATTGCAGGCGCGGTAATGTAGCCCGAGCCGGCATTGCCGATTGTGATTGAAGTAACCTTGTGGGTTGTCGTGTTGATATGAGCGGTTCCGGTCGCGGTGCTTCCACCGGCCGGAGCAGCCGTAAAGTGAACTGTGGGCGCACTGGTATAGCCCGAGCCACCATTGGAGACTGAAATCGTCGCCACAGCTCCGGAGATATTTGCCGTCGCAGTGGCGCCGCTGCCGCCGCCGCCGGTAAAGCTTACTGCAGGCGCGCTGGTGTAGCCCGAGCCCCTGGTGCTAACCGCCACCGAGGAGACGGGACCGGAAATTACCGCTGTGCCGGTTGCCGTGATGCCCCCGGCAGGAGCTGCTGCGAAAGCTACTGTTGGCGCACTGGTGTATCCGGTGCCATGCGCTGTTACATTCACGGCTATAACCGAGCCCTTGACTCCGGCCACCCATGGTCCGACACTATCGCCGTCAACTTCGCTTACGGCAGGCGTAACGTCGGGGTAGGCGCAATCGGGATGATTGTAGCCTTCAGAGAATGCCGCTGTTGGCACAACCGGCGTGTCAAAGTACCCGGTCTGTCCCGGCATGAACGGAAGGTCGTAGCAGAACTGGCTGTACTGCGGGTTGAAGGCAGGATCGATCATGGTCTGCCCAGGGTGATTCGGATCGGGAATCGGGCCGGCATCGTTCATGCAGACCACCATCACGGTGGGAGCGTAACCGGTCGGGTTCGGCGGGTTCACCTGCCAGGTGGAGTAATTCAATCCGTCATACTCGCCCCATTGGTCAGCGTACACGCGGTTAATTTCAAGCCCGTTGAAGTCCCTGAGGGCAACCGGAAGATTCGGCGGCGAGAACTTTTCGCCAAACGCCGGGGCAAACGGGTCGAACTCAGACGAGAAGTCGTCGGTGATGATTCCCGAGAAGTGCGCAGCCGTGTGCGTCGAGCTGAAGAGGTAGAACTTCACTTCGGCCGACATCTCTGAGTTCAGTGTCACTTCCTTGCGGTCGCAGAGCGGGCGGGTTGCGCCGGCAAACGGCGCCACTTCGCCTGACTGCGGGTAAAGACTGATGAAGTCAGGGACAGTGCGCATCTGGCCCACGCATGGCCACACAACGATATCGTTCGGGGAGCCCATGTTCTGCGTGGAATTCTGTGCGTTGTTGGGGTTGTATTCGCTGGCGACCGAAGCCTGGTCGGGCAGAATGAATACATTGCCGATAGAGCCGAACTGTTGCGTTGCCGGGGCAATATAGTTATCGCCGATGAGGATGTTCTTATCCTCTTCCTTGACGAGTTCGTAGCCGGGAGGCACAACGACTTCTGTCACATACTTGCCCGGGGGCAGCATGTCGAGGCCGTAGTACCAGTCGGCGGTGTCGGTAAAGGTGTTCTTTACGCAACCGGTGCAGTTAGTCGCAGTTGGCTTGCCGGTTACGGGGTCCCTGCCGGTGACGCTGGGAAACTCGTAGAAGCCGTCAAAGTACGCCGGCTGCATCTGGTTCCAGTTGTGCATGCCGTCATAGCATTTGAACTGCGAGTTATACGGCAGCGCTGTTGGGTTGGTGGGGTTGTTGTAAACATCAAGATACTGCGGCGTGTTCGCCAGGGTGAAGTAGAACGGGTCAGTTGTAGTCTGCCCGGGGCAGTTCATGTTGGGAATTCCATCCGAACGGAAACCCTGCGCCCAGTCGTCCCAACTTGCTGACTTCGTGGAATCGACCAGGGTCAGGGTCTGCGATCCATCGGGCCCGGTCCCTTCCCTGTAAAGGTTGACCGTCACGCCCGGGACTTCCGGCTCCCAGGTGTTCTGCACCAGTAGTTGAGGGTCGTCAAAGGGACGAGTTGAAGCGTAAACGATATCTCCGCGAATGCCGCCGGTCTCGCCAGGCGCGTAGGGCTTCTTGCCGAATTCAATGAACATGTTCTGGCCGGGAAACTCCTGCCAGCCCTCCAGAACAACCCAGGGAGGGTCGATTCTTCCTGTCGAGGTCTGTCCAACCGCATCTGAGGTGCTGCTTGCCGGACCATTCTGAATCGAATATCCGGTGCAGTCTGCAGTCTTGCAATACACAGAACCGGGAAAGCGCAGTTTCGCCGGCAGCGGGACTTGTTCGTTGGTGTTGGCCATGAATTGGCCGATCGTGGAGCCACCGCCGCCCGGAGTGCCGTCTGCCGGGCCGCCGGAGTCGTACACAACGTGGACGCCCGTCTGCTTGTAACGGGTGGTGTCCACTGAGACGACGTACCAGTTGAACAACGGAAACACTTCGTTGTATGCGGCGTAGCCATTCAAATCGGAGTTATTGCGATTTGACCAACTGCCGTCGCGGAAGTGCACGTCGATGGGAACCAGCGCCAGACCGGGCTCGTTCGGCTCCGAAACGCCATCGCCGTTCAGATCGAAGAATGTGCGGGTGTACAGGTTGGGCTGCCACTGCTGAATCGGCACCTGGCCCATGTCAGCCGTTTGCCCCGCCGCAACGGCCACCGGAACTGAAAGCCCGTCGAGCAGCAGGTCGTTCCACTGGTCGAAGAAGGCCACTCTCCAGCTTCCGGCAGGGATATTCGAGAAGGTGAAGTTGCCGTCCTGGTCGCACTTGGTGAATGCAAAGTCGGCTCCGTCCGTATCGCCGATGCTCACATAGCACTGCGTGAAGGCAAAGCTGTCATAGGAACCACTGGAGTACAACCGCTCATCGGGAGTGCGGCTCAAGCGAACGGTGGTTACCTGGCCCTTCACCGTGCTGGTGCAGGTTTGGTTGGCGCAAAGCGGCGCGAGGCGAGAGTTAATGATCTTCGCGTTCGCGAACCCGATTACGTCGTGGTACCCGGATGGACCATATTCCTGGAAGTAGGACGCGCCGCCGATCTTGCTGAAGGCGTCATGGCCCTTTTGCCCGTCAAGCGTGTTGGTCTGAACCCATTCCTCGCCGCGCGCAATTCTGTCCGCGCCCGGGTTGGCTACAACTGCATATCTGCCAGGGTAGAGATTGGCGATGATCGCCTGGCCCGCCAATGGCGAGGCTGTTTTGCCATCGGATTCATAGTAGGGACAAGTGACCACAACGCCGACGATACCGGCTTGCGGATTTACTCCCGCGGTACCAGCGGCCAGCGTGCCATCCGTAGCTTGCTTGGAGACTGGGCACGCATCCGCCTTGGTGACAGGATCGATCATGCCCGCAAGCGAGTTGGAAATGGGCATGTTGAACATGTCGTAAGTGATCTGGCCTGTGGGATCGCCGGTTCCCCCTGCATCGTCCATCAGCCGGATTTCAAATCCCCCCAGGCCAGGCTCGTCGGGCGCGAGAATATCCACGCCTCCGCCGGCGTCTTGCTCGCCGTTCAGCGGGTTGTCATCCTCAAATACAACAACGGAAATCTTTGTGGTTGGGAATGGCGCCGCGTCTACCAGAACCGTCACCGCCTGCTGGCCCGGCGCAATCGGAGAACCGCCCATGGTGTGTCCGCAGGTGGCCGCATTTGCCGCGGTCGAACCGGCAATGCAGTTGTCCGATACGTTTCCGGTGATAAACGGATTGGCCGCGTCTCCGGGAATGACGGAGATATAGTAGTGCTTCAGCGGGTCGAGATAGACCGCGCCGGGGAGCACTTCAGCTTTCTGCGAAGCGGTGGTTCGGCAAATGCCATCGTCCACGTCGCATGCTGCCGCCTGTCCCAGCAGAGTCTGGCCCGATTCGCAGGAAATTGTTCCAACGCATCCCTGTGCCACTACCGGCATATAGCTGGTGTGGAAGTTCAAGCCGAGATTTGGAATCGGCGTTCCGGTGTTAACCTGCGCGTTCGGATCGACGTGGAAGGTGCGGTCCTCTTCGATGATCCACCGATAGTCCGTTAACACGGTTCCGGACTTTGGATCTTTCACCGTGACGGCAAGATTGCTGGGCTGCGGGAAGTTGATGGTAACCGTCGCCGCCGTCGAGGCCTTCGTTCCCTGCGAGTTCTGCGCAAGGTAAGTGAAGGTGTGCGTTCCCGCAGATGCGGCGGTGGCTGTGAAAGAACCATCCGCATTCGCCACCACAGTGAGGCCGCCGTCGGGCGCGATGCTCGATACCACGACGCTCAGCGGATAGCCGAGGGTGTCGTAGTCGTTGGCCAGCAGGCCCGGCCGATTGATGTTCAGCCTGGTTGCTACTTTCGAAGTGTAGGTATCGTTGTTGAGGACGATGCCCGAAGCCGACTCGATGGGCGCCGCCGTCAAGGTGACTTTGGCGCATACCGGAGAGGCAGAGGAAGGTGTTGTTCCATTGCCGCAATACGTAAACGCGTCAGGCGCGAAGGTCCCGGTGGGCGTATATGTGAAGGTTCCATCGTTGTTCAGGCTCACGGTTCCCGAAGCAGGCGCAACGGCGAGAGCCACGCCGGTTACGTTCACGTCGTTCGCCAATACGCCTTTGCCACGGTCTGCAACCGTCAGCGTTTTATTGCCAACGACAAAGTAACTGTCAGGGTTGGCAACGACGGCCGTGCTCGGCTTGGGCGCAACGCCGCCATTGATGCCGATGTAGGCTTGCATGCCGCTGTCGCGCATGCTGTTGGCCGACAAACTCAGCTCGCGGTCAAAGACCGGGAGTGCCGCAGCGCCGGCAGGCGCGGTTACCATCACATCGTAGGTTTTGCTGGCGGCCAGAAACACTTCGCCTTGTACGCGCGGTGTTCCCGGCAGCGGGTTGCCGTCTTCGGCAATCAGAGAGAACCCCGGCGCGGGAGGGTTGGAACTGCCCGTTACCGCTCCCACGATTGAAGGAACGTGCATATGGAGGCCCGCATTCACAAACCTGACCAGCACCTGGCCCGTGCTGGGTGGCGCGTTAATGGTATACGTAGACTTGTTTGTATTGTTCTTGTCCAGCGCGACGCCGTTGATCAGGTAGTAGAGCGGCGTGTAATTAACTACCGGCGGGTAACAGGTGTGATAAGTGGGAGAGGATGGGTTGCCGCATTGCCCTGGCTGCCCCGACCACACTGTGAGTTCGTTGAACCCTGGTGTACTCACTACGGCAGATACGGTCGCGTTCTGGACTGGATCGATCTCTCCCAGTGCCAGAGGAACATCGGCATCGTAATTCACTCCGGGATAAGCAGTTCCCTGCGTAGTGCCCTGGGGAGCGCCGGTGACCACCAGAATCCCGTAGAGGCCCATCGGCACCTGGATCGAAGGATGGGTTCCGGACTCAAGCAAGTAGGTGCCGGGCTTGAGATTGCTCCAGGTGAGAGGAGTGGTGCCTCCTTCCGCAACCTCGGTTGCGAAAGACTGAACGCGATTCGGCTGTGTGGGGGGATTAAATGTTGGGCCGGTGTTCGCGGTCGGCCATGTAACGCTCCCTGCCGAGTGGGTTGGGCTGGAAACGAAGTTAGGGGACGATCCCAAGCCGCCGCCCAGTTGGCCTACTACGACAAGCGATGTCGGCACGGTATTCGTGCCGGCGCCCGCTGTAAAAGTCAGCTGGTTCGAGAGGTCGATCTCCAACGACTTTCCTGTCTGGACGGTGATAATGACAGGCGACCACGCGCCTGCTGCGTTAGGGTTAAGCGAAGCGCAGGTTGCGCCGTTGGCTACCGCGCCGCACGTGTAGCCCCACATCGGTACTGTCTTCCCATCCGGAAGGGTCGTGGTAGTTGGCGCAGCAGTCAACCCGACCTGCTGACCGAACGACGCACTAGCCCCGAGGAGAAGCGCAATAACACCCAGTACCGCTTGATTCAAGCCTTTTTTCAGATAGTTGAATCGCATCTTTCTTCTCCTCGCTCAATTGGATTCATCGATGATGAATTCCCGGGAATCGACGAGCATCATCATCATCATTCCGCCAGGGAAAACGTTGTTGGTGGTAATCTCGCGCTCGTTGTGCGAGTGCCACATGAAGGCAAAGCCCGCCTCACCGGAAGGTGAGTTTCCGATTGTGCCGGCGGGAGGCGTTGTGCCCGTAGCGCCAACGGCACGTGTTGTTGCGTCGCCCCCCAGGTAAGCGCTGCCGCCGAACCATGTGCCGTTGGTCAGATAATTGGCGTCGGGCAACGTCATGGGGCCGTTGGAGGCAACATCCCCGAACGGAGCCTTCTCCAATGGCTTCAGATGGTCGGCACACCACTCGAAATAGTTCACGGCGGTAGGATCGCCCGTGTTGTAGCCATTCGCGTCAGGCGTGCATGCCAGCTTGGCCAAACCATCCGTGGAAGTGCTATTGTGGCCGTAGACATCCCAGTTCAGGCCCTTCCCAGTCCAGTAGAAGATTCCGTCCATCGCTACGCCAGGCGTTGTTGTTGTGGTAAACAGCAACGGGCCTGCAAGTTTGGTGGGGTCTGACTGGCTCAGAATCAGGTTTCCATCGCGCGCAAGAATACGCACGTGATTGCCGTGCTCGTGGAATGGATGCTGCCATCGTCCCTGTCCGATGATGCGCAACAGCACCAGTTCACCGGGATGCATGTGCGGGTTCCCGTTATAGGGCTGATGCGGATACTCGGCAGCGTAGTTCGGATCCATGTCGTCGGGCATGGAGCGACCGTTGACCATGAAATACGCCGGACTATATGGCTCGGTGATGACATTCAATTGGGTTGGACACGCCGTGGAAGAGGATGCTGCACTGTTGCATGCCTTGATGGCCTGGATCTGCTCGTCCGCCTGGTTATGAATCCTCAAATCCATCTCAGAAAACTGGAACAGGTATTCGCGGTCGTAGCACGAGGAAGCATGGTCGTATGCCGAGGATGACAGCCGCCAATCTGTCTCTCCCCAATGGGACTCCGCAAGCAGATTGCTGGTGCTGGCCGCACAGGAGACGGGGTTCTTGGGCAATACAATCACTGCCCCGAACATGCCCATCTCCACCTGCAGATCGCTTTGTGTTCCACTGTAATAAGCGCGGGTGCCGGGTGAAGTGGCGGTGAATGTATAGGTCACAGATCCGCCGGGTGCGGCTTCCTGCGTGAGCAAACCCGCAACTCCGCCCGATGTGCCCACGGCAAACGAGGGGAACAGAATCGATGTGTTTCCCGCCCCGCGGGAAGATGATTGGTGAGGGTCACGGATACCGAGTCGCCCTCAGTAACGATGAGAGTGGGACCCGGCACCTGCATGGTTGGATCACAACGGTTGCCGGGCATGGCGGGCAGAAATGCGGGTGCGTGCGCGGCATCGCAACCATACCCCCATGAATACAGGTTGCGGCCGTCCGGTTGAGTCAAGTAACTGTCACCGGCGGTGAGGTAAAAGGTAGATCCGGTAATGCCCGGGGCTGCGGCTTGCGCTCTCAACGTGAGCAGCAAGACCAGCGCCAGCATCACAGCCGGAAGCAGACGTGTTTTGGATATCGTCTTCCTCATTTTCGTTGCGCTCATTGCCGCTCTCCTAGTTGATATGGACTTCTGTCATCAAACCGCCGAAGTTCTCGGCATCGTTGGCCAGGTGATCGAGGTTTGGAGTGTAGAGAAAGAATGTGCTGCCGCTCGGGTATTTGCTTGTGTCGCTGGCGTCAAGGATCACGTCAATCGATTCCCCGCCCGCAAGTGTGATTGAGTTGGAGTTGTAGTACATGTTGGCGCCCGCCTGGTCGCGCAGCAGCCGTGCATTCTGCGCAATCACCTGCATCGGAATGCCGAGCGATGCCAGTGTCTGGTACTCGGTAACATCCAGGTCGGAGATGCGCAGCAGCGCCCTGCCCCCGGCGGGGATATTGATGATGGAAGGCAGCGGCTGAGAGAAGTGATTTACGCCATCCGCGGAAGGCGTCTGCATGGGCCCCGCCTGAACCGTGTCAGGATAGCTGCGCCCGTTGAGCAGGAAGTACTTGTCCTTCATTCCGGCAAAGTTTTCGGGATTAAAGGTCATGCCGACAAAGTGAAAGTTCGGATCGAATCCGTGAATCTGCAGCGGGTACTCGACGTCGTAGCGGGTTGAGCCATCGCCGTCGTTGTATGCATATTTGTACGGACTACTGGTGAGGGGATCGACCGCTTGCTTGAATCCGCTATCTGCGATCGGCTGGGGAGTGGTGCACAGGATGTCGGCAACGCAGTTCGAGGCTGTTCGAAGATCGGCCTGTTGAGCCTGCAAGGATGCAAACAGCTTGTTTCCGACCGGAACCCGGTTCTGGCGCGGCCGAACATAGAGTTGGCCTACCATGCCCATCTGCAAGTGCTCAGGGGGCGTGATGTGGCAATGCCAGAAGTACGTTCCCGCATCGGGCGCCAGGTAGTAGTACGACATGCTTCCGCCGATGTTGATGGCCACCGAAGCGTCTGGCACGCCGTCGTAGAAGGAGGATGCGTTGGGATAGCCGTGGAAGTGAATCGTGTGCTGCTCGAAAAGATCCGGGCGCATCAACATGCCCACGTTGGTGAGGGTAAGGAAGAACTCGTCATCCTCGTCGATGGCCATCAGCGGCGCCGGCTGGTTGCCGTTCATTACACCGACATCCATGATGGGCCGTGGATCGACATGTCCATCGATGGGTCCGGCGGTCCCGTTTCCGACGCTGGCATCCAGATTGGGCGAAAGCCCGACCGCGCCGTTGTATGTGAAGGCGGCAAGATCGGCAGCAGAGGTACCAGTGTCTGTCGTGGCCGGATCGCCGGGCTGCAGGTTCCCGTTGAAGACCTGGTTGAATGTGTCAGGCGTTACGGTTCCCGGCTGCCCGTTGGCAATATTCGCCAAGCCGGATAGTGGACCAAACGAGAACATGTAGATTTGCGTTCCATCGGCCATGGTCGCGTACCCATCGCCGCCTGAGACCTGCTGGCACTTAATCTGCCCGCCGTTGCTGGTGTAGCTGAGACCGGTGATCGGGTCGGTAAAGGTCGTTGGCCCCGTGTACTGCGCGCCGGTGGCCGAATTGGCTCCGGCCGCAGGATGCATCGAGGTTGTGGTCGGACACTGAACCCTGAAAGCCTGGGCGTTTGCCCAGGTAGTGAGGCCGACCAGAAGTGGTACTAGAAACAATCTGCACAGTGCTCTGCTGCCCATGCCATCCTCCTCTGTGCTTTCAACTGATCGCTGCTCGAGCGTCGGATGCCCGCTGCATGCATCCGCAACAACAAAAACTTCTGAAAGCAATTGCATGATGCTTCGCGTCAAGGCTCGAAAAGTTTGCTAGCGCGCAACCATTGCGGCGATGTAAGAAAGCCTTGCAAAGATGTAATGGAGCGGAAATCTTCTCTGTCTCTTCGGGACGCGGACCCCAGAAGCAATGTGTGGTCTTGAGCAGATCAACTGGCGTGCGGGGCCAAACGATACCACCGAACTGTTCCGGCTGAATCTGCGCCGACACACTCAAGCGAAACCTCGCTCGAACAATGTTGTTCAGCGTCAAAGACTGCGGAATTCCCCGAAGATACTCTCCGTCTCACAATGCCAAAGGCATCAAAGGTTGCAGTCGCGCAGGCGATCCGAGTTATTCTGTGCGAGACTGTTGGGAACGCAGATGGAACTGCGTCGTCAAGCAAAGGATGAAATACCCTTCTTTGATGAAGAGGGAAGTGGTCGAATGGGCAACGCGTGGAAACAAGGATTGGCACGGTTCCAGCTCGTCGCGGCACTCGGGTCCATGCATCATGGAGTTTCTGAGGGACGTGCTGAAGGACACAGAAAAGCGCGGATGTGGCAAGTTCCCGTGGTCTTCGTTCTGATGCTAGCGGGAATTGCCATGTTCTTCTTCCGCGATAGAATCTTCGAGCCTCATGAGCACATTGTGTTGTCGTTGCATGGCTCGACTTCTATCGGCGACGAACTTGTGCCCAAGTTGGCAGAGGCCTTTCTGCGAGGCGAACTCGGAGCCACTGAGACCGGTCAAAAGATCAAATGGCACGATCACGGTGGGCACCCTGTCTTGCACGTGTGGGGCAAGGTGCCGGGGAAACCAGGCCTGCAGGTCATTGAGATTTACGCCACCGGATCGGGCGCCGCTTTCAGATGCCTTTCCGCAGAAAGCGGCCTGGACTACTGCGATATTGGAATGTCGTCGCGACCTATCGGCGACTCGGATTTGCCGCCCTCTTCCCAGAACCGGAATGTGGACGACCGCCCCGCTGAGCACGTTGTGGCGCTGGACGCAATCGCCGTTATCGTGAATCCCGGCAACCCTGTCTCGCAGCTTTCCATTCCGCAATTGCGGTCGATCTACTCAGGACGAACCAGGAATTGGAAAGATGTCGGCGGAGAAGATGCGCCGATTGAGCTTTATGGACGCGACAGCAATTCCGGCACATCCGAAATGTTTACTGAGAAAGTGATGGGGAAGAACCCTCTCGAGACCGCCAGGATGGCAGCACTTCCCAAGGATCGGCAAATGGGAGACAGTAACCAGATTGTCGATGCCGTAATGCGCTCGCGGAATGCCATCGGCTACGCATCTTCGCCACTGGTCAGGGATGCCAAGGCCCTCTCCATTTCAGATGGGAGCAGCCTCGCCTTTCTTCCCACCGAGCTTTCGATCGTAACGGAAGATTATCCGATTTGCCGGCGGCTGTTACTGTACGACTGGGATACACCGGGATCGATGGTCAACGCGTTTATACGCTATGCGACCTACAAACCGGGCCAGGCAATTGTTGACCAAACACCCTTTGTCGACCTGACTCCAAAGGTTTTTCATGTTGCGCCTCCGAAAGGGGCCCCCCTCGCATACCAGAAAATTGCAACTGGGTATTCGAGAATCGGCCTCAGTTTCCACTTCTCTGTTGCCAAGACTGAAACTGCGGGGGATACCGAAAGCCAACTTGACAACCTGGCAAAGATAAATGTCTTGCGTCTTCGTACGTTCCTTTCGCAGCACGGCGGAACTGGAGACGACATTCTCTTGATTGGTTTTGCCGATCAGGTCGAGGACCGCGCCCCCAATCGACGGCTCGCCCACCAAAGGGCCGAGGGCGTCGCCACGGAACTGCGTGCCATTGGGGTCGTTGTGCCGGCTGGTAACATCAGGGATTTCGGAGCTAAACTTCCCGTGGCTTCGAACGATGCTCTAGAGGGGCGAAGCAAGAATCGCAGGGTCGAGGTTTGGGTACGCAACGGACTTCTGTAGGTAGAAGATTCCATTCAATGCTTCAGTCGATCGCCGGAGTGATGGAGGCTTGATCGAGCGTTCGCCAGAGTAGCGATAATACGATATCGGGAGCAGCGCGGTGCAGGGCACGATGGACCCCCTCGAAGCAAGCAGAAATGCCCGAGTGTCCGTGAATGCATTACCTGCTTCAATTTCGAAACGAATTCCATATGCCTGCCGGACTCGATGCATTTATCGATCATCCGGACGGTGGGACGCCTATCATTCTTGCCGACATGGGAGCAGGCGCCGGGCAGGTTGCGGCTGACTGGTTCGATTCGATGTATGAGGATGTGGCTGATACGGGAGTCCGGCTTACGGCAGTCGGGGTAGTGACCCCGGACCCGGCCAGCGTCGAGAGCGTTCTCGCCTGGGCGAACCGGCTGCAAGATCGCGTGGAGTACGTCGTGGTCGAGAACGCGACCGGCGCACTGTCGGACTTCACCTACTAGCGATCAACAGAACAGGCAAATCGCTTCCGTGTGGCATTCGAGCCAGAGATCTTGCAAATGGGTTTCCGGTTGGCTGAACTTGAAAACCCGCTCCGTCAGCATGGTATTCAACTCGGCTAGGTAGCAGACCGCAAGGCCGAAGTTGATGAACTGAAGAGGGCGTCCCTCATCATGCGCGCACAAAGCTATAGGAGGCGGCTCTTCGCTGAGTTCGACCGAACGAGGCAGGTGTTCCTGCCGTGACACAGGTTTCGGCTGGTTCCAAGATCGCGGTCATTTCAGCGGGAGAGGCGACACTGGTCAACGAACCGATCATTATCGTGAACCAGCACGGTGATCCTAATGGAGTAAGAGAATACGCGCGCGTGGCGCGCGCCGCGATTGCTGCGATTCGAGGGAGAGATGCCGGGCGGTTGATTGTAAGCGACGGCTATCCGGGGGCAGGCATGCCCAATCTGGAGTTATTCGATACAGGAGTCATGCAGAGTTGCCACGACTACTCGCCGTATCAGCTCACCTGCTATCAATGCGAGTGGGTACGGCCGTCGAACGATGGGTTACCTGTACCCACCTGGCCCCTGAAGGATGCTCAAGGCAGGGTGATCGCCGACAGGCGAACGCTCGAGGAGCAATTCCGCCCGTGGGGAGAACTGGCGCAGCGAGGAGTTCCGATTCATTTCGGCGAAATGGGATGCAATCGCTATACGGCTCCAGATGTGGTCTACGCATGGTTCAACGACACCCTGACATGATCGGCAGCTTGAACTGCGGGTGGGCACTGTGGAATCTGCGCGGCTCGAACGGCATTGTTGACACCAATCGACCCGGCACCCGGTACAGGGACTGGCATGGGCACAAGCTGGATTTCACGTTGTTGGGGATTCTGCAATCGAAGATGTAGCTCTGAATTGGCGAACGCGAGTGCCTCATCGAGCCAAGTTGCAGAGCAGCCGAAACGGAAAGTGGCTTCTTCCATAAGGAAGAAGCCACCTCGTGAATTGATGCCGGATTCCGCCTACACTCCCACCTTCTCTGGGTCGAAGTCATTCTGGAGCGCGGCGATCTTGGGCAGCCAGGCTTTGTATTGCGCCAGCGAGAAAGCCGGCAGGCCCAGCAGGTAGTGGTTCACGTACTTTTTCCCGCCTGTCGTCCACTCCATCAGGAAGAGTTTCTTGTCGGAGTGGAAGGCCTGGGTTTTGCCCACAGCAATGTTTCCATTTGCCTTGGAGGCGTAGTCTCCCTCGAGAAGCGTTTCGCCGGATTCGGCATCCCACACCTTGTAGTGGCCAGCGGCATCCTGGCGGGAGTCGTTGCACATAACCACTTGAAGGCTCCAGTCGTCGCCGCTGTGGCCTTCGAACTCGTCCACCATGAGCACCACGGGGTGCTGCACCCGCTTGATGAAATGGTAGGCAAGCTTCTTGTTGAAGTAGTAATCCACCACGGAGTCTGAAATCAGCGGCCAGCCGTCGATGGCGTTCCACCAGATCACGCCGGTGCGCCGCCACTTCTTGAGGCGCGTCATCTCGATGAGGTACTTGTACGCCTCGGCCCGGCTGGTCTGCGAGGCATAGATAAAGTCCTCAATCTTGTCCGGGACGACGCCATAGAAGTCCTTCAACTCCTTGGCCAGAAGCTTGTTCTCGTAGTCGTCGCCTACCTGGCTGGCGGAGTGAAGCGTCCACACCTGGCTCTTTTGCCAGGGCCACAGGTTCTTGTCGTCGATGAAGCGCTTGAGCCCGGAGAGGCTGGGGTAGCCGTCAAAGCCGATCTCGCTGACAGAGTGCGCCGGATGCTCGGTGTAGTAGGCGCTCTTGAAGTAATCGCGCGTATCCCACAGATGCATCTCCGGCATCAGATGCGGGTTCCTGGCGGCAACCATCTCCGGAGACATGTAGGGCGAACTGGGCAGGAAAGGCCGATACGGATCGCACTGGAAGACGACTTGCGGCAGCACCTCGCGGGTAAGCACGTTGCGAGCCGGATCGAGACCGTGGTAGTAGTAGGCGTCGTCTACTTCGTTATCACCGCTCCACAGCGCGATGGAGGGATGATTGCGCAGCTTTCGCACCACGGAAATCGCTTCGGTCCGGATCTGCCCCTGGAAATCGAGGGTCAAGAACTGTTGCGGCACGCGTCCGCTCGCATCACAATGGACGTTTACGCTTAGGCCATGACGCCCGCCAAACGTGCAGCACAACAGAAAGTAGTGGAGATGGTACAGCCTGTCAAGCCTCCCCTGGAGGCCGAAAAGATGGCTTAAAAGCTCCCCAAACTGCTCTGCGGCAAAAACGGGGAAAATCTGCTAAACTATTGATTCTATTGGCGTCCCCGACGGGATTTGAACCCGTGTTATCGCCGTGAAAGGGCGGTGTCCTAGGCCGGGCTAGACGACGGGGACGCTATAAGGGCAGGTACAGGCTTGTATGGCCGTGAGCGCCCTTATGAAGGCTACCAACTCAGAGGGTCCATGTCAAAGAACCGCGGTCTTTGGCCGGAAAGTTCCCGGCGAGAGGGGCAACACTCGGGCTGAAGGCTATAGGAAGGTTGCCGGGGGCTTGAGCTATCCTCATTAAGTGACAAGGCATTACAGGCACCTGGAAACGCTTACCATCGGGTTCGTCGTGGTTCTGCTGATTTCGAACCTGGTGGGACAGAAAGTGTGCCAATTGGGGTGGCTGCGGATCAGCGGGGCAGAATTTCTTTTTCCGCTGACTTACATCTGCGGGGATGTGTTTACAGAGGTTTACGGCTACGGCGCCTCGCGGCGGGCCATCTGGCTGGGCTTTTTTGCAATGGGCCTGCTCGCCTTGATCGGCCAGTTGGCGGTGGCCCTGCCCCCGGCTCCGGGCTGGAGCGGCCAGGAATCGTTTGCAAGGGTATTTGGGCTGGTGCCGCGGTTTGCCGCAGGCAGCCTGATAGCCTACTGGGCCGGGGAGTTTACCAACAGCTACACCATGGCCCGGCTGAAACTGGCTACCCGGGGACGGTGGCTTTGGACGCGAACAGTGGGCTCGACTATTTC
>Ga0073936_10006625_pt1 | contig 15213 bp, 19 predicted proteins | sample AliMusrvi5mmetaG_FD_87041 | JGI IMG/M metagenome (GOLD analysis project Ga0073936, IMG submission 87041) | Freshwater lake bacterial and archeal communities from Alinen Mustajarvi, Finland, to study Microbial Dark Matter (Phase II) - Alinen... | ecosystem: Environmental > Aquatic > Freshwater >... | reverse complement strand
GGGTGGTTGCCGCGATCTGTTGGGGCTGGAAATCCGGGATCTTCCCCTCCGGCCACAGCCCGACCCGCTCCCCGGCGCACGCCAGAGCAGTGACCAGTATCCACGAACTAACAATCAGCGTCTTTTTCATCATATCGCTCCTTACTTCTTTGTCTGACCGAGAACCTTGATTCGCTCGATGATCTCAACGCCAAACTTGGCATCTTCGGTGAGGATGAAATTGGCCAATTGAAGGCTGAGGGAGCGTATCATGATGGGTTGAGAGGATTCATTACGGCGATGAAGGGCGCCATCCTGCACAAAACGGTGGATCGCCGCATTCTCCCAGATTGGCCTCGGCGGTATGAAGTCAGAACAGGCAAGGATCCCGAGGAACTTCCTCCTATAAAGTGCCTGTCCCTCTCAGGGGCTCCCGTCACTTGGAGCCGGATTGACCGGACAGCCGCGAGCGGGTCAGGGCGACTATCGGCTTTGGAGGACGGGTGGCGCTGATGGAATTCGCCGCCTGAACCATTTCCTCCAACATGCGCAGCTTATCACCCACCGGCAATGAGGCGAGCTGCCGCCGCCATTCCAGCTTCCGCGAAGTGATTTGACGCATGATTTCGGTCATGATTCCAAGTAGTTTGTTTGAAAGGCCGCCCACTTGTCGGTCAGCCCGTGCCTAATGAGGATCGCCTCGAAAACCTCCGCGTCAAGCACGCCCGCCTCGATAAACCGCATCAACCGGTCATGGTCTTTCGCCCGGGCCACCTGCAGACAGATCGCCGCCAGATGCTCCGCAGTGAAAACCCGCGTGCCAACCCCATTGACATCGCGCTCCACCGCCTGCTCCAGCGCCTCCTCCACCAGTGGCGTGCCGGGCGGCACAAACTCCACGGCCCAGCCTTCGATGACAATGAACTGTCCGTTTGGCATGTAGCCCCGCGCCATAAGATACTCGTAGATGGGACCCAGGGTGAGCAGCAAGCCGCCAGGCGTGGTTGGCAGCATCACAAACACATCCACATCCTTCGTCGTGATCGGCTCCAGCCAGAAAATCGAACCCACGGCACCGCCAATCGCGTAGCGGCCGATGACTCCATCGGCCTCCATCTGCTTGATGACTGTGAATATCTTCTCCAATTCGGAATCGGGGTGTTGATGGTGACTTCGCGGCCCAGTGTGCAGGGTGAGCCCCTTACGGCGGGTTGCATGGGGTTCGGAAATAAACCTCCGCAGGCGGCACTTTGTCAAGCGAGGAGTGCCGACGGAGCTGGTTGTAGGTGATGTCGGTGGCCCATCCTGCACAAAAGGGTTGATCGGCGCATTTTGCCGGACTGGCTTTGGTGAAATGAGGTTCCCCACATATCTTGTCCTCCCGCTGCTCATGACCCATCCGAATGACTGTTAGGGCGACGCGGCCCCGCGGCGCCGACTTGGCCGCCACAGGCGGAAGTCGTGGGAAAGCCGTGAATCCAAGAAATCGTGGACGCGACCCGCAGAGCCTGAGTTTTGGCCGACGATTCGGATTTGACAACCCTCCGTCATTGACGGATATTCCGCCGCGTGCGTCTCACTTTCAAGGAAACCTCGATCTTCACCGGTCAGGCAGCCGAACTGCTGCGGACGATGAACTCAACGCTCTTCAAAGGGCACTCATGGCCAACCCTGAAAGCGGCGACCTGATCCGTGGTTCCGGCGGGCTGCGCAAGCTCCGCTGGGCGGGATCAGGTCGTGGCAAGCGCGGCGGCTTGCGCGTGATCTACTACTGGCATGTCCCCGGAAGCGTCATCCTTCTGCTGCTTGCTTATCCGAAAAACGAACAGGAAAACCTCACGCCAGCCCAACTCAAAGTCCTGAAAACCATCATCGAAACCGAATTCCCATGAAAGACGAACTCTTCCAACAACTTGCCGCCAGCCTCAAGGAAGGCGGCGCCATCCTTCGCGGGAAAAAGAAACCTGCGCGCAGCACCACCCTGCAATGGCCCGACTTGTCCGGGCAAAGCCATGCGACGCCCGATGCCAAATCGGTGCGTGAGAAACTCGGCCTCAGCCAGGTTCAGTTTGCCGCGCTCATCGGCATCAGCCCCCGCACCCTCCAGAACTGGGAACAAGGCCACCGCCGTCCCGAAGGCACCGCCCGCGCACTGCTGCGTGTCGCCGAATCCCACCCGCAAGCCGTGCTGGAGGCGCTGCATCGGTAATGGATGTGAATCGGAGTACTCTGATCCCATACAGGAAAAATTGTCTATTGACGAAAACCGTAAATAGCATCATCTTCCCCGCGTGATTCAAAGCTTTGCAGATCACTGAATCCGCCATGAAAACCGCCCCACTCCTTCACAATCCCCATCCCGGTGAGACGCTCAAGGAAGCGCTCGGCGATTTGGGCATCACCCAGTACCGGCTTGCCCAGGATACCGGCCTGCCCCACAGCCGGATCACTTGCATCATCAAGGGCCGTCAGGGCATCACCGCTGCCACCGCGCTGCGCTTCGGCAAATACTTCGGCACCCCTCCCGAATTCTGGCTCAACCTCCAACACATGCACGACCTCGCCACCGCCCGCGAGGAACAGGCCGATGCGCTCGAACGCATCCGGCCGTTGGTGGTGTGACCCGTATTTTGTGCTGCAATCAATACCCTCCGCCGCAGAAATGGCGGCTTCCACCCGCTTCCCCCCAATCATCCAATCTCAAATACCCAATCCCTCTTTTTCTTCCCCGCGCGCTGCTGCGTGTTGCGGAATCCCACCCGCAAGCCGTGCTGGAGGCGCTGCATCGGTGAAGGATGTGAATCGGAGTACTCTGACCCCATCTAGTCATATTGAAATCCAAGGACTGGCCCCCGGACATGTTGGGCGAAACCACAAACTGCCGCGCATCACGTGTATTCGAGAACGAGGAGCCGTCGTCCAAATCCTCCGGCTCTTCGGTGTGGCTGTCTAACGACTCGAAGCCGTGCAGATGCCTCAAGCTTCCGCACCAGGGCCTGCTCGTTTTGGTCCTCGGAGATGAAGTTAGGCATGGTCGATCAGTTGAAGAAATTTGTGAACCAATTCATAGGCCCGTCGGGCCTGCATCGCCTGTTCCTCAGGGTTGGCGGAATTGTAGAACTCCACCACTTGCTGCGGGCCGAAACAATCCGTATCCGTGAACTTCTCGCGCAAGATGGCAAGCGCGCGGGCGACATGGGTTTCACCCGCCCTCCGCTTCCATTCTGCCGCCAGCTTCTCCATGCCGCCTTCCACATGCTCCAGGCAGTAACATAAATCATACGAATCCTTGGGCTTTTCGCGGCCGCCGATGGCGTAGGCCTTCATCACGATGAAATCCGCCAGCGACGCCAGGCGCAGACGCACCGTGTTCTTGGCACCCCTGACATTCAGACCCGAAATAATTTGCTCGACCGGTGCATGAAACGCCACTCCGCACCCGTCCGTTTGCAGAACGCGAAAGCTTTCAAGGAGCTTTGGCCGGTTCTTTCCCAACCGCACTTCCTTGGGCGCAAGGAACTCGACCTCCACCTGCACCGGGCTTTCACCGTCCTTGAGATTAACCTCCACCACCAATTGAAAATCCTTTGCACCGGTCTTGTAGCGTTTGGTATCCAGCAACAACTTCAGCAGCTCGGCGTAGCGGCCATCCTTCAGCTTTGCGGCATCAAGCACAAAGTCAACATCAATGCTGCCGATATGCGGCTCATCCGCGGCAGGCAGCAACAGGTCGGGAATCCACCCGCCCACCACGACCATGCAGTCCCTGAACGATGCCAAAACTTGACCCACGTCGACGAGTACCCGGCGTGCTGCCTCGACCTGCCGCTCACTGTAATCGTCACGCTGGCGAGGTTCAATAGTCATACCTAATGGCCCAAGGCTCTCCAGGCCGGTTTGAGCCGTTGTTCTAGCACCGCCTCCGCTGCTTCCTGGCCGCGCCCGCCGCAATGCCAGAGATCGACGTAGGTCTGCACAAGATTCGTGCACGCAATCGGGTAATCCTCTATCACACCTCCATCTGAAAATGCGAAAACCCCATCGTCACGCGGAACCAGCACGACAAGATTCGATCCAGTATCGACAGGTCTGGCATCAACTATTTTCTCGAAAACAGGAAGCTCCGCCTCCTTGATATAAAGCCAAGTCTTCGGTTGCCGAACATTCGGAGCCTGAATCGACGCAGCCGAAAATGCCGCATAAAGCAATTTCCCTTTGCTGGCTGCATGCACTTCGGATAGCGCCTCAAGCAGAGCCCATCCGTTGAGCAGCGTGAAATATCCAAGTTGTTCATGTTGGTGTAGCCGATAGGCATCCCGCCAGGCGACGAGCAGGGCTAGAGGATCTCTTACTTGGAAACCACGGTCCGTGGACCCTGCTAGGATTTTCTCATCCCGTAGATGCTGCACCACCTTGTTGACCAAACCCAGGCTCACGTCGGGCTCGCAACGGCTTCTCAAGTATCGTTGGGTCCAAATGGGGCGGGATAACAGCTCCGACGACAGCAAGGCCCGCACTACACGAGCCGCCTCCTTGGTCCCCAGATTCGCCTTCGGGCGGGGACGCCCATGCACTGGCGCATTCCCGCGGTGTTCGAGGTGGAGCAGGCCTGGCACGCTGATCCGGCAATTGCCTGCCAGATCAAACCAGCTCCAGCCGTGGCTCTCGCAGATTTCCGCCATGCGCGGTGAAATGTGCGGCGCGGCAAAGACCCAGACGCGGACCCGTCTGACCGCCTTTTGTTCAAAATCGCGCTCTAGCGCCACGTAGGGAAACTGCGCCGGCCGGGGCTCCGCGCGACAGTCCACCCACAATTGAATCTCCGGTCCCTTGGGCACCTGGAAGCTGGCCAACAAATCAAATGTCCGCCCGAGCTCCGTTGGATTGGGTTGCACTTGCACCTCCGGCAACCACGAGATGCCTTGCAGCAAGGCCCGCAGCTTGTCCGCCAGCGCCTTCTCCAGCGCGGCGGCGGAAGCGGGCCGGGTGTTCATGGATTGCTGCGTGTTCATGTTTTCGTGAACATGGCTGTTTTCGTGAACAAGGCAAGTTTATTTTTTGGTTCTTTTCGCCGTGGGATCGGAGGCAGGTGACAGCCGCTCGCGACGCAGGCGCCGGTCCACCACCCGGCTGACACAATGGCAAATCACCGGCTTCGCCGTCGAGTCCCTTTTCAGGCACAAAAACTGGTGGGCCGACGCGCCGCTGCGGCTTGAGCAGACATCCCGAGCATCTTTCCAAAAAAGCACAACTCGTCAAGATTGTTCTTCTAGCCATCAAAGGAGTAAGGAGTTTCCGCATGCACTCGCTTGGGGACAGCGGAAAGAACCTTGACTTGCTTCGCCGTTTTTATGGTGAAATGGCGTGACGGCGAGCGACTCCCACGGCAGGCCACGCACGCCTCGATCGGGCTGCGAAAGGAGGCCACTTCCGGCTTGACTTGGCCGACAAAAGCGCCACAGTCGCGGCGACAGCGAATTCCAACATCACACTCTCACCCGCGAGGTCCGATCCGCGCATCGGCTTTTTCAAACCAGATTACCCCGATGACGAATTTCCTGCAACAAAACCGTAACGAAAGGCGTTTCAAATGACACCCGATTCAGATGATTCGAGGGCGGCGGATGGATTCGAACTGAATATCGATCTCCGCCCGGTTGACACCCTCCATGCCGTTTCAGCGCTGAGGAAATACCTTGAGGTCATCGAGGAGCAGATGCCGATTATCCAAGTGATCGAGATCTCTTCTCTTGAAGGGCAACAGCCGCCGGGAAGCAATGAAGAAGAGCAGTCGATATTTTCTGGCCATGTCAGCAATCTTGAGGCTCTATTCGAGGACAACTTGATTCCGACAATGCGCTACTCCTTCATCGTGTTCCTCCACACGGTCTTCGAGACAAACCTCCGTTCTCTTTGCAATGCGATCCGTCGCGAGAAAAACCTTCCCATTTCTCTATGTGACCTGCGCGGAAGTGCACTTGATCAAGCGCGAGATTACCTCACAAAAATTGCAGGCATTGCAGTATCGGATTACCCGGAATGGACCGATTTACGCACGTTTCAGAAAGTTCGGGACTGTATCGTGCATCACTATGGATTCCTAGATCCTAACGACATCCGACACCGAAGAATTCAAGAATTGGCGCAGAATGATCCTGATTTGGAAATCAACTACCAAAGACGAATTTTGCCGGCTGCGAACTTTTGCACGCGGCAACTCGCTCACGTGGATTCGTTCTTCAGACGCCTGATGGTCGATATAGGCTGGGACGTCTGACGGAACAATCGCTAACAGTCACAGAGCAAAGTCAGGCTTCAATCCGAAATTCCAAAAATATGGCCATAATTTTCGTTACCCATACAATCCAATATCTTGGAGGTACTCAGTACCTCTATGCGGTCGGTGATCGGCAAGCAATTGTCCAAGCCATCCAGAATACATTTACCAAACATCAGATGCCCATCCATAAGGAAAAGGACCAAACATTTTTCCATTATCCGAGCGGGTGGATTGACAGATCTTGTTCGGCATTTGACAGGTGGCGCTCGATCAATGGCGGCCCTGAGAGTGATTGTTTCTCAACCTACTACGAAGCAACAAACAATCCGATGGTCACCCTTATGAAGGTGGTCATCTACCACAAGAACGGCTTATTTCACAAGAAGAAGGCTCAAAGACGAGTGGACACATTTTATGAGGCACTTGTCCAGGAATTCGCTATTTTCGAGATTCCTCTGATTAACGCCAAATATTGGCACGATATGATTTCTCAACATCCGATTTTAAGATGCTCCCCGGATTGGGGTTAGGGAGCAATAGGTACTCGTTGTGTGACTCAAACCTAATCCAATTAAAGTTATGGGACTATTCGACAAACTTTTCGGAAAATCAAAACCAGAACCGGCTTCCTCCGAAGCCTCCCGGGAACCAGCGAAATTGCTAATTCAATACTTCCAGGCCATGAAATTGCATTGTGGAGAGCGGCATTTCTCCCCGAATTCCGCTACAAAAGACACCCTTGCGATTTATTTTCTCGGTGGAGTTAGGGCGCTTGAAATAGAATACAACTTGAGCCCATCTCAAGTCGCGAACAAAAGTGTATTATATCTCTCGAAGTTTTTTAAGTATGACCCAAATACATGTTGGGCGATGGCCGGGCTATTGGACCCAGATAAGACAGATCAAGCGTCGTCTCTTTCTCTAATTATCCAACGAGGCATGGATGATTTTCGTCGTTGGCGGGAATATCGCGATGGATATGCTGATTTCGATTTTGCTGAAATTAAGTCATACATCAGGGGGAAATAGTGTAAACGTCCCAAAATTCTCCCCCTAGGCAGGCCGGCGCGGCCTGCTAGGCTCGGGCCATGTCTTTTCCAAAAGCACCCCGGCCTCGGGGACGTAACGGACGGGCCGCCAATGAGCGGTTCGTGGAAGTGGAGATGGCGGCAGTTGTGGCCGGGGTCCTTGGATTTCAATATACATGATTCCAATTTCCCGTGGGATTTCTGAATCTTGAGCCTTGTTTCGTCCGTGGCAAGCGCCGGCGCCATGGCGGCGGTCGGGTGGATGGAGAAGCGAGCAGTTGTCATCGGTCAATGGTCAGCGGTTATCTGTGATGGTTAGGTGTCACGGTCCTCACCTCCCCTAAAACATCGCGAGGTTGGCATCGGCGAAGGCCTTGCCCATGAGGGCGAAGGTTTTGGCGCAGCCGAGGTAGTGGTAGCCGGCATTGGACGCGCCGCGCTTCCACTTGGCGGCTTCCGCGGGGCTGATGAGTTCGGCCTCGTATTTCTTGTGAAGGTTGCGGCCGGGTTGGATGACGATGACGCCGTCGTGGCTCCTTAGGCTCATTTCGGCGAGAGTCTTGCGGTTTTGGGGCGGGCGGTCTTTGCAGAAGTCGGAGGTTGGCGATTCTTGAGGGCCAGGTTCACAACCTCATGACCGCTTTTCCACTGGTTTTGTTTCATGGCGTTCATCATGGCGTGATAGTCGCCTTGATAGGAGTCGAGGATTTCAGCGCGCTTTTTGCGGATTTCGGTGACGAGTGGCTGGTTATTCATGATTATGGCCTCCAAAGAGTTCGGTGGGTGTGCAGAGCAGCGTCCGCATTTGGGTGATGGCGATGTCGTTGGAGGTGCCGAGGCGTTCGGGCTGTGGCAGTCCTTGGCGGGTGAGGATGGGAAGTGCCGAGTAAAGATGAGTCATCAGTCAATGATCATCAGTCATGAGTCATGGCCGCCCCTTCATCATGGCAAGGTTGGCTTCGGCGAAGGCCTTGCCCATGAGGGCGAAGGTTTTGGCGCAGCCGAGGTAGTGATAGCCGGCGTTGGACGCGCCGCGCTTCCACTTGGTGGCTTCCGCGGGACTGATGAGCTCGGCCTCGTATTTCTTGAGGTATTCCTTCTGTTGGGCCTCGTCCATCGAGCCGTCCTTGTTCGGGCCGTTCTTGTCCTTCACCTTGAGCAGGTAGCCCATCTGCTTCACCTTGGCGTGTTTCTGGTCGATCGCCGCGAGTTCCTCCGCCCAGAACGGCGCGGTTTGCACCGCGGCGACGTTGCCCTTGAATTCCGGCATCGACGCGGGAGCCGCCATGGCCTCGCGGAAGGAGATCCCGCTTCCTTTCGCATTCAGGCCGTCCACGCCGATGACCCCGATGACGAAAGGCATCTTGGGCGCCTTGAGGTCCTTGCGCACATCCCGGATGAAATCGGCCAGCCACTCGCTGTATTTCGAGTAGTCCCGGGTTTTGCCATCCGGGCCGTTGGGATAGGTGCTGCCATCCACGAGGTCATTGAAGCCCTGGAGCCAGATGAAGCCGGAGATTTCATAACCATCGGCCGGAACATAGGCCGGGCAGACGCGCTTGGGATCGGCCAGCACGCTTTTCACATGGTCGATCATGAAGTGATAGAAGCGGCCGCATTCCTTCGCCTTTTTGGCTTTCTCCGCCTCGATGTCCTTGCCCTGCTTTTTCATCTGCTCGATCTGCGCCTCGCTGAACACGTAGGGCCCGGCGCTGGGCGGGCGGAATTCGGTGTTGAGGCTGCGGCCGCCCCACGCGGTCTTGATGAGGAGGACCGGCTCCTTGAGCGCGGCATCCATGGCCAGGCCGAAGGTGAACTCGGGGCCGATCTCGCCGCCGGCCTGGGTGGGATTGGAGCCCCTGGCGCCGAATCCCGCGGTGAGTTTGCCGGTGCCCTCGCCATTGGCGTTGCCCTCGTAATGGCCGGTCAGATAGGAGATCCACACGTGGTCGGCGACGGCGGGCTTGCCGTCCGGGCCGCGCATCTTCTTGAGCAGCGGCGCGGTGGCGGGGTCGTCACCGATGTAGTCGAAGGTCTCGATGCGCGCGTGGCCCTCCATGTTTGACTGGCCGGCGAGGATGAAGACCTTGAGGGGCTTCGCTTCCACGCCGAGGGTGGCGAGAAGCATGGATGTTAGAATGGTGGCGGTGGTTTTCATTCGTTTGGAAATCGGGTGGGGTGAGGGGTCATAACGTCCCTTGGACGCCGGGTGATATCAAGGAGCGAGCATCTCCACCATCTTTTCTCCCATCGCCTTGCCGTTGAGATACTCGCTCTCACCGTTGTGGTTCCAGTGGTAGCCGAAGTTGCTGGGGGAAATCGAGGCATCGCGCCAGAACGGTCGGGCGTTGGTGGTTTTGACGTTGCCTTTGAAATCGGGATATTTTTTCGGATCGGCCACGGCGAGCTGGGCCAGTTCCACCGCAGTGGGTTCCTGCGGCGGGTCCATGCTGGTGGTGGTGATGGACACCGGCAGCTTTGGATTGCCAAACTCGGCGCGCAGATCCTTGATCAAATCCACCAGGTTGGCCTCGTAATTGTCCGAGGCGACCTTGTCACAGCGGTCGTTCCATCCCTGGTGCCAGCCGAAGCCGGCGATGCGATACCCCTTGCCCTTCCACTCGGGAAACTCCGTGCCGAGGTTGTCGAGCACGTCGCGCACATAAGTGATCATCCCGGTATAATACGGGCCGACCACCCCGCCGCGGGCCGCCGCCGCACTTGGCGGGCGGAAATCGACGTTGAGGCTCTTGCCGCCCCAAGCGGTCTTGATGATCAAAACCGGCTGTTTGATGTGATCGCCGACGGCCCAGCCGAAGCCATATTCCGGGCCGATCCAGCCTGGATTCCGGCTCTGCGCGTAACCGATCTTGAGATCGCCCTTGATGACGCCGCGCGGGGCGGTGATATCGCTATCGCGCCACCAGACCTTGACGTCGTCGCGGGTTTTCCAAGTGCCGTCCTTGTTGACCAGGTGGCCGTAGTTTTTTGGGTCGTGTTCGACCTGGTAACGCAGGCTGCCGATGGCCCCCTTCACATCCCCGTGGCCCTCCTCCGCCTTGCCGTGCCCGACCATGTTCGACTGTCCGGCGAGGATGAAGACCTGCACACCGTTGGGGTTGTTGTCCCAGGTGTGGCTCTTGTTCGAGGTTTCTGCCGCAAGGGCCGCTCCGCTCGCCGTGAGGGCGAAGGCCAGGAATTTCAAAACCATGCAAGGCGAGTGGATTTTCATATTTTAAGACTGCTAGGAATTTGTTCTTATGGTGAAGGCCGTTGAAAGGGCCGGGGGCCGGACTGGAGGGGACGGGGAAAAAGAAGTTGCAGGTGTGAGTGATGGGTGGGTGAGGAACTTGACTATTCCTGCGCAACGGCCGCGGCGATTTGGTCGAAAGCGGCGACGCAGAGTGGGATCGTCGCATCGAGGTGGGCGAGATCGCCGTGCTCGTATTCGATGTTGAGGTGACCGTGGAAATGCTGGCGTTTCAGCTCCTCCATCATGCCTTTGACGTTCGCCGTGCCGGTGCCAAAGACCACGTCGGATTGTTTGTCGTCGAGATCCTTGAAGTGCGATTCGATGACGCGGCCTTCGAGCAATTTGAAATTCGCGATGGGATCCTTGCCGGCACGCAGCCAGTGCCCGGTATCGGAGCACGAGCCGCAATTCCTGCTCAAGTCCTTGGTCGCCGCCAGCACCTTGTCGGCCGGCCACGATTGCGGATGGTTGTGCAGGGCGATCCGAATGCCGGTTTCCTGTGCCATCTTGTCGAGCGCCTCGTTGGGGGTCACCTCGGTGACAAGCACTTCAAGACCGAGTTTCTTCGCCCAGGCAAAATGCTTCTTCATGCCGCTTTCATCCATGGGGATGTCACTGACGCCGAAGCTGGCGAGTTTCACCCCGCACTCTTTGGCCTTGCTGCGCAACTCGGCGATTTCGCCATCGCTCATGCCGGGACCGACGGTTGTTTCGGCGCCGGGTTTCATTTTCTGCCCGCCGAACATTTCCAGATACTTGATGCCGAATTTCTGACAACGCTCGATGGTCTCGAACGTGGTCAGCATGCGGTAGGTCCAACACTGCATGCCGAGTTGGAAGCCGAGTTTCTCGGCGGCGGTGTCATTGCGCTCCGCGCGGGCGGGAACGCTCATCAAGGCCAGGGTGGCCACGAGGGTTGAAGTCAAACGAGTCGCTTTCATAATTCCTTCAAGTTGTATTGGATCGGCAGGGTCAGGCGGTGCGCGCGTGGCTTTTGGCTTCGGCGCTGGCGCAGCTATGGGAGACTGTACGATGAAGATGTTCGTGGGCTTTCGGTGACTTGAATTAGGTTCACGACGAGCATACGGCGGCCTGACAGTGATATGGCCAGATGTGCCGCAGACCCGTGCCCGCAGCAATCAGGCCGTCCCATGGTCCGCGCGGTCACTTCATGGTTGCGCATCTCCGGCGTGGTTGCAGGAAGGTTGCTCCATGGAGAGTGGTCCTCCCGCCGAAGCCGCCCCGCTGAACGGTCACGGCCACTTATTCGCCGGCCTTCTGATGATTCTTGAGGAATGCCGCGATGCGGGGATGATCCTGCCGGGATTCTTCTCCTCGTGATTTCACCCTCAATCATTTATCTTCATGCTCAAACGGAACATTCGTCAGGTTGCTGCCGCTAATCCTCAGGCCGGTGGTGAACTCGGAAACCTTCTTTTCCGGCAGCGTCACGCTTAGGCCATCGGGAGTCTGCTTCCACTCGACCTCTCCGTCGTAGCCTAGCAGACTGACCTTGGCAATCCGGTTGACCTCCGCTCCCACCGGCTTTGCCAGCGAGCGGACGAGCAGTTTGCCGTCATCCGGCCAGCCCAGCGCGATGGCATAGAGAGTCGCGCCCTTGGTGGTGAAACGGATTTCCCTGGCGTTGTATTTGAAGCTCTCGTTGAATGATCCCCCTTTGACCTTGAGCGTGCTTTCGCCGTAAACCAGCCAGGGCCGGCTGCCGTAGATCGCTTCGCCGTGAATGGCCGTCCACGTCGCGAGTTGTTCTAACATTTCCTCCACCTCGGGGTCGAGCGATCCATCCGGACGCAGCACCACGTTGAGGAGCAGGTTGCCGTTTTTGCTGACGTTATCCACCAGCATGTCAATGACCCAACTGACCGGCTGATACTTCCAGTGGCGGTTGTAGTACCAGTCGCCAATCGAGGTGTCGGTCTGCCAGGGGTGGGGGTCGATCTTCGGCATGATCCCGCGTTCCAGATCCTCCACCCAGCGGCCTGCGGAGGCCTGCTTGCAGTTATAGACCGCCTCGGTCCTGCCGTTGTGAAGCGCGGCGTTGGAATTATACAGGTGCGCGATCATGCTTAGTCCGACCTCGTTGCCGAAGACCACGCCGCCGTCGCTGTAGAGCAGGTCGGGATGGTAGTTATCGACCAGTTCCTTGATTTCATCATACCACTGCTGCTGCCACCTGGGGTTGTTGCTATACCACTCCGTGTCCCCGGGTTCGGCAGGAAAATGATAGAGATCCTGGTATTGCGGGTTTGCGCCGTCATAAGGCACCCCGGCTTGCGGCCCGTCCTTGTCGGCACCGTGGCTGGATTGGAACCAGGTGAAGCTGGCGCCCAGATGCTCCGACACGCCGAAGCGAAGCCCTTGCGCTGTGGCCGCCTTCTGCCACTCGCCCACCACGTCGCGCTTCGGCCCCATATTGACCGAATTCCACCTGTGGAGCTTCGAGTTCCATAGGAAGAAGTTGTCGTGGTGGGTGCCCATGCTCACGAAGTACTTCGCGCCGGCCCGTTTATAGAGCGCCATCAAACGCTCGGGATCCCATTTCTCCGCCTTCCACAGCGGTATGATATCCTTGTATCCAAACACCGACGGATGACCGTAGTTCTCCCGATGATACTTGGATTTCGGACTGCTCGACTCGTACATCTGGCGGGCATACCAATCGCCTTCCATCGGCACGGCCTGCGGCCCCCAGTGCGCCCAGATGCCGAACTTCGCGTCGCGGAACCAGTCCGGGCACCGGTAGCCTGCGAGCGATTCCGCGGTGGCCTTGAAAGGCCCCTCCGCCATCGGCAGTTTGAGTCTCTCGTCAGCTCGGGCGCAGACACCGGCCAGCGCCACCATTCCCAATGCGAATCGCGTTTTCATCCTATTGTTGTGGTTGTTTTTGGAAAGCATGGATCCGGTAGTGGGTAAACCGAGTGCTCTGACGAACCGTTCATTCGCGATAGCAGCGCAGCACCCGCGGGGTGATGCCGGTGAGGATTTCCCAGACCACGGTTTGGGCATGGGCGGCGACCTCGGTCACCGGCAGGTTGGCGCCGAAAAGTTCCACCTCATCGCCCTCGGCGACCTCGGGGCTGCCGGTCACGTCAACCATCATCTGGTCCATCGTCACGCGCCCGAGAATGGGAAATCGGCGGCCTTGAATCCACACTTCGCCGCCGTGTCCGGACACCTGGCGCGGATAGCCGTCGCCATAGCCGATGCCCACGGTGGCCACCCGGGTCGGGCGGTTGGTCACAAAGGCGCGACCATAGGAAACGCCGTGGCCGGCCGGCAGGGTGCGCACCAAGGTCACGCGCGACTTGAGCGTCATGACGTTGCGCAGTTGCTGTTGGAAACCGGGCAGCGGGGAAATCCCGTAGAGCATCAGGCCCGGCCGCGCGAGGTTGCACACGCCGTTGGTGTAGCCGAGGATCCCCGCGCTGTTAGACAAATGCCGCCAGCGAAAGCGTGTCGCGCCGCCCAACTCGTCGATGATCGCGTCGAAGCGCGCCATCTGCCGCCGGGTGAATTCCTCATCCTCATCCGCCGAGGGCATGTGCGAGCCGATGCCCTCGATATCCAACCACTCCAACCGCTCCAACTCCGCCAGCGCCTCTGCCAGGCCCGTCATCAGGAAGCCGCCGCGTCCCATCCCGGTATCCACCGCCAAATGCACTTTGAGCCGCGCGCCGCGCGCCGCCGCCAGCCGGTCGAATTCCCGCGCCTCGTCGAGCGAGGAAATGCACGGCGTCCAATCCCGCGCGACAATTTCCTCGCGCTCCGCGGACCAGGTCGGACCTAACAAATATATCCGGGAGTTCACCCCCGCATGGCGGATTTGGCGGGCTTCCCGCACGTTGGCCACGCCGAAAAACGCGAGGTCCTCGCCGGCCAGGGCGCGGGCGATTTCCTCGAGTCCGTGGCCATAGGCGCCGGCCTTGACCACCGCCATCATGTCCACCCCGCAGGCCTGCCGGGCCACCGCCAGATTCGAGCGCAGCGCCGCCAAATCAATCTCCGCCCATGCCCGCGGCGGCGAAACTGGAAAATCATCGTTCACGCCCGCGATCCTATCCCGCCCGACCCGCAGGGCAAGCGCGGTTTCGCGGACGAGTTCGCGCAGAAGGCGGCCGGGGAAGGCAGGAACGATTGACGATCGACGAGCAAGAAGCGCCGATTGCTAGGGAAAGATGGATCGCGGAGCGCTGGCTTCAGCCGGCGTGTCAGGGGTGGCGGAAGCTGATAGATTCAGCGCTTCGCCGCACTCCGTCGGCGCGTTGGTCACAACGCGTTTGGGTGGAGGCGGCGGCAGCGGGAGATACGGACTCGCCCCTCACGCATTCTGACGCATGCGCCTACGGGGAGCCTCGGGCCCAAGTCGATCCGCTTGCATGCCCCCGCGGAAAATCGGGCCGGCCGTTGCCCGTGGCGCGGGCATCCGATCCGCTGCCGAGGTGCCCGTTGCGTCATGCCGTTGTCTTCGATCTCAAAGTGAAGGAGGGGCGATCTCCGAATCGCCCTGGACCATGAGGGGCCAATGGGAGGCGGCTTGCCTCTGCTCATTGGCTCGCCATGGCAAACGGGCGGGCCGCCCAATACTGGCAGTTTGGCGCTCTCTGATCGGAAACCAGGCGTCCTGCCTGTGATGGAAGACAGCGCTTCCAGCC
>Ga0073936_10006621_pt1 | contig 15220 bp, 9 predicted proteins | sample AliMusrvi5mmetaG_FD_87041 | JGI IMG/M metagenome (GOLD analysis project Ga0073936, IMG submission 87041) | Freshwater lake bacterial and archeal communities from Alinen Mustajarvi, Finland, to study Microbial Dark Matter (Phase II) - Alinen... | ecosystem: Environmental > Aquatic > Freshwater >... | reverse complement strand
TGACGATCAAGATCAAAAGGAATGTGAAGCCATTTTTCCTTAAAAACAGCATCCCCTGGCTCAAGACCAGTGAGACTGATCGGCAGTGTGATGATTTTGCGCTGATTACCAATTTGTACATAGAGCTCATCACCGGTAACCCATACATCGATATCGACAGGATTGGCAAACATAAGCTTCAACTGTACTTCATAGACATTGCCATTGCGGACAAACTTGATCGGTGGTTCATCATACATCATATCTGAAGGATCACTATCACCATACATGTCTTTAGCAAACATTTCAAGCGACTTGAGACCCACAATTTCCTGTTCGTACATCCTGAGCTTTTTTACAGGAAGAGGTGAAAACCCTTCTTCTATCTCACCAAGGTATTTCTGTTGTATGGCTTTCCAGTTCTCCTGGTATCCACAATCCTCATTGATATCAAGCAGCCTGTTGACAAGCACCATATCCACCTTGAAACCGTAAAGATTCAGATAGGTCAAGGCACGCATGGTCTCCTTGATCGACATTTTTTCCGCATTCATCACCAGACGAACTGTTGATTTTTTATTATCTGTAAGGATATCGCGGATATCTTCAAGCTCATCAAATACCTGATCAACCGAATCAAGAGCATCTGCGGGAGGAATAAAAAATGCAATTTTATCAGACATCCTCGAAAGAGGTTTACTGAGCGGCTTGATAAGATATTTATTGAAATTTTTGACAGCTTTCATCCCCCATGCGAGCGTATCGGGAAGGGACAGAAGCCTTAAAGTTTCGCCTGTCGGGGCTGTATCAAGCACAAGAACATCATAGAGACCGGAAGCTTTATAGCGCTTTATCCGTAAAAGGGAAAACAGCTCTTCCATTCCGGGTAGTATGGTCATTTCATCGGCCATGACTCCTGAAACACCCTGGGCCATAAAGATTCTTGTATAGTACTTCTGTACCGAATGCCAATTCTGCTTGAGATCCACATACGGATTGACCTCAATGGCGTCGAGATTTTCCTTGATTTTTGTCGGTTCTGCGCCGAGAGGGAGATTAAATGAATCCGAAAGACTGTGAGCGGGATCGGTTGAGAGGACGTGTGTGCGATAGCCAAGCTGCGACAAGCGGACAGCCGTAGCGGCAGAAACACTGGTTTTGCCTACTCCACCTTTACCTGTAAACGTTAAAATACGCATGAACCAAACATTGGATTTGATATGTACAGAGGAAAAAATCTTTTGAAGTTAAAGATATAACTCTGATCTGACACTACAAAAGAATCTAACATACTCACTTCAGGCAATGTTAAAAACTTTATACCAGTTATTAATTGTTTTATAGCGGCAATGTCATTCACAAAAAAACGGTGAAGCTGGCCACGCTTTCATTTAATTTAATCAAATGAAAAGAGTAACGAACAGTTTGCAGCACCTCTCAACAAGGTAATGTCAGGGAATGGTTTGCAAATGATCCTTCCACTCACTTAATTAGTTCATCTCGGAAAAAAACTGCACCGTCACTTTCTTTGAAAAGCATTATGCTCGAAACTCACCCTATTGTCGATGTCAGGGCAACCATCATCAAGACTCGCCGCATCTGCACCGACGTCAGCATCATCACCCTCAACTGTCCGTTCATTGCTGCCAGGGCAAAACCAGGAAACTTTGTCAACGTAAAGGTCAGCAACACATCCCAACCGCTGCTCAGAAGGCCCTTTTCCATCCACGATGTACAAGGGGATTTCATTGATATCATGGTTAAATCCATCGGGTGCGGAACTTCGCTTTTCTGTGACTCGGAAGCGGGATCAAGTGTTATGGTGCTTGGGCCTCTGGGAAACTGTTTTACCATTGACGACTATGATTTCAACACTGCCATTCTTGTTTCGGGAGGAATCGGCACAGCTCCAATGCGGTTTCTGGAAAAAACACTTGTTGTTCATGGCAAAAAGGTGATCAACCTGATCGGAGGACGTACCAAAAATGACCTGCTTGCCCAAAACCTCAGCAACTGCCGTTTGGCAACAGATGACGGCTCCACAGGCTTTAAAGGCACTGTCATTGATCTCCTCGACAGAGATCTGCGTGATATCGAAAAAGAGGGTTCCATCAAGCTGTTTGGCTGCGGTCCAAATCCGATGTTGAAAGTGCTGGCAAAATTCAGCCAGGAACATCGCATTGCGTGTGACATCTCGCTCGAATCGGTGATGGGTTGCGGTATTGGTATCTGTTACGGATGCAGTGTTGAAATCAACACCACGGACGAAGGCATACGAACCATCCTTCTTTGTCGTGAAGGCCCCGTCATTGATGCAAAACTGCTTGTAGTATAGAACGTATAGATATATCTTTTAAGTAACGGGGATATCATACCCGAAAACTTTGATCAACGAAGAGAACAACATTATGGCAAAAGGCGTTAATAAAGTATTTCTTCTCGGAAGACTCGGTGGAGAACCGGAAAGCCGTCAGGCGGGATCAACAACTGTTTCTAACTTTACCGTCGCAACAAGCGAAAAATTCAAAAACCAGCAGGGAGAGTGGCAGGAAAAAACGGAATGGCATAGAGTCGTTGCCTGGGGACGGTTGGCAGAAATATGCAAAGAGTATCTGCACAAAGGATCGCAGGTATACATCGAAGGAAAACTGCAGACAAGAAGCTGGGAAAAAGAGGGCGTGAAGCAGTACACGACTGAGATTGTGATCACCGACATGAATATGCTTGACAGCAAGCCTTCCGGACAGGGACCTAACGAAGGAGCATCGCCAGGTTATGAACGGCCGCAAAGCACAACACCTGCATTTTCAGCTCCACCTTCGGGACCACTGCTTGAAGATGAAAAAGATGATCTGCCCTTTTAAACTTTTGTTCTACATCGAGGGTGTACTTTGGTGCACCCCACTCCAATGGAAACACTAAGAAAAAACATTCTTGCCGGCAAAATTTCACCGGTTTATTTCTTTTATGGCCCCGAAAGTTTCCTGAAAGAAGAGTGTGCCGGAATGATCAGAACAGCACTCTTTACATCAGAAAATGACGCCGCATGCAACACCCATATTTTTTACGGCACTGATTTCACTTTAGGCGAACTCATATCGAAAGCCTACGAATACCCCATGTTTACCTCGAAACAGCTCATCATCGTCCGGCAATTTGACAAAATTAAAAAGCCCGCGACGAAAGAGCTGCAAAAAAAACACGACGAAAAATTCAGCAATTACCTTAAGAGTCCTGCGGAATTTACTGTTCTGGTATGCGATGCTGATCCTGTCGAAAAAAAAGATCTGGAAAAGAATTCGTTCAGCGCGCTGCAAAAATATCGCCATGATTTCCCGATCATCAAAGCTCCTGACACGTTTGCTTCCAATAGAGCCAAGGCTGCAGGATGGCAATTTGAACCTGATGCCCTCAAGGCATTTACAACCTATATCCAGCCATCGGCTCGGGAAATATGCCACGAGATCGAAAAGATAATCATGTATGCCTCTGCCCGATGCACCGAAAACGCATCACAGCAATGGATGTCTATGACTGCGTCGGCATATCCCGCACGTATAACGTCTTTGAACTTGAAAAAGCCCTCGCTGAACGTAACCTGAGACTCTGCAGCGGCATCTCGCTCATGATCATGGATCAGGAGGGCCAGAAAGAGGGACTCGGCAACATTATCCGCTTTCTTACCACTTTTTATCTTCGTCTTTGGAAACTCTCTCTGCCCGACGTTCGGAAACTTCCCCAGGCAGAGATTGCAAAAATTCTGGGCATGTTCGGGAAACAGGAGTACTTTGTTAAAAATTATGTCACCTACAGCAGATCTTTTTCTTTGCAAGATAGCGAGCATGCCATCACCGCACTGAGGGAAACCGATGCTGCGCTCAAAGGGCTACTTCCCTACCCGGATGAAAAATATCTGCTTCTCAGACTGATGCAGCAACTGCTTGGATGAGCAATTTCATCTTACCAAGGCTGCCAGAATTCACAACCACCCTTTCCGACGGTACCAGCAAATTGTTTTTGCCACCCCTTCAGCAAGAGTGGTACCCGCTGTAAAGCCAATATCGAGCATAGCCCGTTCAGGAGAGCAGACCCAATAATCCTGAACAAGTTCATTGGCTTTATCGCGATTGAGAAGCAGGGGTTTTCCGGATAACAAACCTGACGAACCTATCACCATACTAAGAAGATAGACGAACGGTTTAGGAAGCGATACCCTGTACAATTTCTTGAAACCAAGTGCCGGCTGCGAAACGGCAACAAGCTCCTCCCAGAAGCATGAACTGGGAGAAGTAATGTAATAAACACGACCAACAGCCTTATCCGAACGGGCGGCCATCATGATCCCTCTGACAAGATCGTCAACATAAATCAGGCTGAATCGTTGCTTCGCTGCACTGCCTACCGTTACCAATAGCCCTTTGGCAAGCATCTGAAAAACCTGAAGTACATCACGGTCCCCTGGTCCGTATACAGCGGGCGGGCGCACTATGGTAACCGGAATATCAGCTGCACTTTCAAGACAAAGGGTCTCGGCTCTTAATTTACTTCGTCCATAGGCACTTACCGGACGTGGGAAATCAGACTCTCTGACTCCCTGTATACCTTCCGAAGCCGGACCGGCAGCAGTGAGGGAGGAGACAAACAGAAATCTTTTCAACGTCGGGTTATGCTCTTTGACTGCTTCAAGAAGATTTTTCACCGGCATCACATTGCCAGCATCATACCCTGTTTCATCGAGAGCTTTCGTCAACCCCGCAAGATGTACAATCCGATCAACACCCCGCACAGCACGAGCAAGAACTTCCTTGTCACTGAAACGGCCTTGAACAACATCAACACCTTCGGGAAGAGCTACTCCTACGCTCTCTGGCCGAAGAAAAACCCTTATGATCTCCCCCTCTTTTGCAAGATAGCTCAGCATCCTTGCCCCAATAAACCCAGTGGAACCAGTCACCAGTATTGTTTCAGCCATTTCTCATATATTTTCTTATTATTCCACCTCTCCCCCTGCTGATTTCACTATGGGGGCTTTCCGAACAGGAAAAAAACCAGAGAGCATATTCAACAAAAAAATAAAATTTTTAATACATTTCGGTACATGGCTAAAACCAACTTGCAAAAAACCCGGTCATCGAACGAAAACAACTAATAAGAGCATTGACCGTAAATACAAGAAATTCCAGCTTTTTTTTTGTTATAGCTGAAGTAAATATGCGTTCCTGTGGATAAAGCGAAAGACCTGTTTAAAAAATGCATTGAGTTTACCCTTGCTGACGAAGTAAAGGCGCAGGGTTTATATCCCTTTTTTCACCCAATAGATGAAAATGAAGGTCCGGTAGTCTCTTTTGGAGGGCGTAAACTGGTCATGGCCGGTTCAAACAACTATCTCGGGCTTACCGCTGACCCAAGGGTTAAAGAGGCCTCAATCAAAGCTATCAACAAATACGGCACAAGCTGCAGTGGCTCCCGTTACATGACTGGCACCGTCAATCTGCACGTTGAACTTGAAGAGAAGCTTGCCGACTTTTTTGAAAAAGAACGGTGTCTGCTCTTCAGCACCGGATACCAGACAGGACAAGGCATTATCCCGACTCTGGTCCAACGAGGAGAATACATTGTATCTGACCGTGACAACCATGCAAGCCTTGTGGCTGCATCCATCATGGCGCAGGGAGCCGGAGCAAATCTGGTACGCTATAACCACAATAACATGGAAGATCTGGAGCGCGTGCTTCAGAATATTCCGGGAACTGCAGGACGGCTTATCGTTTCTGATGGGGTCTTTTCAGTTTCAGGAGAAATTGTCGATCTTCCAGGCCTTGTGGCATTGGCAAAGAGATATGATGCCCGAATTCTTATTGACGACGCTCATGCTGTCGGTGTCATCGGAAAAAATGGCAGAGGCACCCCATCAGAGTTTGGGCTTGTAAACGAGGTCGACCTCATCATGGGGACATTCTCGAAAACTTTTGGTTCACTTGGTGGTTACGTTGTAGGTGACCGAAGCGTCATCAACTATATCAAACACAACGCTTCTTCACTGATCTTCAGCGCATCGCCCACACCGGCAAGCGTAGCTGCAGTGCTGTCAACCCTTGAAATCATCCGCAATGAGCCGGAACTTATGGAACGGCTGATCGCAAATACCGATTACGTTCGCCAGGGACTTTTACATGCCGGGTTTACACTCCAGCCGTCACGTACAGCTATCGTTACCGTCCTGATCAAAGATCAGATGAAAACCCTTCTCTTCTGGAAAAAACTCTTTGATGCCGGTGTTTACGTCAATGCTTTCATCCGGCCAGGGGTCATGCCTGGCCACGAAGCACTCCGTACAAGTTTTATGGCAACTCACAAACGTGAGCATCTTGACAAAGTTGTCAATGAGTTTATCTCCATAGGGAAAGAGCTGGGCGTTATTTGAAAACGAGGATGCACTCTACGTTTATCGTATTAGTTGCATCTTTCTGTTTTTTTTTTAATAAATTGAAACAAAATTGATGATTGCCATTTGAAATGTGTTATGTAATTCCTGTTCTGATTGCTGATAGGCGATGCTTATGATTATGTGCGCAAACAAGGTAAAAAGAAAATATTGACCATGTTTTTTTGTTCGTATCATTGCAACTAAACTATATAACAATCATGAAAACAAAACATGCAGGAGCTTTTCGCTTCGTCCGTTTTGTTGTATCGGGCGTTTAGCCTGATGGCTTTGCTGGTACCTCTCCCTTCCTACGGAGCTGACACAGGGACAATTAAAGGCAAAATCACCGACAAAGCTGACGGTGAAGGAGTGTACGGTGCTTCGGTCACCGTTGCCGGCACAACAATCGGAACCGCCACCGACATGAACGGCAACTTTACCATCTACAACGTTCCCGCCAAACAGGAAAAAATTGCTGTATCCATCGTAGGATACGCCCCGTCAAGTCAGCTTGTATCCGTCAGCGCCGGACAGACCTCCACAGTGAATTTCAGTATCGGCCAGACTACGGTCATGGCATCCGAGGTTGTGGTCGGCGCATCACTCTACAAACAGAGCCGACTTGAAGTGCCGGTAACCGTTAATGTGGTTTCGCAGGAAAGGATCAAACAGGAGGCCAACCCGACTCTTGATAAAGTGATAGAAGATGTCCCTGGTGTCGTCGTTACCCGAGCTGGTGGTCAGACTACATCAAGCATCCAGATTCGCGGTTCAAATACCTATCAGGGTGGAGCAATAGGAACCCGTGTACAGGGCTTCTATGATGGGTTCCCTCTCAATGCTCCTGAATCAGGTGAAATTGCCTGGCCTGCAGTAAATATGAATGCTGCAGACAAGGTTGAGGTTCTAAAAGGTGCTGCAGCTACTCTCTATGGCTCAGGCGCTATGGGTGGTGTTGTTAACGTCTTTGGACACCTTCCAGATCAATTTGAAGTAAAAGCAGGTTCAAGTGTAGGTTTTTATGACGCACCTGCGTCAAGTGACCAGAGCGTTTACCGGAACGGTTATACTCCATGGCTCTGGAACACATATGTCGGCTTTGGCAACAAAGACGGAAAATGGAACTACAATGTCCTCTACAGTCATAGCAACGATGACGGCTATCGCCAGAATGCCCAAACCAAGCTGGATGATGTGAAGCTGAAAGCCCGCTATGATATAAACGCAAAACAGTATCTTCAGGTAACCGCGTTTTATAATGAAACAAATGGCGGTTATGCATACTCAATGCCATACGATTTCTACGCTGTACCGACACCAACATTTACACCTCACCCCGAAAACGCTTATGATATCTATGTTAACGCCAAGGCTTTTCAGGATGTAGCATCATTCGCATCCTACATGACTGCACATCCAGGTGCTTCACTGACAGCTGCAGGAAGGACAGTGACAATTCCATCATCTTTTCCTACGATGGTATTCATGGGTCCTGGAAATCCTCTTAACGGTATGAAAACCGCAGCGCAATATGCTGCATTGATAAATAGTTTTGGTGCCGGCATCGCTAATTACAAATTATACGATGTCTATAAGGATGACACCATCCAGCGTAAAAACGCATTAACCGGACTCAACTATGTCAATCTATTGAGTGATAACCTGAGCTTCGATGCCCGTGCCTATTACACATACAACTCTACATTGATTGATTACAACTCTACGATTCTGGATCAGACTTATGCTACAGGAAAAGTGAGAACCCCAGGCGAATTCAATGAAACAAATTCAAGCCGCTATGGTTCTGGGGCAAAATTGGACTGGAGGATAAACAATGACCACAGATTTGTAGTGGGTATTGACGGCAATATCACGAATTTTGAGACGACAACTTGCTCTGCTGATTTGCCGGTAAAGAACACATTGAAGCCCATTCAGGAAAAAAATGCTTCAGCATTTTTACAAGACGAATGGAAACTGACAAACAAGCTGACCTCCCTGCTCTCATTGCGTTATGACTGGAGTGGTATTGATGCTGACAAGGCCGAAACGACTCCTGGGGCCTTTGTTGCCATACAAAACAAATCAGTTGATGCCATAAGCCCTCGCATCGCATTCAACTATTTGGCTTTAGATGATATGTCCTTACGGGCTTCATGGGGTAAAAGCTTCCGTGCACCAACACTGTCTGAACGTTTCATAAGAGATGGAGGAATGTTTACCGGAACACCGAATCCAGCACTTGACAAAGAAACCATGACTGCTTATGAACTCGGTCTGTTCAAACAGTTCAGCGAGAAGGTTTCATTTGATGTGGCCGGATTCCTAAACGACTATGATAATCTGATTGAGTCGGTTATCAATCTCGATCAAACATATCAGTACAGAAACATCACAAAGGCACGCATATGGGGTATTGAAACCGGCTTAAATTACAGGCCTAATACTGCTTGGGCATTTAATGCTGCATATACATACCTTAATGACAAAAACACATCCTATGTTGCAGGAGCCAATACAAACCAGGATCAGAATCCTGATCCAACTTGGTTACCATACAGGCCGGAGCATACAGCATCAGCTGGCGCAACATGGAAGCCCTTCAATAAACTTTCTCTTAACTTGAATGGCCGCTATGTAGGGATTTACCAGTCTGTCAGCTCCTACCCGAACAAACAAAGTGCGAATTATCCTGGCGACTTCATCGTGTTCAACATTGGTTCGAAATATCAGATCAACAAGAACATGAGTGCCAGTTTACTCTGCAGGAACATCGGAAACGTACAATACGAAGAAGCGGAGTGGTTCCGTGCACCAGGACGTTCTTATGTTGCCGGAGTGGATTTCACTTTCTGAAGAGATCCATAAGCAATAAGTCGTAATGACCTGAGCCAGCCCTTCACAATGAGGGGCTGGCTCTTTTTTTAATCGTTAGTATACATCACAGGATTTTATTACATTTTCCAATCCTGTTAAAACCACAACAAACGCACATCTTTTTGTAATTTTATGCACAATAAAATCAGAATTGCCGCTATTGTCGGAATGGAGCAATGCAACCAGCGAGTATGGCGCGAGGTAACATCCAAGATAGCCGCACACATCGAATTGACCCAATGGACTGATCAGGATCTTGAGCATCAGAACCCTGAAGCAGCCGATGCAATCCGAAATGCCGATTGTGTTTTTACTACCCTGATACAGTTCAAAGTACAGGCGGACTGGCTCCATGAGCAGATCGGAGAGTCAAAGGTCAAGGTTATTTTTGCCTATGAATCGATGCCTGAAGTGATGCAGTTGACAAAAGTCGGCAATTATGTCGTATCGGGAGACGGAAGCGGAATGCCTGATATTGTTAAAAAAGTTGCGAAGATGCTGGTAAAGGGTCGCGATGAGGATGCTCTTTACGGCTACATGAAGCTGCTGAAAATAATGCGCACCATGCTGCCGCTCATCCCAAAAAAGGCAAAGGACTTCAAGAACTGGATGCAGGTTTACACCTACTGGATGAATCCAACAACCGACAATCTGGCATCGATGTTCAACTATATCGTAGCTGAGTATTTCGAGGTAGAGGTCAAGGTTGAAAAGGTACAGGAAGTTCCAACCATGGGCTTTTACCATCCCGATGCACCGGAGTATCAGAAAGATCTGCACCATTATGAAAAATGGCTGCATAAACGCGATAAGGCTTCAGCAAAAAGAAGAAACATCGGACTCCTTTTTTTCCGTAAGCATTTGCTTCAGGAAAAAGAGTATATCGACAATACTATCCGTGCCATCGAGGCCAAGGGGCTTAATCCCTTACCGGTTTTTGTTATGGGAGTTGAGGGGCACGTAGCCGCCCGGGAGTGGTTTACACACAACAACATTGACATGCTGGTCAACATGATGGGCTTCGGTTTTGTGGGAGGCCCAGCCGGCGCAACCACACCGGGCTCATCGTCTGCTGCACGCGAAGAGATACTCGGAAAAATCAATGCGCCTTATGTGGTATCTCAACCACTCTTTATACAGGATTTCACCTCTTGGAAGTCGCAGGGGGTTATACCGCTGCAGTCGGCTATGACCTATTCGCTACCAGAGATGGACGGCGCAGTATGCCCGGTAGTACTTGGTGCCATCAAGGATGGACGTCTGCAAACTGTTCCAGATCGTCTGGATCGACTTGCCGGACTTGCCAAAAAGTTTTCGGAGTTGCGACAGGTTTCCAACAGAGAGAAGAAAGTTGCTCTCGTCGTTTATGACTATCCACCAGGTATGGGTAAGAAAGCAAGTGCCGCTCTGCTCGACGTACCGAAAAGCATCTATAATATCCTCGTGTCGCTCCGAGCTGAAGGGTACAACATCGGTGAGCTGCCGGAATCACCTGAAGCTTTGCTTGGCATGCTTGATAAAGCTACAGATTACGAAATTCAGGCACACGAACAGGATTGTTTTTCCATTGACAGGGAACTGTTCAACAGTATCACCAGCGTCAGGGAACGTGAGCGCATTGAAGGGCGCTGGAGCGGATTTCCCGGTGACATTGCCCCGATTAAACCTGACAGACTTTTTATCGGCGGCATAACGCTCGGCAATATTTTTATCGGTGTTCAGCCGCGTCTTGGTATTCAGGGTGATCCGATGCGTCTGCTTTTTGACAAAGAGAACACGCCGCATCATCAGTATATCGCTTTCTACCGCTGGATCAGCCGTGTCTTCGGAGCCAATGCTCTTGTACACATTGGTATGCACGGCACGGCGGAATGGATGCCTGGCCTGCAACTCGGCGTAACCGGTGACTGCTGGTCGGATGCACTGCTTGGTGAAGTTCCGCATTTCTACATCTACCCCATCAATAATCCGAGCGAGGCGAATATCGCCAAACGACGAGGTTATGCGACGATGATTTCTCACAACATTCCTCCTCTTGCAAGGGCTGGACTCTACAAAGAACTGCCGGCATTCAAGGAGATGCTGAATGATTACCGCGAACGTGGCCTTGAAAAGATCGTTGATGTTGAGACTGAAGAGGTGATCATCACCAAAGCACAGCAGCTCAATCTGACGGATGACTGCCCTCGCGTTGAAGGGGAAAGTTTCCAGAACTATATCAGCCGACTCTATACCTATATGATGGAGCTTGAAGGCCGTCTGATTTCAAACTCTTTGCATGTATTCGGCGAAACCCCAAAGCTTGAAACCCAGGTAACTACCATTACAGAGTACCTGAAGGTGCGCGGCAATGAAAAGTCACTGCCATCGATCATCATGCAGGCAATCGGTGAGGACACTACCTACGGAGATTACGCCTCCCTTGCCACTCGTGCACGAAAGGGTGAACCGATGGCCCTCAAATCGCGTGAAACAGTTGACGAGCATACCAGAGAGTTTATAGAAAAATCCATTTTCGGACAGACTAACCCGACAACGGTATTCAGCAAAATAACCGGTGGAGCAAAGATATCGCACGAGATGGTCGAGGCCGTCAACACTGCACTGCAGGATGGACTTGCCCTGAAGCGTGCACTTGAGGACAACCGCAATGAGATGAAGGGCTTCCTCAGAGCTCTGTGCGGTGAATACATTCCGTCAGGTTCCGGAGGCGATTTGGTACGTGACGGTGCTGGCATACTGCCAACTGGTCGAAACATACATGCGATAGATCCATGGCGCATTCCTTCAGAACTGGCCTTTAAACGCGGCAAACAGATTGCTGAAACCATTCTTCAACGCCACACCGAGGAAAACAACGGTCAGTACCCGGAAACAATTGCCCAGGTGCTCTGGGGGCTTGATACCATCAAGAGCAAGGGTGAAGCTGTGGCTGTCATCATCCATCTTATGGGTGCTGAACCGGCCTACGATGCACAGGGCAAGATCAGCCACTACCGTCTTGTTCCGCTTGAAAAGCTTGGCCGTCCAAGAATTGATGTTCTGATCCAGATCAGCTCAATATTCCGTGACACCTTCGGTGTGCTTGTCGATCATCTTGATAAATTGGTCAAGGATGCAGCAAGAGCAATTGAGCCGTATGAGATGAACCATATCAAAAAACATGTTGACGCCTCATTGAAAGAGGGCAAGGATTTCGAGAGCGCCACCTCTCGCCTCTTTACTCAAGCACCGGGAGCTTATGGTTCGCAGGTCGAGGAACTTGTTGAGGATTCTGCCTGGGAGTCTGAAGAGGATCTCGACAATATGTTCATCAAGCGTACCGGTTTTGCTTACGGGGGGAACCGATACGGTGACCAGCAGACCGATATTCTGAAAGGTCTCCTCAGTACCGTGGATCGAGTGGTACAGCAGGTTGACTCAGCTGAATTCGGCATTACGGACATTGACCGTTACTTCTCCTCTTCAGGAGCACTGCAGCTTTCAGCCCGTCGCCGCAACCCGAAAGGGGACAATGTAAAACTGAACTATGTTGAGACCTTTACCGCTGATGTGAAAATCGACGATGCTGACAAAGCTCTGAAGGACGAGTTCCGCAGCAAACTGCTCAACCCGAAATGGTTTGAAACAATGCTTGATCAGGGTCACAGTGGCGCAGCAGAAATCAGCAACCGCTTTACCTATATGCTGGGCTGGGACGCAGTCACGAAGGGTGTTGATGACTGGGTGTACAAGGAAGCGGCTGAAACATACGCTATGGACCCAAAAATGCGCGAACGCCTTATGAAGGTCAATCCAAAAGCTTTCAAAAACATTGTTGGACGTATGCTCGAAGCCAGCGGACGCGGAATGTGGAGCGCAGACCCTGACATGATCGAAAAGCTGCAGGAAATTTATTCCGACCTTGAAGACCGCCTCGAAGGGATAGAAATTTAGACCTCTGCAAAGAATAGCTGTTACAGAAAAAAAAGCACGGCGCACTCCGTGCTTTTTTTTCATAGCAACATCAACTTGACAAGAGTAACACAGGTTTCTTTTTGCTGATCTGTTTGGTATATTCAGGTAAATATGTACTTATGGACATAGCAAAGGAAAACATGATACGCAGCATCTGCCGATCACTCGAGGTTCTGCTTTTCTTTGTGGTTCCTGTTGTCGGTTTCAGCGTTCTTGGTAAAACAACTTCTCTCAACACCAAATCAAAAACAAAGTCACGTGGTACCGTTGCCACTCGTGAACTGCTCCTTCATGAGAACTCTCCCACTCAGCACCACGACATTGAAAACACCGATCGCTGTTTCTCTTCACAAGTCCATCAAGCCTCCCCTTCATTGTCCATCCATCCAGGGATTCCCCCATTCCCTGATATTCTGCATCACCTGCAGTTCAGCTTAACGCATAGTGCTCTTGATAAAAACAGCAATGATTTTTTCATTGCCTCCTCTCTGCTAAAACCGGGCAACCTCTTTCAGCAAAATCCTGTCCTACTGATTTGATATCCCTTCTTTTTTCGCTTATCCATTCCCAACACACATCGTTAACTCTTAATGGATCCCATAACCGAAAGCTCTACTCTTTGTGGAGAATCTGGCGGCAGTAACATATTATTGACAGGTTTAACTTATGCATTTTGTGTTCCTTACCATGGAGGCCACGAACAACAGCACATTGAAAGCTGCTGCTGGTGAGCTGAACAGGAAGTTTCATGCAGGTCTGGAAGTTTCGGTTTTCAGTCTTGGTCTTCATAACAGCAAAAAACTCTGGGAAACGCTTGAACATGTTCTTCCCAAGGCGGATGTAGTATTCGGATCGATGCTCTTCAGCGAGGAGATTGTACGCCCACTGGAAAAACTGCTTAATGCTCTTACGTGCCCGGTCTGTATCATTACGAGCAATCCCGTGCTGATAATCCAGACACGTCTTGGTAAATTTTCACTGCGAAAGCCTAAACAAGAAGATCCGAAGGAATCAAATATTTTCAAGCAATGGGCGTCAAAACTGATGCCAAAGCAGAACCATGGTGAAAGCCAGCGACAGCTTACACTTGTGCGTAATGTCAGTAAAATCATGAAGCACCTTCCTGGTAAGGCACGCGATATCCATACTTTTATAGCGGCTCACCAGTTCTGGCTGAATGGTTCACAGGAAAACATGGAACGATTTCTTTGTCTTCTGGTTGACCGCTACGTTCCAGGTTGGAAAGGCAAGCTCCCCCAGGAAGATCCACTCTTTTATCCAGATGCAGCAATCTGCCATCCTGAAGCAGCTGAACCATTCTTTTCTGCTCCATCGTTTCTTGACTGGCAGCAACAGAACAAATCAAACCTTGACACTGGGCTTGTCGTGATTCTTGCCATGCGCTCAACAGTATTGAGCAAAAACATGGCGCATCTGAACTATTTGATAGACTCGTTTGAATCAAAAGGAATCAAGAGCTGTATCGCCTATAGTGGAGGTCTCGATTTTCGTCCAGTGCTTGACCGTTTTTTCAACTCTGAAACACCCGGTTCTCTGAAGCCTGCATTGCTGATCAATGCTACAGGATTTTCGCTTGTCGGCGGTCCTGCAGAAAACAAGGCTTCTGAAGCGATCGTCGTGCTGAAAAAACTCGATATCCCCTGCCTGAATCTTATTCCTCTTTCCTTCCAGCCCATAGAACTGTGGCGTGAAAGCAATCTTGGCCTGACACCGCTGCAAACTGCTTTAAGTGTAGCAGTAACTGAACTGGACGGCTCCATAGAACCCCAGATCTTTGCCGGTACGGAAAGCGGCAGTGAACGGACAATCCCGCTTGAAGCTGAGGTGAAAATTATTGCTGAACGAGTACAACGGTTTCTCAGGCTGCAGGATACACCGACGAACAACAAGAAAATTGCCATTATTCTTTTTAATTTTCCTCCCAATCTTGGTAATGCAGGTACGGCAGCATATCTCAAT
>Ga0073936_10006620_pt1 | contig 15222 bp, 11 predicted proteins | sample AliMusrvi5mmetaG_FD_87041 | JGI IMG/M metagenome (GOLD analysis project Ga0073936, IMG submission 87041) | Freshwater lake bacterial and archeal communities from Alinen Mustajarvi, Finland, to study Microbial Dark Matter (Phase II) - Alinen... | ecosystem: Environmental > Aquatic > Freshwater >... | reverse complement strand
TGATAAATGTTCTCATCTTCACGGCCACAGCGCCCGCGTCGAGATCGAGATGTCGCGCGTGAAGCTCGACCGGCAGGGGATGGTCGTGGATTTTTTTGATATCAAGAAGACGATCGGCGAGTGGATCGACCGGCAATTGGATCACAAGATGATCCTCTGGTCGAAGGACCCTCTCGCGAAACTGCTCAAAAAAGCCGGCGAACCTGTGGTGCTTGTGGAAGAAAATCCCACCGCGGAAATGCTGGCCCGCTGGATCTTCGGGGAAGCCCGCCGGATGAAACTTCCCGTCTCCAAAGTGACGCTTTGGGAGAATCAGGACAGCTGCGCCGTCTACCAAGAATAGCCAGGAGGCATGAGGGCTGAGCTATGAGTTCTAATGAATTTTTTTTACTCAAAACTCAGCACTCATGGCTGAGGGCTAAAAGCAATGTCTAAGACATTGCTTTTGGGTCCTGCCGGCTGCGGGAAAACACACCGGCTTCTGGAGGCTTTTGAAAAGTGCCTCTCAAATGCCGCCGATCCTCTTCAGGCCGATCACTTCTTCGTTGTTCCTTCCGCCGAGCACACCGAACGCCTTGTCTCGCTTTTGATCCAGCGCGGGGTCCAAGGCTTTTTCCACAAACGCGTGACCACGCTCTCCCGTCTGGCGGGCGATATTTTCCGCGTGGCCGATGTCCCCGTCGCCTCCAGTCTGACGCGCACGATGATCGTCCGGGACCTGATCCGCGAGAATACCTGGGACTATTTCAGCGACGTCCGGGAGCAGCCCGGTTTCGTGGGTCTCATGGCGCAATTCCTCACCGGACTTAAAGAATCCTGCATTTCCGAGGAGATCTTCCGCCAGCGCATGAACGCTCTCAAAGGATTCGAGCCTGCCTACGGCGGGAAATACGAAGCCCTTGCAGATTTTTACGAGCAATATGAAGCCCAACTGAAAGCGCGGGGACTCCGGGACGGCCAGGACGCCCTGCGCATCTTCCGGGAGAGAAAAAAAAGGACGGACGCTCCCGCTCCGAGGTTCCGTTCCCTGTGGATCGACGGATTCTTTGATTTCTCGAATCTTCAGCTGGAATATCTTCGCGAGCTTTCCCGGATCGCCGACGACGTGACAGTCACGCTGACGAGGGAGGAAGGGCCGGACACGGAAGGTACTTTCGAGCAGGTCCTGCGGACCCGCGAGGATCTTGAAAAACTCGGTTTTGAAGTCGAGGTCATGAAACCGCATTCCTACCGCACCGTCAAGCCTTCGCTCACCTTCCTTCAAAAGCATCTATTCTCGCGGAAACCGTCAGGTCCGGCGCCCGACCCCGGCCAGGATATCGTGATGATGAGCGCGATAGGGACCGAGGGGGAGATCGAGCTGATCGCGCGCGAGATCCACAAGCTTTACGCCGCCGGGGAGCACCGCCACAGCGATTTCGCGGTGCTTTTCCGGCAGATCCGGCATTACGCGCCGGTCATCGCTTCGGTCTTCGCCCGCTACGGGATCCCGGTGGAGATCCATGAGCGCGAGCGTCTCAAATTCTCGTCCTGGATCGCCGCGACGGCCGCACTTCTTTCCGTGTTCCGTGGCGAGTGGCAGAGGGAAGATCTTTTCGCGTTCCTGAAATCCGCCCATGTCCGCCGGTTCGGGAAGGATGTTGTCCGGGATAACCCGTGGATTGCGGCGTTTGAACAGCGCTCGTTCGTTCGGGGAGTGACGGGAACGCGCGATGCCTGGCTTGCCGGCTGGAAAAAAGAAGACGAGGACGAAGAATTTGATATAAAAAAAAGGGAAGCGTTTCAAGCCCTCTCGGAACTCGAAGACCGGTTCCGTGCGGCGAAGACCGCGGAGGAGCACATCCGTCTCTTCAAACGGGCGGTCTACGACACCTTCGGAATTCTGGAAATGAGCGACAGCTACACGGTCTTCAATCGCCGGGACGCGGCCTGCGCCAGAAGATTCGAAATCCTTTTGGAAGAGATCCGAGGTTATTTCATGAAGTGCCAAGGGGCCGAGGTCTCTTTCGAGAGTTTCGCAGATTATTTTCTGGGTCTTGTGGAACTCGATGTCTATTCGCTCCATGAGCGCGACAAGAACCGAGTTCAGGTCTACGACGTCTCACTCGCCCGCCAGAAAGAATACAAGGTTGTTTTCGTGGCGGGACTTCTGGAAAAGGTCTTTCCCATGCAAGTTCGCGAGGACCCGCTCCTTTCCGACTGGGAGCGGAAGCTGATGAACGGCGGCATGGAGACTTCGCTTGCCGAGTGCCTGCCGCGCCAGAATATCGAGCGGTTCTTTTTTTATCTTGCCGTCACGCGTGCGAAAGAGCGTCTGTATCTGAGCTGCCCGCATCTGGATTTCGAAGGCAAGGAATCCCTGCCGTCCTTCTATCTTGAAGAGGTCAAAGATCTTTTCGGCGACCGGCTGAAAGGGATCACCCAGGACCTCGCGCGCCCTTTTCCAAAGCCCGGCGAAGCGATCACGCGCCGCGAACTGGAGGCCTCGGTGGTCGGGGCCCTTCGCGGTAATGAGGAACCGGGACCGGCATGGGAGGAAGCTCTGGCGGAGCTGTCCCGGGATCTCCGCAGCCGTGAGCGGCTTCTCTCGGCTCTCCGGCTGGTGGAAGCGAAGATCACGGACGGGAAGATTCTCACGGACGGGTGTTTTGAGATCACGGAAGCGAGCCCGACGAGGCTTGAGACCTACGCCAAATGCCCCTACCGGTATTTCGCGGACAAGATCCTCAAGCTCAAGGATACGGGAGAAGATCTCGGCATGATGAAGAAGGGGAGCATTCTTCACCACGTCCTCCAGCAGTTTTTTGATCCCGACGTGGAAAAAGATCCGGCGGAGCCGCTCGAGAAATTCATTGAACGCGAGATGGCGGAGGGCTTTAAAAAATATCCGATGACCTGGAGGGAGCCTTATGAGGAAGCGCTCGATCGCCGGGAGCTTTTCGAAATGCTCCGTGATTTCCTGGGATTTGAAATCGCGCGTCTCCGGAACGCTTCTTTCAAGCCTTTCCATGTCGAATACGCCTTCGGAAGCTCCGGGAAAAAAGGGGCTCCGGCCCTTGCGATCCAGGGAGCGGGGAAGTCCCTGCGGTTGCGCGGGCGCGTGGACCGGATCGACCGGGACAGTGACGGCCGATATGCCGTTGTGATGGACTACAAGCGTTCCGCGAAATTCAAGACCGCTGACCTCGAGCTCGGCACCGCGCTTCAGCTGCCGCTTTATCTTTTAGCGGCTCAAAAAAATCTGGGACTTGCGCCCCTGGGGGGCGAGATCTATTCCATCCGCGATTGCAGCCGGAGCGGTTTTTATTGCGCGGACTCTGCCAAGGCTTTCGGAAAGGAGTTCTCCACGCGTTCCCAGCTTCCCGGAGAGGTTTTCCAAAGGATCCTGGAACGGTCGCTGGCCTTCGTCCGAAAGTTCATGGGAGAGCTCGCCCTGGCCGGGATCCCCGTGCGGCCAAGGGATTGCGAATCTTTTTGCCCTTACGATACCGTGTGCCGCATTGAAAAGTGGCGCCTCCCGTTGATCCTCGAGGAGATCAAGGCGGAGAATCGCGCGGACCCGCTTCTGGCGCCTTTCCGGTCTCCAGCGATCGAAAACGGAGAAAAGGAAGACGGGGAATAGCTTGTCACAGATTGAAAAATCAGTATTCTATGTCTTGAAAGTCTTATTTATCGCAGATTTCAGATATGGGAATGAAGACCGATGCCCTCTAAGAAAATATTGATCGTTGATGATGAACCTACGATCGTGGATATGCTGAGTTCCCGCCTTAAAGCCTCCGGTTATGAGGTTTGCACGGCCCGGGATGGTCTGGATGCCCTGAGGAAGGTTAAAACAGAGAAGCCGGACCTTCTCGTCATCGATGTCCTGATGCCGAGCATGTCGGGGTTTGAAGCCACCGTAAGAATCCGTGAGATTCCCGAATTTAGCAGGATCCCGGTGCTTGCGATATCTGCCCGCAGTAGTATGAAAGATTTCTTTTCGAACGTCGCGGGGGCTGAATTCATTTCCAAACCCTTTGAGCCCAAAGATCTTGTGAACCGGGTTGAGCTATTACTCGGAGGCAAGGCTGATTCCGGGGGTGGTCCGCGTCGAGTGATCCTGGTCGGGGTGGAGGATTTTCTGGTCGAGAAGATCAAGACACTTCTTTCTTCCCTGAAGTGCGAAGTGCTGACGGCCCTCAACGAGGAAGACGCCTTGACCATGGCGAGGAATCTGCGCCCGGCTTTTATTCTCTGCCAGTATTGGGAAGAAAACTCGGTCCTTGACGCGAAAAAACTCAGCGGAAAACTCATGGAACATACGGCGCTTGTGCATGTTCCGCTTTATGTTTATTGCAAAGAGGCGCTTTCGATCGAGGCGATGAAGACTTTTAAAGGGGACCGGCTGATCACTTACATGGAGTCCTCGGACCTCCTTAAAAAACTCGAATCCCTCATCGCGACGAACGCCACGAAATAATTCCGCAATATGTAGTTGAGGGTAGGCAGTAGGTAGGATGTCGTTTGAAATAAAAGCGCAGAGTCCCGGATTTTTTCAACTACTATCTACCACATACGACCTATCGTTTTTATCCCCGCAGCTATTTTCCCGAGTTCGTCACATTCCAGTCGATTATGCCCCGCGCGTCTGGCCGTCTTTGAAAACAGGGAATAACTTGCGACAGGGCGAAAAATTGGTATTCTATGCCCGTGGTGCTTCCGGAACTGTGTCGGGCCCCCTTGGTTTTTCAGCGGACCAGCCACACGGTCGAGTCTCTCTAGGGCTTTTAAACGCGGCCTTATGTCTGCTAAATAAATACTGATCGTGGACGATGCTCCCACCATCTTGGGTATTTTGAGTTCTCTTCTTGAGCCCGCCGCTTTTGACCTCCGCCCACGGACGGGTGAAGGAATATTTTGAAAATATTTCCGCCGTCGAGTTCATCGCCAAGGCGTATGACTCCCGGGAGATGACGGCCAAGATCCAGGACCTGCTCGGGAAAACGGGGAATAGCTTGTAAAATGAGATGAAATCAGTATCCTATGTCCGTGTGTTTTTTAAAACGGCCGTGAATTTTAGGATTCTCAGCGAGGATGTATGCCTGTTAAGAAAATATTGATCGTGGATGATGAGCCCGCCATTCTGGATATCTTGAGTTCCCGTCTGAGGGCTTCGGGTTTCGAGGTTTGCACGGCGAATGATGGTCTTGACGCTGTGCAAAAGGTCAAAACTGAAAAGCCCAACCTGATCATCATGGACGTTCTGATGCCTCGCATGACGGGTTTTGAGGCCATGAAGAAGATCCGTGAAAATCCCGAATCGCGCGGGATCCCGGCGATCGTGATCTCGGCACGCGGCAGTATGAAGGATTACTTTAATGACATTACCGGGGTAGAGTTTCTTTCCAAGCCTTATGAACCCAAGGATCTTGTGACCCGGATTGAGCTTCTCCTGGGGAACAAGACCGTTGCCGAGGGCGGCCCGCGAAGGGTGATCCTGGTCGGGGTCGAGGATTTTCTCGTCGAGAAGATCAAGACGCTTCTTTCTTCTCTCAAGTGCCAGGTGTTGACGGCCCTCAACGAGGAAGACGCCCTTTCCATGGCGAGGAATCTGCATCCGGCTTTTATTCTCTGCCAGTTCTGGGAAGAAGACTCCGTCCTTGACGCGAAAAAAATCAGCGGGAAACTCGCGGAGCACGCGGAGCTCGTGCACGTGCCGCTTTATGTTTACTGCAAGGAAGCGCTTTCGATCGAGGCGATGAAGACTTTCAAGGGGAATCGTCTGATCACTTACACGGCCTCTTCGGACCTTTTAAAGAAGCTCGAAATTTTCCTCGGAACAACCGCCCCGAAATAATTCCGCAGTATGTAGTAGATGGTAGATAGCAGGTAGGATGTCGTTTGAAATAAGACGCGGAGAGTCCCGGGTTTTCCACCTATTATCTACCAGATGCTACCTATCGCTTTTACACCCGCAGCTGTTTTTCGGCGTCCACCACATCCCGGTCGATCATGCCCCGCGCGCGCCTCGCTTTTGCCTTGAGGCCTTCGGACGCATGCGGCGCGTTGGCGATCTCCCTCAGGAGCTGGATCACCATCCGGATATAACGGACCAGGCTTCCTTCGTCTTCCGAAGTGAGTTTGCAGACGTGTTCGAAATCCTTTCCGTGCGTCCACGCCTCAATGGCGCGGGCGAGATGAAAATAGGGAAGTTTGGTGGGCGGAGTGACGCGGAAATTGGATTCCCATTTGAAGATCATGCGGTGATAATGCTGTGTCATTTTGAGGAGCTCGGCGTGTTCTTTATTGAGCCGCGGGGCCTCGTCGTTCTTCCTCGGTTCAAAGATCAGTCCTGCCAGAAAGACATTGAGCTTCGCCTCGTCAAGTTGTTCCAGCGCGCCGTCGGTGTACATCTCGGTGAGCAGCAGCTCAAAGCCGAAGATCGAGGCCGCGAATTCTCCCTTTACGGTGAGGACGCCTTGCGTGTCCGTGGTCCCTTGGTCCGTGATGTATCCCATCTCCAAGAGGAGTGCCAGCTTGTTCTTTAAAAGCTCGAGTCCCTCTTCGCGTTTGCGCTTGGAGGACTGGAAAAAATGGAAGGACCGTGGGTAAATCTCGAGGAGCTTGTGTCCCAGCGTCCGGTAAAGGTTGAGGAGCGTCGCATAAGTGGCGTTCAGCTGGCTGCGCACCGGCTCGGGTTTTCCGTAAAGAATGCGTTCCACTTCGGGGAAGGCGATGTCGTTGGGGTGGATGCGGCAGTAGACGAAGCCTTCCGGGTCCATGCCGCGCCTCCCCGCGCGTCCGGCCATCTGAAAGAAATCCCGCGTGGTGAGAGGCTTGAAACCCGTGCCGTAGAATTTCTCGAGTTCGTCGAAGACCACGGTGCGCGCCGGCATGTTGATCCCGAGCGCGAAGGTCTCGGTGGTGAAAATGAGTTTGAGGAGGCGGCTGGTAAAAAGCCGTTCGATGACTTCCTTGAGGGTGGGCAGCATGCCCGCGTGATGGTAGGCGATGCCCTGTTCGACAAGGGGCCGGATCTCTTCCGCCGTTTTGTCCCCCACCAGGTCGTAGCGGGTCAGGAGTTCCTCGTAAAGTTTGCGGACCTCGCGGCGTTCCGTCTCCCGCATCAGGTCAAAATGCTGGACTTCCCACGCGAGCTGGGCCGTGCGCTTGCGGCCGAACGCGAAATAAATGGCGGGGAGCTGGTCCTGATCGACCAGGTGCGTGATCATGTCATTCAGGCGGTTCGGCCGCGCGCGCGGGGGCTGCCAGCCGCGGCGCCTCTCACGCATGGAAAGCTGCCAATTGTCGCGCTGGAGGTAGCCTTCTTTGCGCAGAGACTTCGTGTTCGTGAGGATCTTTCCCTGGCACTGAAAAAGAAAATGAAGCGGGACGGGCCGGTGGGATTCCTCGATCACCGCGATGGGGCGCTGATGGATCTGCCGGATCCAGTCCGCGAGTTCTTGAACATTCGGGATCGTCGCGCTCAGGGCCAGAATGCGGATCTCGGGCGGCGTGAAAAGGAGCGCCTCTTCCCAGACCGTGCCGCGCTGCACGTCGTCGAGATAATGAACTTCGTCAAAAATGACCCACCCGATCTTCTGGATGCGCGAGGAATTCTCAAAAAGCGAGTTCCGGTAGATCTCGGTGGTCATGATGATCACGGGGGCTTCGGAATTGATCGAGACGTCCCCGGTCAGGATGCCGACGGTGTCTTTCCCGAAGCGCTCCTGGAAATCGCGGAACTTCTGATTGCTCAGGGCCTTGATCGGGGCGGTGTAAATGACCTGTTCTCCGCGCGAAAGGGCTTTTTCAACGGCTTTTTCGGCGATGAGCGTCTTGCCCGAGCCTGTGGGCGCGGAGACGAGCAAAGAATGCTCTTTTTCGATCCACTCGATCGCCTGCACCTGGAAAGGGTCTAGTTGGAATGCCATGGGGCAAGTATAACATAAAAAAACAGAGGAACGTCGAACGGGAAACGGCCGCGAACCCAAGTAGACCTCGTAAGTCTACCTACGAGGTCTACTTGGGGGATTCAAATTGCTTTTCTAGAGGGGCCGGCGTAGACTACCGCAGATTTCGGCGTTTCACGCCGACGGTGATCTTCAATGGCTCGTTTCAGACCCAGAAAGGGGAATTCCGTCCTCCATGAGATCCAAGATCCTTGCCTTCCTTACGCTCGCGGCTTTTCTTTTGTCTTCCTCTTCTTTTGTTTTCGCAGAGGATCTCGAGAACGAGGTTCAGCGTGTCCGCCGCGAAACACGGGCCGAAAAACAAACTTCAAAGACGGTTGAAAACGCCAAGGCCGTGGCGTTCCGGGAACAGAACAAGACCGGCGTGACTTATCAGGACATCCTCCGGGACCCGGATAACCTGGAGCTCAATATCCGGTACGCGAAGGAGCAGATCGCCCGCGGCGAATATCAGGACGCTGCTTCCACCCTCGAACGTATCCTGCTCGTCCACCCGAATCTCGCGGATGTCCGTGTCCTCTACGTGGCGGTGCTGTACCGGTCCTCCGAATGGGACGGTGCCATGAAGGAGATCGGTATCCTGAGAGGCATGGCGCTGACCGCCAAGATCAAGGCCGAGGCCGATTATTACGAAAGGAACATCAAGCTCAAAAAAAAGAGGACGCATTTTGATATCCGGGAAAGCGTTGGCTGGGGTTATGACACGAACCGTAATGCGGCCCCCCATTCCAAATCGCAGCTTATCGGCGACACGATGATCGCCAACCCGGCGTCCGATGCCCGGCGGGCCGACACGAATTTTCTCAATGTGACCGACGTGAATGTTACGCACGACCTGGGCTTCAAAGAAGGCCATTCGGTTTTCGCCTCGTTCACCTATTACCTTCAGGAACAGACGAACGTGAATTCCCTGGATCTTGGTTCCTTCCAGTATGAGGTCGGCGGTACCTACAAGAACCGGTACGTGAATTTCACGCCTTCTTTTGTCGCGAGCAATACCTTCCTTTCCTCCCAGAGTTTTCTCCGGACCCAGGGAGGCAATTTCTTTTTTGACCATGATTTTACGAAAAAACTCAATGGGTTCTTCAACCTCCGCGCCGAGCGTCAGGATTACATGAACATTTCGGAGAATAACACGGCGACCGGCCGCAAGGGCCCCGAGTTCGATTACGCATGGGGCGCGAGCTACTGGCTTCTTCCCACGATGAAATGGATGAGCAGTCTCGGCTACGGGGATAAATACGCGAAGCAGGACTACAACGCGTTTAACCGGTTCTCGATCAACAATACCCACACCTGGTTTTTGCCCAAACAACAGTTCCTCATCAATACCTTTAATGTCTATTTTGACGACTACCAGTCCCCGGAATTTTCGGTCGGGGCGCTGGAGCGCCATGACAAAAGCATCCGGTATCGCATCACCTACGGTGCGCCGCTAACGACGCTCCTGATCGGCAGGATCCTCCCGAAGCCGTTCAAGGACATCCTTTTTACGGGTACGTATGAGTATTATCACGCGCTTTCCAATATCACCAGCTACACCTACGGCGACAACAAGTTTCAGCTGATCTTAAGCAAACGATGGGAGTTCTAAAAATGAGAAAGTTCATTCTCGCGGGAGTCTTGCTATCTTTTGCCCTTTTGTCCGGAGCGGGGTTGCTCCGGGCGCAGCCGGTGCAAGCCGGCGTGGCCGCAGCGGTCCAGGGAGACGTGAAGATCACCACCGCCGGTTCTCCGGCGCGGGCCCTGAAAAGCGGGGATCCGGTGCTGATGGGGGATACCATCGAAACGGAGCCGAACGGGAAACTGCAGGTGCTGCTTCTCGACCAGACGGTCTTTACGCTGGGGCCTTTGAGCGCGATCACGGTCGATGAATTTATGTATAACCCGGCAAATGACGAGGGGAAGGTCAAGGCCAGCATGCTGAAAGGGATCTTTCGGGTCGTTTCAGGCAAAGTCGCGCACAAGAACCCGGCCAATATGGCCGTGGACCTACCGGCCGGTTCCATCGGTTTCCGCGGCACGAATGTGGGCGGTATCATTGACGGCAAAAAATCGATGATCGTTCTGCTGGGTCCGGTCGGCGTGGGACGTATTTATGTCACCAACCCCGTGAATGGCCAGGTGATGACGGTGGATATTAATGAAGCCGGTTACGCGACGATCGTGGATGGGCCCAATAGCGGTCCGATCCCCGTGTTCCAGGTTTCTCAGGCCGATCTCGACAAGATCACGGCGGCGCTCGGCCAGTCCAGCACGGGCACCGTGGAAAGCGGCGTGGGCACGGACCTTCCTCCGGACACCGGCGTGGATACCCAGGAGTTGATCGATATCTTGAATAACATGGATATCATGAATCAGCATTCGGAGGATAACGCGCAAGACGAAGCGCGGAATAACGCCCTCGCCGCCGAAGCCGCGAAGAAGAAAGAGCCACCGCCGCCGCCCAAAGATTTTAGATATACATAGAGCGATGACTTTTCGATATCAAGAACGCCATTAAAAAGAAATAAACGGCTATCTGAGCAGACTTTTTTTGAATCGGGAAAAGCTCCTATGCCTGGATATGGAAAGTGTTGGCCATGCGAAAAATCCTCCGTATCGTAGCGGCTATCCTTCTCGCGGTTTCAGCGGAAGCTTGTGCGATCCTGCATGCTGAAATTCCTGGAACGGTACAGGCCGGTTCGGCTTCCGCCATCAAAGGCGAGGTCAAGGCGACGACGCCTCCTTCCAAAATCGCGCATCTTCTGAAAAACGGGGATAAGATCTTTATGGGCGACAAGATCGAAACAGGCGCTGACGGCGAGGTCCAGGTCCTGCTTTTGGATCAGACGGTCTTTACGCTGGGGCCTTTAAGCGGGATCACGGTCGATGAATTTGTCTATGATCCCGAGAGCGCCAAGAACAAGAGCGGCACGATGAAAGGGATCTTACGGGCCGTATCCAGCAAGGTGGCGCAAAAGGAACAGTAGCAGTCTCCGGGGGATCCGGCTGGATTTCCGAACGGAGTCCGGCGCTTGCTGAGCTCCTGTCTCTGATATAAATAACGAGATAATTAAGGAGAAATGAAAATGAATAAATTATTCGCACTTGTGGCGATCCTGTCGATTTCTGCCATCCCTCTGGCGTTTTCGGCTCAGTCGGGCGGAAAAGCGACTAAAGCATCGCCGCCTGCGTCCAATCGACCTGCCGCGAATCCGTCCATGTCTTCGGTGCAGTCCGATGGAGTGCTCGTATCCGCCCCCGTCCAGTCGAATTCAGATCAGTTGATCCGGAATTCTCCTTATCAAGCAGCCGTCGCGCAAAAGTCTGCGATTCCCGAACAATCCGCCGCGCCCTCAGGGTCTCACCTCGTGGCCTGTACACTGGGAGGGTTTGAGCAAAAAACGATGACTTCTGACGAATGTAAGGCGAAAGGCGGGAAAGAAGTGGTGACGGCGGAGCTCCCCAAAGCAACGACTCCCCAGCACTGAATTTGTTCCAGGGGCTTGGAGATAAAATTCCTGCTATGCCCGAAACAGTTTAAAGGGTTTGATTTTGTGATCACAGGTGAATGATTAAAGGGCAAGTCCAATGCCAACACTGAAAATATTATCCTTGCTGATGATCCTCATGGCCTTTTCGGGATGTGCCTCGAATACTGGCGGATCGGACTGGGATGAGTGGACGAGCCGGTTGAAAAAAGAGGCTCCCGCCACGACGCGCGCGCAGGGGCAAGTAGATAACACCTATTAGGCGAGGCATGACGGCGTGTCTCAGTGACGTTGCTCCGCATCTTATATCAAGGACAGGGAGATTTTTTATGAAGAGACTGATTTTTTGGGCGGTATTGGCTTTGGCTTTGAATGGTTGCTGCAGCGCCCAGTCAGCGGTGGATCTTCAAATGAGCCGGGACGAGGCGAAATTAACACGGATGTACCGGGAGTGTGTTGAGAAAAATCTGGGCAACGGGGAAGCCATGAAGAAGGATTGCGAACCGATCCTCGCCCCTTACGCGACCCGTTAACGGGAAATGTGGCAAGGAAGTTGAAGGCTGACGGGGCATGAACGCTGGAAATCCGGAATGCCAGCGGGTTGGAAAAAAGAGCGCGCCGGTTTGCTTGAAAGAGAGACGGATCGTGAAAAGACTTTCGGCAGGGATTGCCGGATTTTTAATTCTGACGGGATGCGCGACATCCACCACGCAAACACATTTCATTGATGCCCAGGGTCGTGAATGCTGGAAAACCTTTAAAAAGGTGGCGCCTCTGGGGATCGCGGTGAGTGAAAGCGTGGAATGTTCGGAGAACCCGAGCTCTCTCGCGGCCCAAAAGATGCCTCCTCCCAAGATACACAAGAAATACTTCTTTGGATGGTTCTAAATCCCAAAAAAATTATTGGATGATCCGGCTTGGCCGGGATTTTTTTAGGCTGAGGATTTCTTAAAAAAGGCGGGGCTGAATGACGGTCACGCCGTCATTTTGATTCCGCGATAGTGACGCCGTCCCAGGCGGAACCGGGTGAGGCTTTTTGGAAGGCCCGGATGCGGGAGGCATACACTTCATAAAGCGCTGCCAGATCGTTCCCCGGCACCTGGACCTTGCGGCATTCCTCCAAAGCATTTATTGCTTCTTCCCAACGCTGGTTCCGGTAAGCGGCGAGCATTTTATCGTGAGATGCCCCAAGCGTTTTGAAGGCGCCGCTGTCTTTCAGTTCGGTTCCTCCCAAAAGGGCGAAGATCTTGACGGGCTTCGTCTTTCCCTTGACGCGGATGAGATCCAGCTCAAGCGCCGCGAAGCTTTGCGCTGTGGCCACCGTGTTCTGTCCCACCAGGGCGGTAACACCGTAACTCTTGGAAAGACTTTCAATCCGGGAGGCCAGGTTCACCTCATCGCCGAGTGCCGTGTAATCAAAACGTTGCTCGGAGCCCATGTTGCCGACGCAGGCATTTCCCGTGTTAATGCCGATCCCGACACGCACGGTCTCGAAGCCGGGCGTGGTCCGGAGAAAATCCTGCATCGCAAGGGCCGCCTGGCAGGCGTGGGGGGCGTGTTCCTTGTCTTCGAAGGGCGCATTCCAGAACGCCATGATGCAGTCGCCCATGTATTTATCGATCGTGCCGCCGTGCCGGAGAATGATATCGGTCATCGGCGTGAGGAAGCTGTTCATGAACTGCGTCAGCTCCTCCGGCGTGAATTTTTCGGCGATGCCGGTGAAGTTGCGTATATCCATGAAGAGGAAGGTCATCGGACGCATCTCGCCGCCGAGTTTGAGCTGTTTCGGGTTCTTGGCGAGCCGCTCCACCAACGCGGGAGAGAGATAACGGCCGAAGGCGCCACGGATGTGACCGCGTTCCCGCTCCGTGCCTAGGAAGTTCAGGAACGAGGACGCCAGGTAGATGCCGAAAACGGCGAAAGACGGGAATACCGGGTCGATCAGGAAGTGCCATCGCACGAACGCGTACCAGCAGACGCCGAAGGCGGAAGCGATGGACGTGAGGGCGATCACGGCGCACCACACCGCACCGGCCCGTGGCAGGATGAGGATCAGGAGAATGCAGAGAAGCGTCAGGAAGGTGAACTCGAGGCCCGCGGCCCAGTCCGGACGCTCAAGGAAATCGCCGAGGAACATCTGCTCCGCGATCTGGGCGTGCACCTCGACTCCCGAAGCTCTCGGGTTAAGCGGTGTGGCGCGGAGGTCTTTCATCGCCATGGCGGTCGTGCCGATCAGCAGGACTTTTTCATTCAGAGTGTCCAGAAGCTTGTCATCCGAGAGGATCTTCCACGCGGGGATGAACCGTTCGGGCTTGTATCCGGTGTCATAAAGCCAGATCCGGCCGGAAGCGTCCGTGGGAATCTCCAGGAGTCCCGCCTTGATATTGACGATCCCCGTTTTTTCTCCGAAGGAGGTCTCTCCCGTCGCTCCCGCGAGTGTGATCTTGTAGGTCGACGCGCCCTGGAAAACGCGCATCGTTTCCAGGACCAGAGCGGGATAAAGCGCTTCATTCATACGGAAAAGGGCCGGCACTCGGCGGACGATCTGGTCCCATTCCACACCCATGTTGAAGCAGCCGTTCCCATGCGCCGCTTTTTCGAGGATCGGGAGATTCACGACAGCGCCTTTAAAGACGGGGGAAACATAATCAAGGGCCCGGTCCTTGCGCGCGCCATGCTCCAGAAATCCGGTCTTGAGCGCCGGGATCTTGTCATGAGGTTCATTCGTCAGTCCGAAGGAGAGGACCACGGGAGCTTTGGCGATGGCTCTCGCGAAAAGCTGGTCGTGATCCGGGATCATCTCTAACTGGGCGCGGAGGAGTTCGTTCGAGGTCCCTTCGGCCCAGAGCGGGAGCATGTTCTTCGGCGAAGTGCGGTCGGATTCAGGGAAGACCCCGTCAAAGGCGATCACGGTGGCGCCGCCGGCGGTAAGGCGCGCGACGAGTTTCGCCAGGATCGTACGGGGCCACGGCCACTGTCCGAGTTTTTCGAGACTTTCATCATCGATATTGATGATGCGCACCGGGGTGTCCTGATAGACACGCGGCCGGATCATCTGGAAAACGTCAAAGACCTTGGCGCGTACCGATTCGATCCGGGAAGGAAAACAGTACTGGAGCGCGAGGACGCCGAAGAGGATCAGCGCCGGGATAATATAGGAGAGGGCTTTTCGCATGGCGCAATTATAGGGAGAATGGGTGCTGTGGACAAATAGTTTTAGCCGAGCTTAAAGCGCAAGGCTCAAGGCTTTCTTTTCTTTGCGTCTTGTACTTTGCGCTTTGCGCGATTATTATCTCGCCATGAGCTCCTCCGGACAGCCCTACCAAGCGGCCCACGAAGTCGGCAAGATCTATGACGCCATCACCGACCGCAAGGTCCTCGCGGATTTTTTTCTGACCACGCTTCTTAAGTTTATTCCCGCGCGCCGGAGTTTTCTTTTCCTCGCCACCCAGAATAAGACTTTATTGCCCGAAGCCGTCATGCCGCCGGGAGAAGCGATTCCCGGAGATCTTGCGCCCGCCACGGAAAAGATCTTTGAAGAAGGAAAACCCCGCGTGGACGGGGCGCGGATGTTCCTGCCCCTGATCGCCCGCAACAGCGCCATGGGAGTCGTTGTCCTCGCAAGGGCGGAGGGAGAACCGGCCTTCACGGCTCAGGATCTCGAGATCGGTTTTGATCTCGCGGCCGAATGTTCCGGAGCGCTTAAGAATATCCTGCTTTTCGAAGAGAATCTCAAGATGGAGCGTCTGGCCGCGGTGGGGCAGGCCATGGGGATGGTGATCCATGAGATCAAG
>Ga0073936_10006618_pt1 | contig 15227 bp, 7 predicted proteins | sample AliMusrvi5mmetaG_FD_87041 | JGI IMG/M metagenome (GOLD analysis project Ga0073936, IMG submission 87041) | Freshwater lake bacterial and archeal communities from Alinen Mustajarvi, Finland, to study Microbial Dark Matter (Phase II) - Alinen... | ecosystem: Environmental > Aquatic > Freshwater >... | reverse complement strand
GGATCTTGAAATTTATATCCACGCCTTTCGAATGACCGCGATGGAAAACCCGAGTTTAGCGAATTAATTGTATAAAGCCGTTCCATCGCATCCAATGATTCGCGGATGTTTTGCAATGCATCATCTGATTTGGTTACAGCGAAACGGAATGTTTCCCCAGCAAGGTACATTGAGGTCCACAATCCGTCATTGTCTGAATCCTCCATACTTCCAGTAGTCACATCACCGTTGGTCATTGACGAAACAGTGGCATTAAAACCTGTACGGATATGACGATCGCGCACCTGTTTTTCGAAGAACATCGCCTTTTCGCTCAATGTCATCAGTTCGAAACAAATTTTACCTAAGCCCTTAGTGGTCAAAATTAAGACTGAATTTTCGGGCCCTTTGGCAATGCTCACTACCGTATCAGAAGGAATCCAGCGTTGTGAGGCATAATAATCAAATTTGCCGTCTTCGCGAAGCATCATTGCGCCCCAACTGGAACCGAACCAGAGCTTACCATCAATTTCGGTGATTGTGGTTAAATCGGTCCACGGCATATTTTTGTGAACGTCGCCAATCTGCTTCTTCGTTTTAGAATCAATTTCAAAATATCCGTCAGAGGTTCCGACAATCAATTTAGAGGAAGTTGGTTCAAAGCAGGTTAGATCGCTAATCTCCAACACCTTCAACATTTCTCTTTTTTCAGGAGAAAAGGTGCTGATGGATCTTTTGCCTAAAATCCAAAACAGGTCATTTGCAATATCGAATTTGATGTCTTTCACCTCGTCACCTGGAAGTAATCCTTCCCACAATTTCAGAGAATCCTGAATGAAATTCAAACTTTTGCCGTCAGAAATCAGGAAGCTGAAATTTTGGCCACCTGCCAACAATTTAGCAGCGGGCATCTTGTGCCTTGAATAAACCTTACCAGCCCATGCATTACTAAGCACAGCCTTATCATCAACGTACACCAGCTGATCGTGATAAGTTCCGATTCTGGCAATTTTTTTATCCGAAGTTTCCCGATCCTGAACATCTTTCACCAATGTTCCGGGAAATAACAACTGCCCGCCACGAGGTCTTAACAATCCGTTCGACGAGAAAATCTGGATATAACCGTTTCTATCGGAGACAACCTTAATTAGTTTGATTTTAACATCAGTAAGATTGTACTTTATACTGTAATTCTGGATATAAGGTTTATCCTGGTACTGTGAGGAAACCTGCTTGTCATTTTTAGTGGCACACAAACCCACATTAAAAGTTAAAACCAGTATGAATATAAGTTGTATCGATTTCTTCATTTTCTATTTATTAGTTTTTGATGGTGCACTGATAACACCGAGGTATCGTCCCATCCAATATGGTAATAACCAGATATCTCCGGCACTTTCCTCGCCAGTGCCATTGCCCCCTTTTTTGTCGAGGTTAAACATATTGCCATTGTGCCGTTGTACCGGTCTTTCATCGGGAGGAAGCACATCTTTCAAAGTCTGGTTCCTGAAATTCGGTGCTACGAACTCAATATCTTTCCTAGGGCTGTTCATAATATCCCAGTTGATCAAATCCATCGGGTGTTCCTGGAGGTACCAAACTGCCTCTTTAAGGTCAAATTCATCACTTACCATTGCTGTGAATATATTCCAGGCGCCCTCTTTTTCGGGCCTCTCTATTTTCCAATGATCGATGATTGCTTCCTTGTATTTGTCTTTCAATTCATTGCTAAAAGCGTAGCGATATAAACCCCAATAACCCACAAAATACATCTCATCATCAGAGTGGTTCCATGCATCCGATAACTCTTTACTTAATTGGCTGGCGTCGGCAGGAGCAGTACCAATCTCACTCATTGGCCGCATTAAATTGTCGAGATACCCATGCTTTTCCATTAGCTCCAATCCCTTCTCTTTGAAGATCTCCTTATGCGTGAAATGATAGGCAGTCTGAAGCATTGAGATGATATTGCTTGAAGTAATTTTTCGGTCTCCAACATTTTTGGGATGCGCATTTACATATTCGGGATTCCAACGGCCCCAGGTTGTAGGTTTTCCATCGTAATCGACAAGGTACAATTCGTGGTCGATAATGTGTTGCATTAAGATATCAATCAGATGGATCGCCCTGCTTTTCATGGATTGATTGTCGATCAGTTCTGCCATTGCGCCCAAAGCAAAGATATGCCCGATTGCTTCGTCACTGCTGGTGGTTGATTTCCAATCCCATTCCGGATCACTGGCATGTTGCCACCTGTCGGGATCGGATAACCGATCCTTATTGCCCCGCCTTTCAAACGATCGTGCAGGAAAACCAGGGACAGAAGTAATGGTATAAAGCCTTTCTATGGCATCCAACGATTCGCGGCAGTTTTGCAATGCCTCGTCCGATTTAGTCGCTGCATACCTGAAGATTTCTGCCCCCAAATACATTGATGTCCATAAACCATCATTGTCAGAGTCCTTTAAATATCCCCCCGAAAGGACACCATGATTCATCCCTTCGAGTGAGGCGTTAAATCCATTTCGGATATGGCGTTGCCGGACCTGCTTTTCAAAATACATTGCCTTGTCTTCCAATGTCATATTTTTGAAGCATATCTGACCCAATCCTTTATTGGTCAAGACGAGGACCGAATTTTCTGGTCCTTCAGTTACCTGAATAACCTTATCACCCGGTAACCATCGTTCACCATTGTAATAATTGAACTTACCATCTTCGCGCAACATAAACGCGCCAAAAGTTGAACCAAACCAAATCTTTCCGTTAATCTCTTCAACACTTGTAATTTCGTTGCATGGAAGATTTTCGTGTTTGTTTCCGATCTGATTTCTTGTGACATTATTGATCTCAAAATATCCGTTAGTTGTACCGATGACGGACTTGTTTCCCTTATCAATCAGAGCAAATGAAGTAAAACCAATTCCTTCAAAAATCGTTACTGTTTTTTTATTTTTCAGAGAAAAGCTGGTAAGTGTCTTGCTTCCCAATATCCAAAAATTGTTATTTTCAGCTGAATACCTGATGCCGATGATTTGATCGTTAATTCTCCCAGTCCAGAGCAACATCGAATCTTTAATATATTTTAAAGATGTACCCTCAGAAATTAAAAATGTAAAATCAGGTCCTCCGGCAAATATATTGGCATTGGACATACCATGTTTCGAAAACGAGCTGCCTGCCCAGGCATTGCTAAATACTGTTGTACTATCGAGATAAACAAACTGATGATCGTAAAGCGCAATATTGGCAATCTTCTTGTCTGACATAGGGCGATAGGACTTGTCAACGACTATGGTGCCGGGGTAAAGAAAAGCACCAGCATTCGGTTTTAATAAACCATCGGAAGATAGAATCTGAATAACACCGTTTCTGTCCGTATAGACTTTTTTTATATTCTTCACTTCGTCTGCTGCATAGAACTTAATGCTATAATCCTGTGAAAAAGGTATATCCTTATAAACAGGCCTTTGAGCTTCAACAATATTGGTTAATACAATAGTGATTATAAAAAGGTAAAAAACAGAAATCAGTGAGATTTTAATATTCATCATGATTTATAAATGATAAAACATTTGATAGTTAGTAATAATTTAGAAGTGTACTTTTCTAAAATGAACCATATAAAAAGGGTACTGTCGGATTATTCAACAGCACCCTTTTTCATTATTGAGTTCGTATTTTAAGTTTAGCTATTGTAACAACCACATTTTAGAGAACTGATCATCAACGGCAGGTGCCAATGTTGCAACACCTTGATTATAGGCAGTAACATTTTGTCCAAGTTCATTTCCCGGGTAACGATAACGATTTGGGAAAGGATAAGTGCTTAATAGGCCCTGGCTGAAAATATTTGGTAACCTTGTTCTGCGCAGATCGAGATAGGCTTCAGCAGCTACAGAATAGAGTGCAATCCATTTCTGATCTGCTATTTTGGCCAGTTTGCCTGGTGAATCACCTGGTAAGGCAATAACAGACTGAGCAAGGTAGGTGGCAATATCTGTATCACTTACACCCCAACGCTTCATTGAATAGGTGATCCCGGCTTTGTAATAAGTGTCAGCATTTCCGGTAATATAACCTTTAACTGCTGCCTCTGCAAGAATAAACTGAATCTCATCCTTATTCATTATCTGTGCCCTTAATAGGTCATGAGCATTTTCCTGAAATAATTTTGAGAACTTCGAAACTTTGAAGTTTCCATAAGCGCCTCCCAAAGCGGTATTCCAATGTCCGTTTCCGTTTTTGAAATCACCATTCATACCTGCAACAAAGCCGGCATATACCTTATCTTTGTCAAGAATATTTGGAATTTGGGCAGCTATTACGGGATTAGAAGCATCAATGTATTCCCATGTTGAAGAGTAAGTGTATCCGTTTGAATCTGTTGTAGTAAAAGTAACCCCATTTTTTGCAGGATCTGTTGTCCAAGGATCCTCAATAGGTGCAAACCATACGTTTATACGCGGATCGTTTAATGAAAGCATCTTATCAACCAAGGTTTTGCTTGGCCTTCTCCTTTCGAAATCACCACCATTACCCCAGTTATTTGAACCACCAATCCATGAATTAACTGTACTAGTCCCAACATAAGCGATAGAAGCATTTTTATCAGATGCATCTGTTAATAAAGGCAAAGCAGCAGCAGCAGCTATTTTTGCTCCGGCATCAGCATATTTGGCAGAAGCACGCATCAATAAACGCAATTTCAAAGAGTTGGTGAATTTCTGCCATTGTACCTTATCTCCTCCAAACATCAAATCATAAGTAGTACTAACAACATCAGTCCCACTTGTAATATTTGCACTTGCTGTCTCAAGTTCTTTTAAAAGACCTGCATAAATATCAGACTGCTTGTCATATACGGGATAAAGAATTCCTTCACGACCTTTCAAAGCCTGACTGTAATAAACATCACCATAGAAATCTGTCATAAATGAAAATAGCAAAACCCTGAATGTAGTGAAAATACCAACGTGCGTTTTAGAACCCCTGGCATCCGCCAATTTAATTGAAGCATCAATAAATTTCAAGATATCCATTGCAGTGTACATATCATCCGGAAGTTGTTTAAATCCCTGATAGGTATTGTCACCTCCCTGATAATTCCGCTCACAGTACTGCACTGCACCAGGAAGTTTGCTTTGACCCCATCCCATATCCTGATAAAAAAGAGAGGATTTTTTAATAATTGAAGACAAAAGATAAGGGTCATTCAAATCCTCTACCGCATTCTTTTGCTGAAGCGCATCGTATTGCCGTAAATCGTCTTTACTACAGGACATGACTCCTATGAGCAAAAAAATGGCGAATGTTTTTGTAAAATATGATTTCATATTATTCTGTTTTTTTATAATGAAAGTCAAGTATTAAAAATCAAAACCAAGTTTAAATCCGATCGAACGTACACTTGGTAGTGTTGCCCTAAGTATACCCTGGCTCACACCTACTCCGGAGAAAGCAGATTCGGGATCTTCGTTGCGGCCCGAAGCGTTCCATTGGAAGACATTTCTTCCAACCAACGCTATATTCACATTATTCAACTTGAGTTTGTTTGTTATGGAAACAGGAAGCGAATAAGTAAGCGAAACTTCCCTTAATTTGATGTTGGTCGCATCATAAGTTCTGGTTGCAGTGAAATCCCAGATAACGTCGCCGTAACTATTGTAAGGGAACTGGTAAAAAGTATTATTGGGATCTGCTCCATTGACAATATAATCAGCATCAGAAGGATTAGTTCCTTCGAAATTCGGATTAACGAAGACACCCTTTGCATAACTTGCGTCATGGAATTCGGAACGCTGTCCATCATTATTGGCATTAATATTATCGTAAGTGCTCGAACCTGCAACAGGCCAGGCGAGGCCACCTAAAGCTGGAGTACGGCCACCATTCCACCAGGGATTGTTTGGCCCGGAACTCAATGTAGTTGTTGCTCTACCATTCGATTCCATATATTGCTGGTTGACTGACACATATTTGCCACCCTTACGGAAGCTTGCCACCATATTCAACGAAAATCTTTTATAGCGTAAGGTGGTGTTTAAACCCATGATATAATCGGGATTGTAATTTCCCAATTGAGCGCGGTCTTTTTCGTTTGATGATTTTTGAAATTCGCCACCATTACCATCCAACAAGGCCATCCCCGCATATTTTCCTGTTTTGACCCTAAGAATTGGATTTTCCTCATAAATATTTCCAATCTCTTCACCTTCTGCAATTTTTACTTTTGTCTTTCCGTCATAAGATGCAAAGATGTAACCGGCAGGTGCAAATTGTGGTGATAAATGAAGAATATGAGCTTTGTAATGGGTAAAAGTGGTGGTTAAGTCCCAATTCCAGTCTTTTGTCCTGACAGGATTTAAAGTTAATCCCCATTCAAAACCTTCGTTTCTTACATCACCAACATTGGTCGTCATACCTGTATATCCAGTTCCCTGAACAAGTGGAATACTGCCCAACTGGTTGTTCTGATCTTTTCGGAAATAGGTGAAATCGAACTGAAGTTTCTTATTAAACATCCAAACATCGACACCAGCTTCTTTCGTAATCGACTGCATTGGTTTAATATTGGGATCTACCAGAGTAGCGTTTATATTTGCTGTTTTTACGTTACCTGACCAATCAGGTGATTCAAAGGAATAAGTATCAATTGGCCGCTGTTTCGTTAAACCATTACCAACATCGGCCAGACCCAAACGTATTTTTAGCAGATTTATAACTTCAGGTAATTTAAATGTTTCAGAAGCAACCCATGCAAGTGAAACTGAAGGATAGAAATAGTTTATCTTCTCTTCCGGCAGATTACCTTTCCAGTCATTACGCCCTGTAACGCCTAAAAAAAGTTGTTTATTCCATCCAACATCTGCTGTTCCATAAACACTGTAAGAAGGACCTACACCCCAACCATATCCGACAGTACCTTGCGGAGTTCCTGACATTGTCAGCCTTCCGGGAAAGACATTGGCCATTGTGAATAATCCGGGAACAGACAAAGATCCCGCAGTATATGCATAGCTGTTAGTGCTGCTATAAGCGTAGTTTACGCCACCAGCTGCTGATATATCGAATTTGCCGAGTGATTTAGTATACGAGAGGATAGCGTCAGAGTTAAAACTTAAACTTTTATCCAGGCTGGTTTGAAACATTCCGTCCCCACTTGTAGCCCTATTGGCCATTGAAGTTTTACCAAAAGATTGTCTATACTCGTAATTTTCAATAACATTCTCCATCCCAGAGCGTAACATGAATGCAAAATCCTTATTCAATTGCCAATCTAACTGTAATTTGCCAAAGAAATTATCGCGACTGAAACGGTTAATTTTTTCGTACGTTGTCCACCATGGATTTTCAGTTGACACATCTATGCCATTATCTTTCATAATTGCACCGTTCTCCATAATACCTTCAAAACCCTTCATCCAGTAATTTTTCATGTCAGCAAGTGGCTGAAGGTTGGTTGGAAAATTGAATAAAAGATTATTCAAAATACTGTTCGATCCTGTTACATTCGCTTTATTCGGAGAATAGGTACGGGTATAATTAGCATTTGCAGATATCTTAATTTTATCTGTCAGTTTATATTCCGAATTGATTGAGAATGACTTCTGATTTGTTTTTGTATTGGGCATTACTCCTGTGTTTCCCATGTTACTAAGAGATAACCGAAATGACCCCTTATCGTAATTTCCGCTAACATTAACATTCGTGGTCACAGTGCTACCTGTCTGCAGGTAGGCTTTCATTCTGTTTTCATTCGACGACTTCATAGGACCATTGTCCCACTTTTGGGTTTTTGTATTCCAGAAATCACCAGTATAGCTTCCATCAAGCGGTGGACCCCAGGTGTCTGTATTGTCGTATTGCCATTCAAAGGCACGTTCACCCTGACCAAATAAATGCTGTTCTTCGATAAACTGATAGGGTGTATCCATTGTAGCAGCGGTAGAAAATGAAACACCAATTCCCTTTTTACCACCTTTGCCCGATTTGGTTGTGATCATTACAACACCATTACCACCGTCAGAACCATATAAGGCACCTGCACTACCACCCTTTAGAATCGTAAGACTCTCAATATCTTCAGGGTTCAATTGTGATAGAATATTGCCAAAGTCAACACCATTCTTCGATGTAAATGTTTGATTACCCACTGGTATACCATCAATTACATACAAAGGTTGTCCTTTTACTGAAACGTTGGCATCTGTGGCAGAAGGCATCGCGGTAGTACCACGAATATTCACCAAAACAGATGATGTCGGGTCACTACTCAGGCTGGTAAGGTTAACACCACTTACTTTTCCGTCGAGTGATTTCATAAGGTTTGTATTTCCACCTTTTACCAGGTCATCCGATTTAACGTCACTAACTGAATATGCTAATGACTTCTTTGCCTTAGTAATACCCATAGCTGTAATAACAACTTCATCAACCCCTATGGTCGTTTCAGTTAGTGTAACATCGATAACCGATTTCCCGTTAGCTGTTATTTCCTGATTCTGCATTCCAACAAATGAAAATACCAGAACAGACTTGGCTCCAGGTACTGTAATGTTGTATCTACCATCAACATCGGTTACCACACCATTTGTGGTACCCTTGACCACGATAGATACTCCCGGAAGGACTTCGCCGGAAGCGCTTTTAACAACCCCTTTCACTTTAATTTGGGCAAAAGTATTACTTGCAAAAAGAACAAGCAAACCCAAAAGGAGCAATTGCGAGATTTTTCTTTTCATAGATTGAAATTTAAATATTAATAAAAGAGATACAATTCAAAGACAAGTCAACTTTAATAGATGTTAAATACAACACCTGTTAATGCAACAAAGATTAAAAACAAAAAAGATTCGCGCTTATGGAATTTTATTCATATTACATCTAATTTTAACTCATAAAACCTTAATGAGTCTTCAAATATTAGAATAGATGTTAATATTTAATTACATTTCGATTAATATTCAATTACAAATCGGTTACAGTCCTGTAAATATTTAATTAATTTAACATTTTCAGTTAAAAAATGTTCAAAAAAGGATTGATACGATCATTTTTGCCTCTAAGGTTTCAGTGAATATTTATTGCTATAATGGCAAGTAGGATTATTACCCATATCAAAAAAATCGAAGATGATAACCACTATGAACTATTAGCTTCGTTGACCAGATTCTTATGGAATGCAGCTAATTGCTTTCCAAGTATAAGCAACACGACGATAAAATTATCTACGTATAATTGATGATTTGAGAGGAATACCCCTTTGAATGCTCCTAAAGCACAATAACTGAGTAATTGCCACGATATAATGTTGTATGTATATTAGCAGTACCTTCTTTGTAGATTTAATAAGGTTTGTGATACTTTTTTGTAATGTTTCTGTAATATCTATTACAGAAACATTACAGGAGCTTTACAGATACTTTACACAAAAACCGAAGTTGGTAGGGTGAAAGTATATTTTAGGTAATCGGTGAATTCCGCAGTTGATGCGATGAAATGTGAATTTCGTGACATTTTTTTCGCAATTGGTCGATGAATTTTGTGTTTGAAAATGCGACACCTATTTATTCTCATCTCTTTATTGGTTTATTCTTAAAAGCAATTACTAACAAAAAGTGCTGAAAGATTCCTGATTAAGGAAAGTGAATTGAATTGTTACTTCTTCGGTTATTTTATTCAAAATACATTGTTTATTAACCTTACAATCCTGACTGAATCCGCAGTTATAATAGGTTTTTGTCAGGATACAGATCCGGAAATGAGATATAGATAATTCATTGTTTGGTGTTTATGCAAATATTAACAGCTGATTTCAGAAATTGTGATTTAGTTAATAAACTATGTGATTTTAATAAAAAAGGAGAAGTATGTATTTTTCAATTAACTTTACTTTGGTTCAAGCGATCAATAACCCTAAAGAATGAAATACACCAGAACCATATGCCTTTTAATATTCTTTGCATTCTGCTCCATAGCAGTCTGCAGGGCAGAAGGTTCTGAAATATCAGGTGTGATTACGAATTCAAAAGGGCAGAGAATCTACCAGGATCTGCCTTATTCACAAGAGTATAGCATTAAGTATTATTTAAATACCGATCAAAAAAACCTAAAGTTATCATCTGTCTCTTTAAATCGTGACGGGCAAATTCGAATTTTATCTGACCAAGGAGTTTATGTTCCTGATAACGGTTCTCTTTTTTATTCGGGAAAACTGATTCCTGATATATCCTATTCACCAATGCTATTCAAAAAAATAACGGCAATCGGAACCTATCGAAATCAGACTGTTTATCTTGATGACCATCAGGTTTACAGCAATGCATGGGCAGGTAAAATTCAAATAGATCATGGATTGCCGAAAGCTGTTTTTTTTGCCGGAGGTATTGATTTTCATTTTCTGGTTTCCGACGGAGCACATCTCGTCTATCTCGATGAGAATGGCAATAAACTTTGGTCAGGGCTTTTTAAAGGGTTGCAACAAATCAGTTACCATGAAAAGAAAAATTGTTTTCTGTTGGTCTCTTCTGAAGAAGTAGCCGAATATACTCCCGGGCAAACGATAAAAGAGTTATATAAAGGTTCGGAAATTACCTGCGTAGCAACAGTAGGAAACGATGACGATATTGTCATCGGTACAAAAAAAGGCTATCTGTTTCTATCAGATAAGAAATTAATATCTAAGGTTCCATTTCCCGAAATTACGTTTATCAGTGAGATAAACGGGAAACTTTGGTTTGGTTCTGCACATGGTGCTTTCAGGTTAAACGAAGACCGAAAGTATAACTATTTCGCCGGAGAACGATGGCTTCCGGGAAACCAGGTAACAACTATTGAACAAGGACCTGACAATAGTATATTAGTACTAACAGATAAAGGACTTGGACAAATCTGTTTTAAAGAAATAACACTTGAGGACAAGGCTCTGTTTTACGAAAAACAAGTCCGTGAAAAGAATATCCGATACGGATTTAACTGCAGTTCTGTCGGACTTCCGCAAGGATATTCCTCTGCCCGGACAGGGCACCAGCCAAGCGACAATCTCTGGACAGGCATGTACCTGGCAGGTGAACTTTTCCGCTATAAAGTAACCGGATCGGAAGATGCAAAACAAAATGCTTATGAAGCTTTTGATGCGATGGAAAGGCTATATACAGTAACAAATATCCCTGGTCTTTTTGCAAGAAGCTTTGAACGTGATTATAAAGTTGAGAATGGCAAAGGTGAAGATTGGAAAAGAAAAGAACTTCTTACGGGTAGTCCGGCAAACTTATGGCTTCCCGCTGCTGACCATCCCAACTGGACATGGCGATCTACAGCAAGCAGCGATCAGGCCGTTGGACAGGTAATTGCCCTTACATCAATTCTGGAATTTGCCGACAATCCAGAATGGAAGGCACGCGCCCTTAAATGTCTGGATAATCTGATGGGATATATTGTCAAAAACAACCTCTATATCATTGATGTGGATGGCGAACCTACAATGTGGGGCAAATGGAACCCCGACTACGTAAATAAATTCCCTGTTAACCTAGGTGACCGCAAAATCTGTTCCTCCAACATCATAGCCATGTTGCAAACAGCTTATCTTTTCACAAAAAAAGAGATATACAAAGAGAAAGCGACCGAGTTAATGGTGAAATATGGTTATCTCGAAAACCTTATGCGACCATTCTCACAAATTGGTCCGAATGCATCTGATGAATTAAGCAAAGTGCTTTCAGAGGAATGGAACCATTCGGATGATGAAATGTACTTTTTAGCCTATTGGGGGCTCTATCCATATGCATTTTCTCCTGATCTTCAGGAAAAATATCGGGCAGCCATCAAAGATCACTGGGAGATTGAACGTCCCGAAAAAAATGCACTTTGGAATTTCACCTATGCAATGACAGGGGCAAAAGAATTTGATCTTGATCAATCTGTAAGTTTTCTGAAAACTTACCCGATGGACCTAAGAAACTGGGCAATGCAGAATTCGCAGCGGAATGACATTGAACGGGTTCCGGCTAATTTCAGAGGTCAGACTACAAAAGAGTTACTCCCTTTGAGCGAATTACCTATCTATCGGCATAACGGACAAATCTTCACCCTGGATTCAACAGGCGACGGTACATCGCTTATCAGCGCAGGTGATACATGGCTTTTGCCCTATTGGATGGGGCGATATTTGGGAGTGATTTCCGCCCCGGTTAAAAATATCAATTCACAATTCTGAAATCAAAAAAGATATGAAAAAAAGTTTCCCATTTCTAATGTTGTTTCTATTCACTGCAATGGTTTTAAAAGCACAGGAAAAATATGCCATCGGCATGTTTCACTTTAATTTGCAATATGTTGCCGGTGATTATAAAATTGAAAGGCGAATCATTAAAGAATCGGTTTACCCGGTACTACAGTTTTTCGAAAAGAATCCGCAGTATAAATCGGATATTGAAATTCAGGGATATGCCATTGAAGTTTTTGCCGAAGAACATCCTGAAGTGTTGGCTCTTCTGAAGAAGCTGGTTAACCGTGGTCAGATTGAGCTCGTCATTGCACATTATTCCGACCAGTTTTTCATTGCTTATCCAGCACTTGACCTTAGGAAATCAATTGAAATATCCGATCAGATACTTGCTGATCATGGAATGAAACGCTCACGGGTCTTTTTTGGTCAGGAAATACAATGGACACCTGCATATGCAAGCGTTCTGAAAGACAAATACGACCTGGTGGTAACAAGTTCCGATCCGCACAGCTGGTACCGTGACAAGACTTTGCCACTGGTGAACATCCATTATGGAAACGACCAGATTTTGGGATTAATTGACAGTGAAAAAGAGCTTAACGGACTAACTTGGGATTACGCATTCCTCGATGATGGTGAAGTTTTTAACTCACTCGATTACAATAGTAATTTTTACCGTGTTCCGGCACAGGAAAAGGAAAGCATCGACCGGTTTAAGAAGCTACAGTCGGAGGGATACAAGTTTGTTACGATGACCGAACTTGCTAATAAAATTAAAAACCTAAAAGATTATAAAATTCCTGACTATCCATTTGTTCCGGAGGGGACATGGAATATGTCTGTTTGCGGACCTTTTATGTGGATGGGCAGACAACGGACAGGTATCGAAAAAGATGGAATCACAAGGGCGGAATCTTACGAGTTACGAGGAGTTGTCATGATGGCAGAACGGCTTATTGACTATGCTGAGTCAAAAGGTTTGGATGTCAAGGAACTCAGAAAGCTGATTTTAGACGCATGGAAACATCTTTTGCTCTCTGAAGTATCTGATTCAAGCGGATGGTCGCCCTTGTTGGTAGAAGTTCAATATACTGATAACGAAGTTGCCAATGCAGAACTTCTACTAAAAGAAATGATGAACAAGTTAAAAGCAATACTCCCTTCAGAAGAGAAATCTTTTGTAGTAAACACACAAAATGGGAAAATAAAACAAATTGAACCTTTCAAAATACCTTTATCAAAACCAAGCTTGTCACCAATTCCCTTCACCGTTTTGGCAGAAAAGGCAGTAAGCAGCGTTAAGCAAATGAACGATAATTTATATCGCATTGAAATTAAATGTGAGCGTCCGGCTGATGGCGCAGTTGAAATCATTTTTGACACACCTGCCAATGGCCTTTATTATTCAGCGGGTGCAGGTGAGGAGATCGCTGTTGAAATTCCGACAGACCTGAAACACGATCCCGCATTCACGTTATCAAACGGCTTTATTTACCTGAATAACGGGTATAGCCTTGTCAAAGATTGTTCTTTTGAACACATCGCTGCTACATGGAAGGTAAAAGAACAGAAACTCGTATTCAGAGAGGAGCTTAACAAAAACAATCCGGAGATGAATATGCGTTTTTATGTGGTTAAAGGTGATGCAAAAAGCGGATTAAAACTGGCAAACAAGCTTAATACCTGGCCTTCATATCTTGTTACTTTCGAAAAAGATGGGATCAGCTATTCCAAATTAATGCCGGAGTCATTTTAACCTGATGATTCCCTGAAAATATGGTAATATTTAGGAATTTGTGGTGTTATCTTTTTTCTATTGTAAAGGATCATAAAGACAAATATTATCTCTAAACTTTGATTAAATAATTACGACATTATATCTTAACTTTTATTGAAATATAAATCCACTTTATGAAACGTCATCTATTAATGCTGAACTTGCTACTTTTGCTTTCTCTGCTTGCCTTCAGCCCTGAAAACAATTTCGAGAAAACACTGGCAAAATTTCACGATACGAACTCCGGATATATACTGGTCGCGGCACATCGTTCGGCACATAACGGTCACCCTGAAAATTCTTTATCTGCACTAAAACATGCGATTGAGATTGGTGCAGATATTGCAGAACTGGATGTGAAAGTAACCAAAGATAGTGTGGTTGTTTTAATGCATGACGGGAAAATCAACCGCACAACAAATGGAAAAGGAAATCCCGAAGACTATACCTATTCTGAACTAAGAACATTCAGACTTAAGATGCCCGATGGAACACTCACTGATGAACCGATTCCAACTTTTGAAGAGTTCCTTAACCTCGCAAAAGGTCATATCATGATTGATATCGACATCAAAACCGGCAATTTAAAACCAGTGGTTGACGTTGTAAAGAAAACAAAAACGCAATCGCAGGTTTTTTATTTCGACGACGATTACGAGTCACTGGAAACTGTCAGATCATTAGATCCTGGTTCGATGTTTATGCCACGGGCTCACACCTTTCATGAAGCTGATTCAGCATTGATTCGCTTCTCTCCTCCGGTTATTCATATTGATGAAACATTTTATACTTTTGAATTAACCAGTTTGATCAACAGTAAAAAAGCACGGGTGTGGATTAATGCATTGGGTGATCCTGACAAGCAGATACGCAAAGGAGCTATCGAAAAGTCAATGAACAATTTACTGATCAATCATGCCAATATCATACAAACCGATGAGCCTGAAAAAATACTGAACTATTTACGTTCCAAAGGATTGCACGATTGATTTTAGAGGTGAGTCGTGATCAGCTTTACGATTCAATCAACGAATCACCGGATTAATTTTCTGCATTTTTGATATCTTATAAATCAGCTTAAAAATGAATCCAAAACAAATCGGAATTTTCCTTATTCTATACTTGCTTTTATCCCCTGTCTGCTTTGGGCAATCGATCGATTTTTCCAAAGCAATTATCTTCTTTCCTCAGAATAAGAACATTCAGTTGCAAAAAGCAGTTCAGGTTCTGCAGGAAGAG
>Ga0073936_10006616_pt1 | contig 15228 bp, 11 predicted proteins | sample AliMusrvi5mmetaG_FD_87041 | JGI IMG/M metagenome (GOLD analysis project Ga0073936, IMG submission 87041) | Freshwater lake bacterial and archeal communities from Alinen Mustajarvi, Finland, to study Microbial Dark Matter (Phase II) - Alinen... | ecosystem: Environmental > Aquatic > Freshwater >... | reverse complement strand
GAATCGACATATGCCAGTCTCCGTAATGGAGCAAACCACTGACTGGAGAGCCGGATGCGGGAGATCCGCCCGTCCGGTTCGGAGGGGGGAGCGGGGCTAAGGCCCCGTTCCTACCTCTATCGGGCGGGCATCCTGCCCTTAACTTCACGCGTGCCCGTGGGCAGGCGGGCTAAAGCCCGCGCTCCATGGAAGGCATCACCACCCGCGTCTCTTCCTGTCTTCTGTCTTCTGTCTTGCAGCGCAGCGGTCTTCTGTCTCATGACTTGCCGTCGGCAAAATATCTGAAAGACTGTGCCCGCGTCCCATGTATTGGCCGTATGCAGACAGATTCATCAAATGCAAACCCCTCGTCGCGCCGGCAATTTCTCAAAACCAGCGCCCTGACCGGCGGTGCCCTCGCACTGCCGTATTTCATTCCCGCCGCGGCGCTGGGCCGCGATGGCGCGGTCGCCCCCGGCGAGAAGATCACGCTAGGCGCCATCGGGATTGGCGGGCGGGGCAGCTACGACCTCGGCTGCATGTTAGAAGAGCAGGACGTGCGCTGCGTGGCCGTCTGCGACGTGCGCAAGGAGCGGCGCGAGGCGGCCAAGCGCAATGTGGATAACAAATACGGCAACAAGGATTGCGCGATGTACACGGATTTCCGCGAGTTGCTAGCGCGCCCGGACATTGACGCGGTGCTGATTGCCACGGGTCCCAACTGGCATGCGCTGGCCTCGATCATGGCGGCCAAGGCGGGCAAGGACGTCTATTGTGAGAAACCCTGCACCAAAAACATCGCCGAGAGCCTGATCCTGGCCGAGACATTCCACCGCACCGGGCGCTTGCTCCAAGGCGGCATGCAGCGGCGCAGCCTGCCCAACTTTGAATTTGCGGCCAGTCTGGCGCAACGCGGCAAGCTGGGCAAACTCACCGTCCTGCACGCCCATCCGGGTGGCCTTGGCACCGAGTCCAGCGGCTGGCCCGCGGCGCAGCCCGACCCCGGCAAGGAGGTTGCCGATTGGGACATGTATCTCGGGCCGGCCGCTTGGCGCCCGTTCAACGACGGCATTCTCCATAATGGCGGCGGATTTGAAAAGGGCGGGGGACTCGTCGGCGGCGGCTGCCTCGAGTGGGGCTCGCATTGCGTGGACCTCTGTCAGTGGGCCAATCAAACCGATGATACCGCAGCCATCGAGTATTGGCCGGAAGGCAACCAGCTTTGCGCCAAGTATGCCAGTGGAGTCAAGCTTGTCATGCGCAACGACGGCTGGCTCAACTCGGGTTCCTGCCCGGTGCGCTATGAAGGGGAATCCGGTTGGGTGGAGACCGGCGACAGCGGTGAGCTGTTTGCCAGTTCGATGGATTTGATCGCCGGCAAGCGCGCGAAAAGCAGCGGCTATCCGGCCAATTTCCATATCCGCAACTTCTTCGATTGCGTGAAATCCCGCAACCAGCCGCGCGCCAATGCCAAGGTCGCCTGCCAATCCCACATCGTCTGTCATGCCGCCAACATCGCGCAGTTCCTGGGCCGCAGGGTGAAATACAATCCCGTGAAAAACGAGTTCATCGGTGACGACGAGGCCAACCGGCTGCGTTCCGAGGCGTTGCGCGAACCCTGGCGCATCTGACATTTTCATCAAACCGCGATCCATACATCTATCTAACAAACCACACGATGCCCAAGATGAAACTCTTCCCTATCCGTGCCGCCCTGACCGCTTGCATGCTAACTGCCGGTGGGCTGTCCGTCGCCGCCGACAGCCCTGCCGCCGACAGCCAGGAAGCAAAATTGATAGCCGTCCTGCAATCCAATGCCGCGCCGCAGGACAAGGCCATCACCTGCAAGCGACTGGCCATTTGCGGGACCAAAGCCGCGGTGCCGGCGCTGGCTGCGCTGCTGTCTGACGAAAAGCTCGCGTCGTGGGCACGCATTGGCTTGGAAGCCATTCCCGATCCGGCGGTTGACGCGGCATTGCGCGAGGCCGGCACCAAATTGCAGGGCAGGCTGCAAGTCGGGGTGATCAATTCGATCGGCAAGCGCCGCGACACCTTGGCGGTCGAGTGGCTGACGCAGAAGTTGAAGGATCCCAATGTGGACCTGATGTCCGCGGCGGCCGCGGCCCTGGGTCGCATCGGCGGCGAGTCGGCGGCTCAGGCGCTCGGCCAAGCCTTGGCAGGTGCCTCGGCGGTCACACTGCCGGTCATCTGCGAAGCCTATCTGAGGATCGCCGATATGTTTATCTCACAGGGCAAGCATGCCCAGGCGGCGGAAATCTGTGAGAAAGTGCGCGGCGTGCAGGCTCCCCGCCACATTCGCATGGAGGCAACCCGCAGTCTCATTGTGGCGCGGCAGGTTGCCGGCATCCCGCTGCTCATCGAACAACTCAAGAGCGATGATGCGGGTATGGTCGCCGTGGCCATGGGGCTGGCACATGACCTGCCCGGTGCCGACCTGACCAAGGCTCTAACCGCCGAAGTGCTTCATCTGCCGGCCGACAAGCAGGTGTATGTCATCGAGGCTCTCGGGGTCCGTCTCGATAAGAGCGTCGTGCCGACCTTGCTCTCCCTAACCAAAAACAGCCCGGAAAATGTCAGCGTTGCCGCGATCCGCGCTCTAACCAAACTGGGGGACTTCGCCGCGATGTCCCGTTTGGTTGAACTCGCCGCGGGCCCCGATGGCGAGGTGGGCAAGGCCGCGCAGTCGGCCATCGTCGCGTTTCCCGTGCCAGACGCGGATGCCACGTGCATCGCGATGCTCGCCTCGCCGGATGCCAAGGCGCGCGTCATCGCGGCTGACATCATTAGCCGCCGCGCGGCCTACAGCGCCATGCCGGCTGTCGCCAAGGCGGCCCGCGAGGATGCCGACCCGGCGGTACGTATAGCATGTATCAACACGTTGCGCGAACTCGGCAGCCTGGCGGATCTAACATCCGTGGTGGCGATCCTGGTGAAGAACGCCTCCGCGGAGGAAGCCCAATCGGCCGAGAAGGCCCTGGCCACGATATGCGGCCGACAAACGGATAGATCAGCCTGCGCCGAGAAACTCGCCGCCGGCCTCGCCTCCGCCCAGCCCGGCCAGAAGTGCGCGCTGCTGCGCTTGCTGCGTTCGGTGGTCGATGCCAAGTCATTGCAGGCGATCCGCGCGGCCATGGCGGACACTAACAAGGAGGTCCAGGACACGGCGACGCGGCTGCTGTGCGAGTGGAGCACTGCGGAAGCCGCGCCCGACCTGCTTGCCCTTGCCAAGAACTCGCCGGATGCAACCTACAAGCTGCTGGCCCTGCGCGGCTACATGCGCGTGAGCGGCGACAAGGACGTGCCCGCGGCAAAACGGTTGGATATGTGCAAGCAGGCGGCCGCCCTGGTGCAGCGCGACGACGAGCGCAAGATCCTGCTAGGCGTGCTGGCAAGTGGCGCCGACGCCGACTCGTTGGCGCTGGCAGCGACGCATCTCGACAACGCGGCGCTCCAAGCCGAGGCGTGTCTGGCGAGCGTGGCGATCGCCGAGCGCATGCTCAAAGAGCAGCCGGCTGCGGTCCTCCCCGTGATGGAGAAAGTCGTCAAGGTCAGCAAGGACGAGAAACTAACAGCCCGCGCCAGTGCGGTGCAGAAGGCGGCGGCGGCGGCCGGCGGCGTGAGTTTGTTCAACGGCAAGGATCTGACCGGCTGGGACGGCGCTCCCGGTTGGTGGACGGTGGAGGACGGTGCCCTGACCGCCGAAAGCACGCCGCAGAAGCCCTGCACCGCATGCAATTATCTCATCTGGAAGGGCGGCCAGCCGGCCGATTTCGAGATCAATTGTGAGTTCAAACTGAGTGTCTCCGCCAACTCCGGCGTGCAGATCCGCTCCGAGACCCGGCCGAATTGGGACACCTTTGGCTATCAGGCGGACATGACGGGCGACGGCGGCCTGGTGGGCTTTGTCTATCATCACCAGCGCGGGCTGATCGGCGCGCGCGGCGAGAAAGTGACCATCACCGCCGATGGCAAGAAGGAGGTGGGGAAAATCGGGGATCCCGCCGAGTTGCTCAAAATCTACAAGCGGGACGCGTGGAATACCTATCGGATCATCTGCCGCGGCCCGGACATCACGCTTTATGTCAATGGCGTGCTGATGTGCCAGATCACCGACAACGATGCCAAGACCGCCGCCAAGAGCGGCATCATCGCGCTGCAGATGCATCCCGGGCCACCGATGAAGGTGCAGTTCAAGAACATCATGCTGAAGGAATTCAAGTAAACCCGGGAGGAGATATAGATATGCCAAACGAGCCAAATCCGAATTCATCCGTATCACGCCGGCAGTTTCTGAAACGCAGCGCGGCTGCCAGCAGTGTTTTTGCCGTTCCCAGCATCATTCCCGCGTCGGCCCTGGGCCGCGGCGGGGCCGTGGCGCCGAGCAACCGCATCGTGATGGCTGGAATTGGCATCCACAGCCGCGGCGGCTCGGACCTGACCTGGATGATGGGCGAGCCCGACGTCCAATTTGTCGCCATCTGCGACATCAGCAAAGAGCGGCGGGAGGCGGTCAAACGCACCATCGACAACAAGTATGGCACCAAGGACTGCACGATGCACCGCGACATCCGCGAGTTTCTGGCGGAGCGCACGGACATTGACGGAGTACTGATTGCAACCGGCGACCACTGGCACGCGCTGGCTTCCATCCTCGCGATGCGCGCCGGCAAGGATGTCTATTCGGAAAAGCCCTCGTGCATGACCATCGCCGAAGGCCAGGCCGTGGCGGATACCGCGCGCAAATACTGCCGGGTTTACCAAACCGGCACCCAGCGCCTCAGCGAGGCGAATCACGTGTTCGCGATCGAAACCGCACGCGCCGGTCGCCTGGGCAAGGTGCACACCGCTTATGCCCATATCGCGCCGTGGGATGCCGCCATCATGGGCAATGCCTGGAAGCCGGCACAGGCGGAGCCGCCCAAGGACGACGTGGACTGGGACATCTGGCTCGGCCCCTGCCCATGGCGACCCTATAACTCAAGTTATGTCACCGGCGGCTGGCGCGGGCTTTACGATTTCCACACCAGTTGCATCGGCGAGTGGGGTGCCCACACCTTTGCCCAAGCACAGGCGGGCATCGACGCACTGGACACCTCGCCGGTTGACTACAAGTATGTGGACAACCCCACTGGCGACGGGATGATCACCACCTTTGCCAACGGCGTGAAGCTGGTGCTGTCGCGCGGTGACAAGTACTGGCACGGCTCGTGCGGCGAACGCTTCGACGGCCCGGAAGGCTGGGTCGCCGCAGCCGACGGCTACTCCAAGCCGGACGCATCCTCGCCGGCCCTGCTCGCGGATTTCAAGAAGGTGATCGCCGAATATACCGCCAGAACGCAACGCCCGATGAACCATGTCCGCGATTTCTTCGATTGCATCAAGTCGCGCCGCCCGACGGTGGCCAACGCCGAGGTGATGTATCGGACGATGTCAACCGTCCACGCGGCCAACATCTGCATGTGGCTCAAACGCGACGTGAAGTTCGACCCGGTCAAGGCGGAATTCATCAACGACGCCGAGGCCAACCGCCTGCGCTCCCGCGCGATGCGCGAGCCGTGGATCATCTAACCTCCAATCTCAACTCAAAGGAAATACTGTCATGCTACCATCCAAACTGAAACTGACCCTGATCGTCGCCCTGCTTTGCAGCGGTGTTCATTCATCCTTCGGGCAAACCCCGGCCAAGGAACAGGAGGCCAAGCTCATCGCCGTCCTCCAATCCAATGCCGAATTCAATGCCAAGGCCGATGCCTGCCGCGAGTTGGCCCGCACCGGCACGGCCGACTGCGTGCCGGCGCTCGCCGCCTTGTTAGCTGATGAGAAGCTAACCCACATGGCGCGCTACGGCTTGGAAACGGTGCCAAGTCCGGCAGTGGATGAGGCACTGCGGGCCGCGCTCGGCAAACTCAAGGGTCGCCCCTTGGTCGGGGTGATCGGCAGCATCGGGGTGCGGCATGACGAAAAGGCGGTGCCGGCGCTTGTCGGACTCCTCAAGGATCCCGACAGCGAGGTCGCTCAGGCCGCCGCGCGCGCCTTGGGCAAGATCGGCAGCCCTGAGGCCGTCAAGGGCCTGGAGGCCGCGCTGCCCGGCGCTTCCCCCGCGAACCAACTCGCGCTCTGTGAAGGACTGTTCCGTTGTGCCGAAGGCTTTGCCGCCAAGAGTCAGCCGGACAAGGCCATCGCCATTTATGACGGGCTGCGCAAACTCAATCCCGTGCCGCACCAGGTGCTCGCCGGTGCGTGGCGCGGTGCGATCCTCACCCGCCAGAAGGAAGGCCTGGCGTTGTTGTTAGAACTGATCCGCGGCACCGACCCGGGTTTGGTTGCGGCGGCCGAGCGCATCGCCATTGAGATGAAAGTTGCAGAAGTGTCGAAGGCGTTGGCCGACGAACTAACAAAAACTCCCGCGGAGCGCCAGATCATGCTGTGCAATGTGTTAGGCAAGCGTGGCGATGCCACGGCGCTGCCGGGCTTGCTAGGTTTGGCCAAGGCCGGCGACAAGGCGGCGCGAGTGGCGGCGATCCGAGCGGCCATCGAGATTGGCAATGTGGCGGCGGCGGCGCCGTTGATTGAGTTGCTCAAGGATCCGGAAGGGGATGTCGCGCAGGCGGCTGCCGCCGGGATCGCCGGCCTGCCGGGTGCAGGGGTGGACGCGGCCGTGCTCAAAATGTTGGATACGCCCGACCCCGCGCTACAGGTGAAGGTGCTCGACCTGGTGCGCCAGCGGCGGATCGTCGCCGCAGTGCCACAGATCCAGAAGCTCATGGAAGATAAGAATGAGGCGGTGAAAGCCGAGGCTGTTAGAAGTTATGCGGAGCTTGCCGGCGGGACGGATTTCGCGGGATTGCTAGACAAGCTGGTGAAGGCGAGTGATCCGGCGGCCATCGGCGAGCTGGAAAAGGCGCTCGCATCGATTTGCGGCGCGGCGCAACAACCCAAGGACTGCGTGGCACAATTGGTCGCAGCGCTGGCCAAGGCCGGGCCCGAGGCGAAGCAGGCATTGCTGCGGACGCTGCGCGTGGCCGGCGGATCCGACGCGCTCAAGGCATTGCGCGGCGCGGTGGCCGACTCCAACAAGGACGTGCACACCACCGCCATCCGGGTGATCAGTGATTGGAAGACAGCCGATGCCGCGCCGATTTTGTTAGATATGGCGAAGACCGCCGCCACGCCCGTGGACAAGATCCTGTGCCTGCGCGGCTACCTCGGCATGGCTGCTAGAAAGGACATCAAGGCGCCGGAACGCCTGGAAATCTGCCGCGAGTCTGCACCGTTGATCCAACGCGATGACGAGAAGCTGCTGCTGCTTGGAGCGCTGGGCAGCCTGGCCAACGCCGAATCCCTCAACCTGATCGTTCCCTATCTGGATGATCCGGCCGTGAAACGCGAAGCCGTCACGGCGGTCATGGCAGTTGCCGACAAGCGCGCCAGGAATCAGAAGCCCGACGTGGCCAAGGCGGCGCTGGAGAAAGTGGTAGCGGTTTCCGCCGACAATCCCGCGGTGCTCAAGCGTGCGCAGGAATTGCTCAAGCAGATCGAGAATGAGAAATGAGCGCGGCGCAGGCTGGTTTGCTTGTGCGAGCGGGCTTGCTGCCTGCGCCCATCGAAATCTAACGAGCCAACGGAAGGCCAACCACTGATATGAACACGTCCAATCATCGCCTGTCAGGTGCGCCGCTGAGTCGGCGCCAGTTGCTCAAGCGCGCGCTTGCCGCCAGCGGCGCGTTCGCGGTTCCTAACATCATTCCGGCGTCGGCGCTGGGGCGCGGCGGCGCGGTGGCGCCGAGCGAGCGCATCGTGATGGGTGCGATTGGCTTGGGTGGTCGCGGTTCCGGCGACCTGGGCTGGATGCTGGGCGAGTCCGACGTGCAATTTGTTGCCGTATGCGATGTGCGCAAGGGCAGCCGCGAAAACGCCAGGAATGCCGTCAATGGCAGATATGGCAACAAGGACTGCGCGGCTTACGTGGACATGCGGGAATTGTTACGCGAGCGGACCGACATCGATGCCATGCTGATTGCCACGGGCGACCGTTGGCATACGCCGGCGGCGATGCTTGCCATGCAAAACGGCAAGGATGTGTATTGCGAAAAGCCCGGCGCGCTGACCATTGCGCAAGGACAGGCGCTGGTGGCCGCGACCAAACGCTACGGCCGCGTTTTCCAGACCGGCGCCCAGCGTGCCAGTGAAGCGAATTTCATTGTGGCTGGCGAACTGGTGCGGCAGGGGCGGCTGGGCAAAATCCACACCGTCTATGCGCACCTCGGCTATCTCCCGGATTGGCCGCGGGTGAATGCGGTGCTGCCGGCCCAACCCGAACCTCCCAAGGAAGAGTTGGACTGGGATCTGTGGTTAGGGCCGAGCCCTTGGCGACCCTACAATGGCGCGTTTCTCAACCAATACCCGTCGCCCGGTTGGTACACCCAGTATGATTTCGCCGGCGGCATTCCGCAATGGGGGTCCCACACGATCCTCCAGTGCCAGCTCGATCTCGGCCTGGCCGACACGTCGCCGGTGACCTACGAATATCCCAAGGACTTGAAAGGCGCGGGCATGACCGTGCATTTTGCCAACGGCATCAAGCTGGTGGCCAAGTGCGACGGTTGGCATGGCTCGTGCGGTGTCAAATATGAGGGCACTGATGGTTGGGTCGCGGTCGCCGATGGCTATGAGCAGCCGGAGGTTTCCTCCCCGCTGCTGTTGCGCGAGAGCAAGAAGCTGGTGCAGGATTATCTGGCAAGAACCCAGCGTCCATTGAACCACGTGCGCGATTTCCTCAACTGCGTCAAATCCAGGCGGACCCCGGTGACAAGCGCCGAAGTGGCCCACCGCACCATGACCACCAATCTAATCATGGATATTTGTCTGGACCTCAAACGCGACCTGAAATGGGATCCGCTCAAAGAGGAGTTCATCGGCGACGCCGAGGCCAACCGCCTGCGCTCGCGCGCCATGCGCCCGCCGTGGCAGGTGTGAGGAAGATACCTGAACCCTCATGCTCTGGATCGCTCCATCGAAAAAAGACGCCGACAACGCCGCGCTCGAAAAACGCCTCTGGGATGCCGCCGACCAGTTCCGCGCGAACTCCGGCCTCAAGTCACAGGAATACTCGCCGCCCGTCCTCGGCCTCATCTTCTTGCGCTTTGCGGAAGTCCGCTTCGCCGCCCAGCGTGTCAAATTAGAGAAGGTGGGCGCCTCAGGTAGGCGCGGTTCCCGTGTGGATGACCCTCCGGCCTATCACGCTGACGGCATTCTCTACCTCCCCGCGGAGGCGCGGTTCGATCACCTGCTGAATCTCCCGGAGGCTAAAGACATCGGCGCAAAGGTCAATGCCGCCATGCGCGACATCGAAAAGCACAACCCGCAGCTCGCTGGCGTCCTGCCCAAGACCTACAACCTCTTCACCAGCACCCTCCTCAAGGAACTGCTCAAGAAAGTCTCGGAGATCCCCGCGGCGCTGGACTACGACGCCTTCGGACGCATCTACGAGTATTTCTTGGGCGAGTTCGCCATGAGCGAGGGCCAGGGTGGCGGCGAATTCTACACCCCCAGCAGCATCGTCCGCCTCCTCACCGAAGTCATCGAGCCCTATCACGGACGCATCCTCGACCCCGCTTGCGGCTCCGGCGGCATGTTCGTCCAGTCCGCCCGCTTCGTGGCGGAGCACAAAAAGAACCCCGCCGCGGAACTCTCGATCCACGGCGTCGAGAAAACCGATGAAACGGGGCGCCTCTGCCGTCTGAACCTCGCCGTTCACGGGTTGGAGGGCGACATCCGCCACGGCGGCAACGTCAACAGCTACTACGACGACCCGCACGACGCCACCGGTCGCTTCGATTTCGTCCTCGCCAATCCGCCGTTCAACGTCAACGCCGTGGACAAGGAACGGTTGAAGGATTCCGTCGGGCCGGGCCGCCGTTTCCCTTTCGGCCTGCCGCGCACCGACAACGCAAATTATCTCTGGATCCAGCTCTTCTACTCGTCGCTGAGCGCCAAGGGCCGCGCCGGCTTCGTCATGGCCAACTCCGCCTCCGACGCCCGCTCATCCGAACAGGATCTCCGCCGCCAGCTCATCGAAAGCCGCGCCGTGGACGTGATGGTCGCCGTCGGCCCGAACCTGTTCTACACCGTCACGCTGCCCTGCACGCTCTGGTTCTTCGACAAGGGAAAAACCAAATCGTCCCGCAAGGACACCGTCCTCTTCATCGACGCCCGCCACATCTACCGGCAGGTGGACCGCGCGCATCGCGAATGGACGCCCTCGCAGATCGGCTTCATGGCCAATGTTGTCCGCCTCTATCGCGGCGAAGCCCTCGACTTTACCCTCGGCGGAGACGAAGCGAAAGCCAAGTTGATCGAGGTCTTTGGCAAACCGAAATCAAAAATCGAGAATCTGAAATTCAAGGACGTGCCCGGGCTGTGCCGCGCCGCCAGCCTGAGCGAAGTCGAAGGCCAAGGCTGGTCGCTCAACCCCGGCCGCTATGTGGGTGTCGCACCCGGTGAAGCCGTCAGCGACGAGGATTTCAAGGAACAACTTGAAACGCTCAACGAGGAACTCGAAGTCCTCAACATCGCCGCCCGGGGATTGGAACAAACCATCGCCAGCAACGTCGCCGAGATACTCGAAACATGAAAACGGAGATCGTCCAAACTCTCACCTCCGCCTTCGAAGCTCACGCCCAGCAGACTGAGGGAGGCGTCGAATATTGGCTCGCGCGAGACCTCCAACACCTGCTTGGCTACAGTGAGTGGCGTAATTTCAACGCCGCCATTTCCAAAGCCAAAACGGCGTGTGAAGTTTCCGGTCACCGAATCGCCGACCATTTTGTTGGTGTCAACAAAATGGTCGATCTCGGTTCGGGAAGTCAGCGGGAGATCGAGGACATCATGCTCACCCGCTACGCTTGCTACCTCATCGCCCAGAACGGCGACCCGAAGAAGCAGGAAATCGCCTTCGCCCAGACCTACTTTGCCGTCCAGACCCGCCGGGCGGAATTGATCGAGCAACGCCTGCTGGAAGCCGAACGCGTGTCCGCCCGGAAGAAACTCAGCAGCACCGAAAAGGAACTCTCCGTCGTCATTTTTGAGCAAACCGGCGGCAACGAGAACTTCGCCCTCATCCGCAGCAAGGGCGACCAAGCCCTCCTCGGCAAGAGCACCCAGGCGATGAAAGCCCACTGGAAAGTCCCGGACAACCGCCCGCTGGCCGACTTTGCGCCCACCATCATTCTCAAGGCCAAGGATTCCTTGACAGTTCGTCAGTGGGATTTGGCACGCGGGTCAGTTGTAAAGAATTCCTTTACAACTGAGGTGAAGCGGCAGGTGCGCAGCTTGACCAAACTATCGCCGCAAACGTGGCGGAACTTCTGAAAACGTGAGCACCTCCGACCAACCCAATCCACCCGCCAAGGGCCAATTCCTCGTCTATCAGGCCGAAGACGGACGGGTGAAGATTGATGTCCGGTTGCACGGCGAAACTGCGTGGCTGACGCAGACCCACATGGCGGAACTGTTCAAAACGTCGATTCCGAACGTGAGCATGCACCTCCGTAACATTTACGCGGAGGGCGAATTGCAGCAAGTGGCAACTGTTCAGGAATTCTTAACAGTTCGCCAGGAAGGCAACCGGCAGGTGTCACGGGCGGTCGAACATTACAACCTCGACGCCATCATCTCCGTCGGCTACCGCGTCAAGAGCGCCGTCGCCACCCGTTTTCGCATCTGGGCCACGCAAAAGCTTCGCGAGTTCATCGTCAAAGGTTTCGTCCTCGACGACGAACGCCTGAAAAATCCCGACCAGCCTTTTGATTATTTCGACGAATTGCTCCGGCGGATCCAGGACATTCGCACCTCCGAACGGCGATTCTACCAAAAAATCACCGACATCTACTCCACCAGCATTGATTACGACCCCACCCAGCCAGAGAGCATCAAGTTCTTCCAAACCGTGCAGAACAAAATGCACTGGGCGATCACCGGCCAGACCGCCGCGGAAATCATCCGCGACCGCGCCAATAGCACCCAACCCAACATGGGCCTGACCACCTGGCGCGGCGCCAAAGTCCGCAAGGAGGATGTCTCGATTGCCAAAAACTACCTGAGCGAACCGGAACTCGCCGCCCTCAACAACCTCGTCGAGCAATACCTCGTCTTTGCCGAGGGCCAGGCCATGCGCCGCGTCCCCATGCACATGGGCGACTGGATTACCAAGCTAAACGGCTTCTTGACCCTCAACGAACGCGCCATCCTCAATCATGCGGGTAAAATCTCCCACGACCTCGCCAAGGAACTCGCCGAGGCCGAATACGACAAATTCCATCTCCAGCAAATCCAACAGGCCGACCAAGCCGGGGGTGATTTCGATAGGGCCATCCAACAGTTGCCGCCACCTAACAAGCGGAGGAAGGGAGGCAGGCAATGAAACGCGGCGGAAATGCTGAGCACGTGAGCGAGCCGTGGAAAAGAGGAAGGCTTGGCGACGTGTGCCGCGTGATTCCTGGCTACGCCTTCAAAAGTAGTGACTGGCAAGCCGAGGGAATCCCGGTCGTCAAAATCAAGAACATCACGACCGATAACTCGGTTGATCTAACCGATACTGACTGCGTTCCCGAATCTGTGCTCACGCCGAAGCTCCAAAAATTCGTTCTGAAAGATGGCGACATTCTCCTCGCCATGACCGGCGCGACCGCTGGAAAGGTCGGCAAGGTTCGCTCTGACCGACCGATTCTTTTGAACCAGCGCGTCGCCAAGATTGCGCCGGTGGATGCTGACTATGGATTTATTTGGTCCGTCGTCAGCAGTCAGGAATACCAAGAGAAGTTCTTCCATCTCGCCGATGGCGCAGCGCAGCCAAACATGAGCGGCGGCCAGATCGAGGGTCTTGAAATTCCGCTTCCCCCACTCGCCGTGCAACGCCGCATCGCGGGCATCCTGTCGGCCTACGACGAGCTGATGGAGAACAGTCAGCGGCGCATCCGCATCTTGGAGGCGATGGCCCGCGCCCTCTACCGCGAGTGGTTCGTCCTCTTCCGCTTCCCCGGCCACGAAAAGATCCCGCGCGTGGCATCTGCGCTTGGCGATATCCCAAAAGGCTGGGAGGTACGAAAGGTCGGCGACATTGCACAAACATTCCGCGGTCGTTCCTATCGGTCTGTGGACTTGGCCGATGAGGGTGGGCTTCCATTTCTAAATTTGAAGTGCCTCGACCGCGATGGTGGCTTTCGTCGTTCCGGGTTGAAGCGATACACCGGGGAATACAAAGACAGCCATATTGCAAAGAAGGGTGACATCATCATGGGAGTGACTGATATGACGCAGGATAGGCGCATCGTTGCGCGTGCCGCGTTGGTGCCAACCCTCGACAAAGAATTCGGCATAACCTCGATGGACCTGGTCCGCATCGAGCCGAAGTCTCTTGTGCCCAAGGTATTTATCTACTCCTTTCTGCGGTTTTCATCGTTTGCCGATGAAGTGAAACAACACGCCAATGGCGCGAATGTCCTACATCTCGCGCCAGAACGAATTACAGATTATCAATTCTCCGTCCCTCCTGCTCCCATAATGCACCGCTTCGCTGATTTAGTCGCGCCGACTTTGGAGTCGATGGACACGCTGGAAAATAGAATCGAAAATCTCCGCCGAACGCGCGACCTGCTGCTGCCGCGTCTGCTGTCGGGGCAAATCGAGAACCTGGCATGTCCAACGGAGTAAGTCCGCCACCTGCCGCAGCAAACTCACCCGCCGATCCCCCGCGCCAGGAGCAGAAGAGATAGATTTCAACCATGCCCACCACAGCCAAGACCCACTTTGACGACGATATCAACCGCGCCTTCGCTCTCCATGGAAAGGCAAAGGCACTTCAGGTTGCTGGCGATGCATCGCAGTTGCCGGAAGACATCCGGGGAGCAGCCGCAGCGTTGGCAGTCGGCGCGATGGACGCCTACTTCTGCGACAAATACGTGGACTGTTTGACCATGGCGTTGCAGTCATATTCCGCTAACACATGGGTTGGCCCATTCCCGTCTTCTTTCCGGCAGCAACTGTTGCCAGCCGGTGAAGTCCTCGACGCATCGCGCCCACATCGTCCGAGGTGGGGAATCCGCATGGCCGCAAAAGCCGTGATGGAAAAGGACAACATGTATTCACTCTCGCGGATCGACGATGCCTTCAATGGGATCCTTCCAGTCGGACAAAAGCTCTGGCTTGGAATAGTGCCACAGCTTGCGGCGCTCGGTCGGCGCCGTTTCACAAAGCACCTGACTGCTGATTTGGCCGCGTTGAATGGCAGGCCGCTCCAAGATGCGCAGAAAGCAGTTGTTGGCTCGGTAAAGAAGCGAATCGGCATCACGGTCCAGTTTCGGCACGATTGGATTCACAACTGCGCCAGACCAAAGGGGGCAATAGTAAACTACACGGATGGCGAAGCGAAAGCTGCGATGAACGAAATCAAGAGGTTGGTGGACATCTTCGAGGCCCAAATATAGGCACATCGGCTTGCGTAACTGAAGGAGCTCCTACGACTATGCCGGGGCTCGAGATCCGTCTTGCCAGAAGCTCCGGTTTTGATTAGTGTTCTTCCATAGATCCGATGCCAACTCCGATTCCAGCCTTTGACCACAATTTGGTATTGCCTCCGCATCTGGGCGATCCGGCGAGGCGCGACCATTTGTCGCCCTATCCCTGCACGACATTGGGACTGTGCCAGCGCTTTGGAATCACGGCGGAGCGGCGGGAGATTTTGGGCAAGTTTCTGGATTTCCGCGACCGTGTACGTACGGAGGGCATGACGAACGGCTTCCAATGGCTGGATGGCAGCTTCCTTGAGGATGTGGAAACGCGCGAGGGTAGGGCACCGCAGGACTTGGATGTCGTTACGGTGTTCTGGGGCTATGATCGTTCCATGCTTGCAAGAATCGTCGGCGGATTTCCGGAATTTGCCAGCCGACCCTTGGCGAAAGCAGGCTACAAACTGGACCATTTTCCCTTTGATGCGGGCTTCGATCCTCACTTTACAGTCGAGCAAACCCGTTACTGGATTTTGCTTTTCTCGCACAATCGGCTGGGGATTTGGAAAGGGATGCTCAAGATTGACTTGGACACTCCCAGTGAGGCGGCCCCCGATCTTCGGCCAAAGGATAGCTAAACTAAGCTATGGTGGCTGGGGGCGGGGAAGATATAGTAGCGCATGGGTGCGGAGTCAATGACTATTTGGATGGGCGGCGGGAAAAG
>Ga0073936_10006611_pt1 | contig 15235 bp, 16 predicted proteins | sample AliMusrvi5mmetaG_FD_87041 | JGI IMG/M metagenome (GOLD analysis project Ga0073936, IMG submission 87041) | Freshwater lake bacterial and archeal communities from Alinen Mustajarvi, Finland, to study Microbial Dark Matter (Phase II) - Alinen... | ecosystem: Environmental > Aquatic > Freshwater >... | reverse complement strand
CGTGTAGGCCGCGGCGTTCACCAGCACGCCATCCGGATGCTCGCGCGCGAAGGCACGGACGCTGCCTGCCACGCCCGCCGGCTCGGTGATGTCGAAGTCGCTCTCGCCTGGCGCCGCGACAGCCACCCCGCGCTCGAGGCACACCTTGCGCAGGGAGGTCCCCAGCATGCCGCCCGCCCCGGCGATGAGCACCGCCCCAGTCACTTCGCGGTGCGCTCCTCGTACCAGCGGCGGTGCCAGTCGGCGAACTCGCCGGTGTGATGCTTGATCTTGCTCCACCACGGCTCGTTGGACGCGTACCAGCGGATGGTGTCGCGCAGCCCCTGCTCGAAGTCGACCGCCGGGCTCCAGTCCAGCTCTTCGCGGGCCTTGTCACAGATGATCGAGTAGCGGAAGTCGTGACCGGGGCGGTCCGCGACCCGCTCGATCATGCTCGCCTCGCATCCCAACTCATCCAGGATGATCGTCGCGATCTCCCGGTTGGTCCGCTCGTTGCCCCCGCCGAGGTTGTAGACCTCGCCGTCACGGCCGCGCAGCAGCGCCGCCTCGATGCCGTCGCAGTGGTCGTCCACATGCAGCCAGTCGCGCACGTTGCGTCCGTCGCCGTAGAGCGGCATCGTCGCGCCCTCCAGCGCGTTTGTCACGAAGAGCGGCACGAGCTTCTCGGGATACTGATACGGCCCGTACGTGTTGCTTCCGCGCGTGATGACGACGGGCAGTCCGTACGTGCGATGGTAGGCCAGAACCTGCAGGTCGCCACCCGCCTTCGACGCCGAGTAAGGACTCGATGGTGCGAGGCGGTCGGTCTCGCAGAACGAGCCTTCGGCGATGGAGCCGTACACCTCGTCGGTGGAGACCTGGACCATCTTCGCGATGCCCATCTCGCGCACGACCTCCAGCAGCGCATGCGTGCCGAGGATGTCGGTGACGAGGAAGGAGGTCGGCTCGTCGATCGAGCGGTCCACGTGCGTCTCCGCGGCGAAGTTCACGATCGCGTCGGCGCCCTTCGCGGCGGCCGCGACCGTCTCGGCGTCCCGGATGTCGCCCTTGACGAAGGAGTAGCGCGCGTCGTCGGCCACGCTCGCAAGGTTGTCCGGATTGCCCGCGTAGGTGAGCTTGTCGAAGCACACGATCTCCCAGTCGGGATGCTTCGCCAGCATCCTGCGAACGAAGTCGGAGCCGATGAACCCCGCCCCGCCGCACACGAGGAGCCTCATCCGTTGCTCACGCCCCAGTCGTAGCCGATCTCCGGATCGTCGAAGGGCCGGCGGAACTCGTCGGGCTCATCGCGGTCGTAGAGCTCGGTCGGCACGTTGATGATCGACGCGGGCTCGGGTCCCGCCGGTGTGAAGCCGTGATAGACCCCGGGAGGGATGATCAGCAGGCGCTGGTGCTGCCAGCCGATCACGAACGTGTTCGTCTCACCCTGGGTGGGAGAGCCCTCGCGCGCGTCGTGGAGCGCCACCTTCGCCATGCCGGCCACGCACACGAAATGGTCGGTCTGCTTCTTGTGGTAGTGCCATGCCTTCACGACGCCCGGGTAGACGACCGTCATGTACACCTGCCCGAAGCGCTGGAACTCCGGGTCGTCGCTGCGCAGCATCTCCATCAGGTAGCCCCGGTCGTCGGGGATGACCGAGAGGTCTTTGACCTTCACGCCGTCGATCACTTCGCGCCTCCTAGACGAGGTCGACTTCCGAGTTGTCGCCGATCATCAGCCGGCACGCCGACTGCACGGACGGGACGCGCCTCACCGCTGCGTCCACGCCGAGGAGCGAGTCTGCGACGCGACAGCCAGCGCCTTCGATGCGCGAGCCCCGAAGCAGGATCGAGTGCTCGACCTCGGCGCCGATGACCCGGCATCCGTCGCCCACTGCGGTGTAGGGACCGATGTAGGCCTCGCGGATCTCGCACCCGTCGCCGATCACGACAGGGCCGCGGATCGTGGAGCCGACCGTCACGGTATCTCGGCCGGTCGAGACGCGGCCGTGGAATACCGTGCCCTCGCCCGCTTCGCTTGAGATGACCGGCTGCATCGCGTCGAGCATGATGCGGTTGGCCTCCAGCATGTCGTCGAGCTTGCCCGTATCCTTCCACCAGCCGTCGATCACATAGGGGCGCACCGTGTGACCGCTGTCCACGAGCCACTGGATGGCGTCCGTGATCTCCAGCTCGCCGCGAGCGGACGGCTGAATGGCGTTGACCGCCTCGAAGACCGAGGCGTCGAAGAGGTAGACGCCCACGAGCGCGAGATCGGACGCCGGGTCCAGCGGCTTCTCCACCAGGCGCATCACCGAGCCGTCCGCACCGAGTTCCGCGACGCCGAACTGGTTTGCATTGGGCACGTGCGCGAGCAGGATCTGCGCGTTCGAGTCGCCCGCCTCGAAGTCGGCCACGAAACGGGAGATCCCGTTGGCGATGAGGTTGTCGCCAAGGTACATCACGAACGGTTCGCCGGCGATGAACGGCTCGGCGATCTTCACCGCGTGCGCCAGCCCGAGCGGCGCCTCCTGCGGGATGTAGGTGAAGGTCACTCCCCAGCGCGAGCCGTCACCCAGCGCGGCCATGACCTCGTCGGCGGTTTCGCCCACGATCACGCCGATGTCGGTCACACCGGCATCCCGTATCGCCTCGATGCCGTAGAACAGGATCGGCTTGTTGGCGACGGGGACGAGCTGCTTCGCTCGAGTGAACGTGATGGGGCGCAGGCGCGTGCCCTTGCCGCCTGCGAGGACGAGAGCTTTCATCGCACTCCTTGCGTCCGATGGGCTCCGGGGCTTTGCGCATCGTACCGCATGCGTCTGCCGTGGTCTGGCGGGCACATCGCAGCCGCCCACGCCCGGGTCACGGCCTACCGACCGCTCTGCGGACCATCTCGCGCACGCCCTCTTCCAACGTGATGCGCGGCGTCCATCCGAGGAGCTCCCGCGCCAGCGAGACGTCGAAGTAGAAGTCGCCCGTCTCCACCGCCGCCGCAGCCTCCGGCCAGGGCTCCCCCGTGCGGACACTCCCTCTCCCGGCCGCGTGCACGATCATCTCGGCGGCGCGCCTCAGGCTCACGCCTTCGCCGGAGCCGATGTTGATCGCCCTTCCTCGCGACGTGGCGACCGTGGACGACGCGGAGGCGGCGATCACGGCCCGCACGCAGTCCTCCACCGCGATGAAGTCACGAAGCTGCTCGCCGTCTCCGTACAGGGGGATCGCCTCGCCCGCGAGCGCATGGTCGACGAAGGCGTTCAGCACGCCGTAGCCGAGCCGCGCGGGGTCGCCGGCGGTGTGGGGTCCGTACGGGTTGGAGAAGCGCAGGACGATGGTGCGCAGTCCGTAGTCCTCGGCGTACAGATGGTAGTAGGAGTCGCACGCTATCTTGTGGATCGCATACGGGCTCGTGCCACTCAGCGGCTGGTCCTCGCCCACCGGAAGCGAGGAAGGCCTTCCGTATTCGAGCCGGGAGCCCGGGAACACGATGCTCGCCGCGGACGCGATCTCACGGACCGCCTCCAGCAGGACGAGTTGCGCCTCGCAGCTCGTCCTCAGGTCCGACAGCGGGTCAGCCATGCTGCGCACGGCCCCGCTTCCGCCGGCGAAGGCGTAGATGTGGTCGGCGCCCTCGATGGCGCTCCGAACCGCGGCCGCGTCGAGGATGTCGCCGGTCACCGCAGTCACGCCGGCCCTCTTCTCGCGGGGCGGCCGCAGGTCGAACGCGACGACGTCCGCTCCCAGGCCGGCGAGCGACCCGGCAAGGTTGGACCCGAGAAAGCCGCCGGCGCCGAAGACGACGCAGCGCGAGCTGGCGAAGGACCGTTCAAGGTCACTCATGCGCGAGCCTCCTGCCGGAAGCTGAACCGCTTGTTCACGATGTAGGTGCAGATGACGAGCGCCACAGTGAAGATCGCCTGGCTCAGATACGGGTTCAGTCCCAGAGAGCGCGTGAGCCACGGGAAGGCCACCAGGTTCACCGCGAGCGCGCCGATGTAGACCAGCGCGAAGCGCGGGATCTCCTTCCTCAGAGCGCCGGAGGTGCGGAACACCACGTACTTGTAGCCGACATATGCGTTCGCCATCGAGACAGCGTACGCCGCCACGAAGACAATCGCGTAGTTCACCTTCGCGTGGAGCAAGAGGTAGAGAACGGAGAACGCGATCCACCCGAACAGCGTGTTCCACCCACCGATGAGCAGGTAGCGCAGCTGCTGATGGAGCTCCCGGTCGAACAGGACGCGGTAGAGGAGCCGGCGCTGCCTCGCAAGACCTCGCGCGCGCCGCGCGCCCCGCTCGACGTCGGCGTCGGTAACGTCGAAGGCGCGTCGCTCCCGGGTCTTGCGCAGCAGGCGCACCACGTCCTCGGCCTGACTCGCTGAGACCTGGGTGCTCCACGCCGACGACACGATGCGATACATGGCCACCGGCTCGTCCAGGACGTAGACGCTTCCCTGCTCCAACAGCCGCAGCCACAGCTCCAGATCGATGCTGTAGGGGGCGTCGGCGGCAAAGCCCCCGACGCTCTTCGCTGCCGACGCGCGCATCAGCACCGCACACGGCTCGCCGATGAGGTTGGCGCCGCTCCGGACGATCTCGCGGGTGGCGAAGCGGCCCCACACCTTCCCGCGCAGACGACCATTGCCCCGGAGCATGATCCGCCGACCCCGCTCGGTCCCGATCACGCGAGGGCCCGTGACCAGCACGACCTCCGGGTCGGCCTCCAGGCTCGCCACCTCCGCCGCGAGCGAGCCGGGCAGAAGCACGTCGTCGTGCCCCATCACCTTCACGTAGCGGCCCCTCGCCTCGTCCAGCACGCGGTTCCAGTTGCGCGAAGCACCCAGGTTCGTCTCGCCGGTGAGCACCCGCAGCCGCGGGTCGTCGAAGCCGCGCGCGATCTCCACGGTGCGGTCGTCGGAGGCGTCGTCGGCGACGATGACCTCCAGCCCGTCGACCTCCTGCGCCAGCGCAGAAGCTATCGCCTCGGCGATGAAGCGCTCCCCCTGGAAGCTGGGGATGCCGACGGTGACCAGACACGCGGCCTCGCTCATCGGCCCTCTTCGTCCGCTCCGAAGCCCAGCCGCTCGGCCACGAGGTAGAGCGGACGGTGCTTGCTCTCCGTGAACACGCGACCGAGATAGGCGCCGAGCACCCCGATCGACACGAGTTGCACGCCGCCCATGAACAGCACGGCGACCATGATCGCCGTCCAGCCAGGCACGATCATCCCCAGGTCGAAGAGACGGCTGATGACCACCCACAGGCCGGTGAGCGCCGCCAGCACCGTCACGAGCAGACCGAACTGCGTCATGAGCTGCAACGGTCGCACGGAGAAGCTGAGCGCGCCGTCGAGAGCCAGGTGCATCAGCCGCCGAAGGTTGTAGTTGCCGGTCCCGGAGAACCGCGCGTCCCGCACGTACGACACCTCGCAGTGCCGGAATCCCGCCCACGCCACCATCCCGCGCACGTAGCGTGTCTCCTCACGCATCTGCACGAGGGCGTCCACGACCGCGCGGTCGATGAGCCGGAAGTCGCCGGAGTCCACCGGCAGCGGCGTATCTGAGAGCCACTGCATCAGCCGATAGAACGCCGCGGCGGACCAGCGCTTGAACGCGCCCTCGCCCTTGCGTTCGCTGCGCACGCCGTGGACGACCTGGTAGCCCTCGCGCCACTTCGCGACCATGTCGGCGATGGCCTCGGGCGGGTCCTGAAGGTCGTCGTCGATGATGACGACCGCGTCGCCGCGAGCCGCATCGAGGCCTGCGGTGATCGCCACTTGGTGGCCGAAGTTGCGTGACAGCCCGATCACGCGAACGCGCGGGTCCGCGGCCGCTATCCTGCGCAGCGCACCGAGCGCGTCGTCCGGGCTGCCGTCGTTCACGAACACGATCTCGTGTTCCAGCTCCGGACCGAGTCCGGTCAGCGCGGCGGAGAGCCGCCGGTGCGTCTCCGGAAGGATCTCCTCGCTGCCGTAGACCGGCACCACCACGGTGAGAAGGCGCGGGCCGCTCATCGCTCGCCCAGCATCCGCTCCAGCGACACGCGCAGGGCCGGCCCCAGGTCCTTCGAGCGCAGAGCCAGAGCGACGTTCGCCTCCAGCCAGGCAAGGACGTTGCCGGTGTCGAACCCGGGGTCCTGTTCGACGACGGCGTGGATCGTCTCGGTGTGCAGGAGCTCACGCAGCGCGTCGGTGAGCTGGATCTCTCCGCCCGTGCCGGGACTCACCGCGGGGAGCAGCTCCATGACCTTGGGTGTGAGCAGATAGCGGCCGAAGATCGCCAGGTCAGTCGGCGCTTCGTCCGGCGACGGCTTCTCCACCAGATCCGTGACGCGCCAGACGCCCGGTTCCACCTCGTGACCCTGGATCACCCCGTAGCGGCTCACCATGTCTCGAGGCACCGGTGTCACCGCGAGCACCGAGCCCCCGTGCTTCTCGTGAACGGCGGCGAGCCGCGGCAGGCAGTCGTTGCCCGGCACGATCACGTCGCCGAGCAGGACGAAGAACGGCTCGTTGCAGACGTGGGATGCACCGCACAACACGGCGTGTCCGAGGCCCAAGGGCTGCCCCTGCCTCACGTAGAAGACCTGCGCGATATCGGAGACGGCGCACACGGCACGAAGACGCTCCATCGCGCCGTTGCGCTCGAGCATCTCCTCAAGCTCCATGGAGCGGTCGAAGTGGTCCTCGATGGCGCGCTTGCCGCGGCCCGTCACGATGAGCACATCGTCCACTCCGGCCGCCGCGGCCTCCTCGATCACGTACTGGATGACCGGCTTGTCGACGACCGGCAGCATCTCCTTGGGCTGTGCCTTGGTGACCGGCAGGAACCGCGTGCCGAGTCCCGCTGCCGGGATGATCGCCTTCATGACAGCTCCTCCAGGGTCTCGGCGGCCGCGGCGATCGCGATGTCGATGTCCTCGTCGGTGTGTGCGAGGGACGTGAAGGTGGCCTCGTACTGGCTGGGCGCGAGCGTGACTCCCCGCTCCAGCATCCCGCGGAAGAACGCGGCGTATCGCTGCGTGTCGCTGGTGGCGGCGGTGGCCCAGTCGACGACATCCTCGGCCGTGAAGAAAGTGCAGCTCATGGAGCCGACGCGGGTGCAGCAGGTCTCGATGCCGGCCGTCTCGGCGGCCTTGCAGATCCCGCTCGCGAGCCGCGCGCCCTTGCGCTCCAGCTCGGCGTAGACGCCGGGCTTCGACAGCTCGCCGATCAGGGCCAGCCCCGCGACCATCGCGATCGGGTTGCCCGACAGCGTGCCTGCCTGGTAGACGGGACCCAGCGGTGCGAGCCGCTCCATGATCTCCGCGCGGCCTCCGAAGGCCCCCACCGGGAACCCGCCGCCGATGATCTTGCCCAGCGTGGTGAGGTCCGGCGTGACGGCGTAGCGCTCCTGAGCGCCGCCCAGCGCAACCCGGAAGCCCGTGATGACTTCGTCGAAGATGAGCACTGAGCCGAAGCTGTCGCAGACGGCGCGCAGCCCCTCGAGGAAGCCGGGGCGCGGCGGCACGACGCCCATGTTGCCGGCCACGGGCTCGACGATCACTGCCGCGATCCGGTCGCCGCGCGCCTCGAAGGCCTGCACGACGGCCGCGATGTCGTTGTAGGGCAGGACGATCGTGTCGCCTGCGGCGCCCGCCGTGACACCCGGTGTCGAAGGGATGCCGAGCGTGACGAGACCGGAGCCCGCCGACGTCAGGAGCGCGTCCGAGTGCCCGTGGTAGTTGCCGTCGAACTTCACGAACAGGTCGCGGCCCGTGAAGCCCCGCGCGAGGCGCAGGGCGCTCATCGTGGCCTCGGTGCCCGACGAGACCATGCGCACCATCTCGATCGACGGCACCGCGGCGACGACGGCCTGCGCCATCCTCACTTCGAGCTCGGTCGGGGCGCCGAAACTGGTTCCGCGACCGAGCTGCGCCCTCACCGCTTCGAGGACGACCTCCGGGGCGTGGCCCAGGATCATCGGCCCCCATGACCCCACGAAGTCCACGTAGACGTTCCGGTCCACGTCCCACACGCGGCTGCCCTTGGCGTGGTCGTAGAAGATCGGCGCGCCGCCGACGGAGCGGAACGCGCGGACCGGCGAGTTCACGCCGCCGGGGATGACCTTGGACGCCTCGGCCATGAGTTGCTGGGAGCGGGTGGTGTCCATGCGGCGGGACTCCTTCGCTGGGTGTGAGACCGGACGCGGCGCCAGGCCGCGCGCCTCGCATTATCGCATTGACGGCATGTGGGACCGAGGCGGACCGGTCGTGCGCGGGCCCGCTCGGCGTCCCGGGACTGCTACTCGGTCACAGCCCCGGGGGTCGGCTCGTAGACGCAGTATGGCTCCTCTGCCAGGTAGTCGCCGGTCACGGACAGCGCGCGAGCGCGACATCCTCCGCAGACGGCTTTGTACTCGCACCGGCCGCACTTGCCCTTGAGCAGCGAGTAGTCGCGCAGCTCGTTGAACACCTTCGACTCGGTCCAGATGTCGGAGAAGCGCTGCTTCTTCACGTTGCCCAGCTGCATGTCGAAGTAGCCGCACGGCTGCACGTCGCCGACGTGGCTGATGAACGCGAACGTGATGCCGCCGAGGCACCCGCGCGTCATCGCATCCAGCCCGTACTCCTCGCGGGTGACCTTCTTGCCCTCCGCCTTTGCGAGCTGGCGGATGATGCGGTAGTAGTGCGGCGCGTCGGTGGGCTTGAAGTGAAGCGGGCTGGTCTTCTGCCGTTCGTAGGCCCACGCCAGCACCCGCTCGTACTCCGCCGGCGGAAGCTCCTTGTCGAGCAGGTCGCTGCCGCGCCCGGTCGGCACCAGCATGAAGATGTGGAAGGCGTCGACGCCGAGCGACTCGGCGAGGTCGTGCACGGCCTCCACCTTGTCAGAGTTCAGCGTCGTGACCGTCATGTTGATCTGCACGCCCACGCCGTGGGCCTTGGCGATGCGGATTCCTCGGATGGTCTCGTCGAAGCAGCCCGGCTGCCCACGGAAAGCGTCGTGCTCCTCGGCCCGAGGGAAGTCGACCGAGACCGAGATCCTCGGGATGCCGTGCGACGCCATCTTCTCCGCGATCTCGTCGGTGATGAGAGTGGCGTTGGTGCCGATGACGGGCATGGCGCCCCTGGACTGCGCGTAGTCGACGATCTCCCAGATGTCCGGCCGCATCAGGGGCTCGCCGCCGGTGAGGATGATGATGGGGTTCGTGATGGTGACGATGTCGTCGATCGTCGCCTTGATCTGATCGAGGGTGAGCTCGCCCTCGTAGTGGCCGAACTCCGCAGCCGCGCGGCAGTGCGCGCAGCTCAGGTTGCACGAGCGCGTGATCTCCCACGCGATGATGCGCGGCGCCTTGATGCCGGTGCGCTCCTCATATGCGAGCGCCTCGGCGCCGCCTCCGGGCCTGAAGCCGAGAGAGCGCGCGCCACCTTGACGCTGACCGCCTGTCGCGCCGCCCGGATGACCCCCGGGGTGACCTCCCGGGTGGCCCAGCGGGACCGCCACGCCTGCCTCGCCGCAGCCGGCCTCGCCGTCGGCGAGCTCCTGCTCCAACTCTGGGTCCGGGCGGGTGCCCGCACTCTCCACGTCGTCTGACATCTTGGGACTTCCTTGTTCTCGTGGGTGAGAGGGCGGTCAGCCGCGCGCGAGCCAGCGCGCGGCGTCCTTGGCGTGATAGCTCACGATGAGGTCCGCACCGGCCCTCTTGAAGCCGGTCAGGGTCTCGAGCACGACGCGCTTCTCGTCGATCCAACCGCGGGCCGCCGCGGCCTTCACCATGGCGTACTCGCCGGAGACGTTGTACGCGGCGGTGGGCATCCCGAACATCTCCTTCACGCGCCAGAGCACGTCCATGTAGGCGAGCGCCGGCTTGACCATGACGATGTCGGCGCCCTCGTCGACGTCGAGGGCGACCTCGCGCAGGGCCTCGTCGCCGTTGGCGGGGTCCATCTGATACTGCGTACGATCGCCGAATGCTGGAGCGCTGTCAGCCGCCTCACGGAACGGCCCGTAGTAGCCCGACGCGTACTTGGCGGCGTAGCTCATGATGGGCAACTCGACGAAGCCCTCGCCGTCGAGCGCGGCCCGGATGGCCGCCACCCGCCCGTCCATCATGTCGGAGGGCGCGACCATGTCGGCGCCGGCCTCGGCGTGGCTTACCGCCGTCTGGGCGAGAAGCTCCAGCGTGACGTCGTTGATCACGCACCCGCCCTCGTCGAGCGCGCCGCAGTGGCCATGCGACGTGTACTCGCACAGGCAGACGTCCGTGATGCGATACAGGTCCGGCGCCTTCTCCTTCAGCCGACGCAGCGCCTGCTGCACGATCCCGTTCTCCGCGTAGGCGCCGGTGCCCGCCTCGTCCTTTGTCTCCGGCAGGCCGAACAAGATGACCGCGGGTATGCCTGCCTTCAGCAGCTCGTCAGCCTCACGGTCCAGTTGGTCGACCGAGACCTGGAAGACGCCGGGCATCGAGGAGACCTCGTCACGCACGCCGCTGCCGGGCTTCACGAACAGCGGGTAGATGAGATCGCCGGCGTCGAGAGAGTTCTCGCGCACCATGCGACGGATCTGCTCGTTTCGGCGAAGGCGCCGCATACGGACCGTCGGGAACTCCATCTTGTTCCCACCTCTCCTAGTCGACGAAGGGTTCGATGTCGATGGGTTCGCCCGTCGCGGAACGCGACGGCGTCACGCCCACGCCAGAAAGACCGTCGAGGCGGCCCTGCATCCGGGTCACGGCGGCCTCAAGCGCCTCGATGCGCAGCCGGATCCCGCGGATCCTCACGGCAAGGATCGGCACGCCGATGACGACGAGGGCCACGACCACGGCGATCAGGACGACGTCCACGTGCCTCACTCCTTCACGCAGTCGGGGCGCAACCGGTCCGGCTGCGCCCCGACATAGTCTACTTGGTGGAGACGAGCGGATTCGAACCGCCGACCTCTGCCGTGCGAAGGCAGCGCTCTCCCAACTGAGCCACGTCCCCACACCATGCCCGTCGCCGTTCGACAGGGCCTAGATACTATGCCCACCCGCGCGCCGGTTGTCAAAAGCCGGCGGACCTCGCTCGCATCGGCTGAGTGACGGCTCACGCCCGCTTCACTCCCCACCGTGCGAGTACTTCCGGATGTGCACGTCGTCCACGACGATGATCCCGCCCGACACCATCTCGTCGAGACGAGGCATCACCGCATCGACCCGCTCCGGCGTGTCCACGAAGACGATGGCCACAGGCAGGTCCTCGGACAGTCTCAGGATGTTGGCGCTGTGCACGCGACTGCTCTTGCCGAACCCCATCTCGCCCTTGAAGACGCTCGCACCTGCGCACCCCTCGCGGCGAAGCAACTCGACGATGGACTCGTAGAGCGTGTGACCCTTCCAGTGGTCCGACTCCCCGATGTAGATCGTCACGCGTTTGCCAGGTCCGTCGATATGCATCTCGAGCGTCCTCCCTTAAAGGACCCGTCCGACCACGAGACCGGCCACGACGGCAACGAGCCCCGCGAGCGCGGAGCCGAACATGTTGAGCGTGCCGCTCAGCACGAGCCCTCTCTCGATGAGCGCGATGCTCTCGTACGACAGAGTGGAGAAGGTCGTGTAGCCGCCGAGGACACCCACGCCCACGAACAGCCGCCAGGACGGCGGCACGATGCCCCGCTCGACGGACAGCGCCATCACGATGCCGAGCAGGAAGGCGCCGCTGACGTTGATCGCCATCGTGTGCCATGGGAACGACGCGCCCCAGCGTTCGGCGAGCCAACCCCCCACCGCGTACCGCAGGCCGCCGCCTATCCCCGCACCGGCCACGACGAGCGCGATATCGCTCAGCTGCATCAGCAGGCCTTCCCCGCGAGCGCCTCGACCAGAGCTTCGACGAGCGAGCCGGCATCGGCTTCGGCGGCCTCGACGTCGGGCTCCCTCCCTAGTTCGCGAAGAGCCTGCGACGTCACCGGACCGATACTCGCCACGCACACGCCTCGGAGAGCTTCCACCGGCTCGGTCCCTGCCTGGCGCAGCACTTCGAACAACCGCCGTGCGATGCCCCCGCTCGAGAGCGTGACGATGTCGACCTCGCCCGCGACGAGCCGGGCGAGCGCCTCCTGTGACGGTTCTACGGGCAGCAGCCGGTAGACCGGCACGACACTCACATCGAAGCCGAGGGCACGCAACTGGTCCGGGAGCAGCTCCCGCGCGTCGGCCGCACGCGCGATCAGGACGCGCGTCTCATTCGATCCCGGCAACGAACCGAAGCTCTCGACAAGGCCCTCGGAGCGGAAGCTCTCGGGTACCATCGCGGGTTCCAGCCCGTGGGCCCGCAGCGCCTGCGCCGTCGCGCGCCCCACCACAGCCACGCGGGTGCCCGCCAAGCCGCCCGCGTCGCGACCGAGCGCGACGAGCCGGCTGAAGAAGCGCTCGACCCCGTTGCTGGAGGTGAGCACGAGCCAGTCGAACGTGTCGAGGGCGCTGATGGCGGCGTCGGCCGGTCCCCAGTCCTCGGGGTCGGCGACTCGGATGACCGGCATGGCGAGCACCTCGGCGCCGAGTGCCGCAAGCCGCTCGGCGAGCGCGCCCTCCTGCCCCGCCGCCCGCGTCACGAGGACGACCTTGCCCGACAGGGGCGGTCCTTCTTCCCTCGCGAGCCCCCGCATGGGCAGCCTCAGGTCTCGAGGAGTGTGTCGACGCGGCCGTCGGCGCCCGCCGCCGTCCGCACGTCGGCGAGCACGTCGCCGGCGCCCTTCTGCAGCAGGGTCGCCGTCATCTCACGGCCCACCGACTCGCCCTCGTCGAGGGCGCCCTCCACGGTGGCTCGGATCACGCGGCTGCCGTCGAGCGAAGCGACGACGCCGTCCATGACGAGCCCTTCACCCTCGATGCGCGCGTTCGCTCCGATGGGCACCTGGCACCCGCCCTCCAGCAGGCGCATGACGACCCGCTCGGCCTCGACGCAGGTCATGGTCATCGGGTCGTTGAGCTGGGCGCAGGTCTCGAGCAGGAACTCGTCGTCGGCTCGGATCTGCACACCTATGGCTCCCTGCCCCACGGCCGGCACCATCTGCGCGCTGGGGAGGTAGTGGCTGATGCGGTCCGCCCAGCCCATCCGAGTCAGGCCCGCGGCCGCAAGCACCACCGCGTCGACCTCGCCGCTCTCGGCCTTGCGCATGCGCGTGTCGAGGTTCCCGCGCACGTCGACGATCTCCAGGTCCGGGCGCACAGCCCGCAGTTGGGCGATGCGGCGAAGCGAGCTCGTACCTACTCGCGCCCCCTGTGGAAGCGTCTCCAACGTGAGCCCGCCGCGGGAGACGAGCACGTCCCGGGGATCGACCCGCTCCGGCATCGCCGCGATGACGAGCCCTTCGGGCACCTCGGTGGGCACGTCCTTCATCGAGTGCACGGCGACGTCGATCGTGTCCGCGGCGAGTTCGACCTCGATCTCCTTCGTGAACAGACCTTTGGAGCCGACCTTGGCGAGAGGCACGTCGAGCACGCGGTCACCCGTCGTGTGGATGATCTGGAGGCACACCTCCAGACCTGTCAGCCCCTCGATGCGCGCGCGGATGTACTCGGCCTGCCACACCGCGAGCTTGCTACCGCGAGTACCGATCACCAGCCTGCGTTCAGCAGCCAAGGCTCTCCTCCGTCCCTCCCTGTTCGGGCGACTCCAGGGGTCGCGGCGTGACGCGCGGGCCGTGGCGACGCGCGGGGTCGCGGTCCTCGGCGTCGAGCCCGTAGAGTTGACGGGCCGCCTCCACTGTCGAGTACCCGTCCTTCTCCCCGGCCGACCGGCGCAGTCGGGCCGTCGGCTCGTGCAGCATCTTCTTCACTATCGCCTGCGTCAGCGCTTCGATCGTCGCGACGTCCTTGTCCGAGAGAGCCCCGAGCCGGCGGAGCGCCCGACTCGTCTCTTCCTCTCGGACCTGCTCGGCGCGGGCCCGGATCTCGGCGATCGTGGGCACGACCTCCATCGAGTCCAGCCACCTGGCGAAGGAGCCGGTCTCCTCCTCGATGATCACCTCGGCGCGACGCGCCTCGCGGGTCCGCTCTGCGAGGTTGGACTGGACCACGCCGTTGAGGTCGTCGATGTCGTAGAGGAAGACGTTCGAGAGATCGTTGACCGCAGGATCGATGTCCCTTGGCACGGCGATGTCGATCAGGAAGAGCGGGCTGCGACGCCCCCGCGTCGCGGCGGCCACCTGTTCGCGACCCATCACGAAGCCCGGAGCCGCCGTCGACGTGATCACGATGTCGGCCTCGCGCATCCGCTCGAAGAGCTCTTCGTAGGGAACCGCCTGCCCTTCGAAACGCTCGGCGAGATCGACGGCGCGCTCCCAGGTCCGGTTCGCCACGAGGACGGCGCGAACGCCCTGACTCACGAGATGCTTCGCAGTGAGCTCGCTCATCTTGCCCGCGCCGACCACCAGCACGGTGCGGCCGGCGAGAGTCGCGAACACCTTCTTGGCGAGCTCGACGGCCGCGTAGCTGATCGAGACGGCGCTCTCGCCGATGGCAGTCTCGGTACGGGCGCGCTTGCCCACCTCGAAGCTCTGGCGGAAGAGACGGTTGAGCACACGGCCGGCGGCGCCGTTATCGAACGACGACTCGTACGCCTCCTTGGCCTGGTGGAGGATCTGCGCCTCGCCCAGCACCATCGAGTCCAGCGAGCACACGACGCCGAAGAGGTGGCGCACCACCGCCTCGCCCTCGAGCACGTAGAGGTAGCGCATGAGTTCCTCATGGTCGAGCTGGTGGAACGAGGCGATGAAATCGACGACCGCAGACGACCTGCCCTCGCCCGTCGTCACCGCGTAGACCTCGGTGCGGTTGCAGGTGGACAGGATCACCGCCTCCGCCACGTCGGGCGATGACAGCAGCACGGAGAGCGCCTCCGCCTGCCTGGGCTCCGGGAAGGTGAGCCGTTCGCGTATCTCGATGGGCGCGGTCCTGTGGGACAGGCCGACGACAGTGAGGTGCATGCGAGCTACGCGGGCTTCCGTGTGGGGTCAGGGGATGGTGCACGCAGCAGCGGGCATCCCCGTGTCGTGGCAAAGGTACGCCCCCGCCGGAGCGATGCGTGTTGTTCAGGCAAGCGTGGCCCGGCGGGGGCGGTGTCCAGCACATGAGCACGCATGCTGCCGTCGCTCGCCTGAACGTGGTCGATCGTACCACCGGGTCGAGACGCCCGGCAAAGGAGGCGCGGCCCGGTCATCTTCCCGGCACCGCGAAGACATGGAAGCCGGCAGGAACGGTCCGGGCCGTGACGGCCAGGACCACGACGAGGG
>Ga0073936_10006609_pt1 | contig 15238 bp, 11 predicted proteins | sample AliMusrvi5mmetaG_FD_87041 | JGI IMG/M metagenome (GOLD analysis project Ga0073936, IMG submission 87041) | Freshwater lake bacterial and archeal communities from Alinen Mustajarvi, Finland, to study Microbial Dark Matter (Phase II) - Alinen... | ecosystem: Environmental > Aquatic > Freshwater >... | reverse complement strand
TGGCTCGGGTGTCCCCCGCAATGCGGGAGACACCCGAGCCAAGCCCTTTGTTATTACAAATACTAATGGCGGAGAGGAAGGGATTCGAACCCTTGAACGGGTTTTGCCCGTTACACGATTTCCAGTCGTGCTCCTTCGACCAGACTCGGACACCTCTCCGCGTGGTATATTCAACCAGCTTTCGCGGGTGCAAAAGCTGGTTGAATATACCACGCACATCGATTTGTGTCAATGAGAATGCCACAGTGCTCAGGAGTTTCGGTTTTATATTCAGGAGTGCGGATGTTCTGCGAGATGTATTGACCGGACTGTCATGTTAACGTCCGTAGTCCGCGCCCGCCGTGGCGCGTGTTTTCGTTTATCAACGCCGGTGGGATGGTGCTGTCATTTATGAATGGTGGAAACACCAAAATCCCAAATCTACCTAACAACGATACTCCTGCCACAGTACTATTTATCAAGGCGTTCCAGAAAGGCCAGTGGATTTTGTTCCATGACAATAACCACCTCCGCCTCGGTCAGGCCGGCGCCCAGACCGACGGTGCGCGCGAAGGCAGGGGTGTGCAGGTCATGCGTGGCGTGGGAATCGGAATTAATGAGCAGGCGCGCACCGGCGGCGCGACCTACTGTCACCACACGGCCATTGCCCAGCGAGTGCCCGCCGCGGCTGGTTACCTCAATAAAGATCCCGCGCGCGGCCGCCTCAGCGGCATCCTCCGGGGTGAGCAATCCGGGGTGCGCGAGCAGGTCCACATCGTCGCAGCGCACCGCGGCGGCATTGGTGCCGGGCGGTACCGGCTCGACGGGGGATTCGCCGTGCACGTTCACATAATCCGCGCCCAGCGCTTTCGCTGCGCGCGCCAACTCGGCAATCGATGCCGGGGGCACATGGGTGAGCTCAACTCCCACCAGCACGCGGATCTCCGGCACATAACGTGCGAATAACTCCACCTCGCGCCGCAATGCCGGGATGACGATCTCCAGATTGCTCGCGCTGCCATGATCGCTGATGCCCAGCAGCGCATAACCATTCACCTGCGCGCGGCGAATCAACTCCGCCGGCAATAATTCGCCATCACTCAAGAAACTATGCGTATGAAAATCGGAAAACATGATAAGATATATTTGACAACCGTGTGTAGTGTCCTTTTTTGAACCACGAAAGACACGAAAAGGGCGAAAGACACGAAAAAATTCTTCTCTGCGAGAAAGGAATGATTCAACTACTGACAGCAACACCGGCGCACTGGCAGATTATCCCTGTTACCCCGATGGCAATGCGGAATACGCTTCACCGGTGGGCGCAGGCGCATTTCTGGTGGGAAGTAGTAAAGGGGAAGCAGTGAACGATACCGGAGATTTGCGACCGATCAACCTGGCTCCTGTGTCTTCTCGCGAGCAGCGTGATAATGTGGTGACGGCGAAAAATCCCTCGCGCCAGGGAGCGTTATTCCTGAATATCACCAATAATCAATACGGCGCCTATAAAGCAAGCATGGAAGAAAGGCGAGCAATTTCAGGTCATCGCCGGGCCACAGAACCATATCAGCATTGGTAAATTCGGCATCGAAGGCAGTCTGCTCCCGCAGGACTTCGTTACCGGGCTCTGGGTCTATAACTGGTCAGACCGCCTGAGCAATGACCCAGGACTGTATCTGCTAGGCGGTTGGAGCTAGGGATTGGCGGTAGACCTGGATCCGCGTGGGTTGAGTTCCGGCGTGGTAGTGAATGGCAAAGCGAATCCCACCGGCGCCGCCTACCTCGTGCCCTCGGATACCAACGGCTTGCGTTTCGACAAAGTGCCGGTGGTGATATCCGGTCATTCGCAAACCGGCGAAGTGGCTTTCACCCAGGACCGGCATAACGGCGCGACCATCCTGAGTATCGGCCGCGACCAGCTCAAACTGGGAGAGGACGTGACGCTCAAAGGCAATGCCATGCCACGCGGGCACGCTGCTTTCTCCGGCGACGGCAAGACAACCGCGTTCACTATAAAATTCCCTCATCCCTATAATGAAGCACCTTATGTCGTCGCCTCCGCTAACCTGCCCATCGGCATGGGTATCACCGACGTCTCGACTGAGAGTACCACAATCCGGTTCGCCACCCCACCGGCAGTTGGGAAGGGGAATATTGTGATGACGTGGATGGTAATGGAGTAGTGGGTAGTGATCAGAAATCAGTAAACAGTGATCAGTTTGGGTGGAATTTTATTCACTGCTACTTCGAATCCTTCGTGTCTTTGAGTCTTTGTGGTGAAAACAAGTCCATCCAGTGAACGCTCGCAGAAAGGCGTTGCGGTTCAAACTGCTCACTACTAACTATTTACTACTCGTAAGGGCGCGGCGCAAAATATCCCTCGGGACATTGTTGGCGACTTCGACGTGTCCCATCTGCGTGGGCAACACGAAGCGCACGGCGCCGGCAACGGCTTTTTTGTCGCTTTCCATCAGGCTCATCAGCACACTGGGATCGGATTGCGGTAAGTGGGTGGGGAGGCCAAAGCGTTCCAGCAGATGAATGAGGCGATGCACCGTCTCGACGGGCAACATGCCCATGCCGTGGGCAATGCGCGCGGCGATGACCATGCCGATTGAGATGGCTTCCCCGTGGGTATAGCGCTCGTAATTGGTTGACGTTTCCACCGCATGCGCGACGGTATGCCCGTAATTCAAAATGATGCGCAAGCCGGATTCTCGCTCATCCTCACCGACAACGACCGCCTTTATCTGACATGAGCGGCGCACAATATGTTTGATGCACGGCGGCTCTAGCCGCAGGATGCCTTCCACATGCCCTTCGAGATAGGCGAAAAAATCCTCGTCCCAGATCACCCCGTATTTGATCACTTCGGCAAGGCCGCTGCGCAATTCACGCAGCGGGAGAGTGGCGAGTGAGTTCGGGTCGATGAGCACGACTGCGGGTTGAAGAAAGGCGCCGATCATGTTTTTCCCCAGCGCATGATTGACGCCGACTTTGCCCCCGACGGAGCTATCCACCATGGCTAACAGGGTGGTGGGGATTTGCGCGAAACGGATGCCGCGCAGATAAGTAGCCGCCAGGAATCCGGCAAGGTCACCGATGACCCCGCCACCGAGCGCGACGATCACTGCCTTGCGGTCGACTTTACGCTGGATGAGTTCACCGTAAAGCCGGGTTGCGGTTTCCATGCTTTTATAGCGTTCTCCGGCTGGCACGAGCAAAGTATGGTGCGGTAGGCCGGCGTCTTCCAGGTTGGCGCGCACCGCATCGCCATAATTGCGATCTATATCGCGATGGCTGATTATCACTGCCGAACTGATGCGGTCCGGCAAACCGGCAAGTTGGGCGCCGATCCAGGCATGGCATTCTTCCTGAATATGAATATCATACGACCGTTCACCGAGATTGACGTGTACCCGGTTGAGCCAATCCAGCATGCGCTCAACCACTGCTGCCGGCTCTACATCAGTGGTGTCCACCATGACATCAGCCTGGGCATAGGAAGACTGGCGGGCATCCAGCAGTTCGCGAATTCTTGCCATAGGATCTGCCACCTGCAACAAGGGGCGTTGACCCGGCTGCGCCGATACTCGCTGATAAATCGTGGCGGGATCCGCAGTCAAGCATATGAGCGCTCCCGCCCGTTTCGCCAACGCGCGATTCTCTTCGGAGTTGAGTGCGCCACCGCCCAGCGCGAGCACATGGCTCTGCTCCTGCAGCAATGACGCCAGCACGTGTGTTTCCAGTGCGCGAAAAGCGGCTTCGCCATCCTCAGTGAAGATCTGTGGGATTGCTTTCCCCGCAAGGGTAGTGATACGGTCATCGCAATCCGCGAAGGGAAGATGCAATACCTCGGCGAGCGCGCGGCCCACCGTGCTCTTCCCCGTGCCCATAAATCCGGCGAGGAGGATATGACTCATGCTTGTGCCTCCTTTAGGCTCTAATGTTACTCTGAACGACAACATGTTGTAAATTTGAGTGGCCCGTCTGTGGTCGTCTCCGTTTTCGCTTTCATGACACCTGGGAAGATCCTGATTTGTCGTTCAGAGCAACATTAGAGCCTGATAATAGCGATAAGAGAGCGGCAGACTAAATCCGACGCGAAAAGCGGGGACAGGTATCACATTTTCCATGAAGCTATCTCACGTTTAGAAGGGAACTGTGGAAAATGTGTACCAGCCTGTCCGCCGTAGCTTTAGCGAAGGTGGGTCCCCGTTTTTCGCTTACCGGCTCTTTTGTTTCATTTTGCGGCCCGAAGGACCAACAAGACCCGATTAACTGTGAAAGTTACACAATCGATATGGTTGATCGATCTATTGGTTCCGGCTTGGCCGGTTTAGGTGAAGAATCTCGTTACTCAAAGCAGTTCTGCGCTGTACGGCGTCGGCTAATTCCCGGAATGAATCTGCACTGAATTGCTCTACAATACAGGAAGTAAGTACAAACGCCGTCATCGCCTCGGCGACCACACCTGCGGCGGGAACCGCACAGACATCGGAACGCTCCGCATGCGCCTGGACAGCGTTTCCGGTGGACAAATCGACGGAAGGCAACGGGCGAGATAACGTGGGGATGGGCTTCATGGCAATCTGCATCATCAGCGGTTCGCCGTTAGTCATGCCGCCTTCTACCCCGCCGGCATTATTCGTATGGCGCACAATGCGCGTTCCCTCTGCATACAAGGCATCATGCACTTGTGAGCCAGGCCGTTGCGCAACGTCAAATCCCAGGCCGAACTCAACGCCTTTGATAGCGGGAATGCTCATCAACGCACCGGCAAGCTGTCCATCAAGCCGGCGATCCCACTGCACGTGGCTGCCCAAACCGACCGGTAAACCGGTGACGATCACCTGCACGATGCCGCCCAGCGTATCACCTTCCCGCGCTGCCTGGCGAATGCGCCCGCGCATGCGTTCCGCGGCATCGGCATCGGCGCAACGCAGATCCGAGGCTTCCGCCGCGATAGCCCACTCGAAGGGATCGCTTCCCGTGGGATGCGCTTCCACGCCACCGATGACCAGCACATGACTCATGATGCTAATGCCCAATGCATCCAGCACACAACGTGCCACCGCGCCCGCTGCCACACGCGCCGCTGTCTCGCGTGCGCTGGAACGTTCCAATATATTGCGCAAATCATCGGTATCATATTTGATCATCCCGGGCAAGTCGGCATGACCCGGACGCGGCAACGTGATGGGCGGCACCGGCGTTTCCGGGGTGGAGAACTGGCTCATGCGCTCAGTCCAATTCACCCAATCCCGGTTTTCGATGAGCAACGCTATCGGCGAACCAAGCGTTTTGCCGAAGCGTACCCCGGATAGGAAGCGCGCGGTATCATGTTCGATCTGCATGCGCGATCCGCGCCCAAACCCAACCTGGCGACGCGCCAACTGGCAGTTAATAGCGTCTTCGCAAATCGGCACACCCGACGGCATCCCCTCAACAATGGTCGTCAGAGCGGGACCATGCGACTCACCCGCGGTTAAAAAACGCAACAATGGATGCTTCTCCCTTGGAAAAGATTCAGGATTCAGGATTCAGGATTTTCGTCCTGCGATCCGGAACTGCATACAGAAGAGTATACCCGGTAGAGTGAGTTGCAGGCAAGGTAGAGGCGGTAAATCGGCAGGAGTATCGTTTGAGATTCAGGATTTAAGATTCACGATCCAGGATATTTCTGCCTGTTGCTGACTGATAAAACTGTCATGCAGACGTCTGTAGTCCGCGCCCGCCGTGGCGCGTGTTTTCGTTTATCCACACTTGTTGGGTGGTGTTGGCATTTATGAATGGTGGAAACACACAATTCCAAAATCTACAATCTGAAAACGATACTCACGGTGCATTGGTGCTAACCTGCATTATTCATAACTATTTCGGATAATGCTCACTTATCCCGGCAGTCTTTAATGTTTCATGAAAAATCCGGGTTAAACAATCTGCTGTGAGTGAAATCATTGTCGCATTTTCCGTCCGCGAAGGCGGACATCCGGCGCGTAGCGCCCAGAGGGAGGATTTCAATCCTCACGAGCTTCAACCATAGGTCCTTTTTTCGTGAGGATTGAAATCCCTTCTAGCCTGCATTATTCATAACTATTTCGAATAATGCCGGTTAGCCCGGCAGTCCTTATTTTTCATGATTATCCGTATTAGTAGTTAATGTCGCATTGCACGGTAAATTTCATTTTGCCGTTGATCTCTTTGTCGTTAAACCAGACCGGGCCAGCCAGCAGATCAATGTTTGGCGTGAAATAGTAGTATAAACCGGCTCCACCACCACCGATCGCATTTGTCCCGGTGGCCCAATCCGCCGCAAATACCACTTTGTCTTTAATCAATACTTTGTCATAGGCAACCATCGCGCCGGTGTTGTCAATTGAATTCACAGTGTCTCCGAAGCCCAGTGCGGTCTTATTCCCGACATAGTATGCCGCACTCAACCTGCCCAGGTTATTCGGTAGACTGCGTCCGACCAGAAAATACACGACATCCTGATTGGTTTGCCCAGCCTTGGTGCCTACATTGAAAATGCCTATTTCCAAAGCTGGAGCCCATGGCTTCAATGTTAGCTCAGGGTAGCCGACTTTTACGTTGAAATACGCGGGATTCTTTGTTGGCACCATAAAATCGACGCCATACTCAAACGCCAGTCCGTTCTTAAATGCGGCCCCTTTCGTCAGGCCATAGTCTACCGGAAATGCCGGAACATTATCAGTTGTCGGATTACCAAATCGATTGTACGTATCATAGGTGATATGCGTCTGGTTGGCTGGTTGAAAATCCAGTGTGCAGGGAGTCCAAAAGGTCGTTGACGGTGTTGCCATGGCAATACTCGTCAAAATGCCGACCAACATAGTGACTGTGGCAGCGCTCAGTAATTTCTTCATCTGTAAATCCTCCTTTTTGAATGGAATGTCCGTATCGGAAATCCACGTCAATCCTGACGGGATAGCGAGCAAAGGCATGCTCGCCACAAGCAATTACGTTACGATCATTTTATACATGGCTAACCTCCCGAAAATTTTTTGCTGTCTTATTATTGCCTGCGTAAATTGCCAGGAGTTTACACTTGTGTTACGAATAAATATCATGGCACTTTTTTTAGCGCGAAGATCTGAACAAATGAGTCAGGTTTCATATTGCCTGTCCGCCGAAGCTTTAGCGAAAGTGGAAGCCAGATTCGTAATAGCAGATCGTTGAACTTTGAACTATAAACAGACGAAGCTCCGCCTCAAACCGCCCAGTACGCGGCATGGGCATTCGTTTACGATGCGGTTTTCGTATTGGGAGGTTTGAGGAGGAGCTTCGTTAGCTTGATTAACTCGGAATCTGGGTATAGACACATCATGAGAAAGCTTATCCTCACGCAATTTATGTTCACCATGTTGTGCTGTGCGCTTTGCGTGCAACAACCATTGCGGGCTGCCGACTTGCGTTGTGGAGTTACGCTGCCCATGGGGTTGACGCGGGAGGCAGCGAGTGCGTTCTTCGCGCACGCAAAAGCGCTGGGCTTCAAGCAGGTGCGCGTGCGGGCGGAATGGCCGCGCATACAGGCGCAAGCCGGTCACTGGGAATTCACCTGGCTCGATCAGTGCATTCAGGATGCCCGGCAGGCTGGTTTCACGATTACTCTGGTCTTTGGTCCCGCACCTGCCTGGACGGTACCCTATTTGTCAGCCTCAGAAGTCGCGGCATTGGCGCGCGCCGTTCCCGATTTACCGGCATACCAGCAGTATGTAACGGCCGTCGCTAAACGCTATCAGACGAGTGTGGCGTTCTTCCAGGTTTGGGAACGCCCTTCGGTAACCTGCTTGCTGGCAACACCACAGGATGTTTATGAACTCTTTCGTACTGCCGTCAAAGCCGTCCATCGCGTTAATCCGTTGCTGCAAGTCATCCTTCCGGAACCTGGCGATGTCAATATCTTCTGGATTGACGGCTATTATAAGCATGCGCAGGGGTTGGAACTACCGGATATCTTGCAGTTATCCCCCATCCAGTTCACGCTGCGTCCGCAAGTTTTCTGGTGGCGTGTCCCGGCATTATGCAAACATGTCTTTACGACTCACCGCGCGCCGAAGCTCTGCTCGGAGATCCAATTGCGCAAGAGCACGCCAGAGGTGGCATTCGCCGCCGCGACCACCTCCTTACTGGAGAATATCCCCACCACGATCTTCACTATCGCCTCGCCCGCTGACCTCGATGCCCCAGAGATAGCGGCAGGCCTTCAGACTATCGCGAGCTTACAAGGCTCAACTTATACCGGATGGACATTGCTCGCTATAGACACGCCTGCCGGCATCTTCCATCAAGGCACGACCTCCATTGCCCTCGTGTTTCCTCTTACGGATAGCCAGCTTCTCTGCGAGCCGGCCGCTCATCCGGTGAGTGCCTCCAGCATTGCCGTGCCAGCGGGAACAGTTACCGTGACCAGGCTGGGAGGGGTATCACAGACTGTGCCGGTGACAGGCAAAACGGTTATTACGCTGCCTTCACATCCCACGCACTTATCCGGTTTGGCGGTATCTCCCATAGCGGGTACGCCGGAAATCAACTTGCCGGAGATCACCGGATCTGAGGTGTCTCTCGACTTATCGGGAAATGATCCCGCCGGTCTTCATCTGGTAAGCGATCTGTCTGGAGGGCAATACAGTCAGAAGAACATCGAGGGACGTATTATCACCAGCACAATAAAAGAGATTGCACCATGGATTCATGTCAAGGTGCCGGATAACTTCCTCTTTTTCAATCCGGCTCACCTTCCGATAGATGTAACCGTAGATGTATTAGGCGCAGAGAAGAGCGAAGCTTGCGGATTTAATCTCTACTATGACGCGCTCAACGATATGCGCTTTTCGAACTGGCAGTGGATCGAAGTTGGAAAGGAACACGTCTTTTCCTACACCTTTCGGCTGAATGACGCTTTATTTGTCAGCCGTTCAGGTTATGACTTTCGCCTCTGTATGGGTGGCAGCTCGGAGAGTGTGCGCGTAGTCGATATCCGCGTGCGCAAGATCGAAAAGCCTGCTCAATAGTAAAAGCAGGAAATAGCTACAGAATGCACGAACTACCATAACACGACTTTTTTGCAGCAAGGGGATCGCATGCGCTCAGGAATTGTCTGCTCTGGCGTTTCCTGTCTCGACCTGTTTCTGCTTGGCACGGAACCACTGGTCACACGGGAAAGTCTGTCAATGGTGCACGAGACACAATATCGCGCCGGTGGGGCCACCTCTAACACCGGTCGAGCGTTAATGCGCCTGGGGATGCCGGTCGAATATATGACAGTACTCGGTGCTGATCCGAACGGCGAGATATTGCTCAACCTTTGGCAGCAAGATGGTATTGATACCCGCTTCGTCGTCCGTTCGCGGGAGGCCGGCACCGCGTTAAGCACGCTGCCGGTCTATCAAGACGGCAAGCGCGGCGTTTATTTTTGCCCGGGCACCAATGCCATCATGGATCTGGCCAATCTCTTCGGTGAGCAACGCGAACATCTGGCAGCGCTGCGGGAGCGGCTCGCATTTCATATCGGTTATCCTCCGCTGATGCGCCGCCTGCAAGGAGCGGCGCTTGCCGAACTACTGAGCGTGGTACGCGATACCGGAGTACTGGTGTCATTGGATACCACTCCGGTTGCGGATGATACCACCCTCTACCAGATGCTGGCGCCTGCCTTGCCAATGGCGCATATGTTCACGCCGAATATCGAGGAAGCTTCACAGGTAACCGGGCAATTCACCATGCTGGCCGCGCGCGCTCAGGCTGCCGCGCAGGCAGCGGGGGAATCGCGCGACATTGAGGATGTTGTCACCGTCGCGGAACTGCAAGGCATTGGCGAGCGCTTACTATGCGAAGGCGTGCCTATCGTCATTATTACCCTGGGCCCGAACGGTGCCTATCTCTGTACCGGGGATACACAGGCGCTAAGCGCTGTGCCGCAGGCGCCGAATGATCTGTCCGGCTGGGTTAACCAACGTCTCTATGTTCCGGCTTATCAGGTGGACGGTCCGTTGAATACTACCGGAGCAGGCGACACCTTCACTGCCGGCATCCTCACCGGCATCTGTAAAGGCCTACCATCATTTCGCGAAATCGCCCAACTTGCGCACTGCGCAGGCGCCCTTCATGTCGATCTCTCCCGTGGCGCCTGCACTTTCGCGGAAGTCCAGGCAGCACTACCCTCTCTGCGTGTGCGTCTTCCGCGCAATCCTGCGTTGCGCGCACTAGCCGAAGCTTTCGGCAGTGCGTAAACGCACACGGAAACACGGAAACACGGAAACACGGACGGACACGGACATCAAAAATCCTGAATCCTGAATCCTAAAATTTCATAGGAGGTGTTTTATGTCATACCCCGCTATAATCACATCCGAGGCGGAACTTGATGAGTTGATGTCGCGTCCGAGCGAGCAATTGGTCGCGTTGATGCGAGCATTGAAAGGCGACATCATGTTGCTGGGGGTTGCCGGTAAGATGGGTATATCCCTGGCACGGCTGGCGGTTCGCGCTCTGCAAGCCGCGGGAGTGAAGAAACAGGTATTCGGCGTCTCACGCTTTACTGATCCGCCGGCGCGCGCGGCGCTGGAAGATGTCGGAGTTGCGACGATTGCCTGTGATTTGCTCGAACCAGCGCAACTCGCGATGTTGCCTTTGGTTGAAAATATCATATACATGGCGGGACGAAAATTCGGCACAGAAGGTCAAGAGGAGCTGACCTGGGCAATGAATACACTGGCGCCCGCACAGGTATGCCGTCAATGCCGTGACAGCCGCATCGTGGCTTTTTCTTCCGGCAATATCTATCCACTGGTGCCAATTAATTCTCCGGGATGCAAGGAGACCGAGGCGCCTAATCCGGTGGGTGAATATGCGCAATCGTGCCTGGCCCGAGAACGCATCTTCCAGTATTTCAGCCGCATCCATGGCAACCCTGTCTGCTTGCTGCGTTTGAATTACGCCATTGATTTGCGTTATGGCGTGCTGCATGATATCGCGCAAACGGTGTGGGCTGAACAACCCGTGCCGCTCATGGTGCCATTTTTCAACTGCATCTGGCAGGGGGACGCCAACGCGCAAGCATTGCTCGCGCTCGAACATTGCGCCAGCCCGGCGCGGGTGCTGAATATCACCGGGCCGGAGATTGTATCCGTACGCGAAATGGCACTGGAATTCGGACGCTTGATGGGACGGAAGGTGATGTTTTCCGGTGAAGCCGGCACGCAGGCTTTTCTGAACGATTCCTCACTGGCCACAAACCTTTTCGGGCCGCCAACGATCCCACTGGCGCAACTAATTCCCTGGACCGCGGACTGGGTGATGGCGGGTAGACGGTCGTTGGGCAAACCAACGCATTTTGAGGTGAATACCGGGAAATACTGAATTTACCTTAATACCTTACGCCTGCGAAACAGCGATAAAAACGATCATTGTTACGTATATTGATAGTTCGATCGCAGTTTCGCAGGCGTAAGGAACTAATAAACAAAGCCAGGTTATATTGACTTTTGGCTTGAAGGAGTTTTTCATGAAAGTTGTTGCATTTAATGGCAGTGCACGGAAAGATGGCAATACCACTCAACTTGTGCAGGCGGTCTTTTCCGAGCTTACCAGTGCCGGTATCGAGACGGAAATAGTGGAGATGTCGGGCACGCATCCGCATGGGTGCATCAATTGCCGGCAATGCTTCGCACGTAAAGATCGACGCTGTGCCGTCACCAGCGATCCGATGAACGAGTGGATCGCAAAGATGGATGCAGCGGATGGCATCATATTAGCCTCCCCCACTTACTTCGCCGATGTTACCACCGAATTAAAGGCGTTGATTGACCGCTCCGGATTTGTTGCCAAAGCGAACGGCGATATGTTCCGTCGTAAGATAGGCGCAGCCGTAGTTGCTGTCCGCCGTGCCGGCGCCATTCATGCCTTTGACACCATCAATCATTTCTTTTTCATCAGTCAGATGATCGTCCCCGGCTCCAGCTACTGGAATATCGGCTACGGTCGCGAAGTTGGCGAGGTGCAGGCGGACGAAGAGGGCCTGCGTACCATGCGCGTGTTGGGGGAGAATATGGCGTGGCTGTTTGGGAAAACTAGCCAATAATAACTGGTAGGCTCTACCATAATTCCTGCTCTTTCTTCTTGCTCCTACTCCTGCTCAAAACAGGCCTCTATTCGAAGCAGGAGTAAGAGCAGGATGAAGGAGTTGGAGGTAAGTTATTTATCCTCGCCTTCATATCACCACCCCCTGAAGGAGGTGGCTAACAATAAAAAAGCACGCTGAAGCGCGCTATATCGATCAGTATTGGAATCGCAGCACGCTTCAGCGTGCTTGTGGCATAAGATGAGCAAAGGACCTAAAGGCCAAGAGCAAATACCAGATCTGTCCCTTACGTCCTTTAGGTCCTTTAGTTTTTCGTGTCTTTCGTGCCTTTCGTGGTTAACTAAGCCGCCTCACTTATCCTCCACCTTCAGTTTCATCTCGTCTGAGTTGGCTTTCAGCTCCGGCGCATACACGGCGCTGGCTCTTGTGGGTAGCGCGCTGAACTGACCGGGGATTTCCGCGCGCAGCCGGTAGCTGATGCTGTGCGTGCCTCGTGCCAGCGAGCGCACCAGGAAGGCGACGCGCTCATCACGCAGCTCCATGTAGGCGCCCATCTCGTTATTGCCGTAGCCGCTATGCACTTCCACCGGCTCGCAGCCCGCGGCCTTCATATCCTCGAAGAGGACGTATTCATAGTCGTTCTTCGAGTCGATGGTCAACTCCACTTCGAGCAAGTCGCCGCTCTTCACCGTGTCCAGGCTGGCCAGCGCGGTGCGCTGGTATTTCTCCACCCGCTGGTCAAACGCCTCGCCATGCGTGCCCTCTACCTTCTTACTCGCCTGCACCGGGGTAAGCAGGAAGAAGCGGCGGTTCACCTTGATCTCCAGCCCGGCGCGGGTGATGGGATCTTCCAGGGTGAAGTTGGACAGGTAGGCGTTGAAGTAAAGCGGTCCGCTGCCCTGTTTCACCAGTGTGAAGGTGTGGTCGCCATTCGCCAGCGCATCGCCCGTCAGCAGGAACTGATTGTCGTAGCGGAACAGGTTGGCGGCAGTGATGCGCACATCCTTGATCTTGCGCCCATCCTGCAGCACGCTCACCGTCATATCCGGCTTATTCTCCCCACTGGCCACCAGATAACCGGCCAGGGCTTCCACCACGATGGCGGTGTCGCGCGTGCTGTTCCAATAGCTGGCATGCTTGCGGTTGTTGAGCAGATATTTCACCAGCCGCGACGCCGTCACGCCGTTCGGGTCCACCGCGGTGAGCAACTTGAGGTAATACGCCTGCGCCTCGTACTCGCTGCCGTACCAGCACCACCACCAGTTGTTCGCCGGCAGTTTCAGGTAGGCGGTCTGGTTCTCCTCGTCCTGCACCAGGTATTGCTCGATATTCTGCCGCAGCATGTCGCGCTTCTCCGTGTCGCCGATGGTGTTGAGTGCCAGGGCGAACATGGATTTCGCATAGATGGGCAGGTCGTTGCGATCGCGGTAGAGGTAGACGCGCATGGTGGCATTCTCGAGCTTTTCGTCGACTAACACCATATACACAAAGGCATCCAGCGCATCCGCCTGGGATTTGCCCTCTTTCTTCGTTTGATCCCATAACTGCAGTTTCGCGATTTGCGTGCCCTGATACTGTTTTAGCCAGGTCACGCCGCGCTCCAGCATATTGGGCGGCAGTGCCACTTTGCTGGCGCGGGCCACCTGCAGGCCATGCACGAGCAACGCGGTGGTATGCGGGTAGGATTGCTCGCCATAGCCGCCGAACCAGCCCCAGCCGCCGTCGCTGCACTGTACGGCGCCCAGATGCTCCAGCCCGGCCTTCACCATGCGCGTCACCTCGCTCTGGTCGAAGACGGGATTGCGCGTTTTCTCCTCCGCCATCTTTATGCGCTGCCAATCTTTCGCGCGCGTTTTATCGTCGCCGAGTTCCTGCGCGTTGAGATTGGTCTGCTTGTCGCGGATGTCCGCCAGATTCAACCCCATGCGCAGCAGGATGTTCTGTGTGAGCACGGTGGGCAGGAAGCGGTCGAGTTCCACGTCGCAAGTATTATAGGGATAGGCCACCATGTACGGCAGCGCGTCCACCATGGCGCCGGCCAGCGTGGGGGAGTAGCGCACTTCCAGCCGGCTCAGTCCGGGCAGGCGCTCCGCCGGCACATGGTAGGGGATCACGGCCTGCGTCTGCTCCGGACGCAATACGCCGCTGAGGCTGTCCATTTTCATCATGCCATGCACATAGACGGGGAACTGCTGTTGCGTGGCATCTGACTCTTCATTGCTCAACGCTTTCATGCGCACCGTCGCCTGGCCGGGTTGCAACACTTTCACGCGCCAGTCCACGCGCGTTTCGCCGTTGGCCGCCAGGCTGAGGGTGCGCGACACCTTGTAGTTGCCGTTGGCATCGGGCGCCTGCGGCGCATTGGTCGCCGGATTGAGGGGCGCCAGACAGGCGCCATCCAATTCCAGCGCCACGGTGATGTTCTTTTTCGAGGCGAGGTAATTATGCACGTTGGCGGAGAGCATCACCTCGTCCTTCTGCGTGAAGAAGCGCGGGGCTTGCAGGCGGATGATCAGGTTCTTACTGGTCAGCACTTCCGCTTCGCCTTCACCGACGCGCGCGCCATCGCTCATCGCCCACACGCGCGTCTTCCAGGTGGTCAGGTTTTCCGGCATGGTCAACTGCACGCTTGCCTCGCCGCCGGCATTTGTCTGCAGCGCGCCTACCCAGAGCGCGGTATCAGCAAAATTCGTGCGCACCGTTGGCTCGATGGCGCCGCTTGTATCACCATTCTCGTTTTTCATCTCGCGGAGTCCATCCCGCTTACTTTTTTCCTGAGGACGATCTTCATCTTTGGCGAGGCTATCCATGGAGCTACTAGCGAAGCCGGCTGCCAGGGTCGCACGCGCGGAGCCAGCTTTTTCCCCGCGAGCGAACGACTGTGGAGCCATTGGGGCAGACGCGGCTTCCATCATCATTCCCTTTTGATCCTCACCCGCTTGCGCGGCGCCAAAGGCGCCAATAGTCTGCATGGGCACTTCGTTCTGCTTGTATGCCGTCGCGCCCTGCCTGTCCAGGCTGCTTTCCGTATTGATGTTATGGCTGCGCTGCCACTTCCAGAAGAACTCCTTGATGTCCGGCACGTTCGAGCCGCCGGAGATATACTCGACGGACTTATCGTACATGCTGGCCACCAGCGAGCCGGTGTAGGGG
>Ga0073936_10006602_pt1 | contig 15242 bp, 11 predicted proteins | sample AliMusrvi5mmetaG_FD_87041 | JGI IMG/M metagenome (GOLD analysis project Ga0073936, IMG submission 87041) | Freshwater lake bacterial and archeal communities from Alinen Mustajarvi, Finland, to study Microbial Dark Matter (Phase II) - Alinen... | ecosystem: Environmental > Aquatic > Freshwater >... | reverse complement strand
GGCGGCAGCGCGGTTACCAGCCAGAGCGTCAACTACAATTCGACGGCAACCGCACCTGCCGCACCAACCAAAACCGGCTACACGTTTGCCGGCTGGTACTCAGACGTTGCTCTGACAACTCCCTTCGCCTTCAGCACGGCAATCACAGCCGATACGACACTGTATGCCAAATGGACGATCAACAGCTATACCGTCAGTTTCACCAGCAACGGCGGCAGCGTGGTAACAAGCCAGAACGTCAACTACAATTCGCCGGCAACCTTACCTGCCGCACCTGCCAAAACCGGCTACACCCTTGCCGGCTGGTACTCCGACATCGCTCTGACAACTCCTTTCGCCTTCAGCACGGCAATCACAGCCGACACGACACTGTATGCCAAATGGACGATCAACAGCTATACCGTCAGCTTTGCCAGTAACGGCGGCAGCGTGGTTACCAGCCAGAGTGTCAACTACAATTCGACGGCGACCTTACCTGCCGCACCGACCAAAACCGGCTACACGTTTGCCGGCTGGTACTCAGACGTTGCTCTGACAACCCCCTTTGTCTTCGCCACGGCAATCACAGCCGATACGACACTGTACGCCAAATGGACGATCAACAGCTATACCGTCACTCCATCAGCCGGAACTGGCAGCGGAATGATTCCTGATGCAGCACAAACCGCAAACAGCGGAACTACGGTCTCCTTCACCATCGCACCGATTGCCGGTTACGGCATCCTCTCCGTAACCGGATGTAACGGCACATTGAGCGGCAATATCTATACCACTGGTGAGATAACCGGTAACTGCACTGTTGTCTCAACCGCCATCAAGCATAACGGCAATAGCGGCACCACTTCCAATCCCACAATTGTCGATGCTTTGAAGGCATTACAGGGGCATTCAGGCACAGTTTTACTGACACCTGAGGAGATGATTCGATATGACGTGGCGCCACTTGCAACCAACGGTGTCCCACAGGGGAACGGCGTGGTAGATATTGCTGATGTCATTATGATTTTGAGGCGAAGCATTGGAATTGGAGAGTGGTGAGACAACCTGTATATCCCCCGCCTTATCGCTAAATAAGGCAATACTTGAAAACAAGGAGATGGTTCCATGAATAAACATATTTTGCTCAGCGTACTCTTTCCACTGACTCTTCTGATACTTACGGCGTGCGGAGGTGGCGAAACATCGGTACCGGTCAGAACGACTGCTGTTCTTAAGGTCAACCTAAGCGGAAACCTTGGCAATAAAGCCATCGCAGGTGCAAGTTTCACCCTGACACTGCCGGCAAATGTTACCCCGGCCACAGTCAATAACGCGGTTGCAACCAGCGTCGTCACCCCCTCAGGCACCTTCGCAGGCACTACTATAGCGCCAGTCGTTACATACACACCCGCGGCGGGCACCACATCCGGAACAATGCAAATAGTTGTCACAAGTTCCATTGCCGCAGGTGTTATAACAGCAGGGGAAGTGGCGACCATAACTCTGCAATTAGCCAATGGTGCGGTACCTGCCGCCGTAGATTTTTCATTAAGCAGTGTTCCCGTCAACGTAATTGACACGTTAGGAAATACCGTACCTGGAATAGCGGCAAATGTGTCTGAGGTTACTGTACTGTAATAAAGGGTGTTTCTTGCCGGAACAGAGGCGTTGCCATTCGCTTGCGTATGGTATCGCTATCTTCAAATTGATAGCTTTTGTCGAAAAAACTTTTCAAGCAGGAAGGGCGACCAATCGGTCGCCCTTCCTCAATCTTACTTCAGGTTTTTCTTAATCCTCTCAACCGCCTCGATCACATTATCCCGATTCCCGAACGCCGACAACCGGAAGTACCCCTCCCCGCTCGGCCCGAAACCTGACCCCGGCGTCCCGACCACGTTGCATTCGGTCAGCAGCTTATCGAAGAAGTCCCAGCTGGTCAGACCTGCCGGTGTTTTAAGCCAGATGTACGGAGCATTGACGCCACCGAAGATCGTTACGCCTGCTTCCGTGAGCCCTTCGCGGATGATGCGGGCGTTCTCCATGTAATAATCGATGATCTCCCTGGTCTGCTTCCACCCTTCGTCACTGTAAACCGCAGCAGCGGCCCTCTGCACCGGGTAGGAGGCGCCGTTGAACTTGGTGGTGGTGCGTCGGAGCCAGAGTTTGTTGAAGCTGTACTCCTCGCCTGACGCCGTACTGCCCATAACCTCTTCCGGCACGACCACCAGGCCGCAGCGGACACCGGTAAAACCGGCTGTCTTTGAGAACGAACGAAATTCGATAGCGCACTTCTTGGCCCCTTCGATCTCGTAGATGGAGTGCGGGATGGAAGGGTCGGTAATGAACGCCTCGTAAGCGGCGTCAAAAAATATCACCGCGCCGTTCTCGTTGGCGTAATCGACCCATTTCTTCAACTCGGCCTTGCCGGCCACCACACCGGTCGGGTTGTTTGGGAAGCAGAGATAGATGATATCGACCTTCTCGGTCGGCAACGCCGGAATGAAGCCGTTGGCCTCATTGCACGGCATGTAGACGACCCCCTTGTAATACCCCTTGTCGTCGGCATCGCCGGTGCGGCCGATCATGACGTTGGTGTCGTTGTAGACCGGATAGACCGGGTCGCCAATAGCAACGATGTTGTCCATGGCAAAGATATCGAGGATGTTGGCACAGTCGCATTTAGAACCGTCGGAGATAAACATTTCCTCGGTTTTCAGGGACACACCCAGCGGCTTGTAGGATTTCTCGATAATCGCATTGATCAGCCAGTCATACCCCTGTTCCGGGCCGTACCCGGCAAAATTTTCCACCGTACCCAGATCGTCCACGGCGTCGTGAAATGCCTTGAGGACCGCCGGCGCCAGCGGGCGGGTAACGTCACCGATGCCGAGACGGATGACCTTGGCAGCCGGGTTGGCTTCAGCAAAGGCACGCACACGGCGGCCGATTTCGGGAAACAGGTAACCTGCTTTCAGTTTCAGGTAGTTGTCGTTAATTTTTGCCACAAATTTCCTCCTGCGTAGTAATGGTACTTCAATATGTGAAAGCGATCTGTCAACTCCGGTAGAGTATTGATCGTTTACCCCGTTTTTCTCCGTACATCCGTTGGTCAGCCTGCTTTACCGCTTCCACGAGCCCATCGGGTGTTGCGGTTGTTGCGCTCCCGAATGAGACGGACAACGGAAAGCCGGTGATCGGCGGATCCATCTTGCTGACGGCCAGCTTAAGACGCTCCATGGTCTGTCCCACCTGTTCCTCCCCGACTCCCGGCAGCAGCACGCCGAACTCATCGCCACCGATACGGGCCAGCACGTCCTCGGCACGAAAAGAGTCCGTCAGAACCAGAGCCGTTGCCTTGAGCAGGGCATCGCCCGCCTCATGTCCGTGGGAGTCGTTACAGATTTTGAGACCGTCAAGATCGGCGATCACGACCGAGATCGGCGTCTGCCGCCCGCGCGTCAGGCGGGCCATCTCGTTGTCGAAATATGCCCGGTTAAAGAGACCGGTCAGGGCGTCATGGGTACTGGAATAAAAGAGCTGACTGTTCTTGCTGTCCTCATCCCGGACCATGTCATTAAAGGTTTGAGCCAGAACACCGATCTCGTCGTTGGAATTATGGTGAAACAGCCGTTCTTCCCCCTGCTTGGCCGCAATCAACCGCACATGGGTTGCAAAGCGAACCAGAGTACTGGTATTGCGCACCATGATCCGCCTGATCACGAGAATGGCCACCATCGTACCGATGAGCAGCAAAATAACAAGATATCGCTCGGCCCGATAGATCGGCATATAGGCTTCAGCCACAGGATAGTTGGCCGCGATGAGCCAGTCGGCGGCAGTCAGATGTTTGAACGAGGTCAGAGAGCGTATCCCGAGCGAATTAACATTTTCTCCTGAGCCGTCGAAACCCTGCAGCGCCCTGTCCAGCAGTTTGTTGGTACCTGGCGGAACAGCCACATGCATGATCCGTGACTTGTCCGGATGCATGATCATGATCCGGTTACTGTTGAGCAGGTAGAGATAGCCACTGGCGGCGATGCGCGTTCCGGCCAGTTCCCCCAGGAAATTGTTATTAAGCAGGTTCAGACTGCCGGCCAGAATAGCGGTAATGCGGCCATCGGCATCTTTCAACGGGGCGGTGAATATCACGGCCGGTGCACCGGGAGTGTGCGTTGAAACGTATGGCTCCGAAATTACCGGTTGCCCCGTTGCCATCGTTTTTTTGTAGTATTCCCGAAAGGAAACGTCCCAGCCGCGGCGACCGGGGCGAAAGGGGGATTCGGCGATAATCTTTCCGTCCCTGGCAAAAAGGAATAACCCGTTGTCAAATGAATTTTTGGTACCGGGGCGGGAATCGAGAAAACGTTGCGCCGCATCGCTGTCCCTGATCATCTCAGGAGTTACATACCGGGAAACTTCGACAATTATTTTCTGGGAACTTTTCAGCTTTTGATCGATATTCTGAGCGATCACCGTCAGCATGGTGAACTGCTGGTCCGTAATGGTCTGCTTCAACTCTCGCTTGAAATATACCAGGGCAAGCATCGCCAGTGCCGACTGGAACAGCACGACAAAAACAGAGAGCGCCACCGTAATCCTGAAGGTGATGCTGTGACGTATGGCAGGAGTTATGTGAACCATGGTAAATCAGCCTTTTTGCTGCGGGGGTGATGTAATGAAACAGCCTCCGGCGGCGTGCGGCACAAACGTTTAGCGTAATCCCAGTACATCCTGCATGTCATACAGTCCCGGCTGACGGGAGACCACCCATTTGGCGGCTCGGACCGAACCACGCGAGAACATGTCACGGGTCATGGCGCGGTGGGATATTTCGATCCGCTCACCCATTCCGATGAAGTAGACTGTGTGTTCTCCGACGATATCGCCGCCGCGGACCGCCTGCATACCGATCTCTTCTTTCGTCCGCTCGCCGCAGATCCCCTCGCGGTGGTAGTTGGCAACCTTGTTATAGTCGCGCCCCAACGCTTCTGCCACAACCTCGCCCATGCGTACGGCAGTTCCTGACGGCGAGTCTTTTTTCTTGTTGTGGTGCAGCTCGACGATCTCGACATCGAAATCATCGCCCAGAGTTTTGGCCACATCCTTTAACACCTTGAAACAAACGTTGACACCAACCGACATGTTGGGCGCCAGCACGGCCGGGATCTCCCTGGCCAACTCCACCGCCAGAGCCCGTTCTTCCGGGGTAAAGCCGGTGGAACCGATCACGATAGACTTTTTGAACAGCGCACACACCTCAAGGTTTTTGAGCGACACCTTTGGGGAAGTAAAATCTATCAGCACATCGCAGACAGCAACAACGGCGTTGAGGTTGTCGGTGATGAGTACTCCCGATGTACCGCAACCAGCCAACAGCGCGGCATCCTGACCGACGGCAGGGTGTCCGGGACGTTCCAGGGCGCCGCAGAACTCGGCTCCTTCGGCTTCAATAATGGAAGTGATAATGCGCTGCCCCATCCGACCCGCAGCACCACACACGGCTATTTTAATCATTAGAAAACCTCTTGTCTCACCGCAGAGGACGCGGAGGGACGCAGAGGAAAAACAAAGAATCATCTGATCACAAACAACATGAATCTGTTGAAGGAAATATTGATTGCTCTGTAGACTCTGCGCCCTCTGCGGTAGAAATAGAATTAAATCAACTGATATTCTTTCATTATCGAAGCAAGTTTTGCCTTATTCGCCGCACCCAGTTCGCAGAGCGGCAAACGGACATCCGCCGGGGCTTTACCCATCAGCTCAAGAGCGGTTTTGACCGGCACCGGATTGCTCTCGATGAACATGGCACTGCCGATCTTCAGGGTCTGGAGGTGCAGCTGGCGCGCTTTTTCAAAATCACCGGCAAAGAAGGCGTCGACCAGGTCGGCAACCGTACGCGGCATGATGTTGGCCAGCACCGAGATAATACCTACCGCGCCGCAGGCCATCATCGGGAAGGTAATGAAGTCGTCGCCGGAAAAGACATTGATCTTGTCGCCACAGAGGGCGATGACTTCGGAACCCTGCTGGAGCGAGCCGGTCGCTTCCTTGATGGCAACTATGTTGGCATGTTCCGCCAGACGCGCAACGGTTTCCGGAAGCAGGTTGATGCCGGTACGCCCCGGTACGTTGTACAGGACCTGCGGCAACGCTACCGCATCGGCAACAGCCATGTAGTGGCGATAGAGTCCTTCCTGAGTCGGCTTGTTATAGTAGGGTGTCACCAGCAGCGCTCCGTCAGCCCCTGTTTCCTTGGCTTTCCGGGTAATTTCAATAGCCTCGGCGGTGCAGTTGGAACCGGTACCGGCAATGACGGGCACACGTTTTGCGACCTGCTCGACCACGGTCTTTATGACCGCCAGATGTTCGTCGTAATCAAGCGTCGAAGCTTCACCGGTGGTGCCGCACGGCACAATGCCGTCGGTACCGTTCTCAATCTGAAATTCGACCAACTCGCGAAGTTTTTCGTAATCTACCGCACCATCTTTTTTGAATGGAGTCACAATGGCAACAATGCTTCCTTTGAACATGTCCGGATACCTCCTTGATTTTCTTACCGTCAAACTGAAAAAAAGTGGGTATTTATAGCACAGGAGGCGATGGGAAGTCAAAAAATAAGGTGTAATAAGGTGTAATAAGGTGGGTCAGCCGCACATATCCGGAGTGAAAGTGGCATGAAAATCACGCTACTTTCACTCCGGATTCAATTCAAATCATCCCTGACCGGAAATCGATACCCCGTTACGTCCCGCTGCCTTGGCGCGATACAGCGCCTCGTCAGCGCGTTTCAGCAACGTTTCATCATTGTCAGTGGCGTTTGCCTCCGCAACCCCGATGGAAAGCGTCATGGTAAGCGTAGCGTCATCGAGAAGAAACCGGCTTGCCCGGACCTCCTCACACAGTTTCCAGGCTACTTCCGTTGCCGCCGCAACATCGGTCTTGATCAGAATCAAAGCGTATTCGTCCCCACCGAAACGGGCAAGGAAGTCACTTCCGCGGAGAGAAGCCTTGATCTTCAGTGCAACTCCTTTCAGAATCCTGTCACCGGCCGGGTGCCCGTACGAATCGTTAATCGTCTTGAAGTTATCGAGATCAATCATCATCAGAGTAAAAGGATCTCCGTACCGTTTGTGCAATACGATCATTTCATTCAGCTTTTCATCAAAATAGCTTCGATTTGCAAGCTGAGTCAGGCCGTCAATGCGAACTGCCGTACGCAGATCTTCAATCTGGTGCTGTTGCTCCGTCAGTACCGCCTGGGATTTGGCCAACTCTCCCTTCAAAGCAGCGTTACTCGAAATCACCCGATCAATTTCCTTCACCAAAAGTGAATGCGCCTCATTCAAGTCAGTCGGCATATCCATGGTGTTCATGGCGCTTTTCACATCCCTGAGCACAAGTGAAGAATCGCTTGCCGCCTTGTCGGTACGCTGGATATGCGTTGCCAGCAACATCAGGATACTTCGTACCGTTTGTGCAGAATCGTACAGATTCTGTTCGCGGGGATCGACAACATGCGGTAAAACGTCACCGGCTTCCTCAGGTTTTTCATTTTTTGCAGATGATCGCCTGAAAGTTCCCGACAGCAGCGAAAACACCTTCCTGATCGCCCCGATAAAATCAATTTCCTCTCCGGAATTGATTTTTCTGGCAATGGCAAGAATTAACATGCCGGCTACCAACCCGGACCCAAACACCTGAAAATAAGTTGTTATACTCATGATATATCCTCCGGAGTTGCGGCGTGCAAATCTAAAAACCTATTTCGCGTATGATCACTGCATACCCGTTTCGAATTGATTCGAGCAACGTGCTTCGTTTTTCCGCTTCAATATGTGCGACACCCCTCAGCTTGACAAGCGGCACACCGGCTGGAGAACAGCCATCAAGACGAATACGGAAGAGCGGCATTTCAGGAATCGCCTCTCCCTGGGAGCCGTTCCGGGAAGGAATGGAGCCACCAAACGTTGAGGCCAGAAACGGCTCGTCGATAACGGGAAGATTTACCCGGTCAATCTCTGCAACCGTGCAGGTAAAAACACCGAACTCAAGGGAATCGGGAACGAATCGTGCCGAAGCTCCAACCCTGATCCGCTCCAGTTCCCGTTCGTTGACATATGCATCCACTCTGTTCCTGCCGGTGTCCGCAATCACATACAACGGTTCTTTACGCGGCAGCCACACACCCTGCGCAACTTCATCGTTGCGGGCAACTATTATGCCGTCAAAAGGGGCGCGGAGCGTCAGTTGCCCCTTAACGTCCTGCAGCCCTGAAAGTTCCGTAGTACCGGCTTCGAAACGACGGTTAAGAATATTCCCCTGGCTGAGCAGTTTTTCATCGAACGTCTGCTGTGCCGCCTTCCACTGTGAAACCTCCGTAGATGTTTTGACCTGGCGAATCTGCTGATCCATTTCGGGAGAAGAGAGTTGCAGGAGCGTCTCTCCGGCGCGAACCTTCTTCATATCACCGGCTGACTCACGGGTTACCATCGATGCAAAGGGAACCGACACTTGCTGCTCCCGAGTTGCGGAAAGTGCGGCAGGCGCAGGAAGAGTACCCTTCCACGGCACTACAACGAGCAGAACAATACCGGCCAGCAGCAGCAGACTTCTGAGCATTTTCAGATTTATCCTGAGCTTGTCGCGCAACGTTATCCAAACCGAAACTTCTTTATACATGGGGAGAACAATAAACCATCCCAACTCCACTGCAAACAGAAAGATGCCAAGCGCCTTGAAAAAGTAACGATACACCATTACTGCGATGCCGAAAAACACGATAAGGCGATATACCCACACCGTCAGGGAGAACAGTATCAGAAAAACCTTGAGCCGTGCCGGCACCGGTTCCGGCGCCGGCATTCCAAGACCGAACAGCCATTCCCTGAGCCACCACCTGCCAAAGGCAAAAGAACGCTGGTGCAGGTTGGGAAGCCGCAGAAAATCGGAAAGAATGAAATAGCCGTCAAAGCGCATGAATGGGCTGGCATTGAGTGCAATGGTCATGAGCCATGTTGTTGTTGACAGAATAAAGGCGGCTCCCCGCAGCGGCCCCTCAGGAATCATAATCCACGCCCAGAGCGCTGCCAGGGCAAGCAACAGCTCTGCGGCGATACCGGCTATTCCGATGGCAAGCCTTTGGGAGCGGGAGGTTAGTTTCCATGCCTCGTTGGTATCGGTGTAGAGCATGGGAGTCATAACGACAAGCGCAAACCCCATGGAGGGAATACGACAGCCATAACGATGGGCGGTAAACGCATGGCCGAGCTCATGAGCTATTTTGGCAATCGGTATAGCGCAACCGACAATCAATATTCCCTCCAGGGAGTGATATGCCGAGAATGAGTGCAGGAAGTTGTCCCATTGATGCGAAATCAGATAACAGGCCGTCAGCAAGGCGACAACAACCATGGCAAAAAACGGGCGTGAAAAGAAAAATTCGACATACGGCATGGTTTTTTTGAGAAAACGTTCCGGCTGAATCAGCGGAACACGAATGAAAAGATAATTTTTGAGAAGCCACAGGGCCCATCCGGGGCGACTGGCGGTCTGAGCCGATATAATTCGTTTGTTTCCGTTTGACGTCGTTGTCTGCAACAGGAAATTCCGTTCCAGGAAAGTGATCATGCCAAGGACATCCTGTTCGGTGACGGTCAGGGTTGTTTCCCCATTGACCGCATCAACGACGCTCTGAACGAACCCACAATTCCAGCGTGACAGTATTTCAAACGCGGGCCATCCCAAGAGATAAAATTTGTTGGCTGGCGGATCGTGCAGCGTCCAGGCCGGGGTACCGTTTTCTGCGGGCGGTGCGGGGAAGAGCCCGAGCTCCTGGCGCAACGGCGGGAGTGGCAATGCTTCTACCATCCGAGGCGCTGCCGAAAGGCCGTCAGAGGACGACGGAAGAGATAATAGCCAAGCGAAACCTTTTTGCCGTAGATACGGGCAGTCCCCGTCAACCCGATCCGAGGCGGCTTGGTTGTTGTGGCGAAATCTGCTTTCAGACGATAGGCGGCTATTCCGGCCGGGCTTGTTTCCGGCTTGTACGCGGCATAGCGCAGAATACCGTCCAACGGGTTCTGGGGATCCGAAGAGAGATACAGGCGTACCGGATTTTCGAGGGCAAAATCTATCACATCGGCAACAGGGAGTCGTATCAGTATCTCGACCCGATTCGGATCGGCAATGGTCAAAACCCGTTCTCCGATGGAAACGTTCTTACCAACCCAATCGCTCTGTTCGCCAAACACCACAATACCTGACCGCGGTGCCCGCACATCGGTCTTGTTCAATAATTGCCGGGAAAAAGAAAGCTCCGTCGCCTTCTCTTCCATTTTCCCCCGACGCGGTGTTATTTCAGCCCTGGACCGGTCATCTACCAGAGCCGTCTGGGCCGCCTGACGATATTCTTCCGCCGCCACCTGGTACGCCTTACTGGCTACACCATGCTTTGCATTCAGGTTGGTCCGGTCAAATTCAAAGAGCAGTTGACCCTGGGTGACAGCCTGGTTAGGCTTGACGTGAAACTTATCGATAACCGTATCAAGGGGAGATCTCACGACGAAAGGATCTTTCGGAACAACCTCGGCCGGAGCCTGAACGGACATGCGAACCGGATAGAACAGGGAGGTCACGGCCAGGAGAAGCAGAGCGGTTTTAACACCGGTCGACGCCGCGTTATTTCTGATCTTTTTCCAAAAACCGCCTTTCCGCGCATGCGCCGTAAAACCGTGCGCGTAAATGGAGGCCACTTCGTTCAGCAGCGCCAGCTCCTGTTCATTCCAGGGATCTTCACGAAAAAGGACCAGCAGGCCAAGCGAGCCGTCACTTTTTGAGGTAAGAGGTGCTATTGCCGCATACAACGGCGCCCATTCGTCCCATGAGCGGGCAAGCTCGCCGGAAAAATCTTCCGAGGTACTGCAGCTGCAACTCTTCCGTGATTGCCAGCGTTTGCAGCATTCCGTAAGCCATTGCACATATGGCGAGCTTCGATCCGGATCCGGTATGCCCGAAACCGTCGTAATGCCTTTGCCGCAGATCCAGAGAGCGGACTGACGATACAAAAGCAGCTGTTTGCTCTCATTGACGGCAATAAATCCTATCTCTTCAGGCGTTGCGGCCTCTCTGACGCGCCTGGACAGTTGTACAAGAATGCTTAATCCGATTACCTGACTTTCGGCATTCTCGTTCATCGCTTCGCCTTGCTGAAGCTTGCCCATCCACTCATGCCGGGAAGAAGTTCCCCATGGTTTCCTTCTATTTCACCGGTTATCGGCAAAGACTGGCTCACCGGGTCAATGCGGGCACCGAGTCTGACAACTCGTGCCTGGTAGGTTCGTCCCAACTCCTCGATCTGGATCGAAAACCGGCCACCCGGCTTCAGCCACGCAAGCCATCCGGACGGAACGATCAGGCGAACCTCCAGGCGGCTTGTATCCAGAATATCCATGAGAGGTTTGCCTGAAGTGACATACTGGAAGGCATCGACATGCAGCTTGGCAATTCTGCCAGGATATGGCGCCGAGAGAGAACACTTCGACACGTTCACCTTCATCGCTTCCCGTTCCGCCTCGGTTTCCTTTACTTTGGCCGTAGCCTGATCGACCTCAAGTTTGCTGATCGAGTTCAACTCTTCCAGCCGTTTACTGACTTTCAACCCCTGACGAGCAACTTCGGCAGTTGCGTCCGCCTTGTTTAACTGGGCATTCAGAAGCGCGCAGTCGAACTCGACCAGCAACTGGTCCTTTACAAAAGGCTCCCCTTCGCGCAACGGCAGTTTCGAGATATTCGCTGCAATTTCGGAGGAAAGTGTCGTTTGCTGATACGCCGTGAGCTGGGCACGAATCCTGTTACCAAAGGGGTTTTCCTGAGCAGCCGTAGCAAGTGGAGCCATGAGAAACACCAGCAGTACGGCTGTCCGGCAACTAATACGATTAATGCGAGAACAGGCGGTCATGATGTACGATAATTTCATTTGGATCCTTTTGCGCTAAATACGGCCATACGTTACTTCTCTATACATCTGAAGTTTGCTCCTATACGACGGTTTTTCCGTTTGCCCTCTTCGGTATTATTGTCAGCCACCGGCTTTGTTGATCCATACCCCCTGGCGGAAATACGTTTCGGATCGATACCGTAGGTAATTATGAGATATAAGCGGATATTGTCAGCCCGAAGCTGGGATAGTTTAAGGTTATCCATACTCTTGTCGGGAAAACGGACATTATCGGTATGTCCTGTGATCTCTCCGGTTACTTCAGGGCATTCTTTCAAATAGTCGGCAAGTTTCTTCAGCCGGGCATAATGATCCGGGGTGATGTCCGACTGCCCACTGTCGAATTCCAGCGCAAACGACATGGAGTCGGGCCGTTTGGCGGTGGATGATGCTTTGACTGGCGGTGGAGCCGGTGCCACAGCAGGAGTGGGTGCGGCTGAAGTCGCACCCGAAATGTCCGGCGCCGGCTGTTCAATGGACTGAACTGTTTGAACCGGCGCCGCTGCCGCTGCGGGAGCACGATGAACAACCTCCTCTGAGGGAACAGCTTTGGCAGCAGCAACAGGCTTGTAACCAGTTGCCGTGGGAGTGCATAACGCACCGGGTGCATTCAGTCGTGCACCGATCTCTCCGGCCAGGGCCTTGATTTCGTGGGAGGCAATTGTTTCAGGCAATGGATCCTCACCAAGTGCCGCAACAATTTGACCGCAGGCATTCTGTAACGAAGCGTAATTTTGATACGTGCGGTACTCTCCCATAAGAGCGGCCGTTGCAGAGCGAATTTCGTTCAAGTGGTTTTGTGAGCCGCTCTTAGCCTGATTCATCGTCTGTTCGTAAATACGGGTATCAACATCCTGCAACTGCTCCGACAGCTGAAACTGCCGTTTGTGACTGTAGAAATTCTGGTATGCTACGTGAACCTGCGTGAGGATCGCAACGCTGAGGGCAAGACGTTGCGCCTGCGATATCTCGACCTGACCCGTAGCGATCTTATACTGACTTGGGCCACTGATAAGGTTCATCAGGTTCCACGTAAGACGTGCACCACCCTCAATCCACTGCTGATCCACCAGGAAACTGTTATTATCGGAATGGCCTCCTACGGATAATTCAATGCCGGGCAACATCCTGGCAATCGCCTTGCGGGTTTCGTATACGCTGATACGTTCATTATAATCCGCTTCCATCAGCTCGGGACGTTGCAGTAATGCCCGAATTTCAAGGTATTGCACGGCGTCGGGCCCTTTAGGCATAAGCAGCGATGCCAGCGGAACAATGGTGAAGGATTGGCCAAGGGGAAGGTTCATAAGCGTGGCAAGCTGGGGCTTGGCCTGAGCCATCTCGTCCCGGAATGTTTCGAGCTGTTTAATGATTTCAAGCAGAGTCTTGCGATAGGTCAGTGTTTCAATAGGAGGCCGCAACTTTTCCTGCTCAACGTTGGACGTATCTTTGAGCGCCTTCTCAACGTCCTGTAACAGTGCGGTAAAACGTCCTTCAAGCTGTTGAGCACCCAGAGCAAGCCAGTATTGCTGACGAATCTGCTGCATGATCGAATGAATAACCTTGCGGCGACGCTCCTTCAGGATGTGGGCACGATCTGCCTGTTGTTTGGCTTGAAAATAGCTTACGCCAAAGTCGAGGATGTTCCAGGTAAGCGTAAGATCGCCGTTGAAATGTCCCCTGTCCTGTGATGTTGAGGGAGCAAGCGATTGTTGGCCGGTTGCCACGTTCATGCTGGAGGAGGCGTTGTAGGAATCCCGTTCCGTATACCCGGCTGCAGTGACAAGCCGGGGAAGCATGTCAAAGGTCGTCAAATCGCTCTGCCTGAGAGAGAGCGCATGTTCCATAATCTTGAGACGATGATCGAGATTGTACTTGATCGATCGGGCCATGGCTTCTTCAAGCGTAATCGGGGCTACCAGAGGTTCCTGATCCTTGAACATTACCTCACGGTCAGTGGCGATCCTGCCGGCAATATCCTGCTCCGAAAGTTTCGGCGTAGTCACAGCACACCCGGCTGAGAGGACACAAATGGCGCTGATCACCGCCCACGTCGACATATATTTCATGCGATACACTCCTTCTTTATACATTCAAATTATTATAAATAGTCAGGCGGCCTTGCTTTTACGTGCGACGGCACTTTCCAGAGCTTTGAGAATTCCGCCGTCTCTGCCCCGCTGGGATTGAACTGCCATCTGAGCTGCCAGTGACGGTCGCCCTTTCAGCGTATTCATCATTACCACCTTTTGTGATGTTTTCCCATCGCGAAGATCAGAATGTGGCGGAACTGGTGACTGGTCCGTTACCGGTTTGTCACCTGTACTATCTGTCGTGTCATCCGGCTGACCGCTGTTTTTAGGGACTAGCGCGTTATCCTTCGATTCTTCAATAGTCAGCTTGAATTGAGTGAATACTGAATTTCCCAGCTGATCCCGGGCAATCAGCTTGATATCGAGTATTCCGGCTGAATCTTTCGGCGGTTTCGCACTGAAACGCCCGCTCTCCGGATCGAATGAAAGCCATTCCGGCAGATTACTGCCATCTGCCATAGTTGCTGCAACCGTAACTTTGGCATTTGGATCGCTGTCCCTGAAAATACCTGATGGAAGATTGAATGATGCCGTTTCGTTGGTAACGATGCTCTGCTGAGTCGGAGATTTAACAAGATACAGAGCCTGATCTCCCAATGTAGCGTCGGTGCCGCCAATAATGACAATTCCCCCTACCTGCGTGGAGTTCCCCGTTGGCACGGCTGGTGAAACGGTTGTTGGGGCGGCTGGTGTGGCTTCGGTTGGAGTCGCCGTTGATGTAGCTCTCGGAACGCTTGTCGTAGCAGTCTGTGAAGCTGCTGTCGAGCCTTCTGTCGAAGAGGATGGTGCAGCAACTGCTGTACCTGTTGACGTGCTTGGTGCAGCAACTGGTGCGGTGGGTATTGCACTTGGTGCGGCTTCTGCCGGAGTGGTTACCGGAGCAACTGGCGACGTGCCTGTTGACGCGGCCGGTGAAACGGTTGTCGGAGCCGCCGGCGTGGCCTCGGTTGAAGTCGTCGTTGTAGTGGTTCTTGGAACAGTTGTCTCAGCCGCAGCCGTAGTTGTCGAGCCTTCTGTCGAAGAGGATGGCGCAGCAACTGCTGTACCTGTTGACATGTCTGGTGTAGCAACTGGTGCAGTGGGTATTGCACTTGGTGCGGCTTCTGCCGGAGCGGTCGCCGGAGCAACCGGCGAGGTGCCTGTTGACGCGGCCGGTGAAACGGTCGTCGGAG
>Ga0073936_10006598_pt1 | contig 15249 bp, 13 predicted proteins | sample AliMusrvi5mmetaG_FD_87041 | JGI IMG/M metagenome (GOLD analysis project Ga0073936, IMG submission 87041) | Freshwater lake bacterial and archeal communities from Alinen Mustajarvi, Finland, to study Microbial Dark Matter (Phase II) - Alinen... | ecosystem: Environmental > Aquatic > Freshwater >... | reverse complement strand
GCCGAGAAGCTGGCATTCATGGATGCGGCGGCGCTCCAGCGGCGGGAGATCCCGCCGGATGTCGCCGACAATGCCATTCTCCAGAAGGCGCTTCCCGCATTCTTCCGCGCGGCACGGGGGCACAAGCTCTCGGATGCGGAATTAAAAGCCCTCGCGGCAGACATCAAAAGCCTTCACACGCGCGACCGCGCTTAGGCCACACGGCATGGAGCATGTCTGGAAGACCATTGAGGAATTGCGCGAGCGATATGAAACGCTCCGGGAGGATCGGACGCCGATTGACGTTTTTGCATTCTTAGAGATTGATCTTGGGCTCGATCCCATCCCCTTCGACGATCTGACGACGAAATACCGTGTCGAAGCTGCGATCACGGCAGATTTCACCGGGATCTATTTGGACGCCGAACAGTATGCGCTGATGGAAAGGGGGCCGGTTTGGAAACTCAACCGGCTTCGTTTCACGGTCGCGCATGAACTCGCGCATTACTTCCTGCACCGCGAACTTCCGCAGCCGGAGAACTTCGCGTCACTGCCCGCCTTTGCGCGATGGACTGAGAGCTATGGCGGACAGAAATACGATGCCGAGCAGGAAGCCAACGAGTTTGCCGGGAGATTGCTTGTGCCCGATACGCGGCTGAAGGAATGCTTCGATGAATTCGCTCCAGAAGCGGAAAAGCTCGTTCCGCACTTCATGGCCAGCGGTTCGCTCCGGGACAAATTCTCGGAGAAAATCGCCCCGAAGTTTGGTGTGAACTCCCAAGTGGTCGCCATTCGCTTGGACCGAGACGGCATTTGGCCTGCGGCGTGATGCTGGCGATCCTCCATCCATGATCAACCCCTCCCTCAACATCGCCTGGTCCATCGCCGAAATCGAAGCGTCGGCGGCCGGGTTTGACGCAATCCATCCCAACCATTTCTGGATCGGCTGCTGCAAGGGATGCGATCTTGATTACGAGAATTTTCTCCATGGCGCAAAACCTGAAATGCAGAAACAGCAGTCTCAAATCGCCAAGGATTTTCTGAATGTTCGGGATGCTCTTGCCGCCGGGATAGCCAACCCCACAACTCTCCGCCGCGCTTTGCGAAGCCATCTTGGGAAACACGGGGAGCCATCACCGCGACCACTTCATCGCCATCCGGATTTGCGAGCCGCATTCGTTGCCGGGAAACATCTTGCGGAAATCGCGGGGGGTTCTGCCAAACCCGTTCATGTGTTGTTCAGCCTTTTGCAGAACCCTGACCCAACTTTTGACGAATGCTTGGCATCTATCGGCGGGGACAGAAAGGCGCTGGCAGAGGCTCTTGAACGCTGCATTTTGGTGGATGGAGCGGAAGGGGCTGATGCGAACTGCAGGGGTCTTGACCCGGTTGGGAAGCCCGCACGGGATGGCAAACCAGAGGCAAAAGCGGAGGCCAAACCGAAAAAGCAGTCTGCCCTCGCATTTTTTGGGCGCGACCTGAGCCAGCTTGCCAAGGATGGGAAGCTCGCTCCGGTGATCGGCAGGAAGCCGGAGATGCTCAAGATTGCCCAGACTCTCCTCCAAAGCCGGAAGAACAACGTCATTCTTGTCGGTGAGGCGGGGGTTGGGAAGACCGGCATTGTCGAGGGCCTCGCCCAGAGGATCGCCCAGGGAAAAGTCCCGGAAGAACTCAAAGCCACCCGGATCATCGAACTCTCGATGTCGCTACTGGTCGCCGGGACAAAATATCGCGGGGAGTTCGAGGAACGCATGCAGGCGGTCATCAAAGAAGCGTCGGCGGATTCCAACATCGTCCTCTTTCTGGACGAGATCCACACGCTAATGGGTGCAGGGAAGGCCGGGGGCTCGATGGATGCGGCGAATATCCTGAAACCCGCCCTAGCCCGTGGAGAGATCCGCATTATCGGAGCCACGACAATCGCCGAATACAGGCTTCACATCGAAAAGGACGCCGCGCTTGAACGCCGGTTTCAGAAGGAGGATGTCGAGGAGCCGACCCCGGAGGAGGCGCTGGAAATCCTGCGGGGCATCCGCACCCGGATGGAAGAGCATCACGGAATCAAGATTTCTGACGGGGCGATTTCCGCCGCCGTCGAATGGTCTGTCCGCTATCTCCCCGACTTCCGTCTGCCCGATAAAGCGATTGACCTCCTCGATACCGCCTGCGCACAGGCAAGGTTTTTGACGTTTTCCGGGAAAGGAGCGTGGGCGTCCCGCCCGCATAAAGATTCGATGACGGGCGGGACGCCCATGCTCCCTTGTGCTGTGGATCGGGAGCAGATTGCGGCCGTGGTCGCCAACCGGTGCAAGATCCCCGTTGGCACATTGACCGAGGACGAGGGCCAGCGGCTCCGCTCAATGGAAGAGGTGCTTGGTAAACGGGTCAAGGGGCAGGAGGAGGCCATCAAGACGGTTTCGGAGGCCGTGCGCCTGGCACGAACGGGGCTGGGCAATCCCAACCGCCCGGTCGGCTCGTTCCTCTTCGTCGGCCCATCGGGAACCGGGAAAACCGAGTTGGCCAAGGCGCTGGCGGAATTCCTGTTCCACGATGAATCAAGCCTCATCCGATTCGACATGTCGGAATTCATGGAGGAGCACAGCGTCAGCAAGCTCATCGGTGCCCCGCCCGGATACAAAGGCTGCGACGAGGAGGGTCAGCTCACCGGCAAAGTCCGCACCCGGCCATACAGCGTGGTGTTGTTCGACGAAATCGAAAAAGCCCATCCACGCGTGCTCGACATCTTTCTTCAAATCTTCGACGAAGGCACGCTCACCGATGCGAACGGCCGGAAATGCAGCTTCCGCAACGCCGTTATCATCCTGACCAGCAACCTCGGCTCGGGGGAACTCGCCGCGAAGAAAGAAATGGGCTTCGGCGCAAAGCCGGAGGACGCCGCCGAGATTCAGGCAAGGATGGACGAACGCATTCGTGCTTCGATAAAGAGCCACCTGCGACCGGAGCTGGTCAACCGACTGTCCTCCATCGTCCAATTCCACCAACTCGCCCCGGCCCACGTCCGCGAGATCGTGGGAAAATGCCTCGCCGCTCTGAACACCCGCCTCGCTGAGCGCCAAATCGTGGTTTCCCTGTCCCCAGAGGTGGTGGATTTGCTCGTGAAGGAAGGATTCAGCCCGGAATACGGAGCCAGGGAACTCGAACGCACAATCGAACGGCTGGTTTCCAAGCCTCTCGCGGAAGCCATCCTCGCCGGCAGCATCAAATCCGGGGCGACCGTGGTCGCGGAGATTGCAAACGAAGGCGTTGTTTTCCGGGCGGCCGGTTGACGGATTTCTTGCCCCGGCTCAGCGTTCGATGAAGCCGGCCGGAAGCTCGGGCGCGGTCGAGACATCGTCCATGATGCTTGATGCCTTCGAGCTCTCGATGATGCCGTGGTAGAACAGCGCGGAGGGCCTCAGCAGGCGCTTCTTGGATGTGCGGTCCAGCTTCGCCATGCCGAACGGCGCCTTGTAGCCCTGGTGCCATTCGTAGTTGTCCACCAGCGTCCAGACGAAGTATCCGCGGACATCCGCGCCGTCCTGGATCGCCTCCTTGACCTCGAGGATGTGGTTGAAGAGATAGCGCACGCGCTTGACGTCCTTCGAGGTGGCGATCCCGTTTTCCGTGACGATGACCGGCTTGTTGTAGCGCTTCTGCACGTTCTTGATTTGCTTGTAGAGCGAGCGGGGCTGGATGATCCATCCGAGGAGGCTGTAGTTGCGGCCGCGGCGGAGCTTGATGGCGAGCAGCGCGGTGAAGTCGGGATACTCGGTGTAGTAGTAGTTGAAGCCGATCAGGTCGCAGACGTCGAATGTCTTGTCGAGCTGCGCGTAGTTGATCCTCTGCATCAGATTGTAGTAGGCCCCGGTGGGATCGAATATCCCGTGCTCCCAATACGGCATGGCGGCGATGCTCAGAATGAGGGCGTCCTTCCTGTGGCTGCGGACGATCTCGGCGGCCTTGCGGAACCCCCAGACGCTCTCCTCGAGCGCGGCCGCGTGCGTGCCGAAACTCAACAAATATCCGGGCGGCCAGGTGGCGCTGATGTATCCGAGTGCCAAGTCCCCATTCGGCTCGTTCTGGGGCGCGAAGATTTTCACGTGCGGGGCCATCGCCTTGACGACTTTCTCCACGTAAAGCGGCCAGCGTTCGCGGTAAAGCGGGTGCAGCCAGCGCGAGTTTCTTCCCTTGGCGACCATCCACGAGGGGAACGTGAAATGCCAGAGCGTCACGATCGGCTCGATGCCCGCGGCCTTCAGCTTGCGCGCCATCTCGACATACCGTCGCAGGGCGGCCTCGTTGTAGCGGCCCGGCTGGGGCTCGATCCGCGCCCACTCGACGCCGAACCGGTAGTGGTTGACCCCGATCTTTTTCAGGGCCTCGAGGTCGCGGTCGAAATTCGACCAGCTGAAAACCCCGTCGTCGCCTTTGGGGGGGACGCGTTTCGCTTCCGCGAACAGGTCCCAGTCGGTCTTGAAGTAGTTCGGGGATCCGGGCTTTTCCCCGCGGTCCTCGTTCTGGAACGAGCTGGAGGCCAACCCCCACCAGAAGGGGCCGGTCTCGGTTTTGGAGACGGGCTTCGAGCGGTCGATCCTCGGTGCGGGAGGCGGAGTGATGCAACCGCCCAGCGCCAGCACCGCGACCAACACCGGAAATATGCGCGCGCTTTTCATCGCGCCCATTCTCTCGCAGGAAGCCCACGGAGAGGCGAGGCGAAAATCCGGCGGGAATTTTCTGCGGGGGCAGCGTGCGAAAGAATTGGCGGAAACCCGCGAAAAGGTCTTATCCTGTGACGGCAACATGCAACTCGCCGTGTCCAGCCGTTCGTCGCTGCCGTCGTTCCAATCCGACAACATCCGGTATGTGGTGAGCCTTCCCGATCCCGGCACCGAGAACGAGCCGCTTCCGCTGCCGCAGAACCCGAACAAGCTCCTGCAGCTCCGGTTCCACGACGTGGACGACATCGAGATGCTCGCGCCCCAGTTCCGGAAGTGCAGGGCCCCGCAGAAGGAAGACATCGAGCAGATCATCCGGTTTTTCAACGAGATCAACCAGGCGGAGGAAGGGAGCGAGCACCAGTTTGCGATCCTCGTGCATTGCGAGTCCGGCTTGAGCCGTTCGGCCGCGTCGGCGATCATCGGGCTGACCTGTCTGGGATACGATGCGAAGACAGCGTTCGACATCGTGTGCGAGGCGAACCCGCACAGCGTGCCGAACCGCCGCATGCTCCGGCTGGCGGATGCGATTTTCAAAAACACACGGCTGTGCCAGCTCGCCGAAGACCACCGCGCGGCGCTTTTCGATTATGCGGGCTACGAGGATCCGGTCAAACAGATCGAGCGGGACTACCGGTCCAGTTTCCGTTTCAAAATCGACCAGATGCTCCAGCGGGCGGCCAAACTGCTCTCGCGTCTTCGCGGCACCTCGCGCAGGACGGTTTGAAAACCGCCCTCCCATGCCCGCTGAGAGCGCCGGTCACGGCACCGCTCAGATCCCGCGCTTTTCGCGGACTTCGCCACGCGAGCTCTCAAAATTTCCGCGGGCTTCCAGCAGCCGCTCCATCGCGCCTTCCAGATTTCCCTTGTCTTTTGCCTGCTGCTCGAGCCGGGACATCGGATCACTGACTCCCACGAAACCAAAATTCACCGAGCTGCCTTTGATTTTGTGGGCGGCATCCCGTGCCCCGGCCACGTCGCCCCCGGCCACATGCCCTTCCAGGACCAGGAACAGTTCAGGCGTCTGGTCGAGGAACTCCAGGTAGATCTCCACAAAATCCGGCGTGTAGCCGTCGGCTATCATGTCCAACTGCTCCCAATCAATCAGCTCGCTCGCCATTCCCATGCTTCCGCAAACCAATAGTCGTTTGCCCGGCAACGTCAAAACGAACTTTCCCCCGCAAGCGCGATTGCCGGGCTTGGTTGACGGAGGTCAAAGATCCTGTGGCCAACCGCCCGCATAATCTGTTAAAGTATTTGCGATGATCAATGTGACAAAACTGCTCTGCGGCGCACCGCGGTCGGCCGGTGCGATCCACGGGGAGTGGATGGGTGCCCTGGCCGTCACTCCCGAACGTCAGCCGGCTGTCGTCTGGAATATCACCCGCCGTTGCAATCTCCGGTGCGTGCATTGCTACTCGGACTCCGCAGCCAAGCACTATCCCGGGGAACTGACCCTCGAACAAATGGTCGATGTCGTGGACGATCTGTCCGACTGCCGGGTGCCGGCTGTCCTTCTCTCTGGAGGGGATCCGATGTTCCACCCCCATTTTTACGATGTGGCCGGGTATGCGGTTGCGCGCGGGTTGCAGGTGGCGGTTTCCACCAACGGCACGCGGATCGATTCGCATGCCGCCACGCGGTTGAAGGATCTCGGCATCGCGTATGTCGAGATCTCGCTGGACGGGCTCGGGGAAACCCACGACCGGTTCCGGGGGCGACCGGGCGCTTTCAAGCGGGCGGTCGATGCCTTCCGCCACTGTCGCGGCGCGGGGCAGAAAGCCGTCCTCCGGCTCAAGCTCACCCGGCAGACCGCCGGCCAGTTGCCGGAGATTCTCCGCTTTATCGAGGAGGAGGAAATCCCCCGCGTGTGTTTTTCTCATATGGTTTACAGCGGGCGCGGGGTGGATGCCGCGGTGCTCCCGGCGGCCGAAACCCGCCAGGCCCTGCGCATGCTGGCCGATGCGGTGCTGCGCTGGAACCGCGAGGGCAGGACCACCGAGTTGCTCACGGTGGACCAGCCGGTGGACGGGGTCTTTTTCTGGCAGACCATGCGGAGGCGGGACCCGAAGCGCACGGAGGAAATCTGGCGGGTGCTCAAATGGGAGGCGGGCGGACGGAATACCCCGGGCCCGGAAGTCTCGAGCATCGACAGCCAGGGCAACGTCTATCCCGGCCGGTTCTCCACGGGCTACGCCCTCGGCAATGTCAAGGAGCGGCCGTTCAGCGAGATCTGGAAGAGCAGCCAAGACGACCCGCTTTTGTCCGGGCTTCGCGACCGCCCGCCGCGCTTGGGTGGCCGGTGCACCGGCTGCCGGTTCCATGAAGTTTGCGGCGGAGGCCTCCGGGCGCGGGCGCTTCAAAAATTCGGCGACCCGTGGGCGGAGGATCCGGGCTGCTATCTTCGCGACTACGAAATCGCGGGTTCCTGACCCGGCGGGGGCGCTGGATTTTCGAGCAGCCAGGCATGGGCGTTCCGCAGGGCTTCGGTCAGGGCCTCGGATCGGAGAGGTTTGGCAATATAATCCTGCATGCCGCTCTGCGCCGCGTCGGCCCGGTGTTCGAGGAATACGTTGGCGGTGAGAGCGATGATATACGGGTGGCGTTCGCAGCCCGGCTGCTGGCGGATCCGGCGGGTCGCCGTAAGCCCGTCGATACCCGGCATCTGCATGTCCATGAGAATGACGTCGAACGGTTCGGACTCCACCGCATGGATCGCCTGCTGCCCGTCGGCGACGAGTTTGCACCGGTAGCCGAGGCGGCGGAGGTGGAGGTCGATGACTTTCCGGTTCACAGACACGTCCTCGGCCACCAGGATACGCAGAGGGTGGCGGACGGCAAAATCACCGGGCGTCGGGGCGCATTCCCCCGGGAGCTTTTCCTGGTCTGCAGGAACGCAGGCAGCCCCGGGCCGGCACGCCGTCGCGAGGATGTCGAAAGAAAAGGTGCTTCCAGCCCCCGGACGGCTGGCTACCCGGATGGTGCCACCGAGAAGCCCGACCAAGTGGCGGGTGATCGCGAGCCCGAGCCCGGTGCCGCCGTATTTGCGGGCGGTCGAACTGTCCACTTGGCTGAATGCTTTGAAGAGAAGGTTCAGTCGCTCTGGAGGGATCCCGATCCCGCTGTCCTCGATCGCAAACTCGATGCGGAGCGCGTCGCCTTCGGGCCGCGTGGCGACAGAAATGCCAACGCCTCCTTCGGACGTGAATTTGATCGCGTTGCCGACAAGATTGATGAGGATCTGCCGCAGGCGGGTGGGGTCGGTGACAATGCAGGCCGGCACCTCGGGGGCAAAAGAGACGTCGAGGTTGAGGCCGGATTCCCGCGTGCGGACGGAGAAAAGATCGATCACCTGCTCGACGGTGTTGAAAAGGTCGCAGGGGATCAATTCGACCTCCATCTGGCCGGCCTCGATCTTCGAAAAGTCCAGAATGTCGTTGATGATTTCAAGAAGAGCTTCCCCGCTCCGGCGGATGATCTCCACGTATTCCCGTTCGGGAGCAGGAAGCTCCCTGTCGAGAAGAATGCTCGTCATGCCGACAACCGCGTTGAGCGGCGTGCGGATCTCGTGGCTCATGTTGGCGAGGAACTCGCTCTTCGCATGGTTGGCCGCATCGGCGGCTTCTTTTGCCTCGCGGAGCGCGGCCTCGGTCGCCTGGCGTTCGGCCACGAGCCGCTCGATCTCTTCGGCGATATGGAGGAGCTCGTCGTCGGAACGCCCGTGGACCGGGGTGCCCAAGAGGCTGACTGTCGTGCTCAGGCGCTCGAGGAGCTTCTCGTTGCGCTGGTTTTGGGCGAGAAGCCGGGCATTCGCCTCGGTGAGCTCGCGGGAGCTGAGCTCCATGGCACGGTCGGTGATCCGGCGGTCCTGGTCGAACTGCCGGTAGGCGGCGTCAACCTGGTTGAAAAGGGGGCGCAGTTCCGGCGGGGATGCCTCCGGGCTGCCAAAGGCTCGGCGCAGTTGGCGGGCGAGCAGGGGGTGGCAGCTCATGGGCACCCGGTTCCAGAATCCGCCTCGGCGATGCTCGTGATCGTCATCGTTTGGTTGTGGAGCTGGCAGGCTTTGGCTTGGCCGGAAGGCGCGAGTTCGCCGTAGGAGTAGAAGCCGGCGAGGATGGGCCCGGGGCCAAACGAGGCGCGCACCCCCTCGATCTCCTCCTCTGCCCGCTGCCCCAGCACGATCCGGCGGCCGACGCAACTCACGCAGAGGACCAGCGAGGCCTGCTGGGTGGCCTGCCGGGCGGCCTCCTCCGCGCCGGTGATCAGATCCTCATACGAGGCCCGCATGAACCGGACGGTCGCACCAAGCGGAATGTCTCCGGCAAATGTCATCGAGCCGGCCTGCTCGTCGATGGAAAGGATCGTGCGGACAACGGCGTTGGGCTGGCCGGGGCTGGTCACACAGAGCGGAAACCGGAGGGCTGCGGCAGGGAGCCCGGCCGCATCGTCACCGAGATAGTTTTTGTAAACCTCCAGGCCCGGATGGTTGTCGAGGGTGAAGAGAACATTCCCCGCGGAACCGGTGACCACGCGCAGGGGGCCGAAGCTGGACCACCCGCCGGCGCTGCCAAAACGGATGCGCAGCGGATCGCCGTAGAGGCCGACAGCAGCGATGCCGCCGGGGCCGGGGGCTTCGTCCAGGCCGACAACCGTGCTCGCAAAATCATTGCCGTCGCCGGCAAGTCCGCCGCTGAGGGTGACGCCCGGAGGAAGGCCGGCATTGAATGCTTCGCTCAGCTCCGTGCCGTTCACGAAGCCGCCATCGGAAAAAACAAGGACGTGGCGGAGACCGGGAGCGCAGAGTTTTTCAATGAGATTTTTGCAAAGCGCCCGCAGGTCTGCGCCGGGCGAGTAGCGGTCCGCAACGCATCGCAGCCTGGATTTCTCCAGCCGCAAAGCCGTGCAAACGACCCCTTCATCATCGATTTGGGTATCGGCCAGGTTCCCTGCCGTGGATACGAGGAGATGGTGTGCGCCGGGAAAGCGCCCGCGGATCTCGTCCAGGGTATCGGGCTGCTCCAGGGCGGAGCGCAGGCCGAAGGCCAAAACCAGATCGGCGCGGTCGGAAGGAAGATCGCCGGCAAGATCGCGCCAGGAGTGCGGGGCGGAGTAGATGGTTTGGAGGAGTTCCATAGGTTGGGCTCTTACGGGAACAGGAATCGCATCACGGGACCCTGCGAACATCAAGCACCATCGCGGGCTCCCGGCCTGCGGGAGATCGTCGGCAAAGAACCCTTCCGACGCAAGTCGATTGTGCGGCCGCTCTAGGATTGTCACCGAAAGAGCCTCCGGAGAGCCTGAAATTCCCAAAGGGCGCCGAAAACAACGACCTCTCCACATTTTTCCGATTGATCGGGCCGCGCGCACCAGCAAGGATCGCGCCGCATGAAAACCGACCTTCTCTCCTCCTGCCTTGCCGGAACTTTGGTTTGCGACGGGGCGATGGGAACCCAGTTGTTCGCCCGCGGGCTCACGCCGGGCGAATGCGGGATGCGGTGGAACGAGGAGCGGCCGGCGGATGTCGAAGCCGTCCATTCCGCCTACGCGCTGGCCGGCTGCCGCCTGATCACCACCAATTCTTTCGGCGGCACGCGGTCGATGCTCGAACGCCACGGCTCAGGCGACCGGGTGCTGGATTGGAACCGGCAAGCCGCGGCTCTCGCGCGGGCCGCCGCTGGCGCGGATGGCTGGGTCCTCGGAGACGTCGGTCCGTTCGGGGATTTTCTCGAACCTCTGGGAGACACCACGGAGGATCAACTGCTCGGAATATTCCGCGAGCAGATCGGCGCGCTGGTCGAGGGCGGCGCCGATGCGGTTCTCGTCGAGACGATGAGCGATCCCGCCGAGGCCGCTGCCGGCGTGCGGGCCGCGAAATCCGTCGCCGCGCTTCCGGTGATCGTGACGTTCGCGTTCCAGAAATCCGGGGGCGGGTTCCGCACGATGATGGGCACGCCGGCCGCCGAGGCCATCGCGGCAGCCCTCGAAGCGGGGGCGGACATCGTCGGTGCCAACTGCGGGACCGACTTGAGCCTAGACGACTACGCGGCTCTGGCAAAGGAGCTCAAGGCCGCAGCGGGCACGGCACCGGCCATCCTTCAGCCGAATGCCGGCGCTCCCAAGAACACGCCCGACGGCATCCGCTACGACGCCACACCGGAGGAAATGGCCACCGCCGCACTGCGCCTTCGCGAGGCGGGGATTTCGATCATCGGAGGCTGCTGCGGCACGACCCCCGCCCATCTCGCAGCCATGGCGCGGGCCTTGTCCTGATTTTGAAAACCGGGGCGGAGATCGAGGTCGGCGCGGGAGGACAGCTCCACCGCCTGCAAGCGGACGGGCTGGAGCGAACGCTGGCAGAGATTCTGGTCTCGGCGGGCTTTCCGCTCAACACCCGCTGCGGCCAACGCGGCGTGTGCAGGGGGTGCCAGGTCATTTTGAATGGCGAGCCACCCCAGGATCTGCTCGCCTGCCAGCATCATCTCACCGCGGGAGATTCGATCCGCATCGCGATTCCGGCGCGTTCGCTGCTCTCGCATCCGCCCTCGGTGGTCAGCGACTTTCAGACGGGTGTGCCGGTCGGATCCGATCCGATTTTCACCGGATCGGGAACGCTGGGCGTGGCGCTGGACATCGGGACAACAACAGTGGCCATGCTGCTCGCGGAGTTGGCTAGCGGAAAGGTGCTCGCCAAAGCCACGGCCTTGAACGCCCAGGTGGCGCGCGGCGACAACGTCCTCACCCGGATCCATCTTTGCCAGACGAACAAGGCGAACATCGGGCTGTTGAAGGACGATTTTTGGGAGAAGACATTCCGCCCGCTTCTCATGGAGTTGTTCAAGGAATCCGGGGCGACGACCGCCGATGTGGCGGGCGTGGTCGTGGCGGGAAACACCACGATGCTGCACATCGCCTGCGGTGTGGATCCCACCCCGCTCGGGATGGTGCCGTTCACGCCCGCGTTCCTCGACCAGCGGGAATTCACCGGCGATCACTTCGGTCTGCCGCGCGCGGTGCGCGTGATTTTTCTCCCCGGCATCTCCGCCTATGTCGGCGCGGATATTTCCTCCGGGGCCGCCTGCTGCGGAACCCGCTACGGAACGCTTCCGCAGTTGCTTGTCGATGTCGGAACAAACGGCGAAATCCTGCTCTGCGGGCCGAAGGGGAATATTTCCTGCGCGACGGCGGCGGGGCCGGCATTCGAAGGATGCGGGCTCCTCTGCGGGATGCGCGCGGCCCATGGGGTCGTCGGAAAACTTTCATTGGAAGCCAATCCATTTGGGGCCGGATTCGAGACGATCGGCGGAGCCTGCGAATCCCCGCACGGGATCACCGGTTCGGCCTACGTGGATTTTCTCGCGGAAGGCCGCCGGGTGGGACTGCTGCAGGAGAACGGCCGCTTCGACCGGAACTTCGTAGCATCGCGCCCCGATCATTTCCGGCAGGAAGAGAACGGCCTGAGCTTCCTCCTCTCACCCGGCCTTCCGGACCTTCGCATCGGAGAGGTCGATGTCGCCCTTCTCCTGCAGGCCAAGGCCGCGATCGCCGCAGGGATTGAAACGCTCCTCGCCCTTCACGGCCTCCCGGCCTCGGGGATCGGACGGCTGTTCCTGGCCGGAGGATTCGGGCTCCACCTTTCGGTCCCGAACGCCATCGCCTGCGGGCTTCTTCCGGGATTCAGCGAAAGCCAGGTTTCCGCTGTCGGCAACACGTCGCTCGGCGGCGCCTACCTCGCCATGCTCGACCGAGGGCTCGCCGCGGAGATGGCGGACCTCGACGCCGAAACGATCGAACTCAACCTCGATCCCGGCTTCGAGGACCGTTACCTCGACCACCTCTCGCTGCCATGAACTTTTGAACCACAGATGAACGCGGATAATAAAACCGCCGCTCTCTCCGCTCCCCATCCGTGTCCATCCGCGTCCATCCGCGGTTCCTCCCTGCGGGATGTGCGGCGGGAATTCCGGCGCGCGACGGGCTTCGCGGTTGTTGAAATCGGTATTGATGGTAGTTTGATCGGCAAGCCGGGAGCCAGGAAAAGAAGCCATTGGCGGACCCAGGTGATCCGCGAGGCGCTGCGCTGGGGAGAGGCATGCGTGATGCCGGACGAAGACGGGCTGGTGGGCTGGGGGCTTCCCCTGATGACGAACTCTCTCGTGACAGGAGGTCTGCTGGTGGAGAAGATCTCGCTCGAGGGCGGAGAGCCCGGGGAAGTCTCCCGGAAAATCCGCGCGGCTGCCGCGAGGCTCCTCGATCTCATGGAAAAGGCCAACCTGGTCAATTCCGATTTTCTTCGCGCCCGCCGCAACGAGTCGCGGCGCGAGCGTGAGCGAGCGGAAGCGATCCACGCGCTCAAAAACCGCCTCTACGACAGCATCCGCGACCTCTACCTGCGCGAGGAGCCGGGCCTGCTCGCCGCCATCAAGCGCGGCGAACGGCAGGCGGCGCGCGAAATCATCAACCGTGTTCTTGTCGGGATCTACCACGCCGCGCGCTCCCGCCCGCAATTGCTGAAGAGCCTCGCGCTCGAACTCGTCGTCGTCATGTCTCGCGCGGCAGTGGAATCCGGCGCGGATCCCTCGGAAGTGCTCGGATGCAACTTCGAGAGCGCCACCGCCCTAGCGGAACTGACGGACGAGGAAGAAGTTTCCTCCTGGCTTTGCGGGATGCTCGAGCGCGTGATGGACGCGATCCGCGACCACAAGCAGTTCCCCAATGCCGTGCTGCTCGGGCGAGCCGTGGCGTTCATGGAGGAACACCTCGGCGAGCCGCTCGACCGCGATTCCGTGGCCCGCGCCGCCGGGCTTTCTGGCAGCCATTTCTCGCACCTCATCCGCGAGAAAACCGGGCGGACATTCACCGACCTTATGGCCCAATACCGGGTGGACCGCGCGAAAACGATGCTGCGGAGGACCGACAAGAGCATCATCCAGATCGCGATGGAGTGCGGGTTCGAGGACCAGAGCTATTTCTCCCGCGTCTTCAAACGCTATACGGGAGCAGCGCCACGGGCCTACCGTGGCAGCGCCTGAGAACCTCGGCTGGCCTGTCACACTTCTCGGTGAGGATGCACGGCATTTCCGGGGAGCGCACGCGCCCCCGCGTGCAGGTTTCGGCGCCCTCGCCGAAACAACTCCGCAAAGCAAGAAGTTCGCGGCAGCGAGGCGCGTGCGCTCCCGGAATTCAATACGAATAATCGTCCGGGAGCTGGAAGGCGTTTTCGATGACGCGGACCTCGCCGGGCGGGGCGGTGAGGACTTCGACGACATCGAAGCGGAACGTGATGTCCGGCATGTCGAGCAGGTGGAGCCACTTCATCGCGCCCCGGATGATCAGGCGGCGCTTTTTTTGATCGACGGCATCGAGCGGTCGGCCGAATTCCTCGGAAGACCGGGTTTTCACTTCGACGAAGACGAGTTCCTTTCCGTGGCGGCAGACGAGATCGACCTCGCCGCCGTGCGGGGCCCGGAAATTTTTCCGGAGGATTTTGTAGCCGCATTTGCGAAGGTGCCTGGCGGCGATGCGCTCGCCTTCGCGCCCGAGGCGGAGGTGCGGGGCCTCAGCCCAATCCTTAAGATCTCGCACCGCTCCAGAATGTGGCACAGGCTTTCCAGCCTGTGTTTGAGCCGGTTCACAGGCTGGAAAGCCTGTGCCACTCTCCAGATCCCGTCTTTCGCTTCGTATCCTTGATCGTGAGGATTCGGGCTCAGAGGAGCTCGGATTGCGCAACCGGCGAAAAGCTTCGGCGATGAACCGGACAGGGGCCATGCTCGCGGAGTCTGGCAAGATGATCGGGCGTTGGATAGCCTTTGTGTTTGGAAAATCCGTATTGCGGGTATTTCCGGTCGAGTTCGCGCATCGCGCGATCCCGCTCGACTTTGGCGACGATGCTGGCGGCTGCGATGCTGAGGCTGCGCCCGTCGCCTCCGACCAGCGCGGTGTGCGGGCAGGGGAAATCCGGGACTGGCAGGCCGTCGATCAAAGCGTGGACCGGCCTCGGAGCCAGCGCGAGAAACGCCTGCCGCATCGCCCGGTGGGTGGCCCGGAGGATGTTCCACCGGTCGATCTCGAGGTTGTCGAGGTGGGCGGAGGCCCAAAGAACTTCGGGGTTCCCGGTGAGCGCCGCATAAAGGTGCTCCCGTTTTGCCGCCGTGAGCTTCTTCGAGTCGTCGAGGCCCGGAAGCCGGAAATCCAGCGGCAGCACGACCGCTGCCGCCACGACCGGCCCGGCCAATGGCCCGCGACCGGCTTCGTCGATGCCCGCGACCGGGGAAATCCCGCGCGAGAAGAGGAGGGACTCCTGCTCGAACGAGCAGGGCATTTTCAGGCCTTCTCGGCTTTTTCCTTCACCGTCGTCGCCGACTTGCCCTTGCGGTCGCGCAGGAAGTTCAGCTTGGATCGGCGGACAGCCCCCTGTCGCTCGATTTCGATTTTCGCGATGCGGGGGGAGTGGAGCGGGAAAACCCGCTCAACGCCCTCGCCGTAGGAAACGCGGCGGACGGTGAAATTGGCGTTCAGGCCGGCCCCTTTGCGCCCGATCACGATGCCGGAGTAGATT
>Ga0073936_10006597_pt1 | contig 15249 bp, 9 predicted proteins | sample AliMusrvi5mmetaG_FD_87041 | JGI IMG/M metagenome (GOLD analysis project Ga0073936, IMG submission 87041) | Freshwater lake bacterial and archeal communities from Alinen Mustajarvi, Finland, to study Microbial Dark Matter (Phase II) - Alinen... | ecosystem: Environmental > Aquatic > Freshwater >... | reverse complement strand
GGCGGTGACCAAGCCGACTTTATTGGCGTCGATGACGACGGCCGGGGCGATCTGGATTTGGAAAAGGTTGAGGTTGATGCGATAGGTGCCGGGCAGCAGGACGTCGATTTGGGGGCCTTTTTGGCCACCATTTTTCAGAAACGCCTCGCCATTTTCAAAGTTTGAGTGGCCCGGCACGCTTTGCGCCAGCAGGCGGCCCATGGGGATGGGGGCGCCGTCCTGGGCGGTGACCATGCCGACCTGGCCCTTGGCGATGACGACTGCCTGGGCTTTGGTGACGGTGAAAAGGTTAGGGTTGATGCGATAGACGCCGGGAGGCAGGATTTCGATTTGCGGGCCTTTTTGGCCGCCGGCCTTGCGAAAATCCTCGCCCGATTGGAACGAGTTATGGCCGGTGACGACGTTGGCGAAGATGCGTCCGGCGGGGATGGCGGAGCCGTCGGAGGATTCGATGAGGCCGATTTCGCCCTCACTGATCATGGTGGCGGAGTTTTTCTTGACCTTGAAAAGGTAGGGATTGATGCGGTAGTTGCCGGGCGGAATAATCTCAATCTGCGGACCTTTTTGCCCCCCGTTCTTGATGAAGGCCTCGCCGCTTTGGAACGAAGCATGCCCGGCCACCGCCTGGGCAAAAATCTTGCCTTCGGGGATGGCTTTGCCGTCCACCGAATCCACCAGGCCGATTTCAAAGTCTTTGATTTCGGTGACGCCACCTTTCGTTAGTTTGAACAGATAGGGGTTGATCCGGTACTTGCCGGGCGGCAGCACTTCGATTTGCGGACCTTTCTGGCCACCGTTTTTGATGAATGCCTCGCCGTCTTGGAAGGAATTATGGCCGGCCACTACGGCGGCAAAGATATTGCCCGCGGGGATCGACGAGCCATCCACCGATTCAATCAAACCAATACCATTTTCCAAAATTTCTGTGAACGGGCTCTTGGTGGCCTTGTAGATGAAGGGAATGAGAAAGTGCAGGCCGGGCCCGAGAGTGCGGGCTTGAATGCCCACTTCGTTGCCGAGGGCGACCACCCGGCCCTGTGGCATTTTGCTGCCGAACCAGCGCCTTTCGATCAAGGCGATTTCATTGCCACCGACGACCACCACTGATTGATACACCAGAATTGCTGCGGGAATTAACAACGCCAAGTATCCGAATTGATCCAAGATGAAATTCAACATGACCTCGTGATAGCGGGCAGTGCCGACAACGTCAACGAAAATGATTGTTGTGGAATGCTTGAATTAGCGGCCCGCCGGAATCGGAGTTTTCCGGGGAAAATTCCGGAGGGATTGTGAAACAAAAAAATCATTTTTCACTGGATCTCGACGGATGAATCATTACTCTGTGCTCAAGGAGTTCCCCGTGGTGGGGGTGCCTGAGCAGCAACCTTTCTAATAGCTAAAGATCGATCTCTTTTTCCCGCGCTGCAAGCATCGCTGCCCCATGCGCCCGAACCTCACCCGCAATTTCTTAGCAGTCGCAATTGATGAATTCGCTTCCTGAACTGCTTGTCGTGATGCCTGTCTTCAATGAACAGGAGTCTATCGAAAGGGTCCTCATGGAATGGATGAGCACGCTTGAAGCGGCAAACACTGGGTTCTTGCTTCTTGTCATCAACGATGGTTCGACCGATGGAACCGCGGATGTGCTCGCGAAGCTCGGGATCCACTTCGGGGACAAGCTAGAGGTCCGCAGCCGGGGCAACCTGGGCCACGGCCAGACCTGTCTGGAAGGATACCGGATAGCGCTAGAACGGAACATTCCATTCATTCTCCAAATCGATTCTGATGGTCAGTCATCCGCCGTTCACTTTCATGAATTCTGGTCCCTACGAAATTCATACGATGTGATATATGGAAAACGGCAGCGCAGTGACGGGATGCGCAGGGTCTTTGCAAGTGCCCTTCTGCGGCTGCTTCTGCGACTGCGCGCCGGGGTCGATTGCGTTGACGCCAATGTCCCTTACCGACTGATGAACGCTCGTGCCTGCGGCTTTGCTATCCGGAAGATTCCACCTTCGATCGATCTCGCCAATATCGCCATGGCTATCTGCCTCAAGCGCAATCCTGCTATCCGCCATGGCGCTGTGAGGATTGCCTTTCCACCACGAATCGGCGGCGAACCGTCCGTCCCATTTTCCAAATTTGCCATCAAGGCCCTTGAACTCGGGCAACAAATCAAACAATTGAACTGAGTCTATCTAAAGCTGCGCCCGCCGGCATCGCCCTGAAGTTATGGGCCTCCCCGCTGTCTCCACCGAGAACCACGATTCAAAGTCATGCGCCATACCCTCAATCGAGACACCTCCGAACCGTGGCTCGCCGGGCTGATGATCCTCGGCTATGCGCTGCTGAGTTTTTTGAGCCTGCGTTGGTATCCACTCTTCATTGATGAGCCGGCCTACGTGGATCCCGCCGTAAATTTGTGGCAGGGTCAAGGGTTTGTATCCGGCTGCTGGCCAGTCCAAGGTTACGGGAAATTCTGGGCTGGAAATGTGCCACTCTATGAGTTTGTGCTGTTTGTTTGGTTGAAGTGTTTCGGCTTCAGCCAGGTCGTCGTGCGCTCACTCAATATTTTTCTGATAGCCATCGGCACGGCAACATTTTGGGCGGCCATTCGTCGGTTAGGTATTCTTTGCACGGCGCGGATGCGGCTCACCTGTCTGGCGGGAATTTTCAGTTCCCATGCTGCGATGTTGTGGATCAACTTTGGCCGGCCGGATTCCGTTTGCATCCCGGTGGCAGGCATGGCGCTGTTTGCATTCTCGGTTAGATCCAATCGTGTGAGATACGGACTGCTGTGTATGAGCGCCGCGTTAGCCCCCTGGGCCGCGCTGCCGTTTGCTTTGGTCATTGGCTTGGCTGGTGTGGCTGTTCTAGCAGCCTATCGCAAACGGTTCGTGTACGAGGTCGGCAGTCTTGCCCTTGGCGGGTTGCTGGGAACGATGGCACTCCTATGGCTGTATGACAGCCAGGGAGTTCTTGGGGATTTTCTGCAATCCATTGCCCCCCACAGTCGGCTGTTGAGTCATTCCGCTAGCTCCGCCGCGTTGCCGGTCAACATGGCCAAGCACCGCTTTGGCGGATTTACAGATTGCACGCTGATTTGTTTGATCGCCGCGTCAGCCTGTGGGTGGCTTGCGAGTTGGCGTGAGCAAGCGGCTAGAGCATGGCGGATCACGGGTTTACTCGCTCTGGCAGGCGTCCCGTTGCTGCTGGCACTCCCCGGTGTCTTTCCGATCTACTATGCTTGGTTTGCCTTCGTTCCGGCCCTGGTTGCCCTGCTCGCCATTTTTGAGCGGGGGTTTTTGCAAGGCAAGCTTCTGAGGGCGGGAGCGACCTGCGTGCTCGGTGCGATGGTGCTGCTGGGCTACCCAAGGGTGTGGATCAACGGCTTCCTTCACCGGAGCGACGATGGGGTCGGCAAGATGGAATCCTTCGTTGCCTCGGTCCTCCACCCCGGTGATATTGTCATTATTCAACGCGGCTGGTACACCGCCAAGGCGCACGGGAACCGGGTATATTTCGGGATGGGCGTGAGTAACCTGAGTGCTGTCGAGTGGCAGGATGTGAACGTGATCATTTGCGAGCCCGGTTACTTTGAATCCTTGCAGATGAGCGCCCACGGGAAGTGGTCACTTTTGCCGGAAAACCTCATCACTCAAAATCGCAACACGCACAGTTTTCCAATTTCCCGCTTCTACCGGGACAACCCCACGACTCAAACCCTCGTCTATCGGCGAAAGCCACAAAGCGACAACCCTTGAAAATCCAGACAAAAAAACGCCCGGTCAGCGACGACTGACCGAGCGTGATGAGAGAACGGGTGCCTTGCGGTGGAAAAGAATGACTTACGACTTGGCAGCCGTCGCGCCGGCGGCGGGAGTGGCCGCAGTCGCATCCGCCTCGTCAGCGCCAGCACCTTGCTTGCCGACGTGAGCGATAACGACATTGGGGGCGTGAGTGGTGCGGATGCCAGCGGGGAACGTCACGTCGGCAATATGCAGGGAGTCACCCACTTCAAGGTGTGAGACGTCGAAGTCGAGGGTTTCCGGCAAATCATTGGGCAAGCAGGTGATTTCCAAGGCGTGGATGTATTGCTCAAGCAAACCGCCCGCCTTGACGCCGATGGCCTCACCGGTGAGGTGTGTCGGGATGTGGGCGGTGATGGGGGTGTTTTCGTCAATTGCGAGGAAGTCGGCATGCAAGGGTTTGCCCGAAAGCGCATCGTGATGGACGGCCTGAAGGAAGGCCAACCGGGTGCCAGCACCCTCGATGTCGAGATTGACCAGAATATTTTCCGAACTGCTCTTGGTGAGCATCTCGCAAAACGTCTTGGCATGTACCTTGAGGTTTTGATTTTCGGTGCCACGCCCGTAAATGACTGACGGCAGCCAGCCTTCGCGGCGCATTTGATTGAGTCTGCCGGAACCGGTGCGGGCTCGCACGGCTGCTTGGAGGGATTGCTTGGTGGCCATATCAGAAAGGGCGTTTGAGGTGGGGGGGGAGTATCGCCGGAGGCTGGTGCCTGCGACTGCGGGGGGCGGACTGTGTAACCGCCCGCAGCCCACTTGTCAAAAAAATGTTCAAAAAATCCTGCGGCTTGCGATTTCACACCTCGAAGAGCGAGGTGACCGACTGGCCGTCACTGATGCGGCGGATGGCCTCACCCATCAAAGGCGCGATACTCACGACGCGGACTTTTCTGCCTGCGGCCTGAGGCACGGAGTCGGTGGTGATGACTTCCTCGATCTCAGAATCGTCCAGACGGCGGTGGCCGAGGTCGCCCAAAATTGCGTGCGAGACGCCAGCGAAGATTCGCAGCGCCCCATGTTTGCGCAATATCTCCGCAGCAGCCTTGAGCGTGCCGGCCGTTTCTGTCATGTCATCAACCAGCAACACGTCGCGGTCCTCAACCTCGCCGATGACGTTCATGGCTTCCACGCGGGTAGCGCTGACACGGTGCTTGGCGACGATGGCCAACTCGGCACCGAGGGCATCGGCGTAGGCTCGGGCCATTTTCACCCCGCCGACATCCGGGGATACCACGGTGAGGTTGGTGGCATCGGGATGTTGCTCGCGCAGGTGGTTGATGAGCACCGATTTGGCGTAGAGGTGGTCCACCGGAATATCGAAAAACCCTTGGATTTGCGGGGCATGGAGGTCCATGGTTAGCACCCGGCCGACGCCAGCGGATGTGAGCAAATTGGCCACCAGTTTGGCGGTGATGGGCACCCGCGGTTGGTCCTTGCGATCTTGTCTGGCGTAACCATAAAATGGCATCACTGCGGTGATTCGTCCGGCACTGGCGCGGCGAGCGGCGTCCACCATGATGAGCAACTCCATGAGGTTGTGATTGGTCGGCGGACAGGACGGCTGGATGATGAAAACGTCGGCACCTCGGATGTTCTCGTTGATTTTCACAAACGTTTCGCCATCGGGAAAGGCGGTGACGTGAACGTCGGCAAGCGCTTGTCCAAGGGTTTCGGCGATACGTTCGGCAAGGGCGCGATGTGCGGTTCCACTGATAAGTTTCATAGACTGGAGGGCGGGGCGGCCGCAGTGTTGACATTCAGCGGGCACTCGGCAATACTTTGCTTGAAAAACACCATTTACTCCGCTCCCTAGCCACCAGCCACCATGAATCACCCCGAATCCGCTGACACCCCGGTCCCCTCGCCGGGAAAATCCGGGGTTAATTGGGAGCTATGGGCTTCTGTGGCCATTTCAAGCGCGGTGGTGCTATGGTTTTTTGGGATGGTGCCACTATTTGGTGCCGGGCGCGATATGTCTGCGCTGGGATGGCTTCGCAGTGCTTGGAACGGAGAGAACGATTACGAACACGGACTGATATTCCCATTTTTGATCGCAGGTTTGATCATCCATCGCCATCAAGACCTACACGCAGCAGCGAAAATAGGCAGTTTTTGGGGACTGGTGGCAGTGCTGGCTGGGACGGCCTGCTATGTGCTGGCCTACCGGACGCTGCAACCCCGCGTCGCCGTCGCCGGACTGCCAATCCTGCTGTGGGGCGCTGCCTGGTACCTGTGGGGCTGGCAAGTGGCAAAAATCATCAGCTTCCCGCTTTTTTTCTTCTGGCTGGCCATCCCGCTGCCCAGCTTCCAGCAAGCCACCACGCATTTGCAATTGCTCGCCACTGCACTGGCGCACCATGGTGCCGGTTGCTGCGGGGTGGCCACCTACACCCAAGGCACTGATATTTTGCCGGTCAAGGGCGACTGGCCGCCGCTGAGCATCGCCGGCGGCTGCAGCGGTATCCATTCCCTCATGGCGTTGCTCATGATTTCAGCCGCTTGGGCGTACGTCGCCAAAATCGCACTGTGGAAAAAGTGCCTGCTATTTCTTTCAGCGGTTCCTTTGGCGATTGCAGGCAACGCGCTGCGCGTCACATCGATTTTTGTCATTGCCGAATATGGCAATGCGAAGTGGGCCCGCGAGACTTGGCACGATTGGTCGGGCCTGTTGCTGTTTTACCCGTTCTCACTGCTGCTGCTGCTTTGCTTGCACTCGGTCATGGAAGGCGGGTTGCCATGGCAACACTCGCGTCATAAGCAGCTCAGGCGACTCACGATCAACCGCTCTGAGCCAGCCAACCCGCCCACTCCCACCACATGAAACTCAGGGCATTGATCTTGCCAGCGCTGCTGGCCACCACCCTCGGCTCAATCCATATTCTGCCGCATGCAGGGGAGGCTGCCCAATCGGCGATCAACATGACACTGCCCGCCACTGTTGGCATCTGGCAGTTGCAAACCACTCCGCCCACTGAAGCGGAAATTGGCACGCTCGCCAAGGATACGAAATTTGCCAAGGCCATCTGCCTGAGCCCCCGCCCGGGCGAGTACTCGGACGAAGGGAACCTCATCCCCGACCGCGCTGACCTATCGGTGGTGCTCTCCGGATATGATCTGAATAACTCAATCCACCGCCCGGAGCGCTGCATGCCCGCCCAAGGCCACAATATCATCTCGGCCAAGGACGTCACCCTCAAACTCGCCAACGGCCGGGCCATCACTGTGCGCCGTCTGCGTTCCATCCAAACCCTAACCCATGCCGCCAACCGCAAGCTCGACAGCCATTTCGATTGCGTCACCTATTACTTCTTTGTCGGCCACAATCGCATCGAGCACGATCATTTCCAGCGGACATTATCGGATATGAGCGATCGCATCGTGCGCGGCATGGACCAACGCTGGGCATACATCTCGGTATCAATGTGGTTCGGCAAGATCCCCTGGATTGAAGTACCCGTCACCGAGCAGGAAGCGGACGCCAAACTCCAGAGTTTGCTCGCCAAGTTTGCCCAAACACAAATCAACTGGCAACAAATTACCAAGTGATAGATCACTCGCCCGGCGTTCCGGTCGGCTCGACTTGGGCACCTTTCAAAAATTCAATGCAGAAGTCCACGTCCTCGCGCAGCTTGGCTAAATCGTCTGCCGTCACTCCGCTAGGTAGGGGCCCGACTCTCTCAATAAAACCCCGCGCCTTCAAAAACAGCGCGAGCGCCGTTTCTGGGTCGCGCTGATGCCAGACACGCTTCGCCTGCAACCGCAGACGCCAAGCCTGAAGGTAGAGGACCCCGCCGCCGCCCGGCACCAAGACGACATTCCCAAACTCCTCGTCAGCCTCATGATCCCGCCCTGCCATGCTCAATAACACCCCCAACCGCTCCCCGATGGCAATGCGCAACGTCCACGCCTCCCACACCAACGGCTCTCCGCTTGGAAAACGATTGGACTTCACCAGCGCCTCCCGCGCATCTAACATAACGGCCAATGCCTCCTCCATCCGCTCTGCGGCTAACAAGCGCTCCGCCTTTTGACGCAAGTACGCCGCCTTGGAATAGCCCGCTTTAAAGCACGCCTCCATGCCTCCCTCAAGGCGGATCGCCCGCCCAAATTCCTCCAACGCCTCCGCATCCTTGCCTAACGCACCCAGCAGATTCGCACGGTTCACTGCCGGCCCGGGAGCAAACGGATTCAACTCAGACGCCCGCCGATAATCTTCCACGGCACTCATCATCGCCCCCCGGCTATTGCCTCCCTGCGGCGGATGAACGGATAGTTGTTGAAAGGCCTCCCCTCTCTCCTGATAGAACGCGCCGGTGGGCCACAGCCCCATCGCCTCGTTAAGCGCCGCAATCTTAGCCGCGGGCGCAACGTCCGAGCGTTTGACTCGCCGCTCAGCCCACCGCAGCGCCGTCACCCGGGTGCCTGCCCAACCGATTGGCACTAACAAGGCAGCTCCTGTCAAGGCTATGGCGCTAACCGCGATGGCCGGAGCCATGGCTTTCAAGCCCTGGCTCTTGCCTGGGGTGCCCTTGCTTGGGCCGCTCTTGCCTGGAGCGACCTTGCCTGGGAAACCAGGCAGCGCCACACCGCCAAGGCACAAGCCTAACAGTAATGCGCCAGGCACCAGATGGAAAACAAAACTAAAGTTAGATGCAATCAACATTCCGGCGAGGCCGGCCAAGCCGCCGAGCAGCCACCCATCCGTATTTGATTCCTTGTTGCTGGTATCTGGAAACAAGGCGCGAATCACCGCCAGCACTACCAACACCCCGATAAATGTTCCTAACAAAACCGCGCCAACCAGTCCGTAATCCGCCGCTGCCTGCATGATCTCATTATGCACCTGCTCGAGCCGGGCACCGCCATTACCGTACATATCGGTCTCCCAAAACCGGTTGCATTCCCAACTGAAGCTTCGGCTCCCCCCTCCTGCGAGCGGATGCAAGCCGACACATGACACGGCGATATCCAGCATGTAGAGCCGGATGGTATTGTCCATCAACCGATCCATACCGGCCTCCTGCTTTCTTACCACCTGGGCATCGCTCCAGCCCTTGAACAAAAACCCGACGACCACTAAGCCGATCAGCGGAACGGCGACGATTCCGGGTGCGAACCAGCGTGCCCCCTGGTGCTTGCCGATAATCAAGGCCATCAGCGCAAACATTCCCAGTCCGCATGCGGCACCGCAAATCCCGCCACGCGAGCGGGTAAAGTAAACTGCTGCTATTCCGGCCACCGCAATCAAGCCCCAGAGCCAGCGTTCCAGTTTGTGGTAGCGACCTGCCAATGCGGCACCGCCAACGAGACACGACGCGCCGATCAGGAAATTTGCGCCATCATTATAGTTGCCGAAAAATCCCGAGGGCAAGTCGAAGCGTGCCACCAAGCCCGGGGAGAACGCCGGATCGACCACCTGCCTCGCCACCACCACCGCACTCGCCAGCACGAGCAATGCCAGCCCCCATAGTAACACTCGTTGCGCGGCGAGCTGTTCATGAATGGCAGCCACCACCAAAAAGCATCCCACCACACCAGCCAACAGCAGCCCATCAGCCATCCCATATTCCACAACCGGCGATGTCAAAGCCCGCCCCCCGAACCAAAGCACCAGCAAGACCCCCACGGCCAACATCCAGCCCCCTGTCCTGCGCAGGCCGCGCCGCCAAATCGCCGGCATCGCTGCCAACACCGCCACCCCTAGCGCCAGCAACGAGGGCCCCCATTGCCACGCATTCAAATCCGGACCTAGCAATACAGCCAGCCACATCGACATCACCAAAAATATTGCTGCCACCACGCTCATACTGGGACCTCCGCTATACACCTACCTGCTACTTCGCCCCCTTACCGAACAAAACGGCAGGAATTGTCTTGAGCAGGATGCTAAAATCTAACCACAACGACCAATTGTCGATATAGTGCAAGTCAAGTTCCACCCATTCGTCGAAACTGCTGATTTCGTTGCGTCCTCCGGCTTGCCACTCGCAAGTGATTCCCGGCTTGACGCTCAATCGCCGCCGGTGCGCTATTTGACTGAAAGCGGCCACCTCGTATAGCGGCAATGGCCGCGGACCCACCAAGCTCATGTCGCCAAGCACCACATTGAGCAATTGCGGCAACTCATCAATGCTGCGGCTGCGCAACCAAGCACCAAACGCAAACACCCGCGGATCATGGTCCAACTTGAATACCGGCCCGTCCATCCGATTGCCATGCTCCTGTTTGATCTTCTCAAGCAATGCTTCCGCGTTAGGCACCATCGTGCGAAATTTCCACATCCGGAATGGCTTGCCATATCGCCCCGCCCGCATTTGCGAAAAAAACACAGGTGCGCCCGGACTCGTCAGACGCACTCCAATATAGGCTAACAGCCACAGCGGCGAACTTGCCAAAATCACCAGCACTGAGGCCACCCGGTCAAACACGGCCTTGAACATCACTTCCCATGAGAGTTCGGGTGTCGAGCGCAGTACCAGCATCGGTTTCGATCCCACCATGTCAAACTCCGGCCGCGCAATCTGCGCCCTGATGAACGAAGCGGAAATCCACGCTTCCACGCCTTGCAACTCGCAGGCTTCCACTGCCTTAGCCACCTTCTCAAACTCAGTGTGCCTCGCCGTAAATAATACCCGCCCCACCGCCTGGTCCCTCAGCAGATCAAACAAATCATCAACTCCGCGCAAACTCAAATCAAAGCGCTCCACGATATTCCAATCCGCTGTGATCTCCGGATCCAACTGAGTCAGAAACTCATCAATTTCCGGGCCCGAACCCGCTATGACCACCCGTTCCCGGGTCGCCTCATTGCTTCTGCGCCGCTTCAACCAAAGGGTCGTCATCCGATCCCGCAGCAATAACAGCATGAACACTAAAATCAGACCGATACCCAAAATCAAGCGACGTGCATCAAACAACTTGGCAAACAACGCAATGACCCCGATGAACAAAATGATCACCACCAGCACCCGCAACAACTGCCCCACTGAGGTCTTGGTGGTCTTCTGGCGCATGCGTTCATAGAATCCGAAGCGCTCCAGTAACAACGGGGTAAACGGCACGCAAATATAAAGAATCCAATTCATCGCGGATAGCATTTCCGCATCGACGATGCCCATTCCAAGGAGGAAGCGGACCATATCTCGAAGCTGACCGCCCATCAAGAATGCCACCCATACCAGCAGCGCATCAGCGACCTGAAACGCATGGGTGATGAATGATTGTTTGCGACTGAGTGCCATACCAGAATCCTATGCTGCGGCCGACGGCCTTGCTCGCCGCGAAGCAAGGCTATAAATCTGGATTAAGCAAGCTTGAATATGCTTGAAAATCTCAATTTTTGCGCAGTCACGCCAGCCATCGGATCTTGCGCTCTTCAGCAACACCCTTGAAACGTCTCCTCTGTGCAACTCTCGGCTCCTCGGAGCAGCGGGAGCTACTCGTGAGGCTTGGCGGGTTTTTCGTGGGCCTTGCGTTCTGCCTCCGCCTCTTGCGCTAGGTTTCGTGCCACGACGGCTGCTTTTGTAGCAGGATCCAATTCCGCAATTGTACCTAAGTCATTTTTGCTGCGACGTAACACCACGGTCTGCAGGAAGCCGCCACGCGAACCGTCAGTGGAGGTAAAGAAGCTCGCACCGCTTTGCAACACAATTAGCTGAGCTTGTTCATCAGCGCGGACAGTGGCGATGTTGTTTTCCTGCTCGACCCAGTCGTCGTCTTTTTGATAGGCAAGTTCGTAGATAACCTGCCCGTTAGCGGGTACGACCACTACGGATTCTTTGGTGTGCAATTTGCTGAGCATTGTGCCGTTGCAGCGCATAGCGATGAACTGGGGACTGAGGTTGTGAATGCGCAAGCGGCCCAGAGGAAGCTTTGCTGGGTCGTCGTCAATGACATAGGCGATGAAGGTGCCGGCAGTCGCAGGAGCTAACAACACTGTGACGTGTTTGGAATCGCTTGGCAAGAGGGCCAGAGCGACCAAATTGGGATTATCCTTGCGTTTGGCGGCGATGGCTGCCGCAAGTTGCGCCGGGGCATCGGCGGCGGGAGCATCGGCGGCGGGAGTATCGGCGGGAGGAGGCGTGGTGATTGCAGGCGGCGGGGCGGAAGGCTGGGCGGTGGAGGAATTTTGCGAGATCTCGAGGACGTTAGGTCCGGTATAGGCCACGGGCTTGGAGTAGCGGAACGCGAGTGCGGTGAAAGTTTCGCCGCCCTTGCCGGATTTCAGACTCAGGCCGGGGATGGTTTCGCCCCAGGCGACCACATCGATTTTCATGGCAACCTGTTGGGTGGCCTTTTGGGCGGAGGCCGGGAGGACACTCCACAGGCAGGCGAGGGCAGGAAGGAGGGCGAGTTGTATGTTAGATCTCATTGGAGGAAAGCCAGCGGAAGGACACGATTTGGAATTTTCGGCCGAATAGTTTGTTGATGGCGGTGAGGGTGGTGTCGCGGTCGTTGGGAGGATTGGTTACATCGACGTAGGGCGGGAGGCGTTGGACGAGTGCCTCGCACCAAGCTTTGGCGACGACTGTTTTGCCGTCGGGCGAGAGGGATTCGCCATAAGCGCGGATGCGGAAAGCGTCGGAACGAGCGGCGATGGAGGGGCCGATGACTTGGAGCACATCTGCCTGCGTGATCCAACCGGGGATACCCGTGGAGCGAAAACCTTGCTCCGGGATGAGCTTGCTATCGGTGAGCATGTTGCGGTCGGCCCAAATGCTCGCGGCGCTGCCCGGATTCAAATCCTTCGATTCAGAGCCCCACACCGGCAGCCCATTCTCGGTGTCAGTATAGTCGGTGGTGGGACGCCCGCCCCACATGTCGGCTTTGGGGGAGTTGCCGTCCATCTGGATTTTGAGTTTATCATCGCTGATGCTTACTTTGGTGAGTGCGGATTTTTTGCCATCGGGGGTGATGTTGGCACCGCTCAAGTCGATGGCGCTTTGGAGGGCACCAGAGCGGCTCATGGTGGGAGCGGTGGAGTTGCTGGAGCCGATGTCCACCAGTGTTCGGTTCACAAAGTGGGAGAGCGAGACAAAGGGGCCGCGCAGGCGCACTTGTTTGACGAGTTCGTCGGCGAGAAGGTCGATTTGCGCGGGAGTGAGTCGGCGGTAGCCAGAAAACGAGTCGTCGCCGGTGCCGGTAGGCGGAGTCGCGCTGGGGCTTCGTTGTTCGAGGCTGCGGGGAAACAGCGCGTCGGTGACGGCTGATGAGCCGTCGGCGGGGTGCTTGAGGAAGCGGTTGCCTGCCAGCAAAGCCTTCCACGCATCCTTGTTGGTGGAATTGATGTTGAACGCGCCGTTTACCATTAAAAAACCGGCGGCCGCGATCGGATCGCTCAGGCTTTCGGTGTTAGACGGCGGGGTGACGATGGTGATGCTGGGATTCAACGGCTGGGAGGCCGCGCTGGGGTTTTCGCCGAGGGTGGAGAAGTAGAAGGTATCCCACAGCGCGGCATTGAGCAGATAGGAGATATCATAGTAATTGGCGGTGGTTTTGTCTGCCGGCGGATTGTTGCCGCCGGTGATGACATAGTTGATGCGGGACTGGATGACGTGCTGGCGTTTCACAAACGGGGTGGCGTAGGAATTGCCGAAAGCATTGCCGGGTTGCTGGCTGATGGAGACGTAGCTGTCGTCTGATGTAAGATCGATGTGTTGGAGTTGGGCTAGGGAGACGAATGTTTTGGGGAACGTGAAAAGAATGGCTTTTTTAGTATTGCCTAGTGGCGAGCGGCCCCACGCCACGGGAGAGACGGCGAGGTTGCGGGTAAAAGCGGTGCCGGTATCGCCGCCAGGGGCAATGAACGGCAGGGTGGCAAGGCTGTCGCTGCTTTCCATGAAGAACGGCGCGGGATTGTAACTGGTGATAAATTTCCCAAAGCGCACAGCCTGCAAATTAAAGTCAGTGAAGGTGCGTAGCGTGGAATTGCGTGTGCCCATCAAATCTGCGGAAGGCAGCAACGAGGCGTAGTCCATGCCGGGTTGGCTCACCTGGAAGCTATAGAGTTGCAAGGGGAACGGCTGGGTCATGGTGGTGGGAGTATTGGCATCCACACCGCGCCTAACCGATCCGTAGAAGGCGTTGTCCAGCTCGAAGCGTTCGAGCCTGCGTAACAGTGACGTGCCGGACGGACCGCCGGGGATGCTCAGCTCGGCAGTGGGCTGGCTGGCGTCCCAGCTTTCACGCACGTCCAGAGCCTTGCCGCCGCTGTTAGCAGCGGGTTCTCCCAGCATGATGCAATTGCTGAAATTGAGCGGATCGCTCGACATGAAGGGGGCTAGAACGACCGTGACCTGGCTGAGGTCGTTATCCGGGCGGTTCACCGGGGCGCTAATGGTGTAGGCCTTGGCTTCGCCGGGGGCGAGTTGGCCCATAGGGATAGAGAAAACCGCGTTATTGAAGACGCCGGGTTCATTTCTACCGGCACGGCCGAGGAAGCCACAGCGACCGGCAGCTTCCCAAACCCGGGCGGAGCTGCCGGTTTGGAGAGATGTCTCATCAATGAGTTGCAGATTCAGATTGGTCTTCCACTCCAGCGTATATGAATACGGATTGGCCAGCGTGACGGCAATTTTTCCGCAGGGGTTGATCCGGTAACTCGAGGCGTCGATCGTGATCATCTTGACGCCCATGAGCAGGCGCAAATCCACGATGATGGGGGCGATGGTGATGTCGGTATTGGTGGTGGCGGAGGCTGCCTTGACAGTGAGTTTGTTGCCGCTGACTGCGGTTTTTGATTGGTTGTAAAACGCCCTCAGAACATCCCATTTCGGGCCTTTGAGATTGGAGGTGAGTTTCTGGCCGTCGTCGGTGATTCTAGGAATGATATTGCCGCCTTGTTTGGGTGCGTTGGCAAAGGTGGACTTGTTGGTGGCGGGAAATCCCTTGGCCAGATAGGTGGTTAGATCCAGCCGCAGGCCGCCTTGCAGCGAATCGGCCAGCACCCCGAAGCCATCCGTGGTGGCGGTGTGAAACAGCGCCGTGGGCGTGCCGGCCGTCGTAGCTAGCGATGAATCCAATAGCTTGGCTTCAGGCAGGGTCACCACCCGCCCCAGCATGGTGTGGCGTGCCGAGTCAGCGGGTGTGGGATAGGTGCTCAGTGGGGGCACGACCTCCCAGCCCGCACGTTGGCTGGCCAGGCTCTGATAGGTAGTGACATCACTGGGCGAGCCCGGAGCCGAGCGGTTGATGCGGGCTTTGACGCCCTCGTCGCCGATCCACCAAGCATAACGGCCGCGGGTATCGCCGCCGAGAGGATTGGGGATGACCATGCCCACCAGCGGAGCGGACACATAGTTGTCGATACTTGTCGGAGATGGAGCGCCGACGGTGTTGGTGCCGACGAGGACCACGGCGGCGGATTTGTCAGCCACGCTGCCGTTGGGCGAGACCTGGGCGACATGGGACTCGGGCGTGAATGCTTGGGGGGTGG
>Ga0073936_10006593_pt1 | contig 15266 bp, 4 predicted proteins | sample AliMusrvi5mmetaG_FD_87041 | JGI IMG/M metagenome (GOLD analysis project Ga0073936, IMG submission 87041) | Freshwater lake bacterial and archeal communities from Alinen Mustajarvi, Finland, to study Microbial Dark Matter (Phase II) - Alinen... | ecosystem: Environmental > Aquatic > Freshwater >... | reverse complement strand
CATGGGAATGGGCTCCGAGATTCTCCTTTTTCAGGTACATGCTGGCGACCGTGAGGGGGGGACTGTTGAACAGTAAGGACTTGCCCGATAGGCGCCCGTCCAGCAGCGAGATGAGGGCGGCGGCGGCCACGGTGCGATTGCCGGTTTCATAGACGCCGCCGTTGGTGGTGTGGGCGTAGGCGGAGAACACCGCCACGGTGATCGCCTCGGCATGGTTGGAGAACCAGGCATCGGGGGGAATGGTATTGGACACATGGGCGGAAATGGCCGTGAAGTCCCCGCTGGCGGGATAGCGATAGACCGTGGGGAACACGGATTTGAGGGTGGCATCGTCCGTGTACTTGAAACTGAGCCCGCCGTATTGCTTGGTCGTGCCACTGGAGGTGATCGTGGCGAGCACCTGGAACTGGCCACTCGGATCCATGGGGGGCTTTTGAATGGCGCACTCCATGTGTATCAAGTCGGTGGCCTTCAGGCCGAGCACCTTGTACACCCCGTCGCTCTGTTGGGCTTCCGGCAGGCTGTAGTCATCCGGCGAGAGTACGTCCAGATCGTAGCCGAAGGCACGTCCCTTGTAGCCGGGGCTGGCCTTGACAAACTTGCCCGTCAGGTCCCTGTCGTTGGTAATCCAGGTGCTGTCGTCGCCTTGGCTGAAAATGGTGTGCGGGTCCATATAGATTCCGCAGACCATGGTTTGACCGGGCTTCATGATGATCGGGCCGGACCTGCCGGTGGTGCCTGCGGTGTAGTCGGACCAGTTGGCGATGCCGAGGATGAACTTCCGGTCCTGGCTGAGGTTGTCATCCCAGTACAGGGAGTTCAAGGACACCAGGCTGGTGTTTTGCGCCTGGCCATTGACGTAGAACCTGAACGCGACCGGAACGTTTTGGAAGGCCACGTCCATTTCATCGAAGGAGAGGCTGACGTTGTAGGGATTGTGCAGGGTGACGACGGGCGTTAAAATCAGGTGGCCCATGTACTTCAGGTCGGAACTCTGCGCGGTGAGCAGGGGCGTCCACATGCCGTGGGATTCGCGGACCACAAAAGTCAGGACGATTTCGACCTTGGCGATGACCGGGCCCGGATTGTAGGTGGTGGGCGTTGTCTGGGTGGTGATCAACACGTCCTGCACCGGCTTGGTGACAATCGCCGGGTTGGTGTCGCGATTGGTGATGCTGCGGAACGAGTTGTAGTAGCCCGCCAGGGTGCTCCAGTAGGGGTCGGAGACGCCGGTGATGCCGTGGGTTGATTGATAGAGTTTTTTGTTAGCGAAGGCGTCCGGCAGGCTGGAGTTCATCTCGAACACGGACGACAGGTCCTGCTTGAGGCCGCCCTTGCGCACATCGACCAGCACGCCCAGCGAATAGGGCGTCACGTCGTTGCGGAACTCCTTGATCTTGTTCTTGGCGTCTTGCAACAAGTCCACTTGGGCGAGGTCGGTGAGTTTCGCCGTGCCTGCCGTGGCATCCGTGAAATTCTTCGCGGTGTCGTCCTTGGGCAGGAACGTGAGCCGGCTGCCGGCCGGGGATTGGATGACAGAGGGGTCGGGCCGCTGGCCGGCCAGCAGGGCGCGTTGCTGGGCGAGGGTGGTGTTGAGGCTCGGATCGCGGTACAGGTTGATGCGGGCTTTCACCGCTTCGTCGGCCACATGCCAGGCCAAGGCACCCTCGACTTTGCCGGCGCGGCTCACCGGCACCTTGCCGGCGACGACTTTGGCGGAGGCCGCCGCGCTGTCCCCGAGCGAGCCGTTGCCAACCAGTTCGATGGTGTCGCCGGTCCATACCGCCGCGCCGAAATTGCGCGAGGTGAGCGCCGCCGGGTCGGCGCTGGAGACCAACCAGCGCTGGAAGCGCTTGGTTTTCTCATCGCTGTAGTTCAAGCTGCCACTCGGGTTGAAATCCCACGAGTCCCAGACTCCGGTGGTGTTGGGTTTGGCCGGATGGGTCGCCAAAATCTCGGAGGGGGCACTGACCGCCTTGTCCGGGCCCAGCGATTTCTGCAAGTCCCCGATGGCCAACATCAGGGCCAGTCGCGCGTTGTTGCGCGCCGTGGCCATCGCCTCATTGCGGCTGGCGTCACGCAGGGAAATTCCCGACAGGGCTAACAATCCGACGACCAGCAGCGTCAGCAGGACCATCAGCGCGAGGGTGATCACCAAGGCAAAACCTCGGGATCGCGGATCAAGGGGTGGTTTTTTCATGAACGGATCGTGAATCACGGAGAATCATCTCGATGGACTTTGTAATTACACCTGAACGGCGAACTATTACGTCCGATGCGCCGCTCCCGCAACTCCAATTTCAAAATCTACGCCGGTCGCGGCAGCCGGTCCGGTTTCCGGCTTGAAGGGTGAAGCGGGACGAAGCTGACCCCGGATGAAGAGGATTACACGCGATCAAGAGTCCTGATCCTAACCGTCGGTTGACGGTAGCGGCGGAGGCGGAGGGGTGGTTGGGGTAACCCGGCGGAAGCAGGCGCCGGCGCTGAATTGCTGCCAGCCCCAGAGCAGCCAGCGGATGAGGGCGGCGGCCAGCCACAGCGCCCATAGCAACATCAGCAGGCGATACCACCAGATGGACACGGAGAAACACTGCGGTTGGGGCAGCGTGGCGTCGCAACGCGCCTCATACCAACCCAGCAGGGTGCGGGTGGAGTCATTGCCGCGAATGAACATCTCGGGGCTGCCTAACAGCCCCTCCGCGACGATGGCGATGAAGATGCCCAGCGCTAGGATTGTTAGAAAAATCAGGGACACTTGCAGCAGGTTGTGGCCCCACGGGTGGAGCCGTTGGAACGATGCGCTGCCGCGCCACTTGAGGAAGAACAACCAGCCGACGACCACCAGCGCCAGGTAGAGCGGGATTTGCGTTAGGCCGATGGCCAGCAGCATCCACTCGTGGGGTCGCAGCGGCGAGTGGGCCAGGCGCCCGAGCGCCCAGGCGGTGAGCAGCGAGGCCAACAGGATTCCCCAGAACCGCACGGCCGGACCGCGCAGCGGGCCGTCGGCCCACAGGACCCAGCGGTTGTCGGGGAGTTGGATGGAGGTGGTGAGGTTGGCACTGGCCACGGGCAGGCGCACGGTCTCGGCGCGGGCGCGGAAGGTGAGGGGGAGGTCGCTCTTCCACTGGAGGACGACCTCCTGTTCGCCCGGCTTGAGCGGGACAATGACCTTGGCACCATCCTTGCGGATCGGGATGGCGGTGGCATTGCTGGTGAGCGAAGTGGCTTCCGCGCTTGCGGGCAGTTCGATGAGGAAATCCTCACCCAAACTGCAACGCAGCGCAAGGGTGAGCGAGGCGCTGCGCTGGCGTTCGCCCAAGTTGATCTCATGGGTGCCATGGCCAACCGTGACGGTGGCACCTGGGACGGCCTCGGGCCGATCGATCTGCAGCGCCACGCTTTCGCCGGGCCACGGTTTCCAGACAGGCACCAGGCCGGCGGTTTCCGTTTCAAAAGTGGGGGCCAGCCCGGCAATCGAGACATTCCACACCGGCGAGGCGACCACGCTCCAGCGCTCGACCCAGGCGTCATCCGCGCGGGTTGTTAGAGCCAGGGCGCGGACGATCGGCAGATCGCTTTGCCAGGTGAAGTCCTTCTGTTGGGTGCCCAGCCGCACCTCGATGAAACCCTCCTTGACCACCGCATTGGAGCTGATCACCTGTTCGCCGGCAAGCAGCGGCACGCGCAGCGAAACCGCGTTGCCCACCGCCGAGAGCCGGCTCACCGTCGTGCGCACCTGCCACACCAGCCCGATCTCTATCTGGCGCTCGACGCACACGGCGGTTTGCAGGTTCGGCCGGTCGTAGCTCGCCTCGCCCGCAGTGGCCTGGCGCACCCGGCTGAAAAACACCTGCGCCTCTGGCAGCCCGCCGGGCCGCACGCCGCTCACCTGCCAGCCCGGCGCATCGATGGTGACGCGGCGCGGCCGCAATTGATAGGACCACTGCCAATCGGTTAGATTGGCCAGCGTGCCCTGGATGGTCACGCGGTGGACGCCGGCCGGCAACACGATCCACAAAAATCCGTCGCTGCGCCGCAGGGTGGACTCCGGCTGGTCGTTTACTTTCACCGTCACCGGCGACCACGCCGGAAGGCGGCCGGGCAAGGGCACCGCGGTGCGGATCGCGGTGTGGATGTCCACCTCCATCGTGAGCTTGCCCTCGCGCAAGGTCAGATTGACCAGCGGGATGTCGGCGGCGTTCGGATAGGCGTCGCTCTTCTCGGTGAGGCGGGCGCGCAGCGTGTCTAACATTGCCGTGTCCGGCAGTTGCGCCTGGGCCCGCGAACCGCCGCCGGCACCCAGCACCGCCGCCACCGCGAGCGCCGCGCCGCCGCGCCGGAACACCGCCAAGCGCACCCGCCGCGCATTGAGCAGCACCGCCGCCAGTCCTAACAGGAGCACGACCCGCGCCATCGACAGCGCGCGCTCCACCGCCAGCGGAATGAGGATCGGGCGGACGCTTTGCGCCGCAGTGACCGGCCCGTTCAAATGGAAACTCGCGCTGCGCCACGACCATTCCGGCACGCCGGGCCCGGTCTGGATGCGCGCCTTGGTGTCGTAGGCCAGGTTGCCTTCGAGGCCGGTGAGCGGGCGCTTGACCGCGGGCGAGCTGAGGATGTCAAAACCTGACGAGTCCCTGGCATAGGGTGCGCCACGATCCTCCGCCGCTTCCCCACCGCTGCCGCCGGCTGGCATGAATGAAACGCTGGGCTGTGGCATCTGTCGATGCGCAGAGAACACATAGCGGTCGGAATACGGCCGGACGTTTTCCAACTGCGGATAGAGACATTGTTGGATCTGCTTGCCGAGGAATGGCACCAGGAACAGCACCAGCACCAATACGGCCAACCACTTCGCGCCTAACAACAAATGCCGGCCCCAGCCGCCCGGCACCACCCGCAACAACGCCAGCGGGATCAAGAGTACCAGCCACGCGTAACGCGGCGCGCCCGGCTCGTGATACGCCAGCCCGAATGCCACAAAAGCCAGCAGCGCCGCGCGGAGGCCCCACATCCGGAACACTCCCAGTGTGAAAATGAGCAGCAGGAACAGGTCTAACAGCGTCCACGCCGTCAGCCAGTCGCCGGACACCGAGTCGGCGCCGAACAAGGCGAACAAGCGCCAGCCGGGCGGCAGGTTGAGGGTGACGGTTAGACCGTCGGCGCTCGTCTGCCAGCCGGTGGCGGGCCATTCCCTCGTGCGGGCCATGCGGCCGGTGGCTTCCAGATTGAGTTGGCGCTCGCGGATTTCCACGCCCAGCGACTGGTTCTGCGGGTTGCGCGTGATGAGTTGGCCCTGGCCGTCGGCGCGCACCGAGCCGAGGGATTGGCCTGGCGCGGCGTCCAGCCGCCAGACCTGCTGCATGCGTCCGGTGATGCTGTCGCGGAATGTCAGGCCGGTGCCGTCCTGGTCGAGCCACAGGATGCGCTCGATGCTCAGGCCCTCGGGCTTTTGCAGGCCCATGCCGCGCATCCGCTCGTCCATTCGGAAGGGCGTGGAAGTATCCCAGCGGTACACCGGCAACTCGCGCCACTTGTTAGGAAACGGCGTCTGCGAAACGTCGATGGACGACAGCCCGGAAATTTCCACCAGGCGGAAATCCGGCTGCGCGCGGAAGGCGACGAGTTGTTCGGCCGCCGCGGGTTTGGCACCTGCCGGGTAGGCGAATTGCGCCGGGTGATCGAGCCGGAAGGCCGTCACCTGCAGCGTCCATTTTCCCGCGCGCACCTGGGCTTTCAGGTGCCCGGCATCATCCAGCGCCACCGGAATCGGGCTGTCCACCGAGGCGAGTTTCCAGCCAGCCGGCAGAATCGTGCCCAACGCTTCCTCGCGGCTCTTTCCCGCCACGATCAACTCGACGTCGGTGTGCAGCCACAGCGGAATGCCGTCCTCGAGGAGCGAGTTGAGCTTGAGTGTTAGGAAATCCTTGTCGGTCTCCTCCGTCGAGGCGTCGCGTTTCAGCCAGAGCAATCCTTGCGCGTCCCACACCGGCGCAGCGACCGGCTGGCCATCCAATGTCAGCGCCAGGATGCCGATTTCCGCGGGCACCGCGATGCGTTGCGGAACCGCCTGCCAATGGTAGGTGCCGGCAAGCTGGTAATGACCCGACGCCAGCCTCACGGCAGGGTGACCGGCGTGCTCAAGCACCGGCACCACCGTCTCGTTCGCCGTGACCTCGCCCGGCCACACCTCGCCGTCGCCGGGCAGTGGCACCCACGTCTCGTTGAAAACCATGACCTCAAAATCGAAATGGCCGCCGCCGGCGTTGGCCGCCAAAGCCAGCCGCGACGGCCACAGGCGCAGCGCCTGTTTCGGGTCGTGATAGGGCGTGGGGCTGTCAAGGTCGCGCATGCCCCACAGCGCCCAGCCGACCCAGGGTTGCAGCGGCGCGGGGATGTCGCGCGCCGCGGCCTCCTGCGCGGCGGCGGCTGCGGGCAGCGCCGAAACGAACAATCCGGCCATCGCGGCCGCAGGCGCTAACCAATGCATCGCTTTCATGGTGTGGTTTCCTTTCGCCTGACCCTACCAATTCCATTCGCCGCGACAAGCGGATTTCTCCGGAATTCCCTCCATCTTCATCAGGGGTCGCAGTGCGGTCCCAGTGCAGGGAAACCACAAGACTCGAGACAAGAAGAGAGGGCAAAGCGCTTTTTCATCCGCTCTTCTCTCCTGACTTTGTTGAATCCGCGGTGGTCTTACGCGCCGTCAGTCGCTGACAATGTCATCGTCGTTCCACAGGCGGCGGTCGGGCCCGGCGGAGCGGATTTCCATCACATCCTTGCTGAGCTGATGGAAAAAGTAGGGAGTGCCCCAGCGGTCGATGAGTTCGCCATTTTCATTGAGGTGCTGGCCCTCGGGCGGCCCGAGTTGCGCGCCCTTGGGATTGCCGCCCATGATGGCTTTCATGATTTCGGCATTGGTGCCGACGGGGTTCTCGCCGGTTAGGCTGCGGTAGTCGCGCAGCATCAGGGCGATTTTGTCGAAATCGGCGGCGACCTCCGGCTCGGCAGCCGATGCGCGCCGCGGTGGCGGCGTGCTGGGCGGATAGGATATAACCAGCGGATTGGTGAAGTCGCGCCGGCTCGCCGCGAGCGACGCCTCGGAGCGCGGCTTGGGTGCGGCGGGCGCGATCGCCATGGCCGGCGGCGGCGCCTGCGATGCGGCGGTCTCCTGTGGTGCGACGGTCTCCGCCGCAACGGGTGGCTCGGAGGGTTGTACTGTCCTGATAGGCGGCGCCGGTGCCTGCACCCGGGAGATGCTGTTAGGCCTGGTGGCGAACCGATACCCGCCCCCCACCAGCGAGCCGACGGTGATGACAACGACGATGAATTTCCACGATCTCATGTTAGATAAAGCCGAGATTCGGAGTGGCGAAGCGTCCGAGATTGGGGAAAACCGTGTTGATGCCCGCGGCATCCACACCGAACCAAGTGGCGAGGGTGGCGGCGTATTGATCGACCGCAGTGGTGGGAATCCAGCGTCCGGTGCTTGTATCATCGGGGCCGTTAACGGCGAGGACAGGGAATCTCCCATACGTCGCGCCGCCCTTCACCGCGCCGCCCATGACGAGCTGGTGCCCCCCCCAGCCATGGTCGCTGCCGTAGCCGTTGGCGGGGAAGGTGCGGGCGAAATCACTGGCAGTGAAGGCCGTGACGCTGTCTTTCAACAGCGCCGTGCCAAGCGGTGAGCCGACCGGCCGGCCGATGTCGGACATCGCCTGATAGAGCGCGTTCATCGTCTTGCTCAAATCCGCGAGGAGATTGGCATGGGTGCCGAGAATGACTTTGGTGTTATCGGTGGTGGTTTGCCCCTGGTTGTTCGTCTGATTGGTGTGGGTGTCGTACCCGCCGACCTGGATGAAGAAAATCTGACGGGTCATGCCAAGGCCACCGTTGGCCACCGACCTGCTGCCCAGCTCGATGAGACGGGCGACCATTTTCATCTGACTCATGAGACCCGAAGTGAAGGTGGCGCCGCCATTGGGCGTGGTGATGGAGGTGGTGAAGCGCGTCAGCCATGAGGCGCTGGCATTGGTCGCGAGCGCGAGGGTGAGCGAATCCGCCTGCCCGATGGAATGGTTGAAGATGTCCGCATACGCCTTGGTCTGCATATTCGCGGAGGTCTTGTCAGATGCGAGAATCGAGTCCAACGCGGTTCTGCGCGTGCCCGTGATGCCGCTGATTTGCACCGCGCCGCTGGTGGTGATGGCGTATGGCGGGGCGAGATTGCTGTTGCTGACTTCAAAGATGTTAGATCCGGCGAGGGTGACTGCCATCGAGATTCCGCCGTTCTGATTGTAGTTGGCGGCGGTGAACAAATCGGCGATGCGCCCGCCCCAGCCGCTGGTGTAGGGCTGGTCGGGCAGGGACGTCTGCCACTGGGTTTGCTGGTCGCTGTGGGAAAAAAGCTGGGGCGGGCGCGGCACGCTGCCCGCGCTGTACTGCGCCTTGGTGAGCGGGAAACTCAAGGTGCCGACGTTGAACACCGGGGCAACGACTCCGGCGTTGAAAAGGGTTTGCATCTCGGGCATCGCAGGGTGGAAGCCATAGGTGTGGTTGTCATTGGCAGGATAGCCGGCTTGGCCGTTGTGTGAATTCATCGCGAGGGCGGTGGTCACGTCGCCGGCAACGGTGTTGGGAATGGCGAGCACGGGAGAGCGGATTGCCGCATAATTGTTCCACTCCGCCGGGATGGTCGGGATGATCAAGTTGTTTGAATCGTTGCCGCCGTTCAGAAAGACGCAGATGAGCGCCTTGTAGTCGGTGGGCGGCACGCCCTGGGCTACGGCGGAGTTGAGGAAGCGCAGCTCGCTGATGGTTCTGGCCAGCGCGCTGGTGCCGAGGGCGGCCCTGCCAAAGCGTTCGAGGAAACCGCGGCGGGAAATGTAGGGGACGTGGAATTCGCGTTTCATGGTTGGGCTATTTCTGGATGGCATACTCGGCGGAGATAACGATCTGGTGGACGATGGCGCGAACCCGGTCCCGCATCTGGGTGGCTGTCGGCGTGGGAGTGGTGTACGGCAGGTTGTTGATGACATAGCTGCCAATGGTCGTCGTGGTGGCATCGGTGAGGTTGCCTCCGGTTAGAAGAACTCCGAGGGTGCTCACCAGCGCGGGCACTCCGGTGTTGCTCGTCTGGTTGGTTGTCATGTAGGGCGCCAGGTCCAGGGTGATGGCGTTGGCGCCGAAAAACGTGACATAGCCGTTGGTGTTGCCAGTGTTGTTGGTAAGCGTCCCCTGGGTGATGAGGTTGGTCAGGTTCATCGTGTTGGAATCATTGGTGAGTTGGAATTCGGGCGTGGTCATTCCCGCCGCTGCCATGGCGCCGGGGTACTGATAGTCCGGGTAGAAGAAGTTGAACACCGTGGTCGAATTCAGCGGAGTCTGGTTCAGATTGGTCGGGGTCGAGCCAATCCCCCAGGTGCTCAGTTCGACGGTGAGCGTGCCGCTGCGGTTCCATTGCGAGCCCTTGAGCGGATAGACGGTCACACTGCTGGCTCCTTGTGACCCGTTGGTGATGGTGGGTGTGGGTGGCACCGCGACGTTGAACGAGTTGGGGCCGACAACGCTGGTGACCGAGTAAACTCCGTTCGTCGCCGCGACGGGCGCATTGGTCAGCAGGAAGTCGAGTTGCACCAAGTCCGCTGCCACGAGGTTGTGATTGCCGGTGGTCTGGATCAGGATGGACTGGGCGCCCGCGCTGCCCGTCACGTTGTAGCCGCTGGTGAGTTTTGGAATCAAACAGGAACCTGCGGTGCCGTTGGCCGGAGTTGATGCCAAGGTCACCGTGAACTTGCTGCCGGAAGGCGCGCCAACCGTGTACACGCCGTCATAACCCGCTCCGGCGAGCCCGCCGCTGGTGAACTTCACATACACCTGGTCACCGGTTGCAACTCCCGTAGGATCGATCATGGCGGTATTTCCAGAGACAGTGTAAGTAAGGGAACTGGTTCCGTTGTTGTTTACCGTGAAGGAGTTTGCCGTTACGTTTCCAATCGTATAGGTCTGGGTCGTTGGCACCTGGGCCGAGGCCGCTCCCGAGTCCACGAAGCTGGCGAGACGGACGCTATCGCCGCTGATCAGGCGGTGGGCGGTGGGAGTGGTGACAAGAATCGTTCCCGAGCCACTCTGGGCATAGCTGCTGTTGGGGAACGTCGCGGCCGGGAAGGAACGCGCCGGACCGGTGACACGCAGCAGCGGCTCGCGCTGTTTGCCGAATTCGCTGTCAGCGGCGGCACCGGTACTACGCGCCTCGTAGTCGAGCAGGATGGCCCGGAAAACATCCTTCATGTCACCGCGAACGCCGGTGGCCACTCCGTCGATGTTCATTTCGCCGTTGAAGGCGCGGACCACCCGCTGGACATACTCGGGCTTGGGATGACTGGTCACGAGGCGCTGGATCAACTGGCGGCAAACCGCGGGGCCCACGGCGGAGTTGCCCACGATGGCGTCGAGCGCGGCTTCGAGGTCCTTCAAGCCGTTGAGGTCATATTGATTGTAGATGGAGGTGGTGACCGGGGAGCCGGGGCCGTTTGTCGGGTCGGTGGTTTGGATGGAGATGGGTGTGCCATCGACGAGGGTGGTCGCGGGGTCGATGTTGGTGGCCGGGGGCAGCACCACATTGTCCAGCAGGATCTTGCTGCCCAGTTCATGCTGGGCGGGCACCAGCACCATCGGATCAAGATAGTTGGCGGCCGGGTAGAAATTGGTGGGCAGCCGGCCGGTGCCGAGCAATGGCTGGCCCCAGTTCCAGCCGGTGAAGACGCGGGCCATCCCGGTGATGACGCTTTGGTCATAGGTGGGCACCGCGGCACCGGAGGAATCCAGCACCAGTGAGCCGTCCGGCCATTTCCGATAGAGGCCGGCGGAAAAGAGCTGGAGAACCTCGCGGGCGTAGTTTTCGTTAGGGTGCAATCCGGTCTGGATGTTGCCCAGGGTGTTGCCACGCATGTCGAGATAGACGCCCATGGCCGGGCTCAGGGTGACTTGCTTGAGGATGTCGCGGAAAGTCCCGAAGCACGAGTCGAGCAAGGTGTCATAGAAGTCTGCCAGAACGCGCCCGTTGCCGTTGAGCGGCCCGGTGTCCGAGACGACGAGGATTTCGCTGAGGGCAAAGGCGGCGCGCTGGCGCAATTGATCCGGCGCGGTGACGGCGTTCCTCCACCAGGAGTTGAACATGAGGGTGTCAACGTAGGGGTTCTGCGGGTCGGCGCTGAGGTTGTCGAGGATGTAGGGGAGGTTGTGGGTGGGTGGCGCGGAGAACTGGCTTTCGATCCAGGGCCGATAGCCGTTGACGTTCACATAGGCCATGTCCGACGGGCTGGGGCCGTATGTTGCTTGAGTTAGAAAACGCGAGTTCGCGGCGGCGCTGGTGGCGTGGAGGTCGGTCCACACGGGCGAGGCGGGGGCGCTCGGGGCGGTTTGGGAACCGGAGATTTTGCCGAACGTGCCGGCGACCTCACCGGTGGGATGATTGACGGTGGCGATTCCGAGATAGACCGTGCCGTTGTTGAGGGCGGTTAGATCGGATGCCTGCATGTTCCAGGTGTAACCGCTGTCCGATGTCTTCAGGGCCGGGTAGTTCTTGTCCTGGGCGTTGACGTCGAAGAGGACCGTGCCGGAGCTGTCATATAGCTTGCGCGAGGTGATGCCCGATGTCAGGCCGTTGATATTGAGGTGCAGCACGGCGCTGCTGCCGTTGACGCGGAGAAACGCGCCGCCGGTGGCGGTGATGCCGCTGAGTCCCGCCACCCCTTGCAGGGCCGTGACATAGAGCGTACCGGGAACCGCGATGGTAGGCGGATTGTCCCACGGCGAGAGCACGAAAGTCGGCAGGATGCCTCCAACGGTGGCGGTGGCGGGCGGGCAGTTGTTAGCTATGGGGTTGGCGGTGGTGCCGGAGGGATCGACAAACCAGGCAAGTGAAAGGTGACTGCCCGCGCCACTTGCGCCGGTGTTGTGGAGGGCTTCGAGGTAATACTTGCGGCCGGCGACGAGCGAAAGCCACGGCGACTTCTGATTGGGCTGCGCATTCCAGGTACGCGGCGCGGTTCCGGCGCCGGTCACCGTCGCGCGCCGGACCTTGTTGACGGGTTCGGAATTGTTGGAAATCCATAACTCCGCCACGTTGCTCGCCGCAATCCAGAAATAGTAGTTGCCGGTGACCGGAGCGGTGAAATAGCCCCGCAAGCGCTCGCCCGTATTGTTCGCATAGGCGCTTGTGTCCTCGGCGGTGGTCACCGTGTCGCTGGTCGAAGGCGCAGCAGTCGTCCACGGCACATCGGATATCAACGCGCCGGCGACGCCGGGCCAGAGGTCGCGGGTGAGTTGGCCGGGGGGAGCCTGGACTTCAAGCGTCATGACCACACTGCCGCTGCCCGAGGCATTGGTGGTGGTCAGCGTGAATTGATAGATCCCGGCGGCCGCGGGAGTGCCGCTGAGGACGCCGTTGACCAGCGTCAGCCAGGGCGGCAGCCCGCTGGCGCTGAGGGTGCCGCCATTGCTCGATGTCACTGTCATGGTGAAAGGCGTGCCCGCTCCGAGAAGGGTGACGGCGTTGGTCGCACTGGTGATGGCGGGACTGCCAGCCCCCGTGGGGAACAGGCGGCCTGTGGGGATGATTTGTTTCGCTTGGTCATTGCTATACCATGACAGGTGGGCCTCCGCGGAACCGGTTGATTCGTAGTAATCCATCTTGATGTCATAGAGCACGTTGGCCACCAGATCGATGGAACCGGTGCGTTCCTGTCCGGTGGCGCCGGTCCATTGGTCGATGATCAACTGTCCGTTGACCCAGACTTTGCAACCATCATCCGCCTTGGCGACGAAGTAGTATGTCTCGGAATACTGCGGCAGGATTTGTCCGGTCCAGCGGCCGGAGAAATTGTTGTGGAAAACCAGCGGATCGGGTGAACCTGTTAGCCAGTCACCGCCGTTTCCCGCCGTGAGGTCGGCGTCGGTTTCGCTGTGTGCGGCGGGCGGCGTAAAGGTTGCATTGTTGTAATAGACGCCGTTCCAACCGGTGGTCGAGCCAGTGTTGTTAGTGAAAACATTGGCTGATGGAATGGTGACGAAGGAGCCGCCGTTGAGCTGCCACTGGAACTTGCACCTGGCGTTGCCGGTGGTTTCCGAGAATTCGACGCGGATCGGATAGCGGTTGGCCGGCGCGGCGGGAATGGCCAGCGTCACGGGGGCACTCATCTTGTAGGCGTTCGTTGCCGCCTCATCCCAGCCGTTTTCAAGGATCTGGACGAGGCCGCCGCCGGTGTCGATGGAAACCCGGGCCTTGTCATCGGCATCGAGGCGGAAGACATAGGCACCGGCGGTTGTGGGAGAAAGCCAGCCATCCCAGGTGACCGAGAAGTAGTCGGCGTTGATGTAGTTGTTGCCGTTGGGTGTGCCATAGCCCCAGAGGAAGTCGATGACCGGCGCCAGACGCGTGACCGGAGGGCTGAAGCCGCCGAGAATCGAGTTGCCAGTCCCGCTGCTCGGAACGCTGGTGCCCGTGATATTGACCGTGAACGAGGTGCTTGTGATCGGTGCCACGACCGAGTAGGTCTTGTTATAGGCGGCCGTCAGGTTGCCGGAGGTGAACTGGAGAGGCACCTGGCTGCCGACGCCATAGGGCGTGGCGGGATTTCCCGCATAGGTGATGACGGCTGTGCCTGATGTGGTGTTGATCTTGGTATAACCATAAGTGGTTGCGACGAGATCGCTGAAGTTAAGCGGGCTGCTGTAAGTGGAACTGGACCCGGGGTAGTAATTCGCGGTCAGGCCGGTGCCCGCGGGGTTTGCAGCCGGGTAGATGGTCACGCCTGCCGCGACGGGGCTTCCCAGCGAGTAGTCGCCGGACGCGCCGGGCGAATCCGCCGCTTTGGCGGTTAGAAAGACCGTGGCGCTGCCTGTGCGGCCGGCGTTGTAGAGAGGAATGATATTGATATCCAGCGAGTTCACGCCTGCGGGGAAAACGACCGAGTTGGGTAACGGCGCGAAGTCGGTGCCTTCCACCGCGGTTCCGCTTTTCAAAAGTGGCACCGTGATTGCACCCAACAGCATGAAGCCCGAGCGGGTGATGCGTATCACGCCGAGGTCACTGGCCGCAGTGGCGCCGTCAGGGGGTTGAGTTGTGGCGGCATCGAGCGCCGCGAGCGTCACCACGTTTTGGACTTGGAGGTCGGCGGCCAACGAGGTGTGGTCATAGCTGGTTTGCGCGCCGAGCGCTGCGTTCGGCGAAAGCCCGAGCACGTATTTGGCCCAATCGCTGACCTGATCGCCTTGGCTCGCCTGGTCGGTCACGGCAATGTGGAAGAACCGGCCGGCGCTTTTCGGGACGCTGAGGGTTCTGGTTGTGCCGTCGCCGGTGAGGCTGGGGAGGCCCCCGCTGATCCACGCGTCCACCAGCGTCGCGTTGGCTTGCACCGTGTAATACTTGCCGACAACCGTGGGAAAGGTCAGCGCGAGGTGGGTCGGATCGGCCGTCACCGAGGGTGGGCGGAAGTTGGCATCCCCCGGCAGTTTCTTGATCGGATTGGTCCCGGCGATGAATTCGGCCCCATTGCTCACACCATCGCCGTCGGCGTCCTGGGATAGCCACCCGACGTAGGGTGCTTGTTCGTTCAATTGCGCGTCGAGCACGCCAAACTTCTGTTTCCAAACCTCCCGGTTGATGTTCGGATCCACCTGCGCGTGGACAAGCATGGTGGCTCCGCAGAGCACAACGAGGACCATGCCAACGCACTGGACGCAACGCCCGGAAAGCGTGCGCATCTTGAGGAGAGGGTTTAACATGACGAATAGGGGTGAAAGGGGTAAAGCTACGACCTTGCAGAGGTATTGCAATGGGGCGAGGGAAGATTTCCGCAGGATGCTCGGAATCCAGGAAGCTTGGGCGAGACCGGAAAACTTCTTCGACTGTCTTCGGTACTGGCGGCGGGCAAGATGCCCGCGCTACCGTGGACCGGGCATCCTGCCCGGAATCCCTCATTGAAAAGAGGGAATGGCGACGGCCACTCGATCGGCTGACCATCTCGCCTCACTTTTCGGCCATGTGACGAAAACACGATAGAAATGTCGTGATTTCCCACGAAGTTTTTCATCATTGTCAGCACACGGAGATTCGACGCAAGGCTTGGAGACAGAAGCCAAGAGGGGCACGGGCGGCTCGCCCAATACAGTTCGGTTCGCAGATTGATTGGCAATTGATGGCTCCGGGCAGGATGCCCGGACCACGGTGGCGCGGGCATCCTGCCCGCCGCCATTCTTCCTTT
>Ga0073936_10006591_pt1 | contig 15273 bp, 17 predicted proteins | sample AliMusrvi5mmetaG_FD_87041 | JGI IMG/M metagenome (GOLD analysis project Ga0073936, IMG submission 87041) | Freshwater lake bacterial and archeal communities from Alinen Mustajarvi, Finland, to study Microbial Dark Matter (Phase II) - Alinen... | ecosystem: Environmental > Aquatic > Freshwater >... | reverse complement strand
GGCGGCCGGATAGCCGTCGCGGGCATAGGGGATGACGGAATCCGCAAGCGCGCCGAAGCGTTGGCGCAGCAGGCGCTCGTAGTCCGGCCAGGCCGCGAGTGATGCCACGCGCGCCTCGACGTCGAGCGCCGCCGGCGACCACGCGAGCACGCGTTCATAAAGGGCCGACGCCACCCGCGTCCCTACGCCCACCTGGCAGCCGTGCAGGTCGTTCGGCTCGCCGAACGCATAATGGCGCATGTCCAGGTAATGGCTCACCAGGTGCTCGCCGCCGCTGGCCGGGGCCGAGGTGCCGGCCAAAGCCATGGCATAGCCGGACAGGATCAGCGCGCCGGTCAGACGGGCCACGGCGTCGGGCTCGCGCGCGGGCAGGCGGCCGGCCACACCGGCCAGCAGGCGGCTCCCCTCACCCACCAGCCGGATCACGTCGGGGCAGTACTTGGATCCGGTCAGCAGGTGGCTCAGCAGCCAGTCTGCGTTGCTGACCGGCTTGGAGAGCAGATCGCCGAAACCTGAGGCAATCATCCGGGCCGGGGCGGCCGCCAGCACAGTCACATCCGCAACCACGGCCCGCGGCACGTGGGCGTCCTGAACGGACTTCACACCCTTCCACAGGATGGCGGAGATTGGCGATGTGTAGCCATTCATGGAAGGCGCAGTGGCCACGACGGCATAGGGCAACCCGGCCATGAAGGTGGCGAGTTTCACAATATCATTCACAGTGCCCGAACCCACAGCCACGGCCGCTGCCAGGCGCGGCGACCCGGTGCGCAGTCGCTCCGCGAGACGCTCGACTTCCCCATCGTTGGCGACCAACGTGGAGCCGACGGCGGGTGTCAGCACGAGCGAATCCGCATCGAGGCCTGCCTCGCGTAGCCCAGCCAGCACGCGTTCACCGGCCACGCGATGAGTGGTCGGATCCGCCACGACCAGCCAGCGACCGGCTGGCAGGGCGCGTTTCAGCGTCGCCGCCGCCTCGTCCAGCGCTCCTTCGGCAATGGTCACCAGTCCCACGTTCAACCGATCCGCGTAAGGCCGCAGCAGCGGCCCGATATCCACCCAGGATTTCTTCATGATTCGCAACGCCAACCTTTCGACGACATCACCTGTCCACCGAGGCGCCGGCAAAGGGCAGCCGCGGCAGAACGATCCAACGGCTTGGGGCAGGGTCCCACCCGCTCAAGTTGATTCGCACTGGTAATCCGTTCCAGGACAGCCGGGGGAAGATCCAAACCGCGAATAATTCCATCATCGGGCGGCCCCAACAGGAAGTCGGCGTCTGCCGGCACGCGGAACGTATCGCCCGTGGCAAGAAAACGCAGAACCAGCCGGATGCGGGCTTCCACGGTCTCGACCGACGCATGACGGAGAAGCCCGGCATCCGTGCCGAAGTAGATGCGGTCGGCATGACGGATGAAGAAGTCGCGAGCCCGGTCGCGATCGAGCGAAAGGTTGTAGAGCAGTTCGATTCCCGGCGCCAGGTCGAAGCCGACGCGCGGATGAGCCGCCAGGAAGCGGGCGGCGCGGTCAAGGTCGGCGCTCAGAAAGAAGAAGTGAGCAAACACCACCCGCAGCCGCGGATGGCGATCCAGCACCCGCTCGACCTCGGCATAGAGCGATTCCTTGGACGGAAACCGCGGGCCGTACCCCCAGTTGTGAGCCAGCGCCCACGCCGGGGTGGTGGCCGGATCCCAGAACGTCTCTGGATCGGCAACGTGCCACAGTACCGGCAGGTCAAGCGACTCCAACGCAGCAAACCCCGCCGCGAAGTACGGGCCATCAAGCGCCTCGCCAAGACTCTGCCGCATATCGGGTTTGGATTCCAGGAGCTTCCAGCCGTCCACGCCGATAGCCGCCTGTTCGCGCACTTGCGCCGCCAGCGCCGCGGCAGCCTTCGGCTGATCCGAAGGCCGTTCCGAATGGTCCCAGGCCCCAAAGATATAGGCCTTCTCAGGGTGCCGGCTTTTGGCAAGATGGGCCAGGAGAAATGAATCCGCCGGGTGCGGCGACGTGACGGGCAAACTGAGGATCGTGAAACGTTCGAGCGGCACGCGTGTCGCCACTTCGCCGAGGACGTCCAGATCCTCGATGCATTCAAGATGGTTATGGCAATCAACGATCGGCGTCTTCGTCATCTCGCTATCTCCGTCATCTCTAGAATGCCAGTATGGCATCAATAATCCGATTGCGATAGTCCGTGTATCTCGCATGGATCGGCAAAGAACCCGACCTTGACACCGGCTCCGCGAGGAGGACAATCCAGCCCAACCATGATCTCAGGAACGACATCGCGCCGAACCCTCCGCGGCATTGCCCTGCTCGAAGCGGCGAAAGGCCTGCTGGTGCTGGCTGCCGGGTTTGGGCTGCTCTCGCTGTTGCACCGGGATCTCCAGGCGCTGGCTATCAAGTTGATCGGCCATCTCCACCTGCATCCTGGCAGAAAATATGCGGGTGTCTTCATTGAGGCGGCGGCGCGAGTCACGGACAAGGAACTCCGGTCAATGGCAGCACTGGCCGCGGTTTACTCTATCTTTCGCCTGATGGAGGGGTACGGCCTGTGGCGGGAGCGGGCCTGGGCGGAGTGGCTTGCCCTGGCGAGTGGGATGATCTACCTTCCGATCGAGATCTACGGAGTGTTCTTGAAGTTCACGTGGCTTCGCATATCCATCCTGACCGCCAACATCCTGGTCGTTGTACTGATCGCGCAAGTTCTGTGGCGGTCGGTGAAAACGAGGAACCTGAATCCGGCTTCGTCATCTGAATAGTCCCGCCAATGGACGGAGGCAGTCCCGAGACCGCATGACAACGGAATCAGCGCTAAAACCAGTTGTCGTGGGCCTGGGCGAAATCCTGTGGGACCTGCTCCCCTCCGGCCGCAAACTGGGCGGGGCTCCGGCCAATTTTGCGTTCCATGCCAGCCAACTGGGTGCCCAAGGCCTGGTGGTGAGCAGTGTCGGAACCGATGCCCTCGGCCGGGACATTTTCGGCCGCCTGCCGGCGCTCGGCCTTACCACGCGCTTCGTCACCATGCTCGACGCCTACCCCACAGGCACGGTCTCCGTTCAGCTCGATGCCCACGGCACCGCCAGCTACGTGATTCACGAGGGGGTTGCCTGGGATCACATCCGTTTCGTCCGCGAGACCGAAATTCTCGCGTCGCGAGCCGATGCCGTGTGCGTCGGTTCCCTCGCGCAACGCAACGCCGACTCCCGTGCCACGATCCAACGCTTCCTCACCGCCACGCGCACGGAGTGCCTTCGCATCTTCGACCTGAACCTGCGCCAGCACTATTTTGACCGCGAAATCATCGAGACCACGTTACACCGGTGCCAGGTGCTGAAACTGAACGACGAGGAATGGCCCGTTCTGGCCAGCCTCCTCGGGATCGAGCCGACCTTCCCCGCCGGTTTGCGTGCCTTGCTGAACGAGTACGGCCTCAGCCTCATCGCGCTCACGTGCGGCCCGCGCGGCAGCCTGCTGTGCTCGCCTGCCGAAACCGACCGCCTCGAGGCCGCACCGGTGCACGTGGCGGATACGGTCGGCGCCGGCGACGCCTTCACCGGCGCCCTGGCCGTAGGATTGCTCAAAGGGCGACCGCTCCCCGTGATTCATCGTCATGCCGCCCGTGTAGCCGCCTACCTCTGCACACAGCCCGGCGCAACGCCCCCGCTACCCGCCGATCTGGTCGAGCCCCAACCCTGACGCCAGCGCTCCGGCAGCCCGCGGTCTTAAAGGACTTGTTCTATGCCGATCGCGATCAGCGCAACGCCCGCCGCTATGGTGGCCTTGTTAGTCAAATTCCACCTCACACAGAAGTCCGCAATGTAGTTTCCTCCCCACAGCGCCATATAACTCAACGCGGCGGACAGGAACCCCACCCAAAACTTATTCAGACCCATCATGCCAGCGCTGACTCCGCCCCCCACATTGTTCAACGACAGCGCAATGCCAAGCAGCGTCGCCTCTCTGAATTCGATGTTCTTCGAGTGATCGCGGTCCGCCTTCTCAGGGTTCAGCAGAACATCAAGGCCACCGGCCTCACTCTCCAGGTCGGAATCCGTAGTCAGCTTGCGCACCCTGTTTACGTACGGCTGCACGATCATCCATGAGCCAATGGCCACCAGGATCAGCATGGCGACTACGGACGCCACTTCCTTGTTCAGAATGCCAGAGATCCAGGTCCCCGAAAGTGCTGCGAAGAAAGTGATCACAAATGTGATCACGGAGATCCAGAGGTTGATGCGGTTGGTTATCTTTATGCCCCGAATACTGTAGGCAATCCTCACCCCGACATTGTCGAGGTTATTGGCCGCAGAAATCACCAGAATGGACAGGAGATGATGCATCGCATGAAGAATGGTGCGCCTGGCGCGGATCGAACGCGCAACCTACAGCTCCGGAGGCTGCTTCCTGGTGAGCTTCAACCAACACCTCAAACCACTTTGTTTCTGAATCTCCTTATACCACAACATGTTGGCCGCGTTCAAGCGCTCCGGTCTAGGGCGCTCATCCGCGGATTTCTCCGATGTTTTGAGCGATGAATCACTGGACGGGAGCGCAGCCCGTTCCGCAGTCCTGACCACCATATCGGCAACCTGATTCTTAGGCACAAGGGCCAAGCGGCCAATCATGATGACTCCCTCGGACTTGAGGACTTTGCTGAGTCCTGCCCGAGTCACTGTGCCGCTGCGCCTGAGCTGCTCGACAGAATAGTAGTTTTCCGACAGCAGCCGGATTTCATCCGCCCCAAAGCTGACCTTGCCGAAACGGGTCGAACGCCTAATGGCATGTCGATCCCGCATGAGGTCACGGAACTTTCGCCAGTACGGTGACACTCCCCAGCGGGCCGACAGCTCTCTGTACGCGGTGTCTTCGTCAATCCACTCGCCCGCGTTGACGTGGGCGGTCGCTTGTGGCTCAGCCCCAGCAGTGCTCCTCCTGTTGATTTCTTTCTCGAGTCTGCCGATCAACTTCGGACTTATCTGCCACGCCCGAAGAGCCTGCACCATAACGCCGCCCGCCAGTTCGGCACGCCAGTACGCCAGACCGCGCCCAAGTCCTTAATAGTGACCAGAAGGGCGTCATAACTGATGGGACGTACCGTTACGCCAGCATGGGTCGGCATCCCTGACGACTCACGATGTCGCCCCTGCGCCCTTGGCGCCCCGGCGGCGGCGTCCAGCGTACTGGATCGCGTATCGCGACCCAACGGGTACGTGCCCCACCCCTTCGATCCGGCCGGGTGGCTGGATCGCAACGCAACATCCTGAGGAACCCACATGAGAACGCCAATTCAGAATTACGTCAGGGCCGGCTATCCCGGCATCTACCTGGTATCCAGCGAGGAGCAGCGCGTAGAGGCCGAACTGAAGGCCGTAGCCGCCACCCTCAAGTATAGGCTGTACGCGTGGTCCGCCACTGAGGGGTTGGTCTTACCGCCGATGGCTCAATCACCCCCGCCAACGATCCGATGGACGCCATTGTGGCCATCACGGAGCTGCCGGAGAACAGCATCATCCTGCTACGGGATCTGCACCTGTTCCTGGCTGATGCCAACCCGGTGCTGATCAGGGCCATCAAAGACTCGCTCGTGGTGGGTAAAACCAAAGGGCGCGTGTTGATCGTGCTGGGCTGCCGCCAGGTGCTGCCGCCCGAGCTGGAACGTGAATTCGTTGTGCTCGATTTCAGCCTACCCGATCGGGACCAACTCGGCGTTGTGCTGGACGCCATATCGGTATCGGCCAAGCTGAAGCGACCGTCCGGTGCAGATCGTGATCAAGTGTTGGATGCCGCCACCGGCCTAACCAGCACCGAAGCTGAAACCGCGTACGCGCTGGCGGTGATCGAGACTAAGCGGGTCGATGCCACCATCGTAGCGCGAGAGAAAGCCGCTACGGTCAAGAAGAACGGTCTTTTGGAGGTTGTGCCGGTCCGCGAGAGCCGGAACGATATCGGCGGGCTGGATGTGTTGAAGGACTGGCTGCTTAGGCGCTGGGATGCCTTCGGGGAGCGGGCACTTCAGTATGGGCTGCCGGCACCGAAGGGCCTGCTGATCTGCGGCATACCGGGCACCGGCAAGAGTCTGACCGCCAAAGCGACCGTCAGTGTGTTCGGACGGCCATTGTTGAATCTGGATGCGGGCAAACTGTACGGCAGCCTGGTGGGCCAATCAGAATCCAACTTGCGGTCCGTCATTCAGGTGGCGGAAGCGATCGCGCCGTGTGTGCTATGGCTGGACGAACTCGAGAAGGGACTGGCCGGAAGCAAGAGTTCGGGCAGTACGGATGGGGGTACGTCATCACGGGTGTTCGGCAGCTTCATCATTTGGATGCAGGATCGGAAGGCGCCAGTGTTTGTGGTGGCGACCGCCAATGACGTGACGCAACTGCCGCCAGAGCTGTTACGTAAGGGCCGGTGGGACGACATCATGTTCGTCGACCTGCCGAACCAAGCGGAGCGTGAGGCCATCTGGGGGATCCAAATAACGAAGTACGGCCGGAAGCCGGACCGGTACGACGTCGTGGCGCTCGCCAGGGCCTCTGAGGGCCACACTGGTGCCGAAATTGAGCAGGCGGTCATTGATGCGCTCTACCGGGCGTTCGCGGACGGCCGTGAACCCGGAATGGTGGATCTCTCGCTGGCGCTGGAAGAGTCGGTGCCGTTGAGCAAGCTGATGAGCGAGCAGATTGGCGCGCTCAGGAAGTGGGCGGTTGGCCGATGCCGGTTCGCTACATCGACCGTCAGTGAGGCGAGGGGCCGAAAGCTGGCGGCCTGACGCGGTCGGATCGTAGGGAGACACGGTGAGTCATGAGTCACGTACCTAGCGTGTGACTCATGACTCACTACGGGGGCGATGGACCAAAAACTTCAGGTGAAGTTTTTGATCGCTGCGGGAACGATTAGCCTGCCTCACCGGCACGCCACCCCATAAGTTTGGATACAACAGTGTGATACGTATCACACTTTTAAACGTCCACCGCGAGTATCCCTGACGACCGACGACGACGCAAACGCGCTTTAGCGCCAAGGCGGTGTCGAACGTCGTACGTGATCGCGTAACTGGGGGCGTTACGCGTGGCCCATTAGCGTCAACCTGTTACCCGCCGCCCATAATGAAACACCCCGAACACAGTAGGCATGTCACACTCAGTGCCAACAGCATGGCTACGGCAAGCACGTTCTTTGTGATATTCATGAACCCTCCTAATCTCATTCTAGTCGTTGTTTGACGGTACCTGTCAGATTCGGCCCAGAAGAAGCAAGATGACCAAGATCGTGACTACGAGACCTAAACCGCCGCTTGGATAATAACCCCAGTTTTTGCTATGCGGCCACGTGGGTAATGCGCCAACGAGAAGCAGAATCAACACAATCAACAGGACTGTTCCGATACTCATGGTTGTCCTCTCTTTCCTGATAGCAGAATACGTGACGGGGTAGCCGTCTGCTATAGGGTATTACCCTACATCGCCATGCTGCAGGCCCAGCACCTGACTCACCACTCGCTATCCCGTAACCATTCCCCGCCAGGATCCCCGACGACCGACAGCTTTCGCAAAGCGACCTTTGTCCGGCGCACACGATGCAGGCCCCTTTATGGGTACGGTGCCCCAGCTTAATTCCTTCCCTTTCCCGATTATAACCCATGGGACGTACCATTATCTGTCGCCCAGCGACAATCCCAACCCACCCCGTACGCCCCAAGGTGCAAGTGAGCAAGTGCCGTATTGTTGAACAGATCCGCCAGTTGGACATACCCGCCAAGGCGAAGGCCGAATTGCTGATCCTATGGAGCCGCGCGCACCGATTGGTGGAGGCCATCATCCGGTTCGTCGAGCGCCACCGTCAGTTCGGGGAAGCAATGCTGCTCGGTGCCATTGTGGCCTATGGGCTGGCCCACATCCCATGGGTGGGTGACTTTCTGGCGTTGTCGGCGCTGGTGACGGCCGCCGCCATTGGGGTCCTGAAGGAGCTGCGGGAGGATATCGCCAGCCTGTTCGCGCCGATTGCGCAGCCGGCCTAACGTGCCCGGGAATGGCCCTGGAGGGCGCCTGCCGGCAAGCAACGCGTAGACCGGGACTAAGCCGCGCAGCATCCCGCCCGATGGATCATTTCCCCATCTATTGCAGGCCCGCCAGGGTCCGGCTCCGATCGGCAATAACCCGGTCGGGGCCCCTCTTCTGAGGACGATTTAGCGCCGGGTCGTGTGATCCGACAACATTACGGCCGCTTGGCGGCTACCACGAGGTGGCTGGCGGCAGTGCTGTGCACGGTCGGCCCACCCCCATGACGAGGAGACCGATGAGTCCAAGTGCAGGAATGATGCTACTACGACAGATCGTACCGTTGATCGCTAGTGCGATCGCGCGCGGCGCCGTCAAGCCGGTCGGCGCTGAGGATCGTGGGAATTGCAGGCTGATGGGCAGGCGTTGGCGGCCATGATGGTGGACCGTCTCGAAGCCAAGGGCAGAGTCGTTCCACCCCAAAGCATTGCGTACTACACCCTACAGGCGATGAAGTCGGGCCGGCGGTCCGGCTACAGTGGTCGCATGGACGCGATGTGCCCGGCTGCCAGTTTGGACAGAGCTGTGCAGGTCCGGTCCATGGATGAAGTGCTGGGCTGTGATCCCGAGTACCCCACGCACGAGTTGACGTTTCATGACCTGCTGGCCGGCGGTGGGGAGTCGGCCGACATCACGGCCGGGCGCCAGCTCGACTGGGATGAGGCGATGGATCGGATGGACGACCGCATGCGCGGGGTCGTTGAGGGAACGGCCGCCGGAACCGGAACCGGTGAGATGGCGGTACGGTACGAGGTGTCGGCGCCGCGGATCTGCCAGGTACGGGAAGAGGCGGGCGAGCGGATCCGGGAGGCGTGGGGCGGTAATCCGGTGGTGGATGCTGGCGTGGAAGCGAAATGGAGCCGGCACGTGCGGGCGTACGCGCAGCGGCGTGCGTGCCGGGCTGAGCGGGCTGCCGAGTGGAAAGCGTGACGGTCAGAAAGGCGCCCTAAGCGGGCCTTTCTTTACGTGTGGGGATGCGTAACCCAAATCTGGGGGTTCTGGTCGGATGGTGTGGCAGCCGCTAGACTAATCCGTCACCCGTCTCAGCGTTCTTTGTCTGCCCTTCCGTAGAACGATTCCCCAGACGCTGCGAGTTTCTCGATCCACATCTCCAAGAGGGCGCAGAGATCGTCTGTTGGATCGTAACTCGGCTCCTTCTTTAGCGTCAGATCGTCCAGCACTTCGAACGCAAAGTTTTGAGGTCCGAGTTCATTCCAATGCCGCTGCAGTTCGCGATCTGCGTGAAGCCCACTCTGGAGTTGAAACCGATGACGGTTGATTATGCCTGGGAGGTTCAGACTTGATCCAACAAGCGACCTTCTCAGTGCAATGTTGCGAACGCGGAAGATTCCTGCCGGTCGTGGTGTTTGCTTATACTCACGAGTGAGCGTTTTTCTGTCGATCTCAGTCACCTGCGTCTCCCGATTGTCGTGCGTCTCTTCCATGCCGAACGTGTGCCATAACCTGGCGGCGGCTTCCGCCGATCAGGTTGATGGCGTGGTTATCGGTTTCTTCTCATTTTCACGCCAGAAAGAACGCTCTCCAGGTTGTCGCACACTTCCCCGAGGGCGTCCTCTTCCTGTCTCGTCTTTGCATGGTTTACCTCCGTGGCGACCACCCCGTGAGGTCTTCCAACTGCCCTTCCGTGAGGCGGAGAATGACGTAGCCGCTGCGCCTCCGTGGGGCTGCCAGCAAAGCGTCACACGCAGACATTACCATCGGATTGCGTAACAAGGTCGCGTATTCGTCAGGCCGCATCTCGACCGTATGCTTCTCCGCTTTCTTCATTTTCTCTCCGATAACTATTCTCTCTACCAAGTTGTCTTTTGCTGGCTTGGTCACCCCATGCTGGCCATCCGCACATGCCCAGCCAGACGATCTACCATGGGTGCATTGTCGCCTGTAGCGAGTACGAGTCAAGTATAACACCGACATTCGCTACGCGACCAGCCGCCTGTATCTCGCTCTGTAGGAGCATGATCGAGTGCAGCTAATCTCACGCTCTGGTGGTTGCCTGCGGTAGCGCGGCCGGATGGACTCCGTGCTCAGCGTCGGACAGAAGCTCTGCGTTCCTCCCTAATTCTTGGCAAAAGTCCGTCATAGACAGTCCCATCAACCCCAAGGTTCAATATGAGACCTATGTTTCGAAGGAGGTCGTGAAGTGGGCGGATGAAAACTACCGGACAGACGCACGGCGGAGGCCTCATAGGTCTTGGCATGCGTCGCCAGCCACTCCACTTGCCGGATGTCGCGCAGCAAATCGGTCGTGTCGAACATCGGGTTCCCAGCGAAGGCGAATCCGAAGTGATAGAATCCCTTCGCCCCGAACATCATGAGCTGGTCGATGTTGTCCATCATCTGCAACCGGTCGAGATAGCCAGCGTAGCTCGTCTGTCCCTCGAACGCGGCAGCAGAAGACTCCGTCACCAGTGCCCACTGACGCCGCCCCGACTGCAGTACCTGTGCATACGGCACCAGCGTATTGTGGTAGGCAAGGCTGTCGCCGTAGCAATAAGGCTCGTAGCCGCATCCGTCCTGGCCTCCCGATGCGCGCGGGTTGACAAACCAGTCGCTGAACCAGCAGTTGTGCTTGAGAATCACCGGCACATCGGCAATCTGCTTGAGCGCGTCGGCGCAGCGGCTGATCATCTCCTCCGCGATCACCCCGCTGAACTCCCTTACGTCGCGCAGCGCCTGACCCCGGCGTCCGCCGAAGGAGTACAGCACACCGTCATCGGGATCCATCCAGTACTCGCGCTCCCCATCGCCCTGCTCCCCGAGCGGCACGAGACGTGCCGCCGTGGCGAAGTCGGGTAGCACCGGTCCGGCACCGCAACCCCAGCCCTCCCGCAACTTCTCCAGGGTGCCGTACCGTCCAAAAAGCCACTGGGCAAGGCGTTTCTGCCAGAGCGGCGTCGCACCGACGCTGTCCGGATTGTGGTGCATTTCGTTCTGAAGGGGGTCGATCCACAAACGCATGCCCGGTCCCAGGGGCAGACTGCCGTAGGCCTCTGCATAACGTGCGAGATACTCGTCCAACGTGCCCAGGTAGCCGTTGGGATCTCCCCTCGAGAGCTTCCGCTCCACGGCGAAGTGAATATTCAGTCCTTCTGCCCCGGCAGGTTCCGGGAGGGAAACCTGCAACTCGAATTCGACAGCATCCGCCTTTTCTCCGGTCTTGGCTTCCACGCGGCTCAAGACGCCCACGCCCGAGGCGACTATTCTTCCCTCTGCATCGGCAGCACCCCAGACGCACCGGGCACCGGGAACATCCTCCCCTGGGTTCAGCTTGACGATGATCCGCATGTCGCGCTCCCCGACGGCGACGGCCACGGGATTGCGGCTGATAAGAAAACCCCGATCCGTCTGAGCCGGCATGCTGCTCGGATGCAATCCGTAGCGCATGCCGCACTCCTCGGCTATGGCGACCATCGCAGCCAGTGACTGCGGACTCGCATGGAGAAAGAACCCGTTGAAATACACATCGCGTATTCCGCGTTCCTTCAGGGCCGTCATCTGATGTCGGAGATACTCTGTCCACTGCGTGTTGACGGTAGCGTCCCCCGCCTTTGCCGTCCAACTCAGCGGACTGTTCAACATGCCTCCGAAAGGTATATAGGGTTCACCGTCCCAGAACATCATGTTGTTATCGTTGACTTCCCACGGATGCGCTTTCCCCTGACTATCGCGGTATATGCCGTAGGCATGGGCAACTGGACGGGCGGCGGCTAGCTTTTCCGGCACGTCAAGATAGCCCCCTGCGAAAACTGTCACCTCCTGATCCACCGGGATGCACGCGATGCGGATTTTTCCGGCGGGCAGGTTTGCGGGCAGGGCAAAACTCATGACGTGATTCCGCGCATTATCCACTTTCTGCATCACCGTCGCGTACAACGCGGTTCCCTGGAAAAAGCCAATCCAGACCTTCCCCTTGAACGACGCGTTCCAATCGGTTTCCAGCACGACTGTCCGATCCGCCTCGAGGGTTGCCGCCGTCAGCTTGCCATGAAGCTGGGGCCGGCGACTGATCTCGAGCAAACGCTGGACCTCCACTTCTCCATCGATCTCATCCGCCAGCGTCTCGAACTTGTCAAACGCGCTAAGATCGGTCGACAGCACTTCTTCGGCAATGGTTTTCGCCTTCGCCCCAAAAGCTGCCGCATTGGGAAGCGTCCTCGCTTTGGCGGAGAGGATTTCGAGCTTTTCTGCTACCGCGTCAGCCGGCGTCTTTGCCCCCTGCGGGGCGTACGTGCCGCGAGAAAGCATCAGGACGTCCAGCACGAAATACGGATAGTCGCCGCGCGCACGCTTGCCAAGCGTCTCCACCCGCAATGTATGTTTGCCAGGCGTTAGCTCCACCTCGCCCCATTGATGCCACTGGAGGGGAAATATCTTGTTGGCCACTTCCCGGTTGAGGAGGGGCCCCGGATCCCAGGCCTGCCACGGCTCTTGATCCACACGCCATCGCGCCGGCGACGACCATTTGGGATCGAATGTGCGACCCATCAGCGCCAGGCGTCCGCCGGGAGGAGGAAGCTCAAAATCGTATTCCGCGAAGGCCTGCTCCTTCGGCTGGTTGCTGCCCACGGGCATATTGGCCGGTGCACGGCCGCCGACCAGACCCAACCAGTTCGCGACAGCGTTGAAGTCGGTCGACTTCGGCTTCTTGAGCCAAAGGTGCGAGGTCGGTTCCCCAGCATGGCTTTCTGCAATGAACATCTGGAGGACGATTCCACATACCCACACTGTCGTGGCTGTCGTTAGCGTTGTCATATCTTTCCTCGTTCTGTTTTTTCCGCACCCGGCATCGTTCATCCCGCCACGAGCGCGGTAGCGGACGACAGGGTTCAATTCAGGAACTGCTCCACGAAGTGAATCGAGCCGCAGTTGGCTTTCCGCCCCCGCCCTCTCCTAGGGACGGAGCAGATGCAATCTCCCGTATCCACGAGTGCTCCGCAATTTGCATGCCAATCTTCAATGGATCGTAATAATCGTCCCAGACGGAAAACGTATTTCCCGCAGTTGGAAGCGGTTGGCATCGGGTCCATCTTTCGTATAGGCGAGCAAACCTACCGTGATGATCGTGGGATTGGTGATGTAGGTCGAAGGATGCCCGAGTGTCTTGTCGTTGTAGAAGAACTCGGCAGTCCATTTCGGCGGCCGCGTGTCGAGCTGGACGGCCACGGTAACGTATCCCGGATCGGCCGGGCCCGTTGAATATCACAGGCCCCCGGTCCAAGCCCCCAGATAACCCCTGATGGCATTGGCGAGGGTGTAGTCCTGATCGACATAGACCCATGGGCCCGGCTCGTTAGCGGTCGTAAAATTCAGATTGAATCCGACGCCGATGAGGGTGTTCGTAGCGTCAACCAAGCCCGAGACCTCGTACAGTTTCCCGGACTCAGGGGTGAACGGAAGATACATTTTATCGCAGGAAGTAGAATATTTGGTGCCGTTGGCGTACCATTTAGACGCTGTCCATGTCTCCGATCCCGGCCTGACATCCGGCGGCAATCCGTTGATGCCGGTTCCAGAGGCACCGGAGAAATCGTCATCGTAGATGAGACCAGCCTTCGCCTGCGCCGTTGGAGCCCATCCCAGCAGCGCCATGGCCAATACAAAACCAAACCACATAGCCGAATCGTTCATTCTTTTCATCGTCATTCCTCTATTTCTTACGTCGAGGCGTGTGACCAAATTTCTTTTACCAGATCGTCGTGGATATTGTCCTCAAGCATGAAAAATACTCAATATGAATTCTCTTTTACGTAAAGCATCGGCTTCAGCCATTTCCCGTCCGTGCCGCCGATCATCAACTTAGAAAGGAGCCGTCGATGTCCTATGCAACCACTCGTTTTCGATGCCCGGTTTCGGGCGCTTCACCACACGAACTTGACGCGTGGTTTCGCCGGCAATCCAGCGTCCCCTCAACAGCCACCGCACAGGACTGTCTGGACAGCCCCGCTCGTTCCGCCGCAACTGGTTGACCAACAGGTCCACCACCGCCGCCGCGATTTCCGAGTCCCGCTGGTCGATGCCAGACAGGCAACGCGGGTGTTCCCCCCAAACATGAAGGGCCGCGTACCCAATATCGGCCGGCACGGAAAATCCCCATGCTTCAAGATCGAGGTCGCGTAAACTAATGACCGCCTCAAGCCTGCTCCCCCGTATCCAACGGCAAACTTCTTCCTGTTGCAACTCGTCGACTACCAGAGGCCGCAATCCCGCAGGATTTCCCCGCAAGGCAAGCCAGACGCTGTATGCGCCAGTCCAGCGGTGGTGGGCCCGGAGATCGTCCTCGGAGCGAAGACAGAGTCCTATCCGCCGATAGCCCAGCTTCTCCAATTCATCAAGCGCCGTGAACATCCCGGTGTAATGGTCGTGCAATACCTGATTGACCTCCGGCGTACGCAATCCACCACCTATCTCAACCACGCTGAAACGATTCCAGTTGATTGGCAGGGTGCCACTCCAGTTCGTGAAAAATTGCCGGCTGATGTTCGGGATGATGATGCCCCTGATGCCGCGGGCGAACAGGATCCGGTTGGTCCGTGCGGGCGGCAGTTGTGGATCTGCGATCCACCAGGGCTCCACGCGGTATCCGTATTCGGCGGCTCTCTGTTCAATGCCGTTGTAGGTGCCGCAGGGATCGAACTGCGTCCAGCCGTCGCGTGTAGGCTCGCAAGTGACAACGGCCAACACTTCACTGGGAACGGAATGCCTCGTGCGCACGGTTTCCGACATCAGAGCCCCGATGCGGGGATTCGGCTTATAGCCAAGCTCCGCGGCCAGAGCACGCACACGCTCCCGCGTTTCGCGGGAAATCCTCCCGTCATCGCGCAACACCAAGGACACCGTCATCCGCGACACACCTGCACGCGCCGCGATGTCGGTCAAGCTCACTCTATCACTTTGCATTTCCTATTTACCTGCCTTCACTCCCACGGCCTGCGTTTACCCCGGCAACAGATAGTGATTGGCCCTCGGCATAGACAAACGTTACCAGAACCCGCTGACTGTCCAAAACGCAAAAACGCTGCCGGAAACTGAAACAACCCCGCAGAGACGACAACTCCACATGAACAGCCTATCATCAGAAAGTTGCCGTGACCAGACCCCAATAGACCAGCAATTCGCATTTTGGCGGCGGGGACGGAAGATAGCGGGTGTGGGGAGGGCGAGAAGAGGGGTTACAGGCGACTGGGGCGAG
>Ga0073936_10006587_pt1 | contig 15277 bp, 11 predicted proteins | sample AliMusrvi5mmetaG_FD_87041 | JGI IMG/M metagenome (GOLD analysis project Ga0073936, IMG submission 87041) | Freshwater lake bacterial and archeal communities from Alinen Mustajarvi, Finland, to study Microbial Dark Matter (Phase II) - Alinen... | ecosystem: Environmental > Aquatic > Freshwater >... | reverse complement strand
CCTGAAATAGTCTATGTCTCTTACAATAATCTAAAGCTAAATAAAGATTCAACATGTATTGGTGTTGCCAAAAGTACCGACTTCGGGAAGACATGGAGACTTGTTTGGAAAGATGCTCAGACAAAAAATGGCTTTGCCCCTTCTCCAAACTTTGGAAAAGACTGGATGAACGAGCGATATGGCCCGGGATGGGGCGAAAATCCATTCGGTATTGGTGTCTCCCCTACCCGCCCTGAAATATTTTTCGCCACTGACTTTGGGCGTACCATAAAAACCAATGATTGCGGCAATTCATGGGAACCAGTCTATTCTAAAAATGTAAATAATAAGGGCTGGACTTCAACCGGGTTGGAAGTAACCACAAGCTACACGATAGTTTTTGATCCCTTCGACCGGAATCATGTGTATATTCCCACTACCGATATTGGTCTGATGGAAAGTAAAGACGGTACCGCAAGCTGGATGAGTGCCACAAAAGCCAATGGAGTGCTGCGGGAATGGGAAAACACCACTTACTGGCTGACATTTGATCCCGATGTCAAAGGAAAAGCATGGGCCGTGATGAGCGGATCGCACGATTTGCCCCGGCCAAAAATGTTCCGAAAGAGGGGGACAGCTGATTTTAAGGGTGGAATTCTGGAAACTGGGAACAGTGGAAAATCATGGAAGCCTGTTAGTTCAACTATTGGAGAAGCTGCCATGACCCATATTCTTATCGATCCGACAAGCAATAAATCATCAAGAACCTTATACACCTGTGCATTTGGAAAAGGTGTTTATAAATCGGTAGATGGCGGGAAAACATGGATTCAGAAAAACAAAGGAATTGCAGGTTCGGAACCCTTTGCCTGGCAAATAACCCGCAGGGAAACCGATGGAGTGTTGTTCCTGATAGTCAGCAGACGAAGCGAAGACGGAAGCATCGGCAATGACAAAGATGGGGCACTTTACGAATCAGTTGATGGCGCTGAAAACTGGATCCGGATTTCACTTCCGGAAGGAACCAATGCACCTACCAGCATCGCCATAGATTTGAACCATCCAAAACAGCTTATTTTATCTGCCTGGGGGAGAAAAACACAGGGACAGTTTACTCCCGATATTGGCGGTGGAATCTTTCTCTCAGGTGATGAAGGCAAAACCTGGAAGCAGGCTCTTTCAAAAGATCAACATATTGGTGCGGTTACATTCGACAAAAGAAATAGCAGGTTTTATGCGTGCGGATTTGAAGGCTCGGCTTATTACTCCGAAGATGGGGCAAAAAGCTGGATACGCATTAAAGGTTACAATTTTAAATGGGGGCAGCGTATAGAACCCGACCCGGCAGATCCGGAAAAAATATTTATAAATACCTTTGGCGGAGGAGTCTGGCATGGGCCGGCCAAAGGCGATCCCTATGCGCTGGAAGATATTATTACTCCTTTAAAATAGGGCATTATATCCATCCAATTATTTAGCTTTATAAGGTTGAAAATTAACCAATAAAATCGCACCATGTCAAACATTGTAATAGGAATCGATCTGGGAGGTACACGAATAAAAGCTGTAGCAACTGATGAATGTGGCAATATCCTGCATCACTATTATCAACCAACAAATGACGGATACGATGCGATCTGGAAGAATGCTATTTCCATAGCTGTTAATGACATACAAGGAAAATTGGATAATCGGGCTAACTTATTTGGAATTTCGGCACCAGGGTTACCAGACGCTACCAATTCAGCTATTGCTTTTATGCCTGGCAGGTTACATGGATTGGAAAATTTTGACTGGACAGCGTATTTGAAAACGAAAACCTTTGTGCTTAATGATGCGGTTTCTGCTTTAATGGCTGAAGCCAGGTTTGGTGCTGCGAAAAACAAGGCAAATGTGGTCATGCTCACTTTGGGAACCGGTGTTGGCGGAGCAATTCTGATTCATGGACAACCCTATCAGGGCTCTTTTCATAAGGCTGGACATATTGGTCATATGGTCATTGACAGTGAAGGGGAACCTGATATCATTGGGATGCCCGGCAGCCTGGAAGATGCAATAGGGAATTGCTCCATTGAAAAAAGAACCGAAGGAAAATTTACATCCACCGAACAACTGCTTATAGCTTTCAGGAACGGAGATGAATTTGCCGCTAAAATATGGCTGACATCAGTCAGAAAATTAGCCATCGCCCTTGCTTCGCTCACAAATATCCTGTCACCGGAAATGATTATTCTTGGTGGCGGGATTACTGAAGCCGGAAATGATTTATTCGATCCGCTGGAAAAATATATGGGAGACTATGAATGGCGTACAGAGGGTAATAAAACAGAGATTGTGAAGGCTCAGTATGGTGATTTGTCAGGAGCGGTTGGAGCCGCCTGTTTCGCTCGTGAAGCAATTAATAGTAAACCTTAAATTCTTTTAAATTTCAGTATGACAACTAAAATGCCTGTCAGGGAGAATAAGCAAAGAATACTTTCGCTCGATGCCCTTCGTGGTTTTGATATGTTCTGGATAATTGGAGGGGGAACACTGTTAGAAGTACTTTCAAAATGTTTTCCTTCCAACTGGCTTCATTCACTGGCAGCCCAAATGGAACACGTCCCATGGGTTGGCTTTCATTTCGAAGATCTAATATTTCCTTTGTTTATGTTTATTTCAGGTGCCACAATCCCAATCGCACTGCTTTCAAAATTGGAAAAAGGGACCCCTAAACGGGAGTTGATCATTAAGGTTGCACGAAGGATGGTCGTCCTGATCGTTTTAGGCATAATTTATAATGGGGTCCTGCGGAATGGATTTGCAAATGCCCGATACGTGAGTGTTCTTGCACAGATTGGAGTATCTTATTTTATCGCATCAATAATTGTAATTTATACCAATTCGGCAAAAACCCGGTTATATTGGCTATCAGGAATACTTGTGGGGTATGCCATTGTTCAGCTGCTGATACCTGTCCCCGGAATTGGAGCAGGCGTACTGACTCCGGAAGGATGCATCAATGGCTATATCGACCGGCTATTTTTGCCCGGCAGACTGGCATATGGCCATGATGGAATGCTCCCTTCATCAGGTAACGGGTTTTACGACGCTCTTGGTATCCTTTCCGTATTGTCGGCAACAGGGATTACCCTTATGGGATATTTTGCAGGTTGGATATTACTCCGGAAAGATACAGACCCCAGGAAAAAACTTATCACTTTAGTCTCTGTCGGGACCGGACTTATTATCCTGGCCCTTTGCATCAATCCATTTTATCCGATCATAAAAAACTGCTGGACAACGACCTATAATTTATTGTCGGGAGGCATTAGTTTTGTTTTAATTGCCTTTTTTTATTTACTCATCGATGTCTGGGGATTTAAAAAGTGGACCTTCTTTTTCAGGGTGATAGGAATGAATTCGATCTTTATTTACCTGGTCGTTGTAGGAAATCTGGTCGATGTGAATTCAACCACACTTTCATTGATTGGGTGGGTTTCCCGAGCCTTGAGCCAAAATGGAGGAGAATTGGTCCTTACCCTTGGTGACATTACACTTGCATGGCTTTTACTCTATTTTATGTATAGAAAAAACATCTTTATAAAAGTTTAACAGAATTTCAAATAATCCGCTTAAATCTAAAAAATCAAACCTGATGAAAAATAAATTAGTGTCATTGCTTTTGGTTTCCTTTCTCCTCGGAATCACTTACGTAAGAGCTCAGGAAAAACCGCTGCTTATAAAAGTCCGTCCGAAGGAGATATTCGACGTACTTACTAATCCTGGGATTGGATTTACCACTTTTCAGCGGTTTAACGGCGACTCCTTAAATTTGGGGGATCGGTGGACCGAAGGATTACCCATTGTTTATCAAAAGTTTGAGGGTGATCTCACCAATAAAAACTATCCGCAAACTACCATTGCTTATTTCAGGGTGGACTGGTCGTTTATGGAACCCGAAATGGAGCAATATAACTGGCCCATGATTGATAAGGCCTTGCGGACTGCTGCAGAACGGGGACAAACTTTAATGCTCCGGATCGCTCCTTTCGAAGAGGGTGTAAAAGATGTTCCTGCCTGGTACAGGACCCTGGTTGGGAAAGAGAAGAAAGGGCCTTCTTTCAAATGGAGGATTGATCCCGAAGACCAGACCTATGTGAAATATTTCGGTGGTCTGATCAAAGCCCTGGGAGAACGTTATGATGGCCATCCCGACCTCGAGTCGGTAGATATTTCCATTGTTGGATTTTGGGGAGAAGGCGATGGCTCACATTTATTGTCAGATCATACCCGGTTAGCCCTGTTGAATTGTTATTTGGATAATTTCAAAAAGACGCCGCTCACTTTTCAGCCGCTAAACGGTGATGCTCCCGACCCCGGAGTTTTGGTGAAGGGTACTCCGATTGCCGCCTCATGGCCCGATGGCCGGAATAATGGTACCGGACCCCAAATGCGTTACCTGGGCTATCGGATGGATTGTCTGGGTGATATGACAACCGATCTCTGGCCCGAAAAGCACTGGAGTCATATGACCGATATTTATCCAAGGGACATCGTAAAAAGCGGCATGAGTGAAGTATGGAAGAAGTCACCGGTCACCATGGAAATATGCTACACCTTTCTCCATTGGCTCGAAACGTTGAAATACGATGAAAAAACGGTAAATTACATTTTCGGTGAGGCACTGAAATGGCATATAACCTCTTTCAATGCCAAAAGTTCGGCTGTACCTGATGTATGGAGTCCGCTGGTTGACAAATGGCTGAATAAAATGGGATACCGGTTTGTACTTCGCAAATTTGAATATCCCTCGTTTGTAATTCGCCAGGGTCAATTGTCGTTTACCTCATTGTGGGAAAATGTGGGGGTCGCGCCTATATACAAGGATTACAAATTTGCGATCCGATTAAAGAACTCACAAAAGACACAAATCCTGACCACAAGTGCAGATTTACAAAACTGGCTGCCGGGCGATATCGTTCATGATGAGAACCTTTATATCCCATATGATATGCCTTCAGGAACCTATCACCTTGAAATCGCCATCGTGTCGCCCGTCTCCTTTGAGCCAAGGGTGAAGCTGGCCATTTCAGGGAAAACTGAAGATGGCTGGTATCTAATTGGTGATATCCTGGTCAAAGAACATGAATAATTAGAATTAAAAGTCAATTTAAATTAGAATAAGTATTTTAGGAAAGACGGTCTTTCCGGAAGATAGAAATAAAAAAATAAGAATGGAAATTAACTATAAATATGGCATCACGCCTGAGACCGATTCAATCATAGAGGTTTACAACAGTTCCGGGCTGAACAGGCCTACAGGGGATGAAGAGCGGATTGCGGAAATGTATCGTAATTCAAATTTGGTGGTTACGGCATGGGATAAGGACCAGTTGGTTGGAATCGCCCGTTCATTAACCGACTTCTGTTACTGTTGCTACCTGTCAGATCTTGCAATCAGAAAAGAGTACCAGAAGCTTGGAATTGGTAAGGAGTTGATCAAACTGACACGTGAAATAATTGGCCCTAAGACAACGCTATTGCTACTATCGGCACCCTCGGCAATGGATTATTACCCCAAGACAGGTTTTCGTAAAGTAGCGAATGGATTTATAATCGATCGGGAACAATAAATTAAGATTAACCTAATCCTTTCAAACCAGAAATTGAACTTTAAATCTTTAAAAACTTATGAAAATAATATCGAAGTCTTGGCTGATTGGGAAACTAATTTTTCTCTCAATTTTTGTGATCCATTGTTCTAAAGGACAGAAAAGTACTGTTTTACCACCTGCCGGAGGAGATACAACTTGTATTGTGACTGATATCTCGAGACTGGAACAAATTCAAATATTCCCTTCAAACAATCCTATTAATCAGAATATTGCCTCTGCACCAGTGGATCCCCGTTCCGATGCGATTATGAGTGTTATCGGAACAGTTGGAATTCATCCCGATTTCGGCACCGGACAAATTGGTATCCCATTCATTTTGGTCTGTAAGACACAATCAAAAATTCCCGTGCAATTCCGTGCCAACAGTTATGATGGGAATTATGGCAATGAAAGTGACCCGGGTCCCTATCCAATTCCGCTTACCGCACCGATTGAGGGAGGTGGAGCAGCCGGCGGCGATAACCATGTTCTTGCAGTTGACATCGATAATCAGATTTTATACGAAATGTATAATGCGAGTGTGGGAGTTAATGAGTGGGAAGCATCGAGTGGTACCATCTGGAATTTAAAAATAAACGGATCACGCCCTGCAGGCTGGACTTCATGTGATGCCGCCGGGTTGCCGATATTCCCGTTACTGGTTCGCTATGATGAGGTACTCAAAGGTGCTATAACCCATGCAATCCGGTTTACCCTTACTAAAGCCAAAGCCATGCAGGCATACACAGCACCGGCAAGTCACTTCAGCTCGGGGTCAAATACAAACAGAAACGCTCCAACACCTATGGGCCTCCGGATACGCTTAAAAGCAAGTTTTGATATCAGTTCATTTTCAGCCAATAATCAGGTAATCCTCACAGCAATGAAAAATTACGGACTCATTCTGGCAGACATAGGATCGGATTTGTTTATTTCAGGTGCACCCGACGATCATTGGAATAACGATGATCTGCACAACTTATTAGCTGTGAAATCGACCGATTTTGAGGTTGTTCAAATGGGTGAAATCGTAACATCGTATTAATAATAACAGAAAAATGAGCGTTAAGCCAAAAGTTCTGTATGAGGAATTAACCCCTGCAGAATTCCGTACACGATTAGCCAAAGCTCCGGTTGGTTATTTGCCATTGGGGACCCTAGAATTTCATGGTGAGCACATGCCGCTTGGATCGGATGGGATTCAGCCGCTGGAATTTTTTAAAGAAATTGCGGCTGAAGTCGGAGGTATCGTTCTCCCTCCCCTTTTTCTCGGACCCGACAGGATTGAGACAGTTTCCGGCTCTGAGTATTATGGAAAGGATAATGGAAACCATGAAAGTCTTGACAAGCAACAATATGAACCTCAGATTCTGACCGGAAGCGCCTATTGGATTCCGGATAAACTGTTTATTTTAATCATGGAGGGGATCATAAAACAATTGATTAGACAGGGGTTTAAAATTCTTGTTGCACATGGACACGGGCCGTCCACCCGCGCTGTGATAATTAATTCACCACGATGGGAAGCTGAGTTTGGAATTAAACTGTTTAATCTCTGGGGTTCAGAGAATGATGATTGGAACGGATTTATGTCCGACCACGGCGCCATGCTTGAAACTTCGGTGGTCATGAAATACCGGCCGGACCTGGTGCATATGGAGAACCTGTCCCAAAATTCTGATTGCTGGCCCGTTGGCATCCGCGGTTATGATCCGCGTATCCATGCCAGTGCCGAAAAAGGGGAAGAAATCGTTAAAATTCAAAAACAACGAATTGTAGATAAATTGATATCAGCCCTGAATAAGCTCATTAGTTCCAATTTGTGAAGAATTTAATATAAAAATTAAATCTATCAATATGCTAATCAGAATAATCATTTTCGCATTTTTACTCCTGCCTCTGTTTCTGCCGGCACAACAGAAAGCCACCATTTCTGAAGAGAACAGGGAGATGATCACTTATCGTTACAGTGATCCAAACCCGATTCCGATTTTAGCGGATAAGAATTTCAGGATTTACCCCTATTTTACATTCGACGGATATAGTCAAACATCACAAAAGCAAAGCTGGAAGGTAATTAAGCTCGAAAACGATTACATCGAAGTATTTATTACACCCGAAATGGGTGGTAAGGTGTGGGGTGCCATTGAGAAATCAACCGGTAAAGAATTTATATACAGTAACGATGTGGTGAAGTTCAGGAATATTGCCATGCGTGGCCCCTGGACTTCTGGCGGGATTGAATTTAATCTTGGATTGATTGGCCATACCCCGGCAACGGCATCGCCAGTTGACTACATTACCCGCGAAAACGCCGATGGAAGCGTGAGCTGCGTTGTCGGGAACCTTGATTTGCCGTCGCGCACCCAATGGCGTATTGAGATCAGGCTTCCAAAAGACAAAGCTTATTTTGAGACCATTCCATTGTGGAATAATCCGACTCCGGTGCCGCAATCCTACTATTGCTACATGACAGGTGCTGCTGTTGTTTCAGATGATCTGGAATTTTATTATCCAGGAAACCAAACATTGGGACACGAAGGCAAAGTTCATCCCTGGCCAATTGATGAAGCTGGTCATGATATGTCCAAATATGTAAATGACAATTTTGGACCGGATAAATCGAATCATGTGGTAGGTGATTATAACAATTTCATGGGTGGATATTTTCATAAGTCGGAATTTGGATTTGGTCACTGGGCTTTATACGATGATATGCCAGGTCGTAAACTTTGGTTGTGGTCAACGGCAAGGGATGGAGCTATTTGGGCTGATCTGCTTACTGATAAACACGGCCAGTATATGGAATTTCAGGCAGGTGGCACGTTAAATCAGTATTCTCAAGGCACTTTCCGCAGCCCAATCAAGGAGATGCCTTTTAATCCTGGGGTTACCAACCAATGGAAAGAAATGTGGTTTCCGGTTAAGGAAATTGGAGGGATGCAGGAAGTTTCGCAAACGGGTGTTCTGAATGTGAAGTACGAAAATGGTCAGCTTGAAATTGGAGTTAATGCTCTGGCATTTGTTCAGGCAAAATTAGTAGTAAAATCGAATGGCAATGTGATTTATACCGAAGCTAAGAATTTCAAACCAATGGATGTTTTTAAAACGTCTGTTGCATTGGACAAAAATGAACCCTTCGAAGTTTCAGTTGAAGGAATGGATGTAATACATAGTTCGGTAAACAAAAATTGGATCAAACGTCCGTTCGTCACAACGATACCTGCTGATCCAAACAGTGCTTCCAGTTTATATCAGGATGGTATACAGTTTAAAGAAAACAGGAATTATATACCTGCAAAAGCTAGTTTGAAAAAATGCCTTGCTAAAGATCCGCTTTTCATTGACGCAATGTCAGCTTTATCCGAATTGTATTATCGCAGTAATTTACTGGACTCGGCGTTGTATTATGCCAATCAGGCACTACAGCTTGATACCTACAATCCTGCAGCCAATTATTACGCCGGAGTAACTTATCGTGCACAAGGAGAATTAATTAACGCGCTCGAAACATTTGGATGGGCAGCCCGATCGATGGAATTTCGTTCCATGGCCTATTCCCAAATGGCTGGAATCGAACTTCAATTGAATAATCTGGCTTTGGCTGAACACTATACCAAACAGTCTCTCGACTTTAACCGTTTCAATTTTAACGCCTTAAAAGTGTTGGCAATTACTTACAGGCTGCGTGGCGAAGTAAATCTTGCAGAACAGATCGTCGCAACCCTCATTTCGATGGATCCATTAAACCACTTTGCCGATTTTGAACGCTTCAGGTTGCATGGTTCTCCTGAAAATTTATCAATGTATAAAGCAAGTATCCGGAATGAATTTCCATACCAGACCTATTTGGAACTGGCCATTGATTATTACAATTTAGGACAGAAAGAGGACGCTGTTCAGGTTCTCGAAAACGCCCCGACTCACCCGCTTGTCGCATTGTGGAAGGCATTTTTGAAAGACGATGCATCGGCCTTGAATGAAATAGCCAAAGCATCTCCGGCTTTCGTCTTCCCATACCGGACTGAAACAGTCTCAGCCCTGACCTGGGCAGTAGCAAAGAACCCAAACTGGAAGTTCAAGTACTATCTGGGGCTGAATTACTGGTCAATTCAACGGGAAACCGATGCAAGACAACTATTCGCATCCTGTAATCAGGAACCCGATTTCGCAACTTTCTATCTTTCGCGGGCATATCTGGAGAAACAAAGCAATGATAAACAGGTTCTTGCAGATCTTCAAATGGCCCATAAACTTGCACCTGATCAATGGCGCGTTTCATATCGGTTAATCGAGCAGTATCTAAATAAGGGTGATTACAAAACCGCATTACCACTTTCGGTTGAAGCCACAGGAGTGTTCAAAGACAATTTCAATCTTGGGTTACAATATGCTAAAGTGTTGTTGGGCAACGATCAATATGAAGCTTGCCTTAAAAAGCTCGGAAATACCCATATCATCCCATTTGAAGGTTCCATTCAGGGAAAGTATGTCTATGAACAGGCTTACATGCTGCTGGCCATTGATTTGATGAATAAAAAGAAATACGGTGAAGCATTGGTGAAACTTGAAAAATCGAAAGCCTGGCCCGAAAACCTTGGAGCAGGAGCCCCTTATGAACCCGATAACCGGATGCAGGATTATCTGGAAGCATTGTGCCTGGATAAATTAGGCAAGACTAAGGAGTCGGCTGAGCGTAAAGACGCAATTCTGAGTTTTACCGCTAATCACTACGGCGATTCAAGGCCAACATTTAATAATATTTTCGCTTTAACCATTCTTCAGCAGCGGGGAGAAACCGAGACGGTCAATTCGTTGATCCAAAAGATAAAAGATTGTGATCAGTACGGCAAACCGATTCCATGCTGGGTTGTTGCCTGGTTTACAAATGATACAGCAGCCTGCACCAGACTCGGCAAAGATTTGGAAAATAACCGCTATTATACCATGGTTAAACGTATTTTAGCTTTCAAATAGGCCAGGTTATGAGAAGAATAGTCATCATTGGATTGATACTGTCTTTTTTCCTAAAGTTTATTTCACCTGCCAGTGCCCAGGAGATACAGCGCCCTGCCATCTGGGGCATTGCTAAAGTTACTTTCCTGGTAAGCAACTTCCAGATAGCACGGGATTATTATGGCCGGTTCCTGGGATTCGACGAGGCTTTTTCGTATCAGTCAGCCACAGGTAAAATCCTTTCGTTTAAGGTTAATGATCGCCAGTTCCTTGAGTTTGTTGAGGATCATCAAGCCAAAGAGAAAAAACGGCTGGTATCTGTTTCTCTTGAGACGGAGAATGTGGAACAAATGCGTCAATACCTGAAGCAACAAGGTCAAAGAGTTACTGATAAAACAACAATTGACGGAGCCGGGAATGAGGTGTTTACGGTCGATGATCTTTCCGGAAATCATATTGAGTTTATAGGCTGGAAAAGTGACGGACTACACAAAAAATCAAAGGGAAAGCATTTATCTGAAAGAAGAATATCACAACGAATTCACCATGTTGGCATCTATACTGAAAAAATCATGGACAACGATCCATTCTATACAGGTGTTCTAAAATTCAGGGAGATTCTCAGGTATCCGGAGGATAGAAGCGTAACACCAACTATTCTTTACCTGGGAATGGGTGACTGCGTTGAGAATATCGAACAATATTCACCCAACGACCAAAACTTTAGTCATCCCTGCTTCCTGGTAGAGGATATGCAGGAAACGATTTATACCCTGAAGGAACGAAGGGTCAATGAAACTTTAGCAAGACCTATGATTGGAAAAGGGAAACGGTGGTTATTAAACCTTCTTACCCAGGATCAGACAAAGGTTGAATTTACGGAAGCACATTGTGTGCGCTAAGTGGTGTACTAACAGAGATTAACTAATATTCGGACCTATTTAAAGTAACCGATATGAAAAACGATAATTATTCACGCCGGAAATTTATCAAAGGGACTGTTGGCACAAGCCTGCTTGTCGCAAGTGCCGGTCTATTGTCATCATGTTCATTATTCCGGATGGCAGGAAAAGGTTTAGGTTCTGTTTACGATGCCAAAGGTCTGCCAACGGTAATGTTTGGCAAAACCGGTGTACCTGTGCCACGAATTGTTTGTGGGTTAGGTTCCCGTTTTTGCCATCTGGAAAGTGAAGAAGAGGCACAACGGCTGCTAAACTATACCTTGGACAATGGCCTTTACTATTGGGATACTGCCTGGGCCTATGATAACACAATTGGGTTGCCACCGGGTAAAACAAAAAGTTCACAGCTAATTACCAGTGAAATACGTTTGGGACCTGTAGTAAAGGTCCGCAGAAATGAAATATTCCTGTCAACCAAGGTGACCAGCCGCAATCCGGATGAAGCCATGCGACAGATTGAAACAAGCCTCAAGCGTTTGCAGACCGACCATGTGGATCAACTGATGATCCACGACGTACAATCCATGACTGATGTGGCCAAGCTTAGCGAAAAAGGTAATCTGATTGATATTCTCCACCGGCTGAAAGAACAGGGGCTTACCCGGTTTATTGGTTTTTCGGGACATACGGAAGCCCCAGCAATGAAAGCGATGGCCGATCGGGGTGATTTCGATACCATGCTCATGGCCATGAATCACTGGAACGCAGCAAACAATCCTCAAAAAAGATTTGAAATGGCTGTACCGTCAGCCAAAGCCAAAGGTATGGGTGTAATTCTGATGAAGGTGGTGCGTCCGAAAGAATCCATTACAACCCTGAAACCTGCCGATTTAATCCGCTATGCCCTTTCGCTGAAAGGACCCGACATGATTGTGCTGGGTCTTGATAGCATTGAGGTGGTCAAATCAAACATCGAAATCCTGAAAAACTTTAAACCAATGGAGGAAGCAAAAATGCAGGAAATGGCCCAACAACTTACCCCGTTCTATCATCACGAGAATCTTCCCTGGATGGAACCGGGATATTGCGATGGGAACTATTTGGCTTAGTATTTTACTCTTTGTGCGACTTAAAGTCGCGCCCGGAGTAGACAAATAAAATATGCAACTTGAAAAAATTCAAACAAAGATTTATGAAATACGGGGGCAGAACGTGATGTTGGATTTTGACCTTGCCGAATTGTACGAGGATGAAACCCGGGCCTTGAAACAAGTAGTAAAACGGAATATTGACCGTTTCCCGGATGATTGTATGTTTGAACTGACAAAAGTAGAATGGCAAGAGCTTATCACATTTTGTGATAACCTTCCCACAGGCATAAAATTCAGTCCTGCCAAACCTTTTGCATTTACAGAACAGGGTGTATCTATGCTTTCCAGTGCTATTAACTTCCTGTTACAAAAGGATAATCAGGACTCAAAACAAAAACAGCGTACACGAGTAGGATATAAATCCGGAAAATAATCTTTTACTCCGGGCACGACTATTATATGGTTTTACTCCGATCGCGACTTTGAGTCGCACCCGGAGTAAAGGCAATTGAAAACAATTATTTCATGATAAAAATTAACAACAAACTTAATCCGGCTGACCTTACAGGCAAACTGCAACGGTTCTGGCAACTATCAGATCAGAAACTAGACCTGATTGAAAAACAATACGATAACTCTCAGGGTTCTCCCGTATTTACAGTAAATGGGAAGTATTCTTCAAGAGGATGGACTGAATGGACACAAGGCTTTCAATACGGATCAGCTTTGCTTCAGTTTGATATTTCAGGAGACCAAAAAATACTGGAAACTGCCAGAAAGAATACGCTTGAGAAAATGGCCCCTCATTTGACCCATACTGGCGTTCATGATCATGGATTTAATAATGTGAGTACTTACGGAAATTTATTGCGTTTGATGAAGGAAGGCAAAATTCCGTTCAATGAATGGGAGAAGAATTTTTACGAACTGGCATTAAAAGTATCTGGTGCTATTCAGGCATCCCGCTGGACACCCATTCAATCCGGAGGATTTATCTATTCATTCAACGGGGCACATTCGTTATTTGTTGATACCGTCCGTTCATGCCGTTCTTTGATAATCAGCCATCTGCTTGGCCATGTTTTTCAGGGCGAAGGTGATTTAAAAATAAATTTGCTGGAAAGGGCCATTCAGCATATGCAGGCTACCGCAAAATATTCGGTATTTTATGGTGAAGGTCGTGATAATTTTGATGTCAGTGGTCGCACGGCCCATGAAAGTATTTTCAACGTCAAAGACGGGAACTTCCGCTGTCCAAACTCGCAACAGGGCTATTCAGGATTTTCGACCTGGACCAGGGGACTGGCATGGGCCATGTGTGGCTTTACGGAACAACTTGAAACACTCGAAATCATCGATGAAAATGAATTAGCTGCTTTTGGAGGTAAAGCTGTTCTTTTTGCAATGATGCTTAAAGCGGCCAAAGCTACCTGCGATTTTTACCTCGAAAATACACCAACCGACGGAATTCCCTACTGGGACACGGGCGCACCAAATCTTTACAAATTAGGCGATTACCTGAACAAGCCGGCGAATCCATTCAATGATTTTGAACCTGTTGACAGTTCAGCGGCAGCAATCGGAGCACAAGGTTTATTACGACTGGGAAAATATCTTTCAGAAAAAGGGGATGCCGAAGCCGGAACAAAATATTTTCAGGCAGGACTTACCGTACTGAATTCTTTAATGGACGAACCTTACCTAAGCCAAGGTGAAAATCATCAGGGACTCTTGCTGCACTCCATTTATCACCGGCCCAATGGCTGGGATTATATTCCTGAAGGAAGCAAAATTCCGTATGGAGAATCCAGTATGTGGGGTGATTACCATATCCGCGAGGTTTGTCTGTATTTACAGCGGATTATCAATAAAGAAGATTATTACACTTATTTCAATTGTATCCAATGAGCCTGAACCAACTCAAAGATCTTTCGAGACTTTGCCTCCACTCCATTACTACAAAGCCGTGGAGTATCGAAGAGGCTGCCCTGAATTATGCAGCTGGTGGCATAAAGGGAATTACTGTTTGGCGCGACGCCCTTGAGGGAAGGAATATCCGTCAGACCGGACAAATGCTCCGCGACCACGACCTCTCAATCGTTTCATTGTGCCGGGGCGGTTTTTTCCCTAGCCATGATCCGAAGAAACGGAAACTTGCTCTGGATGATAACCGAAGGGCAATTGAGGAAGCTTCAAAATTAGGGACCACGTTAATTGTGCTGGTTTGCGGTGCCGATCCTTCTCAATCGCTTGAGGATTCGCGGAAGCAGATTGTGGACGGAATTGAAGCATTAATACCTGAAGCTTCGGCTGCCGGCGTTAAGCTTGCGATTGAACCGCTTCACCCTATGTATGCCGATTCCCGCTCAGCCATTAATACTTTGGGCCAGGCCAATGGCATGACAGAAGCACTGAACTCTCCGTGGGTTGGGGTGGCAGTGGATATGTATCATCTCTGGTGGGACCCAAATCTGGAAAAGGAGATTGCCCGTTGCGGAAAAAATAATGCATTGCTGGCATTCCACGTTTGCGATTGGAAAACCCCAACTAAAGATTTCCTGAACGACCGCGGTTTAATGGGCGAAGGTTGCATCCCCATCCCGAAAATCAGGTCCTGGGTCGAAGCTGCCGGCTTTAATGGATTTATTGAAGTCGAGATTTTTTCAAACATCTATTGGAAAGAAGATCAATCGATTTTCCTACAAAAAATTAT
>Ga0073936_10006583_pt1 | contig 15285 bp, 14 predicted proteins | sample AliMusrvi5mmetaG_FD_87041 | JGI IMG/M metagenome (GOLD analysis project Ga0073936, IMG submission 87041) | Freshwater lake bacterial and archeal communities from Alinen Mustajarvi, Finland, to study Microbial Dark Matter (Phase II) - Alinen... | ecosystem: Environmental > Aquatic > Freshwater >... | reverse complement strand
TTCTTGTTGTATCAGTTGTCCCTGAATATTATAAATAGAAACAATATCGTCTTTTGATTGAGCTAAGGTTTTTACTGTGATGTTATTTTCTGCCGGATTTGGATAAATTATTACATTATCGTTTTGGTTCACCACATCATTGATGCCTGTTGATGTTACAAAATAACGCACCAATGAAATATCATTATTATCTGAGCCATCAACAGAATATCCTGCTACAACAATTTTCCCATCGCTCTGTAGTGCCATCGAATAAGCCCAGTCATCAGCGGTTCCAACGGAGGTTGTTACCTTTCCGCCTGTACCAAAGGTATTGTCCAATGTACCATTGGTATTGTAACTTGCCACTGCAAAATCTATATTTGAACCTGAAATATGTGAAAATCCTGCAACAAAAATTTTCCCATTGCCATTTATCACCACGGCATAAGGTTCATCATCATTTCCATTGAAATCGGTTATTGCTTTTCCGCTTGTGCCAAAGTTATTGTCTAATGTTCCATCAGTATTGTATCGGACTACAATAAAATCGCCGTTACCGGTAGCAGAAGTTCCTGTAACAACAATTTTTCCGTTGCTTTGAAGTGCTGCGGCATAAGCAAAATCGTCAGAGTTGTTGATATCAGTTTTTACAATGCCACTTGTGCCAAAAGTATTATCAGGAATTCCAAGGGTATTGTATCTTACAACAGCAAAATCGTAATTTGAACCATTCCAGCAAGATCCGGTGACAATAATTTTACCATCAGGCTGAATCACAACGGAATACGCTTTATCATCAGAGTTACTGATACTTGTAATTATTTTCCCGCCGGTGCCAAAGGTATTGTCCAATGTTCCATTGGTATTGTATCTTGCTACTGCAAAATCATAATTTGTTCCATTAAATGAAATCCCTGCAACAACAATTTTTCCATCTGACTGAAGGGCTGTTGAAAAAACCCTGTCATCGCCACCGTTGATATCAGTTGTAATGTTTCCGGCTGTACCAAAGCTATTGTCTATGGTTCCATCTGAATTGTATCTTTGCACTGCAAAATCGAAATTAGCACCCAGTTCTTCGGTCCCTGCAATAACAATTTTTCCATCGCCTTGTATTACTACCGAATAAGCGTTATCTGTAGAGCCGCTTGGATTAGCTATAACAACTCCTGATGTACCAAAAGTATTGTCCAAAGTTCCATTGGTATTATATCTGACAATAGCAAAATCATCGTCTATACCGTTATAAGACCATCCTGCAGTAACAATTTTTCCGTCACTCTGGATAGCTACTGCATTAGCTCCAACATCATTGTTGCCTACTGGCGTCATTACTTTGCCACCAATGCCAAAGGTATTATCAAGACTACCGTTAGTTTGTGCAGATAATTGTTGATTGATAACTGTTGATAGAAAAATGGTAATGGATAAACCGATAATGTAAAGTGTTTTTTTCATGTTTTAATCAAGCCAACTGACCTGCTCCGTTTATTAAAGTTAATTATTAAATTTTTTGTAAGTAATTGATATGAAGTAGTTGTTAAAACTGCTGCAAAATAATCATTTTATTTTCTGGTGCACCTAATTCTTAATGCAGCGAACAGCAAAACCGTAATTGCGCGTGTTGGGGTTTATGCTAATAAAACCACTGTCCACGACAAAGTAACGCGAGTTAGTGCCAACTATAGTGCTCGACCAATAGTAGCCGCGGGAGCCAACATAGTTTAACGAACCATCCATGCCGTTGCGGAAGCCAACCAGAGGCAATTTCAATGGAGAGGCAAAAGCCCCCGCAGCATCTTGACTGCCCCAACTGGCACTCTCTGCATCTAACTCAGTATCGGTAGGTATTCTATACCCTGATGGGCAAGGGTTGTTTATGCCATTTACACCCTGCCATAAATTGGGGTTTTGTGGAGAACGCCAATCACTGGGAGCGGTAGAAGTTAAAATGAAATTACTATAACTTGGCACATCGGTACTTGACAATGTACTTGTAGTGGCTGATGTTCTTATTTGATGCCCGTCGGCGCCTCTTCCCCATTGGAATAAATAGCCATACGAAGCGGCATCGGTGCTGCTTGTGGCTACCTGGCTGGCACCTAAGTTGCGATCCATCCAGATTTTACCTGTTATCGGATTATAAACATCTGTTGCGCCAATTGTACCTAACCATGTAGGCACGCCATTAATAAAGGTTAAGACATTGCCCGTATTCCCTGGTGCAATTGTTACCCATGCCGTACCATCCCAGTATTGCATTTGGCCTGCCGCTGTGCCTGGCGTAACGCCTACTTTGGCTGTGTTTAATGCAATGGCGGCATTTTGAGCTGTTTGCTCCGTTTGAAGAGCTGCAATTGCATTTGCATTGGTAGCTATTCCGGCAATATCCTGGTCGCCGGTATTGGTGCCTGACAGATTACTCAATTTAGTAATGTCTGAGGCGGTAATATTTGCAGCTTGACTAGCAGCATAAATGGGGTCGGTTTCGGTAATTGTTCCTGTAATACTATCTGCTGTTTTGGCATGCAACGCATAAGGTACGCTTAATAACTGGCTTACTCCTGTTATGGTGTATGTTGTTAATGGTGCAGCTACTGCTGTTTTGATTTCAATAAAGTACGTATCGCTTGCCCAATTTATAGTGCTAAAACCTGCTCCGCCTCCAATTTCAATACTTACCAAACCACTGGCATTGGTAGTAGGTGTTTGGGTTTCGGTATAAACAATAGTTCCAGTTGTAAAACCTTGCCGGATGTTTATTTCCATTCCGATTTGTGTATTGGTCACTAAGGCATTACTACTGTTGCGAATTACTGCCTGATAACTCATCTTTTCGGGCGCTTGGGCATCTGCCTGCCGTGGAAGGAATACATTTACCGTTAATAATACGGCGACTAAAATTGTAAATAACTTTTTCATGTTTTTGGTTTTTATTTTTTAAAGAGCACGTAAGCGGCAACACACACAGCAACAACAGCTAAAGAGAACAGGGTTATTTTAATCCAGCTCCAGGGGCGCTCGCCTTGTACTTCGCCTGTGCGTCCGTTAATCATAAAGTGATATACTTTCTCTTTGTATCTGAATGCGCTTATCCAAACGGGTAATAAAATATGTTTAAAGGTTATGTTATCATAACGTGTACTGAGAGATGTAATCTGCTGCAAGTCTCCGCCGATATCGGTATTCACTGTTTTGCGGATGTCGTCATCCATGCGGACCTTAGCTTTTTCAAACCCCGTTTTTAAATCTACCTGATACACTTCGCTTCGAAATCCCGTTAAAAATTTTGTATTGTAATCTGTTAGGTTAGCCAAATCCCATGGTTCAAGAGCGTTGGCATATTTTTCGGGCAATGAGTTGCTTGCTAAAACAAGCACATCGTCAAACGTATTATTCACATAACCGCTGCATGGGTACCAATCGGTAACAATACGTGTGTTGGTTTCTGTTTTTCCGTTTACAGTAGTTGTATATGTTTCGGTACGGTTAATGCCCCGCGCCCCGGTGTAGTTGCTCGATGTGTTGCTGTCGTAAGTCCAATAGGGCATATACATGCCGTTGAGTTTATCGGGATTACCTGCATATCTTTTTAAATCGTTGGGCGCAAACCACAAACCATTGAGCCATTTACGAAAATCGTCTATCGATTTTTTACTGTCTATGGCGAAAGGCAATAAATAGCGTGGCTTAATGATACTGCTGCTGCTTTCGTTCGCTAGTACCAATGGGGTATCGCAAAATGGACAACTATCGGCAGTAATGTTTGGTTTTAATGTAGATGATGCGCCACAGGAACTGCATTTAACGGTATGTACTTCTTCTTTTTGTTCTGAGAGCAAATTGGTTTCGGATAAGAACTTTTCGAAATCTAATTCTTCCACCATTACTTGTTGTTGTTCACCAACAAAATCGTTGGAAACGCCGCAATATTGGCATTTCAAATGTGTTGTTCCCGGTTCAAAATTTAAAACAGCACCACAATTAATGCACTTACTTTCGTTTTTAATATCAGCTGTTGGTTCGTACGTTTCGTTGCTCATAGAATTAGAATTTAAAGTTAGTATATAAAAGTATTTAAAAACAGTGTTGTCCTTTAATTAGAGTCTGCCCTTAATGTCAAGAATCATTATATTTACGATTTTAGATTTACGATTTACGATTTCTTTTTTTAGCGACTTTTTGCCCTTAATTTCTAAAGGGAAGTCGCTGAAAATCAGCCTCCCTTTAGGGGTGGGGCAAAACTGATTTTCAAATAAAAACTTTTTTTCAGTAGACTCATTATTTTTTTTAATCGTACTTCGTACTTCTTAAATCTAAAATTCCAACGAGTTATTTCTTACTTTACAGACAAACTCTAATTATATGGCAGGTGGCAATGGCGGAGGCATACTACTAAACACAGAGGTCAGTTCAGCAACAGCTCCTGCTTGTGTCCATGCGGCCATGCCTGCTTTCCACACATTTGTTTCGCGGTTAAAAGTGCCTTGTGCAGCCATTTGTGTTAATTGTTCCGTTGTGAAAGGACCGGCTTGAGCACCATTAAGCACAATAAAAAACTGGACTGTTGGTGGTAGTGGTGGCGGCATGTTCTGCTGATTCTGCTGATTCTGCTGGTTCTGATTCATTAAAGTATTTGTCATCACATTGCCCATGCCCATACCCATACCCATGCCCATGCCCATGCCCATTGTACCCTGATTTTCAGCAGCTATTTCAATGCTCTTGGCAGCTTTCATCTGTGTGAGCTTCTGCATGTCAATTTTATTGAGGCGTGAGTATTCGAAGATTTCCTTCTTAAGTTCTTCAGGCATAGAAACGTTCTCAACCAAAAACTTTGTAATCTTCAAGCCGTATTCTTCAAAATCGACATTCAGTTTTTCCATTCCTAACTTGGAAAGTTCTTCCATATTAGCTGCAAACTTTTCTATGGGAATATTCCCTTCGCCAACAGCATCGGTAAATTTTGTTACGATAAGGGTACGCAATTGTCCGGTAACCTCATCGGTAGTGTATTGCCCTTCAGTACCCGAAATTTCTTTTATAAACTTACCAGCATCAGTAATACGGAAGGCAAAAGCGCCAAAAGCGCGTATTTCAATCATCCCGAAGCGCTCATCATTTAATATGATTGGATTTTTGGTTCCCCATTTCTGATCGATAAATTGTCTCGTGCTTACAAAAAAAACATCGGCTTTAAAAGGAGAGTTGAAACCATATTTCCATCCCTTGAGTGTAGTAAGAATAGGCATATTTTGGGTTTGCAACGCGTGCATCCCCGGTTGAAAGATATCAGCAATGACACCTTCATTGAAAAAAACAGCTTGTTGTGACTCGCGAACGGTTAATTTCGCATCCATTTTTATTTCGTTCTGGTAGCGCGGAAATTTGTAAACGATAGTATCATTGGTGTTATCCTGCCACTCAATGATGTCGATAAATTCGTTTTTTAATTTGTCAAATAATCCCATGATAAGCGTTTTTATTGGTTAATTTATTAATTGAATATATTGGCAAATTTATCAATAAGTTTCTAAAAAAAAACAATATTTTTTATTTAGCTTTCAGCCTAATTGTTACATCACTTTAGTATAAAACAGGGATTGATAATATTGTCTTATTATGAGTTTTCTACTCTTTAATAAATTTCTTAGTCACAATTCCGTTTTCCTTTATAACTTTAATAATATAAATCCCGCTTGATAAATCGCTCAAATCAATTGTTGCCACCTTGTTGTTGCAATATATTGCTTTAATAATTAGTCCATTGATATTAAGAATTTCAATTTTGGCTTTTTGAGCTATTGAAATATCTATTTTATCATTGGTAGGGTTTGGGAAAATATTTATTGTTGATTCCAACAAATTGTTTTCTTCAACAAACAGCCCTCCATTAGTGCTTTTTAAAATCTGACCAGAATCACCAACAGCAAAACCCGTATTGGGGCTGGTGAAATAAACTGAATTTAACCAGTTGTTTATGCCACTGGTTTGAGTCGTCCAGGTAGTTCCGGCATTCATTGTTTTAATTATTGTTCCGAATCCTCCAACAATATAACCTGTATCTATATTTGGAAAGTTAACGGAGCGTAATGAATTAGTTGTCCCGCAGGTTTGCGCTATCCAGTTTATTCCGCCATTGATAGTTTTAAGAATTGTTCCTCCCCATCCAACAGCGTAACCAATAGCAGGCGTGGTAAAATATACTGACTGCAAAGCATTTGTTGTCCCGCTATTCTGTGCTGCCCAGTTCAATCCTCTATCGGTGGTTTTAATAATTGTTCCATTATAGCCAACAGCATAACCTGTATCGGCAGCTGTAAAATAAACTGACATCAACGCATTTGTAGTTCCGCATGAAAGGATGTTCCATGTTAGGCCGGCATCGCTTGTTTTAAGAAATATACCTGATTCCCCTACAATATAACCATTTTGAGTATCAGTGAAGTAAACGGAACGCAAATAATTGGTTGTTGGGCTTGTTTGTACAACCCATGAATTTCCGCCGTTAATTGTTTTGAGGATTGCGCCATTACCTCCTACAACATAACCGGTATTAGTATCAGTAAAAGTAACAGCATCTAAAAATTCAGAAGTTCCACTTGTTTGTGCGGTCCAGGTTGTTCCGGCATTTTCTGTTTTAAGAATTGTTCCCCAAAGGCCAACAGCAAACCCGGTATTAGCATCAGTGAAATATATAGAAAGTAAATCATTTGTCGTTCCACTGTTTAATGCCGTCCATTGTGAAAAACCTGCTGCTGAAAAGAGCATTAAACAAATTGAAAGTGTTAGTTTTTTCATAGTTCAGGTTTAAAATGGGTTTTGTTAATTTCACTCAGCAAACTGCAGGTGTGCAAAAAACAAGCATTATATTCTGTAACAGTATCTTTAATGTTCTAACTCAACAATCCCTTCTGTATGATCTATTTCGGTTTTCTGGCTATAACCTTTCTTATTATATTCCATGTAACTGAAGTAATGTCCTAAACCTAAACCAGTACCTACCATCACAGTGCTTATATATTTCCCTGTAGAATCTGTATAGCCTTCAAAACATCTATACAGTAGTTTTTGTTTGCCTCGTTTTATCTTTACCTTAACATATACACTATCAACAGGCTTCCGTGTTAATTTATCAACAACAGTTACAGAATAATTTATGGGACCCTCGCATGAAACAAGGGTAATCCCTAAAATAATGATTGCAATAACAAATTTGTTTTTTATCATTTCTTCTTATAAATCCATGCTGTAGGATTTTCATTCTTTTGTATCGTTGATAAGTCCTGCATAGCTTCCTGCCGTGTAGCATAAGCTTTGAAACATATCCTTACATGGCCCTCTTGATTTTGATCAACAACCTGTGCCCCTTCATGCCCTTTGGATTTTAATTTTTTTACGGCTTCTTCTGCTAGCTGCATTGAACTGTAAGAGCCAGCTATAATGAAAAAGTCCTTACCTGAGTTCGATGTGGTATTGACCTGTTTAGTCGGGTTATTCTTTACAGGTTGCACTGCCGTGTTATTCTTAACGGGTTGTGCAGTCGTGTTATTCTTAATGGGCTGTGCCGTTGTGTTAGTCTTAACAGGTTGCACAGGTGTTTTATTTTCAATAGCAACAGGCGTTGAATCTTTTTTCGTTTGTTGAGGTTTTTCTTTTACCCCTGTCTTTTTATTGGTTACAAGTGCTTTTTTCTGATTGAGAGAATTTTCATTCACTTCATTTTTGACTCCCGCTGGTATATAATCATTCAGGAATGCAATATTGATATTCCCATTATACTGAAGCAAAGCCACGGTGCCTAAACCAAGTAATATAATAATGAAAATAGATATTAAAATCCAGACCAGTTTAGATGAACCTTTTTTCTTTACAGGTTCAGGTGAAGAATCATCTTTATTAATTACTGTTTCCTGGGCGTCAGTTTCTGAATGCGAAGTTACGGATGATTGGATTTGGTTTTCTGATGCCGACGGCGTTGATGTTTCTAAAGCAACGGGCGTAATAACCGGAGGAGATTCAGGGGTATAAGAATGAGAAACATACGGCGTTTCTGTTACGGTCTGCTCCTGAACAATAGGTGTCTCTGAAGCTGTTGGTGTGGGTTCAGAAACATAAGTCCTGAAAGTAGTATCTTCTGCCTTTTCTTGTCCTGCATTTCTTATGAATTCATCCCTTTCTTCCGGCGAGATGTTGTATTTAGTAAAAATACTTTCAAGTAAATCGTCTTCGTGTCCCGAATATTTTTCAAGTAAAACAGGTAGCGTTGAAAGTTTCTCAGGATTGTACCGTTCATAAATACTTGAAATAAGTTTTTCAGGGTTTTTAATAGCGGATTGCGTCTGCACTACAGGTGTCTCAGATTGAGAAGGGGTGAAATCAGAAACATTTGTTAAGGAAGTAGCATCAACAGCTTCTTCCTGACCTGCACTTTGCATAAATACGTCCCTCTCTTCAGGAGAAATGTTGTATTTGGTGAAAATACTTTCAAGTAACCCCTCTTCATGCCCTGAATATTTTTCAAGTAAAGCAGGTACTGTTGATAGTTTTTCAGGATTATACCGCTCGTAAATGCTCGAAATAATTTTTTCAGCGTTTTTCATTTGAAATTTTCTTTGATTTAATAAATAAAAAATCAAAAACCATGAAATGATCGGTTTAAATAATTATTTCATGGCTTTTGACGATGCCGGATATTATAAATCGGTTAAGTCTATTTTTTGAAAAGGCTTATCAGTGGATTTTGTACAGTCTTTTCTTCTGAATACAAAGTTAAGCAACCACAGATTCTTAATAAATTTACCTATATTAATAATCACTTCAAAGATCCACGAAATAAGATTATTTATGATGAAGAACAAAGTTTCTTTTGCAAACCGTATTATTACAACGGAAGCATATACTTCTATCAGCGGAATAATAATTCCCTGAACAACATTTATGTTATGAATATTACTAACAATTAAGAAAATTACAAAAAGTAACCCCAGGGGCCATGCTAATAGAATATAAGCATCAAAGAGGAAGTTGATAATATAATTAAAATAGAATAAATAAAGGGGATATTTGGCTTTGTTTTCATCATAGGCAATAGCTTTGGAATCCCATACGGCGCTTATTCTTGAAGCTGCTTTTCCCCATATTAAGAAGGGCAATATAAAAGGGATGTAAACAAAAATGTAATACAAAGCCGCTAAAAATGCTTTTCCTAAATGATCCTTAAAACTAAAATCAGCTGTTTTTGGCTCTATGGCATATTCTTTTTTTCCAATTTCATGTCTAAAATTTTCCATAATAAAAAAGGTTGTTTAAATTACCCTACTCATAAGGCTTTTCAGTTACGCCCCTGACACGACACATGGCCAGGACATGCCCGTTTATTTATGTGGTTTCTGAACTCCACGAAGCTTTGTTTATTAAACAATATAAAATTTTTGATAAACAAATTTTTTTGCTATTCAAAAGTACAAAATAATTTAATTCAAATGATTATTTTACATCACTTCTGGAAAGCTCAATGAATTTCATGTCACAGTCTCCAAAATTTGTATAGGCATTCATTGAATTTCCTTCATTCTGAATTACAATTTTATTGTCCATGTATTGACCACTGATATTAGCTTTTTTGTCAGATCCATGAAGTCCGATAAAATCGAAATAAACTTCATTATTACTTTTAGTTATGTCGATACCGCCTTCTTGCTCTTTTGTACTGGTTTTAATTTTATAGTGGTATTTGTCATTCTGTGAAGTGATGGTTATTTCGATAGGACAGCTTTTATCATTTGTTTTGTAAGTGCCAACATATTCCTTGACATCCTTTTTATTCGCCGTTTGTACAGCAGGAGTTTCCGCAGGGGTGTCTGCTTTTTTCGTTTGCCCGCAGGATGCTGAAATTAGCACTATCATTAACAGGGTGATGATTCTCATGTCGGTAAATCTAAATTTTTTCATATTTTATTAATTAGTTGTTATTAAAAAGTTAATTGCCTGTAAAAAAAACAATAAATTTAAAATGTTCAATGTGCTTTTTAGCGTAATATTATCTTTGAATTATTAATCTTTGGGTTTCCATCAAGTCATTCGATTTAATGGATACCATATAAACGCCATTACCTAAATTCCCAATATTAAATTGTCGATGATTTTGTTTTAATGTTTCCGATTGAACCAAAGCACCAATTACATTATTAATATTTATTGTCAGATCGGAGGTGTTAATATTTTCAATATTCAAAGTAACAATGTCAGAAGCAGGATTAGGGTATAGATTGAATAAAGTGTTTTTGGCTGCCTGGTCAGGAGCAGAAGAGATAAGATTATCAAAACTAAGGTTGTCAACGTAAAGCACTGAATTGCCTTTTGGGCCACTTGTCTGACCATTAGGATAAAATGCCGATATATTAATTGTAGCGCTATCGGCAGTAGTATAGGTAAGAGGGAGGGTAAAAGATGTCCATGTTGAAGTGGTTATACCAGAAATAAATGTAGGGATACTCCCACTAAGCATTGTTCCATTTTTAAAAAGAATTATACGAATAAATAAAGAATCATTATTCAGTGACGTGTATTTATAATATCCGCAAAGGCTGTTTGGATGCCCAACAATGGGAAATGCAGGCTGAAAAGGATAAGCCATTGTATCTGTTATTATCATACCATATGAACCGGTCATTTGGGTTAATGACGTATTGTTTTCTAACCTGACAGAATAATTGCCAACAGATAATGGAAAATGGTCTGTTGATTTTGTACAAGAATAAAATGAACCTGTAGAAAGGGAGTTCATCGTTGCCCATCCTGTTGGGTTTTCGTAGCTTCCGATGGTTGTCCAGTTTTCAAATCCATTGTTTGTGATTTGCCCATTTACAGTAATAGTTAGTGCAATTAAAACGGCACAGATAATAGTAGTTTTTTTCATTTTAGTTTTGTCAGTTTTTAATGTGCTGACTCTGCACGTTTAAATATTTATCAAAGTTAATTTTTTAGTTTATATAATTCGAATTTCTCTCCATAACAATAAATTTGTCCGATATTTTCAAAGCCTAATTTACGCTCTAATATATAAATAGATTTCTGGTTTTGTTTTTCAACAATAGCATGTATTTCATTAAATTTCAATGTTTTGAATGCGTATTCTAACAGTCCTTTTGCTGTTTCAGTAGCAAATCCCAGGTTCCAGTATTTTTTCTTAATTCTATAGCCTAATTCATTAATCTCTTTATTTTCAATTCTGCAAATGCCACAGTCTCCCACTAACTCATTATTGGATTTGTCTATTAATACATATTTACCAAAACCATAAGTATTGAAATGAGCTATATATTTATTAATTCTGTCTTGAGTATCTTGTAACGACTTATCAATGCCATAAGGTATAAACGCCATTACATCTGTATCATTAAACAATGAATAAGCTTCAACAGTATCCTCTATAATATAGGGCCGGATTAATAGTCGTTTTGTTTCTATCATAGTCGTTTGAAGTTGGGTTTCCCTTCGTTTGTGTTCAACATATTTATAAGTATAATATCTTCATGTCGATATGCCAAAAGTTGGCTTATCCGTATCATAAACGCCATACTTTATTTCTTCAAATTTAAATATTTATTATTGGTTTTCGAATATTATCGCAAAAAAATCCCGAAGGGATGGCATTATTATAGAATAATAAATAAAGATCGATTTCTGAAACCCTGAAAGGATTTTTTATCAACTTTTCTATATAATATAATGATTATTATATCTTTGCAGAAACACTATCATTTTTTAAATACAACGGGTTACCCATGAAGTACTTATTCCTTTCGCCTGTAGTGTGGAATTTTTATAAGTTGCAAAATCAGCTTCTGGCGGCCTCATTGGCTGATAAAGGGAATGATGTGGTTTATTTAGAACCTGTAAAGTACAAAAACTGGCTAAAAAACAGTCGTTTTCAGAATCTTTCAGACAATAAAGTGCCGGAGCATTTAACTGTTGTTGAAAGGGAAATTAATGTAATCAAATCTCTTTTTGTTTTCATTTACGAGAATTTCAGCAACATGCGCCGGATTGCAAAGCATAAGCCAGATGTTGTTGTATCCTACGACCACCTGATGAGCCTACTGCCTTGTCTGTATTGTTATTATAAAGAAATTAAATTTGTTTTTAATGTCAGCGACGACTGGGATAATGTGCCACAAAATATAACAGCCCGATGGATGTGGAAACGTATCATCAGACCTGTTGTTGCAAAATATTCTTATGCTGTTGCCTCAATAAGTCATAGGCAGGCCGCTTTGTTTTCAAAGAAAAATAAAAAAACATTTATTTTACCCAACGGCGTTAGTATGACTTTTGTAGAAAAAATTGATGGTATTAGCGAAAATAACCCTACCCCTACAGTTAATTTTATAGCCAATCTCCGTGATTGGTACGACTTCGGTTTACTCTTTGATGTGTTTGGCGAACTGCCTGATATACAGCTTAATATATATGGACTGGGGCCCCTTTTCGATATGCTTAGTGAAAAGGCAAAGAACTACAATAATATCCGACTGATGGGAAATGTAAAAAGTGAAGAGACGCCCCAACTGCTGAAAGAAACTTTAATAGGCATCATTCCCCTGAAGAACAACGTATTAAACGATTCTACCTGCCCCGTTAAGCTTTTCGACTACTGGGCTGCGCAGAAAGCAGTTGTGGCCACACCCACTATCGAACTGAAATCTATTGGCAACGATTGCATCTTATTTGCCTGCACTAAAGAGGAATGGCTCAGGGAAATACGTTTCCTTTTGAAAAACCCTTTACGAAGAGATTTTCTGGGCAGCACAGCGTATACTAAAGTTATTGAAAAATACAATTATGATAATATTACGGAAACGTTTATAAATAAAACAAACCCAACGTGAACAGCCTATTTAAGAAATATAAAGGAACTATTGTCAATCTCTTTTGGCGAACACTGCAAATAGGTGCGCGTAATGGTTTTTCGTTTCTTATTTTTTACCTGTCAAGTCTGTTCTTGCCTAAGGAGGACTTTGGCTACTACAATTATATTCTGAAGATAACATTTTTCATTACGCTTTTTATCGACTTCGGCATTTCAGTGGCTGTAAGTAAATATGTTGCAGAGTACGACCTGGTAGATAAAAAGAAAATAAAACCGTTGATGGCCAACAGTATCATTATAATTATGCTTCTGGCTTCAGTAGCTGTGGTCATTGTCTATTGCAGCAATGTTTTCTTATTTAATGGACGTTACAATCATATTATTTCCCTTTTGCCATTGATGTATTTTGTTCCGCTTACCTCTTTGTTCGATGCCGTTTTCAGAGGACAGAAACGCTTTCAGGAACTATCTCTTATTACCTTTGGAACAGGCCTTATAAGCTTTATTTTCTTTTACATTTTGATAAGGCAATACGGGCTTACAGGAGCGTTTCATTCACAGAATTTATTTTATCTTATCATGCTTGCAGGCTTCTGGCTTAGGTACAGAATTTTTTATTTTAAATTTGATAAACTTGTTTTTTCCGAAACATATAAGTATGTCCTGGTGATAGGCGTGATTGGCGTTTTTATGTTTCTGAGCACTCAGGTGGATGTCTTATTTCTGGGTTATTACGGCTATCTTACAGAAGTGGCCTATTTTGAAATCATATTCCGTTTTCTGACTTTCCTGATGATGCCGTATGTTATTATCGGCCATGTATTGTCTCCTGATTTTACTAAGAATTTTGTTGTTAAAAATTATCAATGGGTTAAGCTCAGACTTAAAAAATCGATATTTTTCTCGTTTATAAGCAGCACCCTTGTCTGCATTATTTTGTACTATACTTTGCCCTTTGTTTTTGAACATTTCTTCACCAAATACAATTCTGCAGACCTTCAGAAGATGAGCAACATCATGCTGGTACTCATTTTCTCAAATATGTTTAATGGTTTTATTCCGTTATTAGCTATAGCCACCGGCCATGCCCGATGGGGTATGTACTTTATTGTTGGAGTTGGCCTTTTAAATGTCGTATTCGATTATATCTCAATTACGCACTGGGGCTTGTGGGGCATGATTTACGTTACCGTAATCCTTAAAAGCCTTGCTAATATTATGTTTATTGGGTATTATTACAATAAGTTGCCGGATTAATTAGAGTTTGTCCATAATGTCCGACTTCTTCGTTATTCTTGTCTTGAAAACAGTCGTCCCGAAGTTTACAGTCGAAACTCCTTGGTTTTCAAGACTTCGAAAGCCTCGAATTCGAACATTCTGAATCAAACGCTTCTGTTATAGACATACACTAATTAATTGGGGATAACCCGTTCATTATTTTTTTTATACTTTTGCATATCAATCATTCTTTATGCTTTGCAAATAGCTGAAAACACGCTTATAATAGGGATTAAAAACGGAGATAAAAGTGCTTTTGAAAGTCTTTTCAAATTGTATTACAGCTCTTTATGTGCTTATGCCAATAATTATGTTAAAGATGTAGATGTTTCTGAAGAAATTGTGCAGGAACTTTTTTTTCAGATTTGGCAAAAACGAGAGACATTAAATATTCAGACCTCTTTTAAGTCCTATCTTTTTCGTTCGGTTCACAACAGTTGTTTGAATAATATCAAACATCAAAATATTCAGCAAATACATGTAGAACATTCTCTTTATCAGCAATCTGTTAACTTGCACGAATTTTCTGATCCTCTTGAAACAAGTGAATTACAGACTAAGATAAGAGATACTATTGATAAACTCCCTAAAGAACGCAGGAAAATCTTTCTAATGATTCGGTTCGATAATTTGAAATATGCCGAAGTTGCTGAGAAATTATGCATTTCTGTTAAAACAGTCGAAAATCAGATGGGCAGCGCGTTAAAATTTATGAGGGATGAACTTAAAGAGTATCTGCCAATAATAATACTTATGTTTTTTATTAATTATTTTATTAATATTTTTTTTGAATAAGGGATAATACTTATATAATTGTCATATATAAAATGAATAAATTGCCTGAAAATATCACTTCCGAACGTATTATTAATTACCTGAACGGGTTGTTGCCTGACGATGAGTCAATGAGCATTCAATTATGGATTGATGAATCTGATGACAATAGAAAGGTTTTCGATAATATAAAAACTATTTGGATAGAAACCGGAAAACTTAATCCGGCACCGGTTGATGTAAACGTTGATGCTGCCTGGGAAAAATTAGCTTCAAAAATAGAAAGTAACGAACGTAAAAATATTACTATTTCAAATAATAAAAAACAAACAGGTTTCTTTTTAAATACATTACTGAAAGTAGCTGCGGTATTGATT
>Ga0073936_10006578_pt1 | contig 15295 bp, 12 predicted proteins | sample AliMusrvi5mmetaG_FD_87041 | JGI IMG/M metagenome (GOLD analysis project Ga0073936, IMG submission 87041) | Freshwater lake bacterial and archeal communities from Alinen Mustajarvi, Finland, to study Microbial Dark Matter (Phase II) - Alinen... | ecosystem: Environmental > Aquatic > Freshwater >... | reverse complement strand
GCGCCGAATCTTTTGCAATCCTGCGATCGATAATTGATACTGCGATTAAAAATAATCTGAATCCTTTGCATTCTCTCTCCCAAATTAATGCCCTACATTTGTAGGGGGTGAATAGTTACTATTTTTACAGTGGATGTCATGGCCTTTATGCCGGATAATTCCTATGAAACAAAGGGGCTTAAATACTCTGTTGTGGATATGGATAACAACGGCGGACTCGGAGATGCGACGCTGAAATGGAATAAGGAACTGCTTACACCGGTCAGCCAGAAGGTGACCGCTGTTAAACACGCCAATGGCAAAGATTTCTGGATTGTTGCACACAAGTGGGGATCGGATGAATTTTACGCTTATCTGCTGACTGAAAAAGGACTCTCTCCTCCGGTAATAAGTCATGCCGGCACAATACATTCAGGCGGATTTGTTGACCAGACCAATGCCTATGGATATATGAAACTCTCCCCGGACGGGTCAAAACTCGCTCTTGCCATTTCGGGACTTAACAAGGTTGAACTTTTTGATTTCAGCAGTTCTTCTGGTGTTGTTTCAAATCCGGCATCTTATACCTTCACAACTCCCGGAGTTAATCCTTATGGTATTGAATTCTCTCCCAATAACCAGATGCTCTATACGAGTTTGCTTCAGATCATCGGGAACGGGCCGCCAACAGTTCCATCAAAAATCTTTCAGTTCAACCTGAAAAACGGACTGGTCAATCCCATGCTGATCGATACTGCCGCCGGTGAACGCATTGGAGGAATGCAACTGGCAACCGATGGCAGAATTTATCTTACACGAACGGTCAATATCCTGATAAACAGGGATTCACTCGATGTAATCTACAACCCGAACAGGCCCGGGCCCGAATGTAATTATAACCTGCTGAACAATACTCCCGGCAGCCGCTTCTCCATGTCGGGAAGGAAGTGTATTTACGGCTTGCCAAACTTTGTGCAGAGCTACGTAAATCTTCCTGCTTTCCGTCACGACAGCGTCTGCCGTCAGGATGTCACCAGGTATGCGATCATCAACGACGCCAACATTGATTCCGTTTCCTGGGATTTTGGTGACGGAACCTCCGCAAACTCTTTTTCGCCGGTTCACACATATGGCACTTTCGGTACCTATACCGTGAAGCTTACCGAAAGCTATAACGGTAAATCATACAGGGACTCTGTCCGTGTAACGATCTTTGACCTGCCCAAGGTCAACCTGGGAGATACTGTTTTGCTTTACAAGGGGTCGTCATTTAACCTGCATGCCCATGGAGGATTTATGGAGTATGAATGGAATACGGGATCGACAGATTCCATTCTGGCGGTTGTAAGCGGCGGAAACTACTGGGTGAGGGTTAAGGATCATCATTGCTGCCTGAATTCGGATTCAGTTTATGTGAAGCTCTTCGAGTATTTCGTTCCGACTGCTTTCACGCCAAACGGGGATGGCCTCAATGACCGCTTCAGGGTAACCGGTCTCTATAAAAACATACAGTTTCAATTGACCATTTTTGATCGGTGGGGCCAGCTTGTTTACAGTTCCAATGATCTTGATGAAGGGTGGGACGGATCTGTTAATGGCGCTCTTTGTCCGGCGGAATCCTATGTTTGGGTGGCCAATGTTAATTTCCTCGGACAGGATATTATAACCAACGGGAAAGTTGTTTTAAAAGGAACAGTTACATTACTCCGATGACCTCAGAATCCTATTCAGGGATGATCTCCCTTGAACTTAATATCGCTTCAGCTTTTGTAAGAAATACCGTTAAACTGCTTGAAGAGGGAGCAACCATCCCTTTCATTGCCCGTTATCGTAAAGAGATGACGGGTAGCATGGATGAGGTAATGATCGCAAAGATCCGCGACCGCCTTAAGGAACTGAAGGACCTTGATGCCCGCCGTGAAACAATCCTGAATTCCCTCAGGGAGCAGGAAAAGCTGAGTCCGGAGCTTGAAAAGGCGGTCGCAGAAGCCGTCACCATGACGGAACTGGAGGATATCTACCTTCCATACAAACCCAAACGAAAGACCCGTGCCAGCATTGCAAGGGACAAAGGACTGGAGCCGCTGGCCCGGTTTGTTTTTTCACAGCGGCCCGGGGATGTGGAGGCTGAAGCCCTCAGGTTTGTCAGCGATGAAAAAGGAGTAGGCTCCGTAAAAGATGCAATCCAGGGTGCCTGTGATATCATGGCGGAATGGATAAGTGAACACACTTACGCCCGGAAACGGATCCGCAGGATGTTCCAGCACGAGGGCTTTTTATGTTCCCACCTGGCAAAAGGGAAGGAAGAGGAGGGCGCGAACTACAGAAATTATTTTGATTTCAGGGAATTACTCAAAAGGGCTCCTTCCCATCGGATCCTTGCAATACTCCGTGGCGAGAATGAGGGCCTCCTGAAGGTCGGTGTTGAGGTTGCAGAAGATCCAGCCTATGAGGCGCTGGATGCTGTTTTTGTTAAAGGAACCAGCCATTCGGCTGAACTGGTGAAGGACACGGTTCGTGACAGTTGCAAACGCCTGCTTTTTCCTTCAATGGAAACAGAGATGCGGCAGTTTCTTAAAGAGAAGGCGGATGAGGAGGCTATCAGGGTGTTTACTGAGAACCTGCGCCAGTTATTGCTGGCGCCGCCCCTCGGACAAAAAAATGTACTGGCTGTCGACCCGGGTTTCCGCAGCGGTTGTAAGATCGTATGTCTCGATCGCCAGGGGAAACTGCTGCATAACGAAACAATCTATCCGCATGCGCCTCAGAATGATGTGAAGGAGGCGATCCATAAAATCAGGAGCCTTGTAAACGCTTATAAGATCGAAGCCATTGCCATCGGTAACGGTACTGCCGGGAGGGAAACCGAACGGCTTGTGTCTTCCATTCCGTTTGACAAGGAAATTCTTGCCCTGATGGTCAATGAAAGCGGTGCTTCGGTCTATTCCGCATCGCCGGTTGCCCGCAAGGAGTTTCCGGATTATGATGTGACTGTGCGTGGCGCTGTTTCCATTGGCAGAAGGCTGATGGACCCGCTCGCCGAACTGGTGAAGATCGATCCGAAATCCATCGGAGTTGGTCAGTATCAGCATGATGTAAACCAGAATGCATTACAGCAGAGCCTCGAGGACACCGTGGTAAGTTGTGTTAATGCAGTAGGGGTGGAGGTGAATACGGCCAGCGAGCAATTACTGACCTATGTTTCAGGACTCGGGCCCAACCTGGCTAAGAATATTATCGACTACCGGAACGAGAAAGGGGCCTTCACCTCCCGTGAAGAGCTCAAAAAAGTTAAGCGGTTCGGTGAGAAGGCTTTTGAACAGGCTGCAGGTTTCCTCCGCGTGAGAGACGCCGTGAATCCGCTGGACAGCAGTGCCGTTCATCCGGAAAGTTATTACGTGGTGGGCAGAATGGCCAAGAAACTGAATACCTCGATCAGCGAACTGATCGGCCAGCGTGACCTTAAAGAAAAGATTAAACCGGAAGAATTTACTGATGATACAGTTGGTCTGCCTACCGTCCTTGACATCCTGCAGGAGTTGTCCAAACCGGGCCGTGATCCGCGAAAACAGTTTGAACTTTTTGAATTTGACAAATCTGTCCATACCATACATGATCTCAGAACCGGGATGAAACTCCCTGGTATCGTTACCAACATTACCAATTTCGGGGCATTTGTCGATATTGGTGTCCACCAGGACGGTTTGGTTCATGTAAGCCAGATGGCTGACCGCTTTATCAGGGATCCGAAGGAGGTTGTAAAGCTAAACCAGAAGGTTATGGTGGAAGTGGTGGATGTGGATGTTGAACGTAAACGCATCCAGCTGACGATGAAAGGCCAGCATACTAATTAAGAAATTCCAACGTTTTACAGCTCATGAGTGCAAAAAAACTGCTGATCATATTTCTTCTCTCCGTTGCATTTTTTGTGTCCGGAAAACTGCATGCACAGCGGTTTATCGGTTCCCTGTCTGCAGGAATGAATCTTGCCCAGGTTGATGGCGATGAGGAATATGGTTTTAAAAAGGTTGGCTGGAATATTGGACCTGCCATTACCATCCCCTTCGGGAAAAGCAGGAAGTGGTCGGTTACCGTGGAATTGCTTTTTTCCCAGATCGGCAGCAAACAGAAATCCCAGTACCTTAATGATACGGTTATAGATTCCACGCAGGTCCGTTACTATGACGGGTACAAACTCAACCTGACCTATGTTCAGATCCCTGTCCTGATTCATTTTACGGATAAGAAATCGGTTGCCGGCGGTATCGGCTTTTTGTATGGCCAGCTGGTGGATGTGAAGGAGTGGGAAGATCACAATGATGAGAGAGGCACGTTTCGTACTTCAACTGATCTTTCAGGACCTTATTCGAAATACGATCTCCAGGTTATCGCCGACGTACGGATCCGTTTGTGGAAAAGGCTGTGGATAAACGGACGCTATGGTTACTCGATCATCCCGATCCGGACCCGGGAATTCCAGAATCCTTTTGTGCTTACGGATACCTGGACAAGAAAACAGTATAACAACGTGATCACCTTCCGGCTCTCCTATTTCTTCAATGAGGAGGTTCCCCTGAAAAAGCCTAAAAACTAAAGGGATTATGGTCTCCTGAAGGAGATTGTCAGAAGATCCTTTTGATGACCCGCAATTTGTGGGTATAGCGTTTTTCGCGCTCGCTGTATATCCCCTGGTGATCGATCGGGTCGATGTGCACATTTCCGGAGGCATGGATGATGCGGTGATTGTCCATCATCAGCCCGACATGGGTAATGTTTCCCTCCTCATTATCAAAAAAGGCAAGATCCCCGGGTTCGGCTTCAGAAACAAAATTCAGCGGCTCACCATGCATGGCCTGCTGTGAAGCATCGCGGAGCAGTTTGATCTTTTTTAATTTGTACACCATCTGAACAAATCCGGAACAATCGATCCCGAAAGGCGTCCTTCCCCCCCAGAGGTATGGCGCGTTGAGATAAAGCATCGCATCGTCAATGATGGATTGCCTGGATATCTGACGTTCCCTGATGGTCACTGATTTTTCAAGGGTTGAGGTATCCGAGATCAGCCCGTCAAAGGAAAAGGCTGTGTCGCCCACCAGGAACCGCTGGCCATCGATCCCGGGAAGAGAGCTTCCAAGTATCAAAGGCATGACTGACTGCTGGGTTTCGTTCGTAAGGAGTTGTACCAGGTCGAGGCTGGTCTGGGTTTCAGCATTAAGGAGGCGGAGGAATTCAGGCTCCTCCAGCGGAAAAGACTGACCTGCAAGGATCCAGCCCTTATAATCATCATAGGCCAGTTCGATCCTGAGCCACTTCGAATCCTTTGACCGAACCCTGAAAAGTTCCCCGAAAAGCAACTGCGTTACCATTTCGCTTTTGTGCGAAGGATCTGAGCGAACAGCAACTACACTCTGTAAGCAAATACCGAATTCCATGAAATAATTTTTTTCAAAGGTAGAAGATTAACGCTTTCCCTGCTCAGCCATGGCAGTGGATTTCTTCTTTTCCTGGATCTCTTTTTTCAGATCTTCCAGAGAACAGCCGCTGCAGCTCATCGCACAACTTTCGCATTTGCTCAATGGGTGAAGCAGGTAGCCGACCAGCCGGTAAAGTACTACCCCTGCCGCTGCCGCTATGATTACTATGACAATTATTTCCTGGATCATAAATTTCTAATTGATCTTACTGATCTGACTTTTTCTTCAACTTGCAACTACAAGAACAACATTCCAATTTGATACACTGCAAACGATAACACCCATGCCAGTATTGTGGTGTAGGTGATCAGGAAGAGGGACCATTTCCAGCTTCCGGATTCCTTCGTCACGGTTGCCACCACGGCAACACAAGGCATATAGATCAGGATGAACAGCAAAAACGAGATCCCGACCAGGGGGGTGAATACTTTCTGCCCGACATTGGGGCCATCTGTATAACGTTCATTCTGTAAAATGTGCGAGAGGTCCTCTTTCGGGTCTTTTTCATGGATATGTTGTGAGTGAAAAAGAACACCCATTGTGCTCACCACTACTTCCTTTGCAGCCGCGCCTGTCATAAGGCTTACGCCCATACGCCAGTCGAAGCCCAGCGGCCTCATGACAGGTTCTACCGCCTGCCCGATCCTTCCGATGTAAGAGTTCCTTAACCGCTCATCCGGATTGCTGTTCTTCCCGTTTGGAAAATACTCGAGGGCCCAGATCAGAATGACTGCAATAAGAATCACCCCGCCCATTTTTTTCAGGTACTGCTGCCCTTTGTCCCACATATGCCTTAGTATTACCTTCATGGTTGGGATACGGTAAGGCGGAAGTTCCATGACAAAGGGAGCGTCCTTGCTTTTAAATAAAAATTTCTTGAAGATAATGGCGATCAGTATCGCCAGGATGATTCCGGTCATGTAAAGGCCGAAAATTACAGTTCCTGCATGATTGGGGAAGACAGCTCCGGCGATCAGGATATATACCGGGAGCCTGGCACTGCATGACATGAATGGATTGATAAGCATCGTCAGGAGACGGTCGTTCCTGTCCTTGAGGGTCCGGGTAACCATGATAGCCGGGACGTTGCATCCGAATCCCATGATCATGGGGATGAAGGACTGCCCGTGAAGCCCGATCTTATGCATCAGCTTATCCATGATAAATGCAGCCCGGGCCATGTAGCCTGTATCCTCCATCATGGAGATGAAAAAGAAGAGAATGAGGATGTTGGGAAGAAAAACGATGACGCTTCCAACGCCGGTGATGATCCCGTCAACCAGCAGGTCTTTGACCGGTCCGGCTGGAAGAGCCTGATTGACAGCGCTGCCTGTCCAGCCTACCAGAAGGTCGATCCAGTGCTTTGGGTACTCACCGACAACAAACGTTGATTCAAACATGATCCAGAGAAAGAGGATGAAGATCGGAAACCCGAAGATCCTGTGAGTGAGGAAGCCATCGATCTTTTCACTTTCGGTTTTTCCCTTGCGGCTGCCCGGATCAGCCCTGAAAGTCTCTTTCAGCGCCCCTGCAATGAAGCCGTATTTGGCATCGGTCACCAGGGTGTTGGAGTCTTCCTTGTACTCATTCTCGAGGAGGGCAATCTCTTTTTCCGCAGTTTTAAGGATCTTTTCCGAACAGGGGGAACTTCCAAGTGAGGCGATCAGGTCCTTGTCTTTTTCAAGGAGTTTGATCGCATAATAGCGGGTAGATATTTTATCGGCAAGCGATTTGTCTTCACGCAGAGAGGACTGGATCCTTTTAAGAGAATTTTCAATGTCAGTCCCGTAATTTATATGGACATGTCTTACAGACGGATCCCGGTCTTCATAAACTTCAATGATCCGGTCGAAGAGCTCATGGATCCCTGTGCCTTTTGAACTGATGGTCGGGATGATGGGTATCCCGAGCAGATTTCCCAGGGCCGCAGATTCAAGGTGATCTCCCTTGCCGGTCATTTCATCAAACATGTTCAGCGCCATTACTACACGAATATCCATGTCGATGAGCTGGGTCGTCATGTAGAGGTTCCGTTCCAGGTTCGCCGCATCCACCACATTCACGATGATATCCGGATTGTTCTGTACGATATGGTTCCGCACATAAAGTTCTTCCGGTGAATAGGCAGTCAGGGAGTAGGTCCCGGGCAGATCAGTAATATTAAATGTGTAGCCGTTCTGTTTGAAACGGGCGGTTTTTGAATCGACAGTTACTCCGCTGAAGTTGCCGACATGTTCCCTGGAGCCTGAAGCATAATTGAAAAGGGTGGTCTTGCCACAGTTCGGATTTCCGACCAGGGCGATGTCGATCACTTTGCTTTTTTCCTTGACGGAAGTTTTAAGGATGTCGTCGGTGAGGATGCCTTTATAAAATTCGTATTCTCCTTCCGTTACATGGGTAAGCAGCGCTTCTTCCCTGGTCAGCACTTCGATCAGCCGGCTTTCACTCTGGCGGAGAGAGACATTGTAGCCCATGATCTTGTACTCGATGGGATCCTGTAAGGGGGCTGCTTTTATTACAGCCACTTCTTTCCCTTTGACGAATCCCATTTCGGTAATCCGTTTGCGGAATGAACCCCTGCCCCTTACTTTTACGATGGTGCCGGACTCGCCCTGCCTGAGATCAAGAAGCGTTGACAATTAATTTAGATTAAATTAATGCAAAGTTAACATTATTTTCTCAGAAGGCCGGTGTTGATGGTGGATTTTTAATAGGGAAACGTGACGCGTCACGTGTTACGGGTTTTCAGGAAATGGTTCAGAGGCTATCAAGATATTCCCCGGCCTCCGGCCCAAGGTTAAAGATCAGGTCGAGGATGCTGAGATCAGGGATGAAGCCGGTCCGGGAGGAAAAGACCTGTATGTATTCGGGGAAAAAGAGCATTTCTTCGGGCCTTGTGGTCTCCTTTTTCTGGTTAAAGGCTGGTAAATTGAGGCCCTGGTAGTTTTCTGTCAGCTCGATCCTGAGGTCCCATCGCAGGAGGGGGGAAACTGTTTCCAGGAGCCGGGTATTAAGATCCAGCAGGAATTCCTGTTTCTTTTCAAAAAACGGAATAAAATAGTCCTTATAATAGAGAAAATAGGGGGATTTGTTATAGGCAGTTTCGATGGAACGCCAATGGATCTTTTGCCAGTTATTGTTTAGTGCGATGCGGATGTCTTTCGTAAGGGTATGATTGCCGTTTACTTTCACAACGGGAACCGAGAGCCGCTGTTCTCCGTTTGGTCCGTAGATATGACAGTGGTTACGGAGAGTCTGTTTGGTATAGGTCTCCCATTGTTCAATCGTCACCTGCTGTTCTGTTCTTAAGGAAACAAAGTAGGAGACGGGGGGGAAATAGGCTGTTGACAGTATGTTTTCCATTTGCCGACAGAGGAAGATGATGAAAAATTCACCACAAACCTGCCTGCAGGCAGGTTTGTGGTGATAATAATTAATTCTCCTTGGGTAAATTCAGTAAAACCTCGTTGATCGCATTTTTCATGGCATCTTTCGGAAGTGCGCCAACTGCCATCTGGGGTTGTCCGTCCTTAGGGACGAAAAGAATGGAAGGAATGCTGCGGATGCCAAAGGCACCTGCCAGTTCCTGCTCCGCTTCTGTGTCGATCTTATAAATATTGACTTTGCCGTCATATTCCGTTGATAATTCTTCAAGGATCGGGGCAACCATCTTGCAAGGGCCGCACCAGTCTGCATAAAAGTCAATGACACAGGGAAGGGAACCTTCAAATTTCCATTCCTGGTTCTTTTCAAAATCAAAGACCTTTGCCAGAAAGGTCTCTTTTGTCAGATGTTCTATCATAAAGAATAATTAAGAGTGATTATTTAACATTAAGAATATTGTTGATGGCTTCCACATAGGCTGATTTTGCCTGCATGCCTACTGCCATCTGTGGCTGACCGGTTTTCGGGACATACAGAATGGCTGGTATGGACTGGATACGGAAGAGGGAGGAGAGTTCACGTTCTTCGTCTGTATTGACTTTGTAAATTATGATCTTTCCCTGGTATTCCTTTGCCAGCTCTTCCATGATAGGAGAAACCATTTTGCATGGGCGGCACCAGTCGGCATAAAAGTCGATAATACAGGGTTTGCTGCCAATGTAATTGAATTTATCCTGTCCTTTGGTATAGTCCCACACCATTGTTTTGAACATAGCGGTTGTCAGATGTATAACGGTTCCCTCTTTACTGCCGTTTTCGGAACTGCCTCCGGAATTTCCGCAGGAGGTAACGATCAGAAAAGAGAAAAGGAAGATAATAAAGAATGTTCTTTTCATGGTTCTGTTTTTTTGTGCTGCAAAGATAAAATGAATTATTACACAAATCGCATAAGTATCACTAAATTTTTTTATTTTTGCAGGGGAATCAAAAAAGTTTTGGTTTCTTTCCCGACCAAAGGGCAAAGTCCAATGAAACTATTCAAGAAGACATGACATCGGTGCACTTTAAAAATATGGATGTGGGTAATTTTACGACGGAGCAGAACTGCCTGCAGTTTATTGCCGACCGTAAATGGGAGCAGGGTTATGTTTGCCGGAAATGCGGCCATACCAATTTCTGCCAGGGGAAAACACCTTTTTCACGACGGTGTACCCGTTGCAAACACGATGAATCAGCCACCGCCCATACGATCTTTCACCGTTGCCATATTCCGATAACAGAGGCATTCAGGATCGTGCATATGGTATGCCATGATCCCGAGGTATCAACCTATGAATTGTCACGGCAGATGGAACTCAGGCAAATGACCTGCTGGAAACTGAAAAACAAACTTATGGAATGTCTTGAGAAGAAAGGGGAGATAGATATCCTTTTCAAGGACTGAAGCGGCACTCAAATTTTTATTGGGGCATGGCTATAAAAAAAGATCGCAAAGAAACGGGCTCTTTGCGATCTTTTTGAAAAGGGTTAATTACTGAACTGTAACCTTTCTGTTGATAATGCCTTTATCTGAGGTCAGTCGAAGGAGATAGACACCCTTCGGCAGGGAAGAGACATCGATCCTCTTTTCAAAGGCGCCTTTGAAGTTGGTCATTGTTTCTGAACGAAGGATATTCCCGTTCATGGTAACCAGGTCTAATTTAACATTCTGTATGTCAGTGATGTTAAAGCTGACGTTAACATAATCTTCGGCAGGATTTGGGAAGATCGAGAGGTTTTCAAATGCCTTTGTTTCCTCTGTTCCTACGGTGATGGTGTAGTTTGCTGAGAAACCGTCGCCACGTACAGACTGGTCCGTATTGAACATGATAAGCATTTTTCCGCTGGTCGTTGTAACCGGTGCCGGAATCGTGGTGCCGGAAATGGTGGCCAGCAATGCAGAAGTAACCAGGTCATAAACAACAATAACATCCTTATCCGTTTGCGTATTAAGGCTGGTGAGGGTCAGCGTTACTGATGTTGCATTGGGTGGCTGGATCTTCCATTTGCAGCTGGTTGAATTCCTGTACTGGTAGTTATTGCTTCCGTCTGTGATAGTTCCTTCTGTAGCAGTAAGGGTTAAGGAACTCTGGCAGAAACTTACCGGTGTGGCATCATAGTTTGCCTGGAATCCTGGTGCGGTTGTTCCGCCGTTACTGGTAAAAGTCACAAGCATTTTAGGGCCGGTTGCAGTAACCATGGCAGGGATCGTTGTTCCCGAATAGGTTCCGAGCAGGGGAGCGCTGGTATTGTCACCGGCATAAACCTTGATCTCATCGGAAGGATCTGTACTGAAACGTGTGAAGGTCAGTTTAATATTGGCAATACTGTCTGCAGGAGCGATCAGCCAGCTGCAGTTTGCATTATTCTGGTAATCGAGTGCCGGGCCTGAGCCGTCTTCAAACGAACCGAAATTATAGGCAGAGATGGTGTTCTGGCCTGAGCAATAAGGAGGATATGCTGTTGACGGCGGCTTGATATGAATAACAGCGTTCTGACTCTGGTTGAAGTTTGAACCACCCGGATTGAGGTTGGTGAGGTAAAAGTAACCGTTATCGGCGCTTCCCCATCCCCAGTTGAAATGGAAATAGTTTGTGCCCTGGTATCCGTCACAAACCCATGCATGACCTCCTTCGGGGCCGCTGCCCGCATAGTATAATGGCATTTTCTGGTCCAGGTCACCTTTAAGAAGGTTTTCCCAGTCGGTGGTTGAGTAGCTCATTTTGGTAACATTAATACAACCGCTGGCGTAGTTAAAGTTGTTCATCAGGGCTGTAGGGACTTTCGAAGAATATGCACCGGAGCCGGTGGGGCCGTAATCCATATCTACTGAAACGCCTGCATGATAGCTGATAAGTGCAGCGGGATAGCATTCCTTGTTCGGCATATCCGTCATTCCCGTCCAGTCATAGGTGGTAGTGCTGAAATTTGCACATTGGGTACCGTATGATGGTGTAGGGAAAATGCAATGCTGTCCTGATCCGGTATTCGGGTACCTCCAGTAATACATGATCTGTGACATTGTTGTGGCAACACAACCAACAGGAACGCGTCCCTGGTATGAACCGGTGCTGGCGGGATCTTCCGGGCATAAAGCATTGTAAGGGAAATCCTGGTTCCAGTTGCTCGTGATCAGAGGGGCCACATCGGTTGTGCTCCTGTATATCACCAGGTTGTTGCTGTTGTTTGTAATAAGATGGTTCCATTCGTTAATAATGGCATCATCCGGGGCGAGGTTATTTTCTTTAACGTAAACGATCTCGTCTTTATATTTATTCATCCATCCCTGGACATGAGCCGGCATATTGTCGGCAAAAAATGCTCCTTCGAATGAATAACCGAGGATCGGGGTAACGGCGTCATCTGCTGCTACGATAATAAATCCTTTGTCATCATTGAAATTAAATACATAATAAACCGGTACATTGTTTGCTTTGATGACCGTCTCGTCTTTGACGGTGATAGCAGCATACGGTGTAGCATTGTAATTATTTACATGCTCATAGTAGAAATTTTTCCCAGCGATACGGGCATCCTTTAATTCTACCTTCTTTGCAAGAGCTGAAAAGCAGAATCCAATGACCAGGATGGAAAACAGTACAAGGATTTTTTTCATTTTTAGGGATATTTGTTTGTTATTTGTTGGATTACGGATTTTAACCCTACAAATATAATAATAAATTCAATTGGAAGGATGTGTAAATTTCGGATGCTGGATGCTGGATACTGGTCGCTGGATGACAAGAAATTTCTATAATTTAGCAGGCGTTAAAGATTCTGGAAAATGATCCTGATTAAAAATATAAATGAACTTGTCCTGGTTGAAAATAAGCCCAGGCTAAAAGTATCAGGCAGGGAAATGGCAGATTTAAAGACCCTGAAAAATGCCTGGTTGCTGATCAGTGGAAATATCATCAGTGATTTCGGAACGGGCAGTCCGCCCCTGGTTCATGAAGCAGATTTTCCAGGCGAAGAGATGGAGGTGATCGATGCCAGCGGACGTATGGTCTTTCCTTCATTTTGTGATTCCCATACGCACCTTGTTTACGCCGGGAGCCGTGAGATCGAATATACCGACAAGATCCGCGGGCTGAGTTACGAGGAGATAGCAAAACGGGGAGGCGGGATCCTTAATTCGGCGAAACGCCTGCATGAAGCCACAGAGGAAGAACTGACGGAACAGGCGCTTGTCCGTATTAATGAGATAATCAGTTACGGAACCGGAGCCGTTGAAATAAAAAGCGGGTATGGGCTTAATCCTGAGGATGAACTGAAAATGCTGAGGGTGATCCGGAATCTTAAAGACCTGACCCCCGTCACCATTGTTTCAACTTTTCTCGGGGCGCATGCTGTACCATTGGAATACAGGGGGAAGCAGTCTGAATTTGTTGATTTGGTCATTCATGAAATGATTCCGCGTGTTGCATCTGAAGGTCTTGCAGATTTTATTGATGTTTTTTGTGACAAGGGGTTTTTTACGGTTGAAGAGACCGACAGGATCCTTCTTGCCGGGATGAAATACGGTCTCCGTCCGAAGATTCATGCCAATGAACTCGCCTGTTCCGGGGGGATCCAGACAGGGGTTAAATACAATGCCCTTTCAGTGGATCATCTCGAATATACTGGTGATGCGGAGATCAGTTGTCTTCTCGGGAGTGAAACAATGCCCACTGTTTTACCGGGTGCGGCCTTTTTCCTGGAGATGCCTTATGCGCCTATACGGAAGATGATCGATGCAGGACTTCCTGTTGCCCTGGCCAGCGATTTTAATCCCGGATCCTCGCCTTCGGGGAATATTCAGTTTATCCTTTCCATGGGATGCATCAAGTACCGCATGCTGCCTGAAGAAGCCATTCATGCCGTAACACTGAATTCTGCCTATGCAATGGGTCTTTCCGCAGAACTGGGAAGCATTGCCCGGGGCAAAACAGCCAATGTGTTTATCACCAAACCTATTTCGACTGTTGAATTTATGCCCTATGCCTATGGCAGTAATAAGGTGGAGACAGTGATCCTTAACGGGAAGGTGGTTTGCAAAAACTTTTCCCCAATATATCACAACATTTAACTATAACTCTTACCTTTGTTGTCCTTAATTTATTGAGTTGACAGACACAGAACAGCTGACTTTCCCGGCGCTTCTTTCAGAATCAGTAAGAAAATTCGGCCATTGCAATGCACTGGCACTTCTCGGAGAGAAGCCGATTACTTATTCGGAGATGAATGCCAGGATCAATTCCCTGATGAGTTTCATGGAAAAACTGGGTATCAGGCAAGGGGATAAGGTTGCAATCCTGGGTTCCAATCAGCCGAACTGGGGTATCACTTACTATGCTGTTGTCAGCTTGGGTGCAGTGGTTGTTCCTTTACTCCCCGATTTCCTTTCTTCTGAAATAGAAAATATCATTAATCATTCCGAAGCGAAAGCAATCTTTGTTTCGAAGGGGATGCTTTATAAACTGGACGGGTTGGTATGCGAAAACCTGCAGCACCAGGTCCTGATGGAGGACTTTAAAATCATTGACGGGGACGCAACTGCTTTTTCTTATGATTGTGATGCTCTCCCGGGGAAATCCTATCAAGTCAGTGGAACTGACCTTGCGGCCATTATTTATACCTCTGGTACAACAGGTAAATCAAAGGGGGTGATGCTGACACATGGAAATATCTGCTTCTCAGCCATTAAGAGCGGCACCATCCAATATATCGATGAACATGACCGCTTCCTGTCGATCCTTCCGCTTTCGCATACTTACGAAAATACAATAGGTCTGGTGCTTCCGATGCTCAAAGGATCCTGTGTTTATTATCTCGGCAAGGCGCCTGTGATCTCGATTCTGCTCCCTGCCCTGCAGGAAGTAAGGCCAACCATGATGCTTACCGTGCCACTGATCATTGAAAAGGTTTACCGGACCAGTGTTCTTCCTAAAATGAAAGCGCACTGGATTACTAATCTGCTGTATCGTTTTTCATATACCCGGAAAAAGCTGAATGAGGTTGCCGGGAAGAAACTGATGCAGACTTTCGGTGGGGAACTGAAGTTCTTTGGCATCGGGGGGGCAAAACTGAACCACCATGTGGAGAAGTTCCTCCGGGAGGCAAAATTTCCCTATGCGATCGGTTATGGACTTACTGAAACCGCGCCGCTGCTTGCAGGGTTCAACCCGCAGACCTCGAAGCTGCAGTCGACAGGTCCGGCCATGGAGGGAGTTGACCTGATCATCCACAACCCGGATCCCAAAACAGGGGAAGGGGAGATCTGGGCGAAGGGCCCGAATGTCATGATGGGTTACTACAAGGAGCCGGATATGACTGCAGAAGTTATTACCCCGGATGGCTGGTTCCGCACCGGTGACCTGGGCGTGTTTGATAAAAATAATTATCTCTTTATAAAAGGAAGACTGAAAAATATGATCGTC